>JQGR01000113.1_pt1 | contig 13586 bp, 19 predicted proteins | sample 210181 | NCBI WGS metagenome assembly JQGR01 (sample SAMN02928655, study PRJNA255238) | bioreactor metagenome | biome: continuous culture; feature: L-culture metagenome assembled contigs; material: continuous culture biomass; isolation source: continuous culture inoculated with microbial biomass... | reverse complement strand
GCGAGTTTGGGCCGGAGTGGATCGCGGTACGCCCTTCTTTGTCCACCGCCAGCACCTGACGGTATGCGATGTGCTTGCCCAGATCGCGCACCCCGGAAATCGCCTCGCCCGCGCTCATGCCACCCTGCATCAGGTCGAGTGCCAGCGGGCCCAGTGAGGGGTCCGTCACATTCTGCGAGGCCACCGCCCCACACCCGCCCGCGCAAACACGCAACGCGCCGCCACGGCGGGCGACGACGATGAGATTGCAATCCCGAACATGCCAGTCTCGGCGCAGCGCGCCACCAATGAAAACGTCATGTCATTCCTTTATTTTCTAACCAGAAATATCCCGGGGGTCTGGGGGCAGAGCCCCCGGGCTGTCCTCACCCGACAACACTCAATCCGGAATCACCGCAGTGCCATCGATCTCTACCAACCAGTCAGGACGCGCCAGCGCCTGCACCACCAGCCCGGTTGACACCGGATGCACGCCTTTAATGTATTCGCCCATGGTGCGGTAAACCGCCTCGCGGTGGCGCACATCGGTGATGTAAACCACCACTTTGACCAGATGGCTCATGTCACCGCCCGCCTCTTCGATGAGCTGGCGAATGTTTTGCATCACCTTATGGGTCTGCTCCACCGGATCATGCTGTCGATATTCACCGCGTCATCCAGGTTTTGCGGACATTGGCCGCGCAGGTAGACGGTTTTGCCGCCCCGGGTGACCACCGCCTGACAGAGGTCGTTGTCAAGCTTCTGCTCGGGGTAAGTGTCCGAGGTGTTGAATTTGCGAATGCGGATATGGGCCATATTGGTTCTCTTGATCCTGTTCTAAGGCGTGCTGTTACTTGGCGGTCATTCAGCGGCAGAAGGCACAATTGCCGCTTCGCGTCATAGGTGAGATAGCTGCGTTGGATTGCGATCTGATCCGCCAGATGTTTGGCATCATGCCACACCCCCAAAGGAAAGACGACCCCCGCCGCGACTGCCACGGCAGACCAAGGAAATAGACATCCGGCACCACCGACACGCCGCGCGAATGGATCGGTGCGCCTTTTTCGTCAAAGGCATCTTCTTTGAGCCATTTGAAATCCTGGCGGAATCCGGTGGCCCAGATGATGGTGGTGACGCCCTCGGCGGCCAGATCAATACCTGTGAGCGGGTTGGACAGGCAATCAGGTTCCGCGTAGGTCTCACGCGCTTCGGGTTCTTCAGGCAGGTCCAACCCCATGCGGGTGACATAGGCGTCGGCCAGATCCAGCATCTCGTTGTAGTTTGCATCCCCCCCGGCCACATTGGCCTGAAGGTCGTCCGAAAAGCTGAGCACGCCGTTTTCATAACCCGCAGTCAGCCCGGTCAGGGTCACGCCTTCGCCTGCCAGACGGCGGAAATCCATTGTGCGCCCGCCGTAGGCCCCGCTGACTGAGATGGTCACATGTTCGGTGCCCGGGTTCGGCGCGGCCATATCCCACAGGCCCAGCACCCCAAGCCACCAGACGAAATCACGGCCACGATAACGGCGCGGCGGGCGATCATGTGGGCCGACCGACAGGAACACTTTGCGACCAGCGCGGTTCAGTTCATCCGCAATCTGCGCGCCCGAAGAGCCCGCGCCCACAACCATCACCGCGCCATCGGGCAGCTGGTCGGGGTTTTTATAGGTGAAGGAATGGATCTGGTTCAGCCCGGCGGTTTCCGGCACGATTGGCGGGATCACCGGATGCTGGAACGCGCCGGTGGCGGCAACAATGCGTTTGGCTTCGATCTCGCCTTCGCTGGTCTTCACCAAAAATCCGCCTTTGCCGGACTGGCGCGCAGCTTCATACACTTCAACTCCTTCACGGATCGGTGCTTTGATCATTGCGGCATAGTCGACCAGATATTGCGCAAAGCGATCTTTGGTGACAAATTCATCCGGGTCATTGCCGTCAAACTCAAGATTCGGAAAACGGTCATGCCACGCCGGACCATTGGCCACCAGTGCATCCCAACGCCCGGTGCGCCAGGCTTCGGCGGTGCGGCTTTTCTCCAGCATCAGATGCGGCACCCCCTGCGCGCCCAGATGCTCGCTCATGGCGATGCCAGCCTGGCCACCGCCCACAATCAGAGTATCTGTTTTTTCGATCGACATATGTGCATCCTCTTCTGTCTGACCAAGCGCCCTTGCAGGGCTTCCTGGGGCGCGGCCCCGGCTTGGCGAATTCAACCCTCTGGGTGTGGCCCAATCCGGGTTCTGTCCTGGTGTGCAGGCCAGCCAGCAAATGCCATTGAGGCAGCCGCACGTCTTGTCCGTAGAATTCACCGAGACCCTTAACAGCGAAAGAAATTGATAGCTCAGCGTTGATAAGGCCAAGACTAACCGGCCGGAGTGACAGCGCAAAAATATAGGTTCAGATGCAAAAAAGGGCTGCCCGCAAATCTGCATGACAGCCCCATTTCTTCACTATTCCCTCACGCTATTGCGCGGGTTTACCTGTTTGCTTCCAGCCGCTTAGCCGCCAAAATCATCCAGCATAATGTCTTCTCGATCCACGCCGAGTTCCAACAGCATGTTGATCACGGATTGGTTCATGATGGGCGGGCCACACATGTAAAACTCGCAATCTTCAGGCGCCGGGTGATCCTTGAGGTACTCGTCATGCAGCACGTTATGAATAAAGCCGGTGTAGCCGGTCCATTCATCTTCGGGCATCGCATCTGACAGGGCCACATGCCAGGTGAAGTTCGGGAACTCCTTGGCCAGATCGTCAAAATCCTCGACAAAGAACATCTCACGTTTCGAGCGCGCGCCATACCAGAAGGTGATCTTGCGATCCTTGTTCTTCAGGCGTTTGAGCTGATCAAAGATATGCGAGCGCATCGGGGCCATGCCGGCACCACCGCCGATAAACACCATTTCCTTTTCGGTTTCACGGGCGAAGAACTCGCCGTAGGGGCCGGAAATGGTGACTTTATCGCCGGGCTTCAGGTTGAAAATGTAAGATGACATTTTACCCGCCGGGATACCTTCGCTGCCCGGAGGCGGCGAAGCCACACGAACGTTGAGCATGATCATGCCGCGCTCATCCGGGTAGTTGGCCATCGAATACGCGCGTTCAACCGGCTCGTCCACGACGCTTTCATATTGCCACAGATTGAACTTGTCCCAATCTTCGCGATATTCGTCTTCGATGTCGAACTCGGTGTATTGCAGCTTGTGCGCAGGCGCTTCGATCTGGATGTAACCACCGGCACGGAAGTTCACATCCTCACCTTCGGGCAGGTCCAGCACCAGCGCCTTGATAAAGGTGGCGACGTTTTCGTTGGAACGCACGGTGCATTCCCACTTTTTCACGCCGAACACCTCTTCGGGCACTTCGATGTCCATATCCTGTTTCACGGCCACCTGACAGGACAGACGGTCACCGCAAGACGCTTCGCGCTTGGTGATATGGCTTTCCTCGGTGGGCAGGATCGACCCTCCTCCGGAATGCACTTTCACCCGGCATTGCGCACAGGTGCCGCCACCACCACAGGCCGAGGGAACAAAGAGTTTCTGTTCCGCCAGCGTCTGCAACAGTTTGCCACCTGCAGGGACCGAGATGGTTTTTTCGCCGTTCACGGTGATATTCACATTCCCGGTCGAGACCAGTTTCGAGCGGGCCGCGAGGATGATGGCCACCAGCGCCAGAACGATCAGGGTGAAGAGGATGATGCCTAGGGTAAAGGTTTCCATGTCCGCGCCCCCTCAGAGTTTCACGCCGGAGAAGGACATGAAGGCCATCGCCATCAGCCCTGCGGTGATGAAGGTGATCCCAAGCCCTTGCAGGCCATCGGGAATATCCGAATATTTCAGCTTTTCGCGCACACCGGCCATGGCGGTGATTGCCAGCGCCCAGCCAAAGCCCGAGGACACGCCGTAGGTTGCCGCTTCGGCGAAATCATAGCCACGTTCCACCATAAAGAGCGAGCCCCCCAAGATGGCGCAGTTCACGGTGATCAACGGCAGGAATACCCCCAACGCGTTGTAAAGCGGCGGGAAGTATTTATCCAAGACCATTTCCAGGATCTGCACCAGCGCCGCAATCACACCGATGTAAGAAATCAGACCAAGAAAGGTCAGATCGACATCCGGATACCCGGCCCAGCCAAGCGCACCGGGCGCCAGCAGATAGGTCAGGATCAGGTTGTTCGCAGGCACAGTGATGGCCTGCACAATCATCACCGAAATGCCCAAGCCAATTGCGGTCGAGATCTTTTTCGACACAGCAATGAACGTACACATGCCTAGGAAAAAGCTGAGCGCGAGGTTTTCAACAAAGATCGCCTTGACGGCGAGTGAGATGAGCCCTTCCATCAGTGCCCCCCAACATTCTGAATTTCGTATTCACGCTCTTCGACCTGAGCTGGCTTCCAGGTGCGGAAGGCCCAGATGATCAGACCGATGATGAAGAACGCCGACGGCGGCAGCAAAAGCAGACCGTTTGGCACATACCAGCCACCATTGTTCACGGTTTCCAGAATGGTCACACCAAACAGGCTGCCCGAGCCAAACAGCTCGCGCACAACACCCACCAGCATCAGGATCAGGCCATAGCCCAACCCGTTGCCGATCCCGTCGATGAAACTGTCAATCGGCGGGTTCTTCATGGCAAAAGCTTCGGCGCGGCCCATCACAATACAGTTGGTGATGATCAGGCCAACAAACACCGACAGGGTTTTCGAGATCTCAAAGGCGTAGGCCTTCAAAAGCTGGTCCACCAGGATCACCAGCGAGGCGATGATCACCATCTGTACGATAATGCGGATCGAGCGGGAATATGGTTGCGGATCATCGAGATGAACATCGAGGAGAACGCCGTCACCAAGGTCACCGCGATGGCCATCACAAATGCAACCTGCAGCGACGACGTCACCGCGAGGGCCGAACAGATCCCCAGAACCTGAAGGGTGATCGGGTTGTTGTCGACCAACGGGTCGGTCAACATTTCTTTGCGTTTATGCGCCATCAGATGTTCCCCGCTTTCAGATTGTCCAGAAACGGCTTATAGCCCGCTTCGCCCATCCAGAAGTTGACAAGGTTATGCACCCCCGCCGTGGTCAGCGTGGCCCCGGCCAGCGCATCCACGTGATAGTCTGCACCCGCAGCTGGCATGGCTTTGGTCACGCTGATCTTCAGATCACCGCTCTCGTCCGCCAGTTTTTTGCCGTTCCACAGTGCTTTCCAGCGCGGGTTGTCCACCTCGGCGCCAAGGCCCGGTGTTTCGGCGTGCTCGTAAAACTGCAAACCAAAGATGTCGTTGCCGTTCTCTTCAAGGGCGATAAAGCCATAAAGCGTCGACCACAGGCCGTAGCCATGCAGCGGCAGGATCACCTTGTCGATCGCCCCTGCCTCGTCACGCAAGAGATAGACAGTGACGAACTGACCCTGACGGCCAATGCCCGCCGGGTCGTCAGTCAGCGCCTTTGATGTGGCGGGATCGTCGGCAGCCTTGCGGTCATCAAAGCTGGCCGGGTCAAACGCGTCGGTAAACGCCCCGGTTTTCAGCTCCAGAACCTGCGGTTCAAACGCGGCAAAGCTTTCCAGTACATCCGCGTTCGGGTCATAAATGCCCGCAACCTGCAAGATGTTGATCTGTTTGTCTTTCAGCGCATTCACCGCCTGCAACGGGCGCAGGGCCACGGCGGCAGCGGACACGACCATCGACGCCACAAGGCAGAGGGTCACGGCGACAAAGACAGTTTTGGCGACCGAATCTGCGGGCAGATCCAGGAACCGGCGGATCGCGCCCTTCGGCGCGGTATCATTTTGCAGATCGTTAGGCATTTCGCTTCGCCCTACGTTTGATATTGGCCTGAACGACGAAGTAGTCGATCAACGGCGCAAAAACATTGCCAAAGAGGATGGCCAGCATCATGCCTTCCGGGAAGGCCGGGTTCACAACGCGGATCATCACCACCATGAAGCCGATCAGGGCACCATAGAAGTAGCGCCCCATATTGGTCTGCGACGCCGACACCGGCTCGGTGACCATGAACACCAGACCAAAGGCATAGCCGCCCACAACCAGATGCCAGTACCAAGGCATGGCAAACATCGGGTTGGTGTCAGAACCGATCCAGTTCAAAAGGGTCGAGAAACCGATCATCCCGATCAGGCAGCCGACCACCAGACGGAAGTTGGCGATGCGTGTGGCCAAGAGGAAGGCCAGACCAATCAGGCAAGCCACGGTTGAGGTCTCGCCCATGGATCCCGGAATGAAGCCAAGGAAGCTGTCCCACCAGGTCACGCCGCGTGCCGCCAGTTCCTGAAACCCGTCAGAGGCCGAAACTGCCAGCGCGGTTGCGCCCGTGAACCCATCCACCGGCACCCAGACACTGTCGCCAGACAACTGTGCGGGATAGCGAAATACAGGAACGCCCGGCCGGTCAGCGCGGGGTTAAGGAAGTTTTTCCCGGTGCCGCCAAAGACTTCTTTACCGATGACCACACCAAAGATAATCCCCAGAGCCACCTGCCAAAGCGGCGTGGTCGCGGGCAGGATCAGCGCATACAGCATTGATGAGACCAGAAAGCCTTCGTTCACCTCGTGCTTGCGCACAGTGGCAAACACCACCTCAAACACACCGCCCGCCACAAGGGTCACGATGTAGATCGGCAGGAAGTAAAGCAGCCCGTGCAGCATGTTCACCAGCGGATTTGCAGCGTTAAAGCCAACCCCCAGCGCCTCAAGAATACCAGCACGCCAGCCCGAGGGGCCAAATTCAGCAATCGCAAGGTTGCTTTGCAGGCCGGTATTATAAAGCGCCATCAGGATACAGGGGATCGTTGCGATGACCACATAGGTCATGATCCGTTTCATATCCACGTAGGACCGCGCATGAGGGGCAACCGTGGTCACGGTCTTCGGCGTATACACCAAGCTCTCCACCATCTCATAGATGGAGTAATACTTCTCGTATTTGCCGCCCTTCTCAAAATGCGGCTCGATCCGATCGAAAAAGTTTCGCAAGCCCAAGGTTTACCCCTCCTTCTCGATCTTCGTCAGCACATCGCGCAACGCGAGACCGTATTCATATTTCGCCGGGCAGGCAAAACCGACCAGCCCCAGATCTTCTTCGTCCAGTTCAAGCGCACCAAGCGCCTGTGCCTGATCGGTGTCCATCACCAACATCGCCCTGAGCAGCTGGGTCGGCAAAAGGTCCTGCGGCATCAGCGTCTCGAATGTGCCGGTCGGCACCATCGCGCGGCGCCCGCCATTCAGGTTCGACGTTAGCGGGAATGTGCGGTTTGACAGGCGCGCAAGGGCTGAGCCCAGCACCGGTTGCACTGCATATTTCGCAAACATCGGACGGATCCACCCCATCGGGATCTGCTTGTGATCCTCTTCAATCAGGGTGATCTGGCGCGCATAACGGCCAAGGTAAGCGCTGTCACCCTCCCCCACGCGCCCGCTGAGAACCGAACCTGAAATCATCCGCACCGGCAGATCGCCGGGCAAGTCAGATGCGGCCAGTTCCACCATCGACGCACCGGCCAGCGTGCGCACAAGACGCGGATCCCTGCAGACCGGCCCCGCCAGTGCAATCACCCGACGCGCGTCATATGTGCCGGTCAAGAGCAGGCGACCGATCATGATCACGTCCTGATAGCTGATGGTCCAGACCGTCTTGTCTGCTTTCGGCGGCTCAAGGAAATGCATATGGGTGCCAGACAGGCCCGCCGGATGCGGCCCGGCAAAGGCCGCGGCTTCGACCCCAGACAGATCAGCGCCCGGCAGGGGGGCACCATCGCTTTGACACAGGTATGTCTTGCCTTCGGACAGCATCGCCACGGCCTCAAGCCCCTTGGCGAAAGCGTCGCCCTCTTCCGCGATGATCGCCGCCGGGTCCGCCGCCAGAGGTTCGCTGTCCATGGCATTGACGTAAATCGCAGCTGGACGCGCATCAGGTGCAGGCACCTTGGAATAGGGACGGGTGCGGAAAGACGTCCACAGACCAGCGGCGCACAAACGCTCAACCAGCCCCTCGGATGTGGAACTATCCCCCACCGCCGAGAAATCGACCGGATCAGCCGCACTGTTGTCCACCTCAATCTCGATGCTGATCAGCTTGCGGCGTGCGCCACGATTGATCGCAGAGACCCGGCCGGACACAGGCGACACCACCTGCACCTCTGGCATGTCTTTGTTGACGAGAACCGGGGCACCGGCCCCGACCACATCACCCACATTCACGGGGATGCGTGGCTTCCACCCGAGATAGTCATCCCCAAGGATACCGACACGGCGCACATCGGCCCCGTTTTCGATGTCAGCCCTTGGCGCTCCGGAAATCGGGATGTTCAATCCCTTGCGTAGCAAGAAACGCTGCACAGTATTCACCTCTTCAGATTGGCTGGGATGCTTATGCAATGAGTTTGCGTTCGTTGAAAGTGGTCATTTCCCCTCTCACGCAAACTTTTTTGGTTGAATTGATCCGCAATGTCGCACAAAAGCCCATGTTGTAGTACAAACCGACCGATCCGCGACCGAAAGGGGTTTACACGTGTCTGACCTGACAAAATTCTCACGCCGCAGTTTCCTTCTGATGCCTCTGGCCTTTGCTGCCTGCAAGCCATCGCAGGCGTTTTACAAGCTGACCGGCCTGACCATGGGCACGGTTTATAACGTGGTCGCAGGTGATCCGGGCAACGGGGTGAGCGAATCCGACATTCAGGTCGCAATTGACGGCGCGCTGACGAAAGTGAACCAGCAGATGTCGAACTGGGATCCCAAGTCCGAGATTTCGCGCTTTAATGCACAGGCCGGCACCAGCCCGGTTCAGGTCTCTTCCGACCTGTCCAACGTGATGAATGCTGCCGCCGAAGTGCACGCCGCCAGCGACGGCCGCTTCGACACCACCATCGGGCCGTTGATCGAGCTTTGGGGCTTTGGTGCCCCCGGCGCGCAAGCCACCCCGAATGACACCCAGATCGCTCAGGCGCAATCGCATTCAGGTCACGCGAACACGCTGAATGTGGCCCGGGGTACGCTGCAGAAAACCCGCACGGATGCACAGATTTACCTGGCCGCCATCGGCAAAGGATACGGTGCGGACATGGTAGGCAAGTCGCTGGAAAAACTTGGCATTTCCGACTATATGGTGGAAATCGGCGGGGACCTTTATGCTTCTGGCCGCAATGAAGCGGGCCAGCCGTGGCAGATCGGGATCGAGAAACCCGCCGCCCTGTCTGGCGGCATGCAGGACGTGATTGGTGTCTCGGGTCTGGGCCTCGCCTCGTCCGGCGATTACCGCAATTACTATGAGCGGGACGGGGTGCGGTATTCGCATGTGATCGACCCGAAAACCGGTCGCCCGATTACCCATAAAACCGCCTCAGCCACGGTGCTCGCGGACAACTCGATGCTGGCAGATGCATGGGCCACGGCAATGCTGATTCTCGGCCGCGACCGCGGGCTGGAAATTGCCGAAGCCAACGATATTGCGGTGCTGTTCATCGACCGTGATGCCGATGCCAGCGACCTGCGCTTTAAAACCGAAGCCAGCTCGCGCTACACTGCGCTGACGGCATAACAGTTTCGAGATCAAGCCGTCCTGCGGCTTGATCTCTGCCTTGCCCACCCCCAAATTAGCGACACCCGGCAACAAAGGGTGACACGTTTGGGAGACAAGATCAGACGGCACGCCCTGCCCCCAACCATAGGCGCACCAAGATGACCACCTTTTTCATGACATTCGCCGTTTTGCTGATCGTGATGCTGGGCATGGCGCTTGGGGTGATTCTCATGGGGCGCACCATCAAGGGCAGCTGCGGCGGATTAAATGCGATCAGCGGTGCGGATCATTGTCTGGTCTGCAACAAGGAAATAGACCCCGACAGCCCGCTGCGCGACCGGCTGGAATGCCCACGCAAGCGTGAAGCCCGCGAACGCGCGGAACGACTGGCAGCTGGCGAAAGTTGAGTCCCCAGCTTGGCAACTGCGCAGGGCCGCCAGACTACCCCGCCGACAGTGGAACAAATGCCAAAACGGCCAATGCGCTTGCAGCCAGCAGGCCAAAAAACCAAAGCCGCCAGCGCGGCCCTTCATTTTTCCACACCCACCGATATTGATAGCCGCACAAGCAGGCCAGCACGAAGAGAATCGTTGCCGAAAACGAGGTCAGCATCAGGCCATCTGCCGCAATCACCATGTTTTTTTCTCCGATGAACAATATTTGGGTTATGCTGATTCTGTAGGGAAATGACAAACACTTCAGAAAGGAGCGTGACGCCATGCCGACATCTTATCAGCCGCCGACGCGGGGAGACGACAAAACCCCTCATACCCACAGCCAGACTGCAGACAGCATCAAGAACGTGGAACGCTCGCATATTCACACCATATTGGAACACAAGGGCCACGAAGTGATCACCATGCGCCCCGATGACAATATCGGTGCCGTGGTTGATGTGTTGCGCGACAAACGCATTGGCGCTGTGGTTGTGGCAGATGCCGATGGGGCACTTTGTGGCATCCTGTCAGAACGTGACATCGTGCGCTGCCTGGCCGATCGCCCTGACCACACCCTGCCCCAACAGGTAAGCGATGTGATGACAGCCGATGTGCAGACCTGCAGCCCGGATGACACCAGCGAGTCGGTCCTGAAGCGGATGACCGAAGGCCGCTTTCGCCATATGCCGGTGATGGAAGGCGGGCAACTGGTGGGATTGATTTCAATTGGTGACGTGATTCATCAAAAACTGCTGGAGCTGGAACATGAAGCACTGCAGCTAAAACAGTTGATTGTCGGCTGAGCAACGTCGACCAAGCAACGGGTCGCACGCCGTGGCAACAACCATAGCGCCGCCTTGTGACACAAAAACAAATGGCGTGCGGATTCACCAAAACAGGTGCAATTTCTTATTTTTTGGAGGGATATGGTGCGGTCGGTGGGACTCGAACCCACACGAGTGTTACCTCACAGCGACCTCAACGCTGCGCGTCTACCAATTCCGCCACGACCGCAAGTCTAGCTTTGGTGAGCCGGTTCATATCGAAGGGGCCGGGGCTTGTGAAGCGCAAAATGCACTCTGGTCACAATTTCTTTCGCCATTTTGACATTCCCCTCAATCGCTGCCAAATGACACCTTATGAAAGCACCAGACAACATGCCGCCCGTGACTTGGGAAACCGCCGACACATTGGTCGATTATGAACAGGCTGTGGCCCGGATGGAGGCCCATGCCGATGCGATGGCACGTGGCGAAGCCGGGGAAATGATCTGGCTGCTTGAACACCCCCCCTTTACACTGCGGGCACATCAGCCGACCCGAAAGATCTGGTCGCCCCGGATCGCTTCCCGGTCTACCCATCAAAACGCGGCGGGCAATATACCTATCATGGTCCAGGGCAACGGGTGGCTTATGTGATGCTGGATGTTGGCGCACGGGGCCGCGATGTACGTGCCTTTGTGGCCGCGCTAGAGGATTGGGTGATCAAAACTCTGGCTGAATTCAATGTGGCCGGCGAGAGACGTGACGGGCGCGTCGGGGTCTGGGTGGTGCGCGATGACAAACCGCTGAACGCTTTGGGCGGCAAGCCCGAAGACAAGATCGCCGCGATTGGCGTCCGGCTGCGCAAATGGATCAGCTTTCACGGCATTTCAATCAATGTGGAACCGGATCTGGAACATTTTTCCGGCATTGTCCCATGCGGCATCACGGAACATGGGGTGACCAGCCTTGTTGACCTGGGTCTGCCGGTGACCATGGACGACGTTGATGTGGCGCTACAGCGCTGTTTCAAAGAGGTTTTTGGCTAAAAACCCTTTCCCGCCGCTCCACCGGACATAAAATTCCGAAGGCACTTTCGCATTTCTGCGCGGTGCCACCTTCAATATCTGAAGAATGCACCGGCGTTTGCCTGCACGCCCCCTGCGACAGATCGCGTCAATTGGGGTGGTTGCAATACCCTTCTGTTTTTGTCAGGTACTTACCGTCCGAAGTTCCCTTCGTACCGCATTAAAAACCACTGTCAAAAATCGGAGACCAAAACATGTCCCATACCCGACGCGAGTATCTTGCCCTGATGGCAGGGGCCGCTGCTGCAACCGTCCTGCCCCGCATTGCCAGCGCCGAAGGCGAACCGGTTGTGCACGAAGTGCAGATGCTGAACAAAAACCCCGACAACAAGAAGCAAAAGATGATCTTCTTGCCCGATATCGTGCGCGCCAACCCCGGCGACACCATCAAATTCATCTCAGCCGACAAGGGCCACAACAGCGTGTCCGACGACAATATGTTGCCCGAAGGTGCGCAAAGCTGGTCAAGCAAAATCAGCAAGGATTTTGAAGTGACCGTGACCGCCGAAGGCACCTATGGGTATTTCTGCAAACCGCACCGCGCTATGGGTATGGTCGGGCTGATCCTGGTTGGCGATCCGTCCTCGAATTATGATGCAGCAAAGGCCACAAAACAGAAAGGCAAAGCCAAGAAGGTCTATAAGGACATTTTTGAGCGCGCCGATGCCATGCTTGCTGCAGAAGCCTGATATGAAAGGCGGATCAGGCCAGTTTGCCTCACGCAGATGTGGCAATCAGTCCTTCATGTTCCCCTTTTCATAGAGACCATAACCCCCTATTTCTTAGTCCGAGCCAGAATCTCTAATTCCAGCGAGACCCTATGAAGAAACTCATCCTTACCGCCGCTTCGATTGTTGCACTTTCGACCGCTGCCCACGCCGCAGGCGACGCAGCCAAAGGCGAAAAAGACTTCAAGAAATGCAAAGCCTGCCACACCATCGTCAGCCCTGAAGGCGACGTGATCTTCAAAGGCGGTAAAACCGGCCCGAACCTTTATGGCATCGTTGGCCGCCAGATTGCTGGTGTCGAGGGATTCAAATATGGAAAATCCATTGCGGCCCTGGGCGAAACCGGCGCAACCTGGACCCCGGAACTGCTGGACGCCTACATCAAAGACCCCAAAGGTTTCCTGAAAGAGCAGCTGGGTGACGGCAAAGCCAAATCGAAAATGACCTTCAAATGGAAAAAGCCGGAAAACATCATCGCTTACCTGACAAGCGTTGCCCCGGCCATGGAAGCTGCCGCTGAGGAAGCCCCTGCCGAAGGCGAATCGACTGCGACCAACTAAGACAAATCACGTGGTTCGGGGCGGTTAGTCCCCTGAAATCTCGACATTTTTGCGTCCCGGCTGGCTCTGCGCTTGCCGGGACGTTTTTTTTACCCCCCACCTGCATCACAATGTTGCGCGTGCCCCCCTTCCTATACTAAACACGTTAAAAAACGGGCGCGGTGACTCCGCGTCAAAAAATTTAACCCCATAGGAGGGTATCTATGGCGGACGCAGCCATTTCTAGCCATGACCACCACGATGATCGCGGATTCTTTACCCGCTGGTTCATGTCCACCAACCACAAGGACATCGGCATCCTTTACCTGTTTCTGGCAGGTCTGACCGGTCTGATTTCGGTCAGTTTCACCGTTTACATGCGGATGGAACTGATGGAGCCGGGCGTGCAGTATATGTGCCTTGAAGGCGCACGTTTCTTTGCCGATGCTTCCGCAGAATGCACCCCGAACGGGCACCTTTGGAACGTGATGATCACCTATCACGGCGTGTTG
>JQGR01000112.1_pt1 | contig 13932 bp, 15 predicted proteins | sample 210181 | NCBI WGS metagenome assembly JQGR01 (sample SAMN02928655, study PRJNA255238) | bioreactor metagenome | biome: continuous culture; feature: L-culture metagenome assembled contigs; material: continuous culture biomass; isolation source: continuous culture inoculated with microbial biomass... | reverse complement strand
TTATCCAAACGGCCGACCGTATTCGCACCCGGCTTTCTGGGGCTATCTGACGATGGATTTTAGCGAACCCAGCCGTATCGCCCCACTTTGTTGCAGAGCCAATTATTAACCATCAATCCGTCATTAGGTGCCGGGCGTGGAACCGCACATGATCATCAATAAAGCTGGCGATGAAGTAGTAGCTGTGGTCGTAACCGTCATGGCGATTTAACTTCAGTGGGTAGCCACTTGCGTGCGCTGCCGCTTCCAGCTTTTCGGGCTGCAACTGTTCTTCTAGGAACTGATCGGCATCGCCTTGATCTACAAGCGCCGGGATAAACTGAGTAGCGTTGTACATCAACTGGCTTGCGTCATAGTCGGACCATATGTCCGCATTCTCACCCAGATACGCCGTCAGTGCCTTTTTACCCCAAGGGCAATTCGCCGGATTACTGATTGGGCTGAGGGCCGAAACAGATTGGAAGTGGCTGGGATTGCGCAAAGCCAGAACCAATGCCCCGTGGCCACCCATAGAATGCCCCATAATGGACTTTGAAGGAGTGACTGGGAACGTCGCCTCAATCAACGCAGGCAGTTCTTCAACACATAATCAAACATGTGATAATGACGGTTCCAGGGAGCCTGCGTCGCGTTCACGTAAAACCCGGCACCCTGTCCAAGGTCGTAGCTGTCATCATTTGCAACCGCGTCTCCGCGTGGGCTGGTGTCTGGGGCTACAATCGCAACACCTAACTCCGCTGCGATGCGCTGTGCACCTGCCTTTTGCATGAAGTTTTCATCGGTACAAGTCAGTCCCGAAAGCCAGTAGACCACCGGCACTTTTTGCCCGTTTGTGGTTTGTGGTGGCAGGTAGATTGCAAACCGCATATCGCAGTTCAGCGTGTCTGAATGGTGAATGTAGTGCTTGGTCCAACCACCGAAGCTTTTGTAGGCGCTTGTAATTTCCAGTGACATTCCGAGCCTCGATATGATGTGGGTGGGCTGCGCCGTTGCCAGCGCAGCCTGTTGATTTGGGGTGTTACTTGTCGAAGTGAATGACGCTGCGGATGCTTTTTCCTTCATGCATCAGATCAAAGGCTTCGTTGATGTCATTCAGCCCCATCGTATGGGTGATGAAGTCGTTCAGTTTGAATTCACCCTGAATGTAGCGTTCGACGTAGTCAGGCAATTCCGACCGGCCTTTGACACCGCCAAAGGCAGACCCGCGCCAAACGCGGCCCGTGACAAGCTGGAACGGACGGGTCGCGATTTCCTGACCGGCGCCTGCAACACCGATCACTACGGATTCGCCCCAACCCTTGTGACAACATTCCAGTGCCGAGCGCATGACGTTCACATTGCCGATGCACTCGAACGAGTAATCAACGCCGCCATCGGTGAGTTCGACGATCACGTCTTGAATGGGTTTGTCGTGGTCTTTCGGGTTGATGAAATCGGTCGCCCCCAGTTTGCGGGCCAGATCAAATTTGCTCTCGTTGATGTCAATCACGATGATCCGGCTGGCCTTGGCCATGGTCGCGCCGATCACCGCCGACAGACCGATGCCCCCCATCCCAAAAATCGCGACGGTTGCACCCTCTTCGACCTTGGCCGTGTTCATCACTGCGCCCATGCCGGTGGTCACTCCGCAGCCCAACAGGCAGACTTCTTCCAGCGGAGCTTCCGGGTTCACCTTGGCCAGCGATATTTCCGGCAGAACGGTGTATTCCGAAAAGGTCGAGCATCCCATGTAGTGAAAGATCGGCTGACCATCTTTAGCAAACCGGCTGGTGCCATCTGGCATCAGGCCCCTGCCTTGGGTCTCGCGGATCTTTTGGCACAGGTTGGTTTTGCCGGATGTACAGAATTTACATTCGCCACATTCGGGTGTGTAGAGGGGGATTACATGGTCACCAACAGCAACGCTGGTCACGCCTTCGCCGATGGATTCAACAATGCCGCCGCCTTCGTGACCCAGCACAGCCGGAAAGATGCCTTCTGGATCGTCGCCGGACAATGTGAAGGCGTCGGTATGACAGACACCACTCGCGATGATGCGCACGCGAACCTCGCCCGCCTGCGGTGGCATCACGTCAATTTCTTCGACTGAAAGCGGTTGCTTTGGCCCCCAGGCAATGGCGGCTTTGGATTTGATAATATCGGTCATTCGAGTTCGCTTTTTGTTGTGGCTGTTGAATTCCCGAAGCTGTGGCCGGGTAAAATTTTGATGGCCGAGATTTACATCATTCCTCAGATCATTTAATTGCCTCATTCAACAAATAACTATTACTGTTTGGTAACAATGTCGGCCGATAATCCGACCAGTTACGAAGGGAAACCAGATGTTCGGCTGGGAAGGTGTTTCAGAATTTGTTGCCGTTGCCGAAGCCGAGAGCTTTACCGGCGCGGCCAATCGTTTGGGAATATCGACAGCACAGGTAAGTCGCCAGATTGGCGCCCTTGAGGCGCGGTTGTCGGTCAAGTTGTTCCACCGGACCACGCGCAAGGTGTCAATCACCGAAACGGGCCAGATTTATTACAACCATTGCCGGCAACTTCTTGACGGTTTGGTCGAGGCGGAACATGCGATCACCGATTTGCACCAGACTCCCAAAGGCAGGCTGAACTGACCGCACCCGTGACCTTTGGCGAAGCGAATTGCCCCGCTAATCAATGATTTCGTTGCCCTGTACCCTGATCTGGACGTTAATCTGACGCTGACCAACCAGATGCTTGACCTTGTGGGGGAACGGTTTGATTTGGCCATCCGGCTTGGCCAGCTTGAAGATAGCACGATGATGGCAAAGCGCTTGGCCTCCAGAACGCATCACGTCTGTGCCTCCCCCGACTATTTGGCGACACATGGTACGCCCCACACGCTGTCGGAACTGGATCACCACAATTGCCTTCAAGGAACCTTGGGGTTTTGGCGTTTTCAGGAACGCGGCAAGCCCCGCCATATTCGCGTCACCGGCAATCTTCGATGCAATAGTGGCTGGGCCCTGGTCGATGCGGCCTTGAAAGGGCTCGGCATCATCCAACTGCCAGACTATTATGTTCGCTCTCATCTTGATGCCGACATTTTGGTTCCGCTACTGACGCGGTACTGCGCACCCGATGACGGGATTTGGGCGATCTATCCGCACAACCGCCATCTTTCCTCCAAGGTGCGCTTGCTGCTGGATCATCTCAGACAAGGCTTAAGCACATCCCTTCCTAAAACAAATGCGGTAACGCCTCCCCCTAATAAGTTAGCAAACCCATGATCGTCAGAGACGCCCCATCTTCACTGCAACTGTTCTTTATCATGCAGGGATCTGTTGTCCCCAGTATTCTTGGCAAGATCGTCGGCATCGCGCTGCTTTCGGTGATCGTTCTAATGGTCGATCAACATGCGGTGACGCTGCCGCATATCTCGATCTCGGCGATGGGGATTTTTGGTGTTGCCCTGTCGTTGTTCCTCGGCTTTCGCAACAACGCCGCTTATGATCGATGGTGGGAGGCGCGCAAACTCTGGGGGGCGATGGTTGCGGATGTCCGTAACTTAGGGCGGCACATGTGCGTCTTTGTCGGTAAAGGGGACGACCGTGAACGCATATTGTCTTGTGCCGTCGCCTTCGCGCATCTGCACCGCGGCTTCTTACGAGGTGTCGATGTGCACGCAGACATTATCGATTGGGTTGGTGAGGAAAAATCAGCTGCGATGCTTGCGCGCAAGAATCCAGCAGATGCCGCGTTGAGATCAATGGCGGATCAGGTCGGGCGACTTGTCGAGCGCGATGCAATCAGCGGATTTGGCCAGATGACCATTTCGCAAACCTTGTCATCACTGGCATTGGCGCAAGCGGGTTGCGAAAGGATCGTGACAACGCCTTTGCCATTTGTCTATTCGTTGCTGGTTCGCAGAACGACCTATCTCTATTGCTGGCTGCTGCCTTTTGCATTGATTGAATCTGCTGGATGGTTTGCACCGGTTTTCGCTGCGGTGGTGGCCTACGTATTCTTCGGTCTTCAAGCGGTGACCAATGAACTTGAGCTGCCGTTTTGTAACGTCCAGAACGGCCTTCCGCTTGATGCGATGTGCAGAACGATCGAGATCTCCGTCACCGAGGCATTGGGCCGCCCGGCACCGGAGCCCTTAGCCGCAACGAACCATATGTTGAGTTAGCCCCCAAACAGATCTTTCGGAAAAACGCGGATCAATTTGAGGCTCAACGGGAGTGTTCTAGTACCACGGATGAGACTTCTTAGAAGCATTTGAAATGGTAGTCACAGGCTCTGAACTGCATTGACAGGATACAGCATATATCGAAACCTTCGCGGTATATTATTACACATCAGTAAAGGTGTTTATCAATTTCAATCAATTATCACCAATCGCGAAGAAGTCTAGATCGTTTCCATCACTGAAGAGGAAACGAAAATGAAATATCTAAACCTTAAAAACACAGTAGCGGTTTTGAGCTTTGGCCTAATGGCGTCACAAGCCGCTGCATCGGGTTGCGATGACCTGCCAGATCACGCAGCTTTGACCGGCGCACTTAAATCAAGCACCGCCACGACCTCGGACACCACCAATGGCGGACTTGAGCTGAACATGTGGGCCAGCCTTGTTAATCGTGATGGTGAAATATGTGCTGTCGCCATGACAGGTGACAATCGAGGGGATCAATGGCCGGGCAGTCGGGTGATCTCGGCGCAAAAGGCAAACACGGCGAATGCGTTCAGCCTCCCCAGCTTGGCGCTTTCAACAGCCAATTTGTATTCGGCGACGCAACCTGGCGGCAGCCTTTTTGGCCTCCAGTTCTCCAACCCCGTCAACACTCAGGTCGCTTATGGAAATGCCGAAGCCTATGGCACGGAAAATGACCCAATGGTCGGCCAGAAGCCGGGCGGCGTGAACGTGTTTGGCGGTGGCTTGGCGCTTTATGACGCGCAGGGAGCGCTTGTTGGGGCCATCGGAGTTAGCGGCGACACATCCTGTGCCGACCATAACATCGCATGGCGGACCCGCGCAGCCTTGGAACTGGCAAATGTCCCTGGCGGTGTCAGTGCCAATGGCGATGATGGCATCATGTTTGACATCACCGATGGAGCAAGCACATCCGGTTTTGGCCACCCGACCTGCGGTGGAACCGAACAGGACATCGCCACCGAAATCAGTTCGGGAAGCTAAGAACGCACTTGGACCCTGCTAGAACAAGACGATCACGCGCTGCAAAGCGCGTGATCGCAAATACCACCGAATACTGTAGAAGATTTAATGCCGACCTTTTGATAAAGTTAGCCTGCATGTCTCTGATGCAACGCCAGCAAGGACGGAAATTCCAAGTACGGTATGTCCGCATCACGCAGATTCACGGACTAACAATGCTGGACAGCTCACCAACCGCTGGTTTGGTTAACTGCACCGTTGCGAGGTTCCCGGCCAGCAAAGCCCGGTGTGGGTTGTCGAGTGACATTGCAAAAGTCGCTTTCTGCCCCTTGCCGGTGTTTGCGCACCGCGCAGCGTTTGATAGTTGGGCTCTCTGCGGCCAAATGCGAATGCGGTACGGCTCTTTCGTTTGAAGCCCCGAAACCAGCCGTTAGCCGATCTGTCAAGAGCTCTGATCCATTGACATTCTTCGGAGCGCGTTGCAGTTGGCGTTTGGTTTGCCCACGTCAGGCCCATCGGCGGCGAAATCTGACTGCGAGCTCAGTTTGATCGATGCTGTGCCTTGCATGAATGGCGACTACCAGGTTTTTCAAATTTCGGAATTACTGCCACGCTGAATAGGACAGTTAGTAGCTGGAATCCGGATTTGTTTGAAGATTTCCGCGAGAAAGAACGCATCGGTTGGGGTTCAAAGGCCGACTTCTACAAAGACCACACTGCGCCCATCACCACGCAAGCGATTCCTACTCTATTGCGAGCTGTTAGAGCGCGGGCAGGTGCCAGTTTGCTGGATATCTGTACCGGTCCCGGCTACGCCGCAGGTGCGGCGCACGCGGCTTGTGCCTCATCTACCGGCATCGATTTCGCGCCTGAGATGGTTGACACGGCTGCAAGGAGTTTTCCGGGTTGCAGTTTTCAAGTGGGAGACGCTCTTCAGTTCGAATTTTTGGACAACACCTTTGACGCTGCAGTCTGTCCATTCGAGATTTTTCATATCACCGATCCAGAAAAGGCAGTTTCTGAAGGTCATAGGGTCATTAAAGCGAGTGGTCGCTATGCCATTAACCAGTGGTGCGCGCCCGCTGGGTCCGATTTCTTCGGGCTTATTATGGGATCAATCGCCAAGCATGCGGATATGAGCACCGCCGACCCGGCACCTGATGCGTTTCAGTATTCGGACTGCGGCCTTTGTCGGAAGCCTATGGCCGACACGGGATTTTCGGACATCGAAGTGCATGAGGTCCCGAGCGTCTTTCACGCTCCGTCTAGTGACTTTTTTGAGAATGTCATTCGACTGATGGTCAGAGGCGCAAGGATCGTCGAAGCCCAGACAAGCGACATAAGGAAAGCGATCCAAGAAGAGATGAATAACGCTGCCGCCGCTCACCTGTCTAACGATGGAATAGTGGTTTCAGTACCATCGTTCGTTGACTCTGGCGTGAAATTGCTGGTTCGGCAAAGAAAATGTTCCGCTTGATTGAGCTAATGGCCGTTTCGTCCCGCAGACTCCCAGTTGGATATCGGCTCGACTTTGCCCGAACGGCGGGTTTGCCGGGCTGCAGCGCGGCATCTAATGCCTCGAATGGAGGGCAGCTTTGGGCCGTCCTTTCTGTGGGCCTCGGCGCCTTATGGACAAAAAATGCTGCAATCGATCTAACGGCGGCAGAGAGACCAACCTGGACGTGGTAACGTCACGCTGCAAACACACAAAGAGAAAATACCACCGTTCGGGCAATGTCGAGAATTTCGCGTTGCAGCAAGAATTGCGACTACTAAGTGCGGCTGAATCGGAGCTCGCCGATCTTCGCACAAATCTGACTCCATTGTGTCGGGCTATGGGCCAACTTTTGGGTACATTCCGCAAAACAAAAACCGGAAAGTGTAAGAGCGCGGAACGTATACGTTCCGCGCCACCTGTCGACAATGGTCAGCCTTACAGAGGCTTGTAGGCGATTGCGTCAATTTCGACCCTGGCGTCCACCATGATCTGCGAGCGAACCGTCGAACGCGCAGGGCCACCATTCGGGAAGTAGCTCGCGTAGACGCGGTTAAACGTCCAAAAATCGCGTGGGTCATCGAGCCAGACGCCGATCTTGGCGACATCTTCCAGCGTACAGTCTGCCAGAGCAAGGGCGGCGATCAGGTTTTCCATGGTTTTGCGGGTCTGGCTTTCGATGCCACCAGCTTCGATTTCGCCGTTCTCTTTCATCGCGACCTGGCCGGAAATAAACACCAGATCCCCGGCGCGCACAGCCGGCGAAAACGGCAAAGGCTGTCCCCCGGCGCCGGTTCTGTCGTTTCCGATGCGTTCGATGGTTTTGCGTGTCATGTCAGTGTTCCTTCTTTCGATTGAATCGTTGATTTGTGTGGGATTGGGTCAACCGCGCCGTAGCCGGTTGTGGATATAGCGGCCCCGAGATTTGCGCGCTGCGCTGCTCTTATTGTGTCGCCATGAACCAAATATTCGGACAGGAAGACACCATTGAAACAGTCGCCTGCGCCGGTTGCATCGACCGCTTCAACACGAACACCGGGAATAATCTGGACGCCTTGATTTGCCGATACGGCTACGCCATCGCGCCCTAGGGTCAAAGCGACAACCTGCGCGCCAAGGTTGTGGTAAAAACGAATGATTTCTTCGGGGCTCTGCAGACCTGTAAGTTGGCGGGCGTCATCAAGCCCTGGCAAGGCGATATCTGTTCCAAGCATCAATTCGTGGGTCACAGATCGCGCCTCATCCAACGACCAGAGTGCGGTGCGGAGATTGGGATCAAACGCCGTCGTCACACCAGAAGAGCGTGCTCGTTTCACGGCCTCAAAAGTGGTCGCTCTCATGGTGTTGCTGACGCCCAGGCTAATGCCCGAGGAATAGAAAACCTTGGCGTCATGTAGGGCATCATCAGGTAGATCGTCGGGTTGCATCTGGCTGGCGGCTGATCGTTGCCGACGGTAGAGGAAATGGTGTCCCAGATCGTCGTGGAACACGAAATAGAATCCCGTTTCGCCCCCTGCGACCAGCGGCACCAAGCTGCAATCAACATCCTCTCGTCGCCACAACTCGAAAAGCGCTTGACCAAACCGATCGTCTCCAACACGCGATACCAAGGATGTTGCCGTGCCTTGCCGTGCCGCTGCGATTGCAACGTTTGAGACATCACCGCCATAGCCCATCGCGAAATGGCCATCGGGCCCTTGATTGAACTCAATCAGGGGTTCTCCAAGGCAAACCAGATCAGTCATTTTCGGCCTCGTAGGTCTCGAACGCCTGTGCCAGCTCTAGGCTCTTTGCTTTCACATTTTCAGGTGTATCGCCAGGACGGTAGAGCCAACTGCCAACCCCTATCATATCCACGCCAACGCCGAGCCAATCGCCAAGGTTTTGCGCGTTAGTGCCTCCGGTGGCGACGATGCAGGTTTCTTTGTGTAAGACAGCACGCCAGGCCTTAATCGCAGCTGGACCGCAAAGCTCAGCCGGAAAATACTTCAATATGTCCGCCCCAGCATCGAGCGCTTCAAAGGCTTCGCTCGGTGTGAAAACCCCCGGACAGGACACCATTCCGGACTTTTTGGTCTCTGCCACCACATTTCTTTTGAAATTAGGCGACACAATCAGATCGCAGCCGATGTTGGCCAGACGTTTGACTTCTTCAGGTTCCAAGACCGTACCTGCGCCGATCTGGGAAACGTCTCCGAAAACACGCTTCAGCTTCGAAATGGAGTCAAACGCATTTGGGGAGTTCAGAGGGACTTCAAGACGCCGGATGCCCTGAGCGATCAGGGTTTCGGCAATGGGCAGCGCGTCGGGCGTGTCGATGCCGCGCAAAATGGCAAGCACGGGAATGCTCGTGCCTTCAAGGATGTTGGTCATGATATGTGGTCTCGGATGTGTTGAAGTGCGCGAAACAACGCATGTTTCGTGCAACGATTGGCGGACAGAGTGCAATGCTCGATACCGACAGCCTTGAAAGCGATCTCATACAACGTTCGCAGGCTTCCGTCGGCAATCAGGGTGACCGGTTTGTCGCATTTGACCGCGTTTGTGATTTCATGGCCGATGAGGCATCCCGACAGGAACCAATGGCTCTGCTCCGGGGTCAATGCGCCACAAAGCACCCTGCTTCGCGCCTGAAACAGAGCATTCGTCAGCGGGGGCTTTTTCACGATCTCTACACCTGCTGCAAAACTGGACTGGTCCAGTTCCGCGTCCTTTGTGAGTTGGCCGAATGCAGAGTGGCGGCGAGTAACTTCGAATTGCTCGCCAGCCACGAATGTCTGAAAGCTTATTAGCCTTCCGTCCTGAAGAAGCGCCCATTTGGAATGGGTTCCCGGCAGGCACAACCGGCCCCGTGATCCCAACATTGCCGCACCACAGATTTGGGTTTCTTCACCGCGCATGATGTCAGGCGCCGGGGTGTTTGTAGAAACACCAGAGAGAATGAACATATTGGGGCGCGGTCCTGACACGGCCCGATCATAAATGTGCTCTACTTGAACCGGGCATTTGATATATGGAACTTCTTGCCAGCCATCTCGCGCCCCTACCATGCCACAAGCAATTAGAGGAGTTTTCGGCGAGGCCTTCAACGGCTTCAAAAGTGCATCGAGACAGCGAGCAAACCCGTCAGCACGGGCTTGCCCTAGGCCAATGTTGAGCGTGTTTTTTTCCAACACGGCACCCGTTTCGGAAAAAGCCCACGCCCTTATGTTGCTTGAACCCCAGTCGATCCCGACCCCGAATATCGCTGTCACCACACTTGTCCTCGTGCGGTGACGGGGGTCGGCCCGAGAAGCTTGTCGCCCCGGATCAGTTCAACCTGATCCAGCATGTTGCTGACCACACAGGCATGGTTGGGAATAATCCGCACCCGATCACCGACATTCAGATTGATCGCCTTTGCACGCAAAACGCCGTGTTCTTCCGACAGCCCGTCGACAAAAATGTCCGGACGTCCCAGAACATAACCATGCCCTTCAAGGCCAAGCAGATCAGAGGTCAGAACTTTTGATCCAGCATCGATCACCGCACGATCATCCGTTGGGACGGAAACCACTGTTGCCAGGACACTCAGAGCGCAATCATCCCATGTGCAGATGCCCCGCGCCTGAAGTGACCGGTCGTTATAAACATATGTTCCGATCCGATACTCTGTGGCAACTGGAACGTCCTGAGACTGCCACATACCGGGCGAGCCGCCATGAGACACAACGGGCACTTTTCGACCAGTCGCTTCAATCCGTTCCTTGGTCTTGGACAACCATTCTTGCACATAGGCCTCTTGTCCGACCGGCGGATAGGTCATTAACCCGTGAAACTCCAGGCCAGGGCGCGCCGCAATATATCGAGCCATTTTGTCAGCGGCGTCGCTAGATTGCACTCCGCAACGACCGGCGCCGGTGTCGCACTCCACCAGCACCTTCAGCGTTGCTTGCGCGGTTTCGAATGCCCTGGAAAGCCCGTCGATTGTTTCGGTGTTATCGACGACAACGCTCAGGTTCACCTTTTCTGACAAGAATCTGAGGCGTTTCAGTTTGTCTCCACCAAGAATGTTGTAGGTGATCAGAACGTCCTCAATCCCGCTTTCGGCGACCATGGCCTCCGCTTCGCTCACCTTCTGGCAGGTAATGCCGATGGCACCAGCCTCGATCTGCCGCCGCGCCAGAAACGGAAGCTTGTGTGTCTTGATATGGGGCCGCAAGGACAGGTTATGCGCGTCGCAATGAGCCTGAAAGCGATCAATATTCGCTTCCGCGATGTCGAGGTCAACAAGAACCGCAGGTGTGTCGATAGTGGTGAACATCATGCAGTCTCCAGCTCATGCGGGTCTTCAACGATGGGCCAGATTGGCCGGGTCAATCGTGTGTAGGGTGTCTTGGTGGGATCATTCGGATAGGGGCCATCAACAGCGGCATAGATGATGTCTGAAGCGACGCTTGCAAACGCACCATGGAAATGGTTGGTGGATTTGACGACTAGAATCTTCTTGCTGGCGATATCAACGCCCAGATTTGTGAACAGGTCTGGCGAGAACGCCTGGCTGCGGTTGGTATTCAGCACGATTTCGATGCCGTGAACTTTGATAACTGAACAATCTCCCAGTGGTACAATTGACGCTCCAAAGCTCTGCACCGCATCGCGTTGGTTGCGCAGAACGGTTACAACAGCGTCGATCGGGTCTCCTGCAAACGCAGACGTCTTGCCGCCAAATCGCAATTCCAGTTTGGCCCCTTCGCCTGCTGCGTGACAAAGACGGACGGCCATCGGATCCCAGATTGTTCCGAATGCCGCTGACGAAATACCCTGTCGCATCGCCTCAGAGAGCATCAGCGTGGAATCCCCCGCAACACCGCCGCCCGGGTTGTCCCAAACATCGGCCACGACCACGGGGCCGCTTGTTGCTTTCTGAGCCAGTGCCAGAGCATCGGCAGGAGGCAGATATTCGGGTTTGGCGATACCCCGAAATGAGAAAAGCTCTTCACCCAGATCACGGGCGGTTTCTTCCGCTTTTGTTAGGTCGTTGTCGGTGATGACGATGGTTCTAGCACCAAGATCGGGGGAATCTCCGGCCATGAAACCGTGAATGGCCGATGCCGACAAAACTTCGCCTGCTTCCTCCATGGCTTTCATCTTGTCGACGAAACCGCGCATCGGGTGGATGCTAGTGGGCAGCACATCCATCATGCGTACGTCATAAACGGCCTTCACCGGTGTGATTTCGCCCCTAGCGGCGCGCAAAGTGAGGTCGACGCATGCTTCGCCCGCTTCGACAAAATCGGTGTGCGGAAATTCTTTGAACACTGTTATGATGTCGGCACTTTTGACCCGCTTTTCGCTTAAGTGACTGTGCGGATCGAAGCTTACGCCGATCTTGGCCTTAGCTCCGACAATCTGGCGTACGTTTTCAATTAAAGTGCCTTCGCAATCGACGCATCCTTCAGCAATCATCGCCCCGTGCAGCCCAAGAACGACGACATCAAGTGGCATTGCGGACCGAACCTGATCGAGAATTTCTTTCTTGAGTTTTTGCCAGGTTGAGGCATTCAACAAGCCGCCGGGTTCGGCCCAAGTGGCTGTGCCTTCAAAAAGGTCAAACCCCTCGTCCTTGGATCGCCGACGAAGCGCGGGAAAAACGGCGCTGCACAACGTCGGGGTTTCGGGGTGTTCGCCAGGAGGCGCGTAAAAGCTCTCCTCGAAATCGGAAAAATCCGTGCGTAACGGTGAAAACGTGTTCGTTTCGGTGGCTAGAGACGCGCAGTAGACTCGCATTTTGTTACCTGATTATGAAAAGCGCCGGAGGCCATGTCCTGGCCTCCGACGGCAGTGGACGCCAGGCGAGGCCCGGCGTCAGGGAGGTTAGTCGAGATACGCAGACGAATTTGCGGTTTCCACGGCATCGCGGAACTGGTTCAACAGCTCACCGGCTTTTTCATCCATGTTCTCAGACACGTGTGCTTCAAATGCTGGCTGCGCAGCGGCGGCCATTGCGGCACGTTGATCCGCGGTAAGCGCTGTGACTTCGATCATGTCCATCAGCCCTGCCAGACCACGATCAGAGGCTTCAATGATGCGCGATAGACCGCGGCTTGCAACAACGCAGTTTTCGGCGGCGGTATGGATCGTTGCCCGTTCTGCGTCGGTCAGCCCTTCATAGAACGCGCGGTTCATCATGAATGTATATGGTGAGAATAGGTGATTGGTCAGCGTCATGTACTGCTGCACTTCGGCAAAATTCGCGAACGAAATGATCGGAACAGGGTTCATCTGACCGTCGATCACGCCCGTTTGCAGGCCTGAATAGACTTCGCCCCAAGACAACGGGTATGCTTCAGCACCAAGAGATTGCATGATCGTCTGGTGAGACGGAAGTGTCATTGTGCGTACACGAATGCCATCGAAGTCTTCGAGATTGGCAATCGGACGCTTGGAGTTGGTCACGGCAAAGAACCCGCCGGTATCCGGGAAACCAAGAACCACCACTCCTGTCAGCTCTGCTTCGATATCTGCTTTCAGCGCATCGCCGAACGGGCCGTCGAACACTTCGTAGGTCGCAGCGTTGCCATTAAACGCGAATGGCAGGTTCAGGACATCGATGCGCGGGTAGTAGCTTGCCAGAGCACCAGTCGAAGTCAGGGTCGCCTGAATGACACCGTCTTGAAGCTGCTGTACATGCTCTGCGGCTGAGCCAAGTTGATTAGAACCGAAGACTTCGACCGAAACTGAGCCATTTGTATCTGCGGCAACGATGTTCGAAAATACGGCGGTACAAGCATGTGCCGGATTTTCAAAGGGATCGGTTTTGTTGTCGTGACCGAAGCGGATAACGCTTTCTGCGCTCGCTACGCTTGCTGTCATGGTGGCCGCGACGGCCAAACCTTTAACCAATGATTTCATTTTCTTCCTCCAGTTAGATTTGGTTGGGTGGTTCTATTGTGCATAGCCGAGTAGTCGGGGCAGCCACATGGCCGCGTCTTCCCAGAATGCAAAGGCGAACAGGATTCCAATTTCCGCGATCAGGAACGGAAAGAGTTTGATGGATATTCTCTCCAGCTTTTCGCCGGTGACGGATGACAACACGAAGAGACATGCACCAACTGGTGGAGTCATCAGTGAGATATTGAGTGCCAGGACAAAGATGATCCCCGCGTGGATTGGTTCAAGGCCGATGCTTTCGGTCAACGGAACCAAAACAGGGGCTAAAATGATCAGAATGGCGGTGATGTCCATCACCATCCCAACCACCAAGAGCAGACCGATAATGATCGCGATGACCATGTAGCGGTTGTCAGAGAGGCTGAGACGG
>JQGR01000111.1_pt1 | contig 14029 bp, 20 predicted proteins | sample 210181 | NCBI WGS metagenome assembly JQGR01 (sample SAMN02928655, study PRJNA255238) | bioreactor metagenome | biome: continuous culture; feature: L-culture metagenome assembled contigs; material: continuous culture biomass; isolation source: continuous culture inoculated with microbial biomass... | reverse complement strand
GGGTACCGGCCGTCGTGGTCAGGCACGCCGGGCGGTGGCGGTGAGCACCCCCATTGCAACCAATGCCCCGCCGCCCAATCGAGAGATCCACGCCATCACCGATGGACGGGCGATCTTGCGACGCAGCTTGTCCGCCAGCACCGCATACGCCAGCGCATTTATCGCGGCAAGCCCGACAAAGGTGCTGATCAACACGACAAATTGCGGCAACAGCGCGGCCTCCACCTTGATAAACTGCGGCACAAAGGCGATGAAAAACACGATGGATTTCGGGTTCAGCGCGGTCACCGCCGCCGCATGGCCAAACACCTGCCCCGCTTTGGTCGGAGCCACGTCAGCAACCTCGCCAAGATGGGCGCCGCCGGCAGAGCGAAACAGTTTGAGGCCGAGATAGACCAGATATGCGGCACCGATCCATTTCAGCACGGAAAACAGCAGGGCCGAGGTCAGCACCAGCGCGCCAAGACCGGCCAGCGAGGCGCTCATCGCAATCAGATCGCCCAGCGCCACACCGGCCACCGTCGCCAATGCCACCCGACGGCCCTGGCTGATTGCATAGCTCAGCACCAAAATCACGGTTGGTCCGGGGATGAGAAGTAGCGCGGTTGAGGCGGCGACAAAGGCGAGCCAGATTTGCAGATCCATTGCATGTCCTTTCGGGTTCCCCAAAACAAGCCATGGGCCTGCGCCTTGCGTCAATGACAAAACGCCCGGTGCGGCAATGGCAGCCTAGTGTGAATGGCGTGCGTGCATCTCTTGCAACAGGGTTTCTTCAGGCCAGCGCCTTAACGCGGCTTCCAGCAGATCACCGGGATAATAATCCCCCTCAGCCATCGGATCGCCACGCAGGACCTCCATGGCAAGAGGCTTCAGCACGTCGGCCCCAATGTCCTGCGCGATCATCATGCGCAGGTCTTCCACCGTGAACATCCCGATGGGTTTGCGGCGCAGCGCCGCACAGGTGGCTTCGATATAAGAGGCACAACAGGGCATCGGCCAGCGCTGCCCATCGATCTGTTCCAGCGACAGATGGCGGGGCGGGTTTTCCGCCCCCACCGTATTTTCATTCTCACGCATCGCACCGGATCAGAAGTTCATCCGCGCATCAGCATCCAGCATCGCCTTGGCCATGTCATCAGGCTTGGCCACACCAACGCCATCCAGCAGCACCTCGGGGCCGACCCCTTTGTTGGCAGATAAATTGCGCAGACCTCAACCTTGGCGCCGGGCATGGCGGCAATTTTGGTCAGAAGCATCTGCGGCCCAGCGCCAAGCGGTTTTTGCGGGGCAGTGGCGCTTTCGGGGGCGTCTTTCAGCGCCATATCTGCGGCGGGACCACAGAGCAGCACATGGGGTTGGGCGCCTTGGGCTGCGGATTTCACAGTCAGCACCATTGCCATCATCTGGGTCTGCGCATCTGGCGTGGTGACGATGGTGACAAGGTTTTTCCCCCATCAGCATGGGCCGGGGTCAGGGCGGCGGCGACGCTTAGTACGGCAGCGGAGAGAAGCGTTTTCATATGGGGTATCCTTTTGAACTAATTCGTTACGCCAACGGTGTCGGCGATGGGGATTTGGCTCCGCTATTGCGGTTGCTGGGGTATTGGTAGATGACACATTCGAAATTCTGAATGCGACATCTCGCCCCGCTCTGTGCCCGGCTTGATCCCTTCACAACAAACGTTGAAAGCGTGTTGCCTGATTGGGGTGCGCCTGAAACCCGGCACGCTCATAAAACGCATGAGCCCGCGCGTTCCCCGGTTCTGCCGCAACCATCAGGAATTCCGCCTCTAACTGCCGCGACAGGGTGATGGCCCCCGTAAGCAGCGCCTGCCCCACCCCCTGCCCGCGCAAAGGGCGATGCACAAACAGGTGGTGCAGCTCCATCCCCCTTTGGCCAAACTGTAACCGGGACCTTGGGCAAAGGGCGGCGTACCCCACCAGCCCACCATGCGTTCTGCCACCAGCACCCGAAGTCACGGGGCCTGGCCCAGACAGTCGCGCGCAAGACCGGCTTGGGTAAGCTGCGCAGTGTCGCCGTGGTGACGCGCAAGGCTGCTTACCAGATCGCTCACCGCGCGCAGGTCGCGGGCCTCTACCGGGCGGATTTCCAGATTGTCCATTTTGTCTTTCCTTTCTCTCTCCCCCAAAGGCGGAATTGAAAAAGAAAAAGACCGCCCTTGGGGCGGTCATGTCGTGTCGATCTTACCTGCACATGCTTGCCACCCGTTCTATGAGAACAGGGGATAATAGGCGATGGAGTTAGGCAGTTTGATCATGCGGGTGTTTTCGCGCAAACGTCGGGACCCGTCAAGAGAAGACAGGCCGGGCCCCGTTCTAGGCTTTACCCATTCACATCCACAACCACACGGCCTTTGACCTGCCCTTTCAGGATATCCGCGCCCAAGCTGGGAAGGTCTTCCAATTTGGCCGGGTTGACCATCGCTTCGAGTTTGTCCATCGGCAGATCGCGGGCAATCCGCTGCCAGGCGCGCAGGCGGTTGTCATAGGGTTGCATCACACTGTCGATGCCCAACAGGTTTACGCCGCGCAACAAGAAAGGAATGACCGTGGCGGGCAGGTTTGCCCCCCGGCCAGACCAACAGCCGAAACAGACGCCCCGTATTTCATCTGCCCCAGCACGCGGGCCAGCATCTCGCCACCCACCGCATCAATGCAACCGGCCCAGGCTTCACGCTCTAGCGGGCGTTTGGTGGTTTCATTCAGCTCTTCGCGCGCCACGATGGTGCTGGCGCCCAGCGCCTTCAGATAGTCTTCCTGATCCGGGCGCCCGGTCACAGCGGCAACCTCATAGCCAAGGTTTGCCAAAATGGCAGTGGCGACCGAGCCCACCCCCCGGCGGCCCCTGTCACCAGCACCGGGCCATTGCCAGGCGTCAGCCCATGATCTTCCAGCGCCATCACCGCAAGCATGGCGGTAAACCCTGCGGTGCCCACAGCCATCGCCTGACGAGTGGTCAGCCCCTCGGGCAGCGGCACCAGCTTATCCGCGTCAATCCGCGCCTTCTGGGCATAACCGCCCCATGTGGCCTCACCCACGCGCCAGCCGGTGAGCACAACCTTATCGCCCGGTTTATAGCGGTTATCCAAACTGGCCTCGACCGTGCCGGCGTAGTCGATGCCCGGCACATGCGGGTAGTTGCGCACCAGACCGCCACCTTTGGCGCTCAGGCACAGCCCGTCTTTGTAGTTCACGGTGGAATACTCCACCGCAACCGTCACATTCCCCTCGGGCAGCGCATCCGTGTCGATCTGTTTGATCGCGGCCGAGGCAAGCCCCTCGTCGTTCTGTTCCATCACCAGTGCTTTGAACATCTCATCTCTCCTTCGCGTCTCCCATATGTGGGAGCGCACATCCCTTTGCCCAGTTCGACACCGCTGAGGCGCACCCTATGGCGAGTCGCAATTGTCTTACATTTAAATCTAACCGCATCGCCAATTGTCTGACAAATGATTTTTTCCACCCCCAGCAGAATTCGCAGCCGCCAGTTGACCCAAGCCCCAGAAGCCGCCTAGACAGAAAGGCATGAGTGATAAGAGCCCTGTTTCCACCCGCCCCGCCCCACAAGACCTATCGGCGCAAATCGCCAGCGACATCCGTGATGCAATCATCGCGGGCGACCTGATTGTCGATCAACGCCTGCCGTCTGAGGCGGAACTGTCCGAACAGTTTTCGGTCTCGCGCCCCACAGTGCGCGAAGCGCTGAAACGCTTGGCCGCACAGAACCTGATCCGCACCCAGCGCGGCGCCACGGGGGGCGCGTTTGTGAACCGGATGTCATTTGAAGATGCTTACGGCCAGCAGATCACCACCTCGACGCTTTTGCTGTCGATGAATGCAGTCAGTTTTGAAACCGCCTGCGAGGCACGGTTCGCACTCGAGCGCGCCTGTGCACCGCTTTCGGCCCAACGGCGCACCGCAGACCACCTTGCCACCATGCGTGCCGAAATTGTCCGCCAATCACAGCCGGGTTTGACGGACGAAGCCTTCTGCGCCTCTGACGTGGCCTTTCACCGGGCTTTGGTGGATGGCGCGGGCAATCCCGTGCTGTCCTACCAACTGGCCGGTGCGGTTGAGGCGATGCAGCCTTTGATGAATATGATCACCTTTACGCAGCGGGATCGGGATCGGATCATAGCTTTGCATACCCAGATCACCGATGCGGTTGAGAAAAAAGACGGGGTGGCAGCCGATGCTGCACTGGAAGGGCTTGCCACTTACACGCGCGAATTGGGACAACGCCGCGCCCATGAGAGCACATCGCACTAAGCGTCAACGAGTGTCCCCTTGGTGACATCCCATCCCTGATCCACCGTCAATCCACGGTCAGATCTACTGTCAATTCCACCGCCTGATCTGGCGTCAATTACGCGCGCGACCGTCGATACACTTCTGTCAAAAGCGAAAGTTCAAGGACGATAAACAGCAAGGTTGCCAGAGCTTCAACAAATCCCAATGCAATTACGCTGGAATACTCAACGCCGACACTGTCGCCCCCCAGGTTCAGTCCCATCAGATACCTCAACCCAATAATCTCCAGCCAACGTAGCACGCCTGGCAGCAACGCACAGAACAGCGCGGCCCAAACAAGCCCGCGTGCGCCTTGCCTACTTTGCCGCCACGAGGGCATAAAATTGATCCACTGATCATGGGTTGCGTAATGCACCAACCCCATACCAAATCGACAGATCAAAAGCGTTGGCACAATATATATTACGATTCCAAACACATAGAAGAGGTCAAACAGTTGGCCACCGACTATGGATGACACCGCCCCCATAATCACGCCCTTTACGACCGAGAACAGCGCCAGAACCAGTCCAATGCCTAACCCAATGACAATCCAATCAACCGTATAGCGAATGGCCCGTTTGAAAGACCCTGACCAACCGGCCAAAGATGGGCGCTCGCCATGAATGACATACCTGTGCCAAGCCACCGCCGAAAACGGTAAGAACACCAAAGCAACAAGGACCAGCATTGAGGTTACATTTGCGGTAAGCCATGCCACATCTGTGCCCGCATGCGACAACAGCCCCCCAAAATGCCTGGTCAGCTCTGCAAACCAGATAAATAAGAACGAGACACCAAACAGGGTCACCGTCACACGCGGTTGGGCAAACACATTGTCAAACATTGCGCGCAACAAAGATCTTTCTGACATAATGCACCTGATTAAATAAATTTGGCGAACCCTATCCGCGGATCTTTGAACGTCAACCCCTTTTCATCCACCCCGATACCCCCTACATAAGGGCTGTCCCCTCGGGGACTATGGACATAAACGCGCTCGTAATAAGCGGATCGGACCCGGGGGCGGTACCCGGCGCCTCCACCAAACATCCTATCATTTGGGATCATGGGGCGAAACAGGATCGACGGACGTCTAAAGGGGTTAGCTTTGTTTCGGTGAGATACCACCGTTATCGGTTCAATTTAAGCTAGTTGCAAATGACAACAAAGCTCCGGCAATGGCTCTGGCTGCGTAAGCAGTTCGGGTCGCCGAAACTAAGTCCTTACGCCTAGCCGCGTTTGGCGGGGTTCGCAGGTACCTGGCAACAGAAACCTGCACTTCCTCTCCCGACCAACTTTGGCATCACGCCCCTTCACCGATGCGCACGCAGCCTATCTGCAGCGCGGTTTGTCCTTAAGGGATCTGTGGCGGATGTGGGGGGGGGGGCTGGCTGTCGCCACGCAGCAACTCCGCCCCGATACGCCCGATGTTCCCCAATGCTCCCACGTCTGGCCTTTCGGCTGATTTGCACCTTTCCCGCTTCACCTGTCGAAAAAGACAGGTCGGCTGCAAAGTTTTCTTCACAATTTACCGCTTATTCTTCTCTAAAAACGAAGCAGTTCTGAAAGTGGAATACAAATGTCAAATCTCGACATCTTGAAAGACTGGTACAATCGCGTCTGGGTCAAAGGAGATCTCGACAGCATTGATGATTTCTTCACCCCGGACACGGAAGCTCTGGGTATGATGAGTTTCGCAATCGGGCCAGAAGACTTCAAAGCCCTCGCCGCCGCGGTCCATGAGACCATTGAAAACATCACCGTCAGCTTTGGGCGCGTGGTCGAAGCCGATGATTGGGTCTGCGCCCAGATGTCCGCCCATGCCACCACCAAAGCCACCGAGAAAGAGGTGATTGTTGTGGGGCAGGTGATGTGTCGCTTTGACAATGGGAAAATCGTAGAAGCCTATAACCAGTTTGATTTCTTATCCTTTTTCGAGCAATTGGGGCTTTTGCCGGACAATACACTTTCCCTGTGCCTTGCCGGGGAAGCAATTGGCTGACCTGACGTCGCAGTCGGCGGCCGCGGTGGAAAAGATGCCCGCTTTGCCTATAGCGCGCGCAATTGCACCTGCCCGCGCATGACCGCCTTATCCGGGAAAGCACCGCCTCTCCCTTGGCGCAGCTTGGCCAGGGCTGGTTTTGACCATTCAGGGACCGGCAGGCAGCCCAACATACCCAATACTGTCGGCGGCGAATGTCCAGCGCCGCCGACAGGGATCAACCGCCCCGGATATCACATTAATTTTTACACTCCCGGCTTTATTTCACCTGAGATTCGCCTATGCTCGGGTCAAACAGGTCCACAGGTTAAGCAAGGTTTGAAAATGTCCGGTTCAATTGACTATGGAAACCTCATGCATGATGCCATGCGCAGTCTAATCCGGACTGTGCTTGACGATGTGGCCGCCAATGGCCTGCCCGGCCAGCACCATTTTTTCATCAACTTCAATACCCGCCATTCGGACGCTGAACTGGCCGATTGGATGCATGACCGGTTTCCGGAAGACATGACCATTGTGCTGCAGCACTGGTTTGCGGATCTCGAAGTGGGCGAAGACGGCTTTAATGTGACGTTGAATTTTGGCGACACACCGGAGCCGATGTATGTGCCGTTTGATGCCATTAACACCTTCGTTGATCCCTCGGTGGAATTTGGCCTGCGCTTTGAAACGCAAGACAGCGAAGATCACCACGCAAACCTGCATCTTGCTGGGGAAGACGATGATGTTTCGGGAGTGGATGAGGCCGATCAGGTTGACGCTGGCCCAGTCGATGATGAAACCGGCGAAGATACGGTCGAAGAGGCCTCCAAGGATGCCGAAGTGGTCAGCCTCGACAGTTTCCGCAAGTAACCTCGCGGCGACCACACGAAACCTGTAAATCCAGCTCTGGCCCAAATCGAACACCGATCAGGCATATGCGCGCCTTCAAAGGCGCCAACAGACAGCGGGGTGGCAAGTTTGTGCACAATTGCATGCAATGTTGGCGCTACCCTCGCGCTTTCCCCCTCATCCCCATTGAATTTGGCGCGCATTCCGGTAGAAAAGCGTCGGTTTCTTTTATTGCGTCCGGTTTTTTCTCCAATATCGGGGGAACCATCTGGGCGCAGCAAGATCTCTCAATGATGTGGGCGTTCCCCCTGACCCGGTTTCAAAGGGACACAGGGACCGCTTTAGACAAAAGGCACATGACATGACCGAGACCCGCACCGAATCCGACAGCTTTGGCCCGCTCGAAGTTCCTTCCGACAAATATTGGGGCGCCCAGACCCAACGCTCGCTGATGAACTTTCCGATCGGCTGGGAAAAGCAGCCCGTCGCCATCGTGCGCGCCCTTGGCGTGATCAAGCAGGCCTGCGCCGAAGCAACAAAGCCTCGGGCGCGATGGATCCAGCCATTGCCGATGCCGTCATTCAGGCGGCAAGCGAAGTGGTTGCGGGCAAGTTTGACGACAACTTCCCGCTGGTGGTGTGGCAAACCGGGTCCGGCACCCAGTCGAACATGAACTCCAACGAAGTGATCGCCAACCGCGCCATTGAAATCATGGGCGGCGTGATCGGGTCCAAGGATCCGGTGCACCCGAATGATCACTGCAACATGGGGCAATCGTCGAACGACACCTTCCCCACCGCGATGCACATCGCCACGGCCATGTCAGTGCGCGACGTGCTGTTGCCGGGCCTTGAAAAACTTCTGGCGGGCCTTGAAGCCAAGCAAGAAGAATTCAAAGACATCATCAAGATCGGCCGCACCCACACCCAGGACGCAACACCGCTGACACTGGGCCAGGAGTTTTCGGGTTACGCCCATATGATCCGTCAGGGCATCGCCCGCGTGAACGCCGCCCTGCCCGGCATTTATGAACTGGCACAGGGCGGCACCGCCGTTGGCACCGGCCTCAACACCAAACAAGGTTGGGGTGAAGAAGTGGCTGCCAACATGGCGCGCATCACCGACCTGCCCTTCGTGACCGCCCCAAACAAGTTCGAAGCCCTTGCGGCCCATGACGCCATGGTGTTCATGTCGGGCGCCTTGGCCACCGTGGCTGGTTCCTGCTACAAAATCGCCAATGACATCCGCTTCTTGGGCTCCGGCCCGCGGTCCGGTCTGGGCGAATTGATCCTGCCGGAAAACGAACCGGGCAGCTCGATCATGCCGGGCAAGGTCAACCCGACCCAGGCCGAGGCGCTGACCCAAGTGGCCGCCCATGTGATGGGCAACAACGCCGCGATGACCTTTGCAGGTTCGCAGGGGCATTTTGAGCTCAACGTCTATAATCCGATGATGAGCTACAACCTGCTGCAATCCATCCAACTGCTGGGCGACGCCACCGACAGCTTCACCGAACGTATGCTCAATGGCATTCAGGCCAATGAACCGCGCATCGACAAGCTGATGAAGGAAAGCCTGATGCTGGTCACCGCGCTGGCCCCGACCATCGGCTATGACAACGCGACCAAAGTGGCCAAGACCGCGCATAAGAACGGCACCACTTTGAAAGAAGAAGCAATCGCGCTTGGTTTCGTGGACGAGAAAACCTTTGACGAGGTGGTCCGCCCCGAGCAGATGATCGGCCCGAAAGCCTGATGGCAAAACCGGTCAACCTGAACCGGTTTCGAAAAGAAAAGGCGCGGGCCGAACGCAAGGCCCGCGCTGACGAAAACGTCGTAAAACACGGCCGGACCAAGGCACAAAAGTCGGTGGAAAAAGCTGACAAAACCCGTGTCACCCGCCTGTTTGACGCCCATAAGCGGGAAGATGATGCATGACCACTCGGCCGCAAAAACACTCGCTTACCCTTCACGGCCACCGCACATCTGTGTCACTCGAGCCAGAATTTTGGCAGTCTTTTCAAGACATTGCCAAGGAGCGTGGCATGGCCTTGAACGCCTTGGCCGCAGAAGTCGACGAGGGCCGCGGCATGGATCGCGGCCTTGCTTCGGCCATTCGGGTTTACGTGCTCAATCATTATCGCGGTTAACAGCGTGATGACCATGTTCAGACAGGATGAGCACACGCCTAGTCCTGCTCGGCTTTCACCCGAAACCTGTGTCTCCGATCTGTTCAATTCCAAAGCCGCCTGCCGAAGCGCCATTTTCTGCAATCCCCCCCCATTCGCCGTGTCGCATAGCCGTTTATTGCAAGAAAACCGCTCAGAGAATTGAAATTCTCCAGATCACCCGCGCGGCACCAACCTCAACCAAATCCCATCCTTGCCCCGCACCGTCAGATGCGCCACCGGCATCGCAGGCTTTTCCGCAACAATCTCAAAGCGATAGGCCCGCACCAAGAGCGACAGAATAAGCGGCCCTTCGATCATCGCAAAAGCCGACCCCGGACACACCCGTTGCCCGGACGAAAACGGGTAATAGGCGGCGCGCATGCTTTTTTGCCTTCGGGGGTGGAAAACCGACCGGGATCAAATTCATCCGGCCGCTCCCAGATCCGTTCATGTCGATGCGCGTGCCAGGGGCTAAGCACAATCTGGCTGCCCTTTGGCACTTTGCGATTGCGAAACTGTTCCGGGCAGGACGCCTCGCGCACCATCATCGGCACGGGGGGATAGAGCCGCATTGCCTCGCGAAACACGTCGCGGGACAGTTTCAATTTGGACATCACCGAGAAATAGATCTTGTCGGGATCGATTGCGGCCTGCGCCTCGTTAGCCACCTGATCCTGCCACTCAGGGTAAAGCGCAAGCAGATAAAGCGACCAGGCCAGCGCCGACGCGCTGGTTTCATGGCCTGCAAGGAAGAAAATTGCCACCTGATCGACCATCTCATCGGTGTCAAACCGCGCGCCCGTTTCCGGATCTTCAGTGGTCATAATCTTGGTGGCCAGATCATCGGGCGCAGTGCCTGCCCTAATCCGCTCCATCCGCTCGGCGGTCAGCCGGGTGATCAGGGCGCGAATATCACGCGCGGTCTCGCGGGTTTGGCGGGAATGAAACCGCGGGAACCATTTTGGCAGCGGCAAAATCGCACCAAGGTTCACCACGGGCTGCGCACGCTGATGGTCTTTAAAGCGTTCAAACACCGCCCCGGCCACCTCATGTTCGATCGGGATTGAGAACAGGGTGCGAAAGATCACATCCGCCGCCGCATGGCTGGTTTGCAATTCAATTTCAGTGGGTTGCCCATTAGCCAAGGGCGCAAGCCGCTCTACCGCCGCCACCCCTGCATCCCACATCGCCGGAAACACCTCACGCACGCGCCCGCCTTCAAACGCCGGGTCGATGATACGGCGCTGCCGCTTCCAGGTCGCGCCATTGGTGATGAAAACCGAGTTGCCCAATAAGGGCGCCAGCCCCTCGCGAATCCGATCAGATTTTGGAAAATCATCCGGCCGCTGCTTCAACACAAGGTCAATCAACTCGGGATCATTACACATGAAGCTGCGGAAAAACGGCGTGCGAAATTCCGCCATCCAGGCGCGATACAGCCGCGCAGGCTGGGCCGACAGGATGTCTTCACGAAACAGTTTCGCATAACGACGAAGCGACACCCGACCGGGGCGCGCAGGGGGTTTGGGGGCAAATGCGGACAGTTCATCTGGGTTCCATACTGGTATATTTCGATATGGAACGGTCGATACGACTGCTGGACGCCTTGCGGTTTTTGTACCGCTCAGAAAGGCTCATCGGCCCAGCCGTGATGCGAAAATAATCGTAATCGCGCGGCCTGTCAAAGGCGCAAAGATATTGGAAATGCAGCCGGAAAAACCGCCACCGCAACGCCTTCCAGCGGGCGGGGCTCAGCGTTTGGGTGAAGGCTGCGGAAAACACAATTGGCCAGCGTTTGTCCTGATCCGGGGCGACCCCGGACACCGACACCGGGTCACACAAAGCAAAGGCGCAGCCATCCCCCGGCGCGGTCACATCCACCCAAGTAAGCTGGTTGGATTGGCAGAGATCATGCAAATCGCGGCGCAACCGCCAGGCATCCGGTAAGAACGACACCATCGGCACCACCTGACCGAGGGTGAGAAACCCCAGCTTTGGCCCCCCGGTTCGGCACCCGCCCATCACGGATAAGATCCGCAAGGATTGAGACCCCAAGATGCGCGCCTGAACTATGGCCCACCACCAGCACCTCATCCACATCGCTGGCCAGGGCCGCTGCAATCTGGTCAGTAAACTCTGCCATCCGCGCTTCCAGAGCTGGCGAATTGGCCCCATTTGAGGCCGCCGAATAGCTGTAATCATGCATCAGATAATAGACGTAAAGCTTATTGTCGATCTTGCGAAACCAGCGCAGAATGGCGATCAGCACCACGCTCCCCAGCAAAAGCCCCGCGACACCGGCCAGCATGGCGCCCAACACCCCATCAAGCAACAGTGTCACCACGCCGCCCAGCACCCATCCGACCAGAAGCGCCAAAATCAGTTGCAGGATCAGCATGCCAACCGGGTAAAGCGCCGCAATCACCGGCCCTTTGCGCAGTTGCATCAAGCGCGACAGCGCACCAGAGGAAATATAGGTCCAGGCGGTGCGCGCCATCATCAGATAGGTCTGCGCAATATTCAGATCCATGCTGTCCCGCACAATGTCAGACCAGACCAAAACATCAAATTCGGCTTCAGTCTCACCCGGCCCGTGGGGGCCATCCATACGCCCCGTCACCTGCCAGCCGTAGGTTTGCGCGCCTTGTCGGCCAATCAGGTCAACTTCATAACCAGACACCGCCCCCTGACGGGCACTTTCCTTGCGATAAAGCTCGCGGTAGCGGCGGGGGTGAATCGGATCATAGCCGGGAATGTAGAACACTCTCCGCCTGCGGATTTCCTGCCCATTCGATACAGTTTCAACCATCTACCCGGCCTCTTGTCTGGGCAGAGGATAGCGGTGGAATGCGGCCAAAGTAAGCCCCGACCCGCGTAAAAATAAAGGTCCGGCAGGTGCTTTTTTCTTGCCAGAAATACCTCGGGGTGAGCCTCGAAGAGGCGAGGGGCAGCGCCCCTCTCCCTCAACCCAATGTCGCCAGCGCCGGGAAAGTCTCAAGCAGCCAGTATGAGAATGACGAAAACCCGCCGGTCAGGATCAACAGGCCAATGGTCCACAAAAGCAGCCCCATGATCCGCTCAATCCGCTCCATATTGCGCTTCATAAAGGCCATCAACGGCCCCATGCGCGGGAAGAATGCCGCCACCAGCAGGAAGGGAATACCCAGACCCGCGGCGTAAACTGCCAACAGCAACGTGCCATGTGACACCGAACCTTCAGTCGCCGCCAGTGACAAGATCATGCCCAGCTGCGGGCCGATACACGGCGTCCAGCCAAAGGCAAACGCCAGCCCCAGAAGATACGCGCCAAAGGCACTTCCGCCTTGATCGCCTGCGTCCACACGGGCTTCCCGGTTGAGGAAGGGAATATTGATCACCCCCAGAAAATGTGCGCCGAACACCATCACCAAAACACCAGCAAACGTGTTGAAGTAAGTCTGGTTTTGCAAAAAGAACGACCCAAACACTGAGGTGGTGAACCCCAGAAACAAAAACACTGTCGACAGGCCCAGCACAAAGAAGCTGGCGGTCAGCATCACCTTGCCCTGCCCGGTTTTGCCCTCGTTCATATCCCCCATCGACACGCCGGACATATAGGCCAGATAGGGCGGTACAATCGGCAGCACACAGGGGCTGAGGAATGAAAGAACACCAGCCACGAGGGCCACGATCATTGCGGGCGCGAGCGACGCATCTATGAGGTCAATTCCGAACATATCCCCCACATAGGCCAATGCGTCCGGCCTGTCACCTGCCAGTTGGTCACAAGCCCGCGACCCATCGCAGCACCCAGTTTGTGTGCCCCATCAAACCCTATGCTGGACAGCGCGCGCCCGGCCACCTATGTGAAGATCATGACCTATGATGAAACCCTCGACGCCATTGGCCTGCTGTGCCCCCTGCCCGTCTTGAAAGCGCGCAAGCGTTTGAAATCCATGAAAAACGGACAGGTGTTGCGGCTAGAGGCCACCGACCCCGCAGCGGTGATTGACGTGCCGCATTTCTGCGCTGAACAAGGCCATGCGTTTTTGGGGGACGAAGCGGCGAAAAATGGGGATCTTGATGTGACCCATTATTTCATCCGCAAAGGCTGACCCCCACGCGCGTGGCTTTTCCCCACAAAGTTTGCCCACGAGGTTCCCACTGGGGTTTCCAATTTAAGTAACCTGCTGCACAACGAAAAAGCCGGGCGATGTGCCCGGCTTTTCCATATCTTCAAATCTACCGTTCAAGGCAGGTGTCAGCGGCCCAGCGACCACCAGCTTGCGCTTGGGCTTGGGCGGCTCGTCGGATTTGACCTCTTCCACCTTGGCCTCTTCCGAAGCAGCAGCCGCAGTGGTTTCCAGAACCGGCGCGGGCTGGGCGTCTTGCACTGCGTCGGCAGGGGCCTCTTGCGGGGCATCAGATGGCGCAACACTCACAACAGCCGGAGGAGTATCAGCCACAGCCTCCGTCGGCGTTTCTGCAGGTGCTTCTGCCGGAATTTCTGCCGGGGCTTCAGCAGCAGCTTCCACCACTTTCTTCTTTCGCGGCGCCCGTTTGCGCGGGGCCTTTTTCGGCTTTTCTTCCTCTGCAGGCACATCGTCCGCATCAGAAGCTGTCACCTCAGCGGCGGCACCCTCAGCTGCGGCATCCGTCACGGCCTCAACAGTGTCTTCGCTCTTTTTCTTGCGCGGAGCACGTTTGCGGGTTTTCTTGGGCTTTTCGTCCTCA
>JQGR01000110.1_pt1 | contig 14048 bp, 16 predicted proteins | sample 210181 | NCBI WGS metagenome assembly JQGR01 (sample SAMN02928655, study PRJNA255238) | bioreactor metagenome | biome: continuous culture; feature: L-culture metagenome assembled contigs; material: continuous culture biomass; isolation source: continuous culture inoculated with microbial biomass... | reverse complement strand
TACCACTTGACGCTGATCAAGAGGCGGCACGGCGGGCGGCGATATCATCGCTGACACCAGAAGAGGGGTGGAGTCAGGAGAGCCTGAAACAAAGGGAATCCGAGGGGATGTTTGGCAACTTACAAAAAGTGCTGACCACCTTCCGGTCTGCTTATGCACGCAAAGGCTGAGAGGGAAGAAAACCAGAATACTAGTTTTCTAGTTTTCTAGGAAAACACACCCCCACCAATGCAGCCGCATAACCGCTTCGCGCTTGAAGCATCTGCTTCAGGTGCTTAAATTCAAGACGACAACAGCTGGAACAAGGATCCCGCCACATGGCCATGGAAGCCCAAAACATCGAAGACCTGATCCGCGCAGGTTTCCCTGACGCCGAGATCACCATCACCGACCTTGCTGGCGACGGCAACCATTGGGCGGCCGAAGTGGTGGACGAGAGCTTTCGCGGCATGAACCGGGTGCAACAGCAACGCGCGGTAAACGCCACTGTGAAGGCACAGATCGACAGCGGTGAGCTGCACGCGCTGGCGCTGACCACCAAGGCGCCGGAGTGACCACTGGGACAATCATATTCGGCGTCATCGCCCTGATTGCTGTGGCCGCCGTTCTGGAAGCCAAACTGAAATCCGGTAAGCACCGCGCCCTTCGTCCCCCTTCAAAGGTGGACACAGACCGAAAACCCAAATTGGGCATGGAAGCGACCGATACTTCAGTTGTCGATCAAGCCCATGCCGAAAACCAGAAAATCGAACGTAGAAATTGGAAATGGTCAAACCGGAGACGGTGACCCTCCACTTCCAGGAAAGACAGAAAATGACCGACGCAAAAACCCAGATCGACGAGACCGTCAAATCCAACGACGTGGTGCTTTACATGAAAGGCACCAAGGACATGCCGCAATGCGGGTTTTCCTCGCGCGTGGCGGGCGTATTGAACTTCATGGGCGTGGATTACGCTGACGTGAACGTGCTGGCGGACGAAGACATCCGCAATGGCATCAAGGAATATTCCGACTGGCCGACCATCCCGCAGCTTTACGTGAAGGGCGAGTTTGTCGGCGGTTGTGACATCATCACCGAGATGACCCTGTCGGGCGAGCTGGACACGCTGTTTGACGACAATGGCGTGACCTATTCGAAAGAGGCCGCTGACAAGATCCGCGAAGCCAACGCGTGAACTGTCGCCGAGTTCACTCGGGGTGAAAAATAAGAAAGGGCGCTTCAAGAGCGCCCTTTTACGTTTGATAACAAACAGTTTTCGGGAGGATCACCCAGCGGCTTTTTCCTCGACCGCAGCGGCCATTGCCTCGGCACGGGCAGCAATTTCGGCCAGCGTATCAGTCACGCTGTTGGGCACCACCGGCACTTCGACCTTGACCGGGTCAGCATTTTTCAACGCGTCAATCTCGGCCTGCAATTCAGAAATTTTTTTCTCGGCAACCTTCAGTTTGTCATCCATCCCAGCAGTTTTATCGGCCAGCATCAGACCGGACATCAACAACAGGCGGCTTTCGGTCAAATGGCTGATCTGTGACACCAGCACCGAGGCTTCGGCATCCAGCATCGCAGCAGCTGATTTCAAGAAATGCTCTTCGCCTTCCTGGCATGCCACATCAAAGCCACGGCCCCCGATCTTGATCACCACATCAGGCATCGACATTCTCCTCTGCTTGCGGTTGCGACGCGGTCTGCGCCTGTGCAATCAGCCCGTTCAGCTCCCCCAGAACCGCATTCAGTTCGGTCCGATCTGCGCCTTGAGCTGCACGCAGTCCCTCCAGTTCAGCCATCATCGACTTGTTGATAAGATGCGGTTCAACCACACCTGCGCTGGCAGCCTCGCGCAGCGCATCATTGTTGGCACGCAGATCGCTGTTCACCTGACGCAACTTGGCAAGAGATTTCTCTTCAGCAGCCAGCAGGTCTGTCAGCCGATCCACTTCGCCGGCCAGCGCCTGCACGGTGCTGTCCTGCTTTTCCTTGATCGCCTTCACCCGCTCTTCCAACTGCGCATTGACCGTGCGTTCATCTTCAAGCGCAGTGTTCAGCCGTGCGACCTCATCGCTTTGGTCCGGCTTGGCCGGTGCAAGCGCATCTACGCCCGCGCTGATACGTTCCAGCGCGGTGGTGATGCGGGTCTCCAGTTCGGAAATATCGCTCATGCTCTGCCCTGTTCACTCTGCCCTGTTCAAATCACTTCCCCCCGATTTCATGCGCCGCAAAACAGACGAATCGCCAGGCGCCAGAGGGTATCGCCATACTAAAGCGTAATAAGTTCTACCCGATGAGAATAATTTAGAAAACGCCTGATCCGGCGCCAGATGGCCGGGAAGGTGCGAAAAGAAGCTAAAACGCCGTGAAACTTGCCAAAACATGCGCCTTGACGCGGTTCCGATTGACGATAAACGGTTTTCCAGTGTGCTGTTGCGTTCAAAATACTACCTCAGGCGTAGGAAACGGGCTGAATACCGGCTGTCACGCCGTTCCGCCCGCGACCTTTGCTTGACCCGCACAAAATGACTGTTAAACCCGTCGCAAATCTACTTAGCCAAAGGATCTGGGCCTTGGATATTGAAACCCTGCGCAAGAACCATCCCGACCACTGGAACAAGGCTGCGGCCATTCGTTCTTTGACGCTGGATGCAGTTGCCGCTGCCAACTCCGGGCACTCCGGCATGCCGATGGGCATGGCCGACGTGGCCACGGTTCTGTTTGAAAAACATCTGAAATTCGACGCCAGCCAGCCGCGTTGGGCTGACCGCGACCGGTTTATCCTGTCGGCGGGTCATGGCTCGATGCTGATCTATTCGCTGTTGCACCTCACCGGTTACGAAGACGTAACCATGGAGCAGATCAAGAACTTCCGTCAGTGGGGCGCGATCACCGCAGGTCACCCGGAATTTGGCCATGTATCCGGCGTTGAAACCACCACCGGTCCACTGGGTCAGGGCATTTCCAACGCTGTGGGTTTTGCCATGGCAGAAGAAATCCAACGTGCTCGTTTCGGAAAAAAGATCGTAGATCACTACACTTATGTGATTGCGGGCGACGGTTGCCTGATGGAGGGCGTAAGCCAGGAAGCCATTGGTCTGGCCGGTCGTCACGAGCTGGGCAAACTGATTGTCCTGTGGGACAACAATGACATCACCATCGACGGCAAAGTGTCCCTGTCGGACCGCACCGATCAGGCGCAGCGTTTCAAGGCCTCGGGCTGGCATGTCATTGAAATCGACGGCCATGATCCCGAACAAATCGATGCTGCGATTGCAAAGGCCAAGACCACCAAGAAACCTTCGATGATTGCCTGCAAAACCCATATCGCTCTGGGTCACGCGGCGCAGGACACCTCAAAAGGCCACGGCGCATTGACTGATGCGGATCAGCTGAAAGCCGCAAAAGAAGCCTACGGCTGCCCGCTCGACGCTTTCGCAGTGCCCGCCAATGTGAAAGCCGCCTGGGAAGCCATCGGCGCTCGGGGCGTCACTGATCGCGAAGCGTGGGAAGCCCGCTTTGCCGATATCTCCGAGCGCAAGCAGGGCGAGTTCAATCGCGCCTATGCCCTTGAAGCACCTAAGAAATTATCGGCTGTTGTACGCCAACTGAAAAAGCAGGTCGCCGAAGAGCAGCCCAAGGTCGCCACCCGGAAATCCTCAGAGATGGCGCTGGCTGTGATCAACCCGGTGATGGGTGAAACCGTGGGCGGTTCGGCCGATTTGACCGGTTCGAACAACACCAAGACCGGTGATCTGGGCGTGTTTGATACCGACAACCGCAAAGGGCGTTACGTCTATTGGGGTATCCGCGAGCACGGCATGGCCGCTGCGATGAACGGTATGGCGCTGCACGGCGGCATCCGCCCCTATGGCGGCACGTTCTTCTGCTTCACCGACTACGCACGTCCCTCGATGCGCCTGGCCGCCCTGATGGGCATTCCGACCGTATTTGTGATGACCCATGACAGCATTGGCGTGGGCGAAGATGGCCCAACCCACCAGCCGGTTGAGCATCTGTCGATCTGCCGTGCCACCCCCAACAGCTATACCTTCCGTCCGGCCGATACCGCTGAGACTGCAGAAGCCTGGGAAATTGCGCTGTCTGAGAAAACCGTGCCCTCGACCATGGTCCTGACCCGTCAGAACCTGCCGACGCTGCGCACCGAATACAAGCAGAAAAACCTTGTCGCGCAAGGGGCTTACGTGCTGGCAGATGCGGAATGCGGCAAGCGTCAGGTGATCCTGATCGCCACCGGTTCCGAGGTATCTCTCGCGATGGAAGCGCGTGCAGAGCTTGAAGCGCAAGGCATCGGCACCCGCGTGGTTTCCATGCCCTGCATGGAGCTGTTTGCTGCGCAAGACGAAGCCTATCGTCGCAAGGTCCTGCCCGCAGGTCCGGTACGTGTGGGCGTTGAGGCCGCTGTGCGTGACGGCGGTTGGGATCGCTGGCTCTTGGGTGAGCGTGGCCGTGAAGCCAAGCAAGCCTTTGTTGGCATGGAAGGTTTTGGGGCCTCGGCCCCGGCAGATGTGCTTTATGAGCAGTTCGGTATCACCCCTGCAAATGTGGTTGAGAAAGCGAAAAATCTGCTCGGCTAAGCGCCGGAAATTTGCAAAACCCCGACCAAAAACCTTCGAAGGGTTTTGTCCGATGAGCTCGAAACGCCCCGCCAATTGGCCGGGGCGTTTTTTGTGAAACTTTAAAGTTTTTAAAGGACAAAACCCCAAACCTTAAACTCTTTAAAGGGCGCAAATCCGAAACTTTAAACTCTTTAAAGCCGCCATACGCGCTTTTTGGCTTCTCCTTCCGGTCCTGATCAGACACTCTGCCCCCTATTCGATCCCCGGACCCCGACATGCTTTCCTCACTTTCTGACAATCACCGCGGCGCGGCGTTCATGATTTTTGCCATGGGCGCCTTTGCGCTTGAGGATATGGCGTTGAAAGCGGCCGCACGCGACATTCCGATCGGACAGGCGGTGGCCATGTTTGGCGCTGCGGGAACGGTGATTTTTGCCCTCATGGCGCGCGCGCAGGGGCAACGGATTATTCACCGGGATCTGCTGTCAACGGTGCTGCTCTGGCGGTCCCTGTTTGAGATTTCCGGCCGATTGTTTTACGCGCTGGCCATTGCGCTGACGCCGCTCTCAAGCGCCTCGGCCATCCTGCAGGCCACCCCTTTGGTGGTTGCTGTGGGCGCTGTCATTGTGTTTGACGAACGGGTGGGTCCGCGCCGTTGGCTGGCAATGGTGGTGGGATTTATGGGGGTGTTGATGATCCTGCGGCCGGGAATGGACGCGTTTGATCCGCTGTCGATTTTTGCCGTGCTTGGCACGCTTGGCTTTGCTGGCCGCGATCTGGCCACGCGGGCCAGCCCGCCCAGCTTGTCTGCGGCGCAGTTGGGGTGGCGGGATTTGTGGTTTTGACGTTGGCCGGGCTGGTTCTGATCAGTTTTGGCGGTGTGGTCTCCCCCTCACCCGCCAGTTTTGGGTTTGTGGCCTTGGCGACCGGGATTGGCGTGTTGGCCTATGGCGCCTTGACCCGCGCCATGCGGGTCGGGGATGTGTCTTTGGTTGCCCCATTTCGCTATTCACGGCTGTTGTTTGCACTGGTGCTGGGCATCACCGTGTTTGGAGAGCGGCCCGACCTGATGACGCTTGTGGGTGCTGCGGTGATTGTCGCCAGCGGGTTGGTTCTGTTGCAGCGGTCTGCGCGCAAGGGAAAGGGGTAAGAGGCAAAGGGGCGCTGCCCCTCGCGCGTGCCGCGCTCACCCCGAGGTACTTTTGGCAAGAAAAAACAGGGCGCGGGTTACGCTTTGCCTTTGAACACCGCCTGCCAAACCGGGGCGATGACCCTAGTGGCGAGGGGAATAAGCGCCACGCCGAGAATGAGCCCCACCACACCATCAAGCGCCGCTGTGATCGCCCACTTCACAAAGCCCTGCGCCTGTGTGACCGCATGTGCGGCGGCCTCTGCGATGTGGTGGATGGTGTTATAGGGTTCATGCAGGCCCAGCTCATATGCGCCGTGGATCACGATGGATCCCCCGACCCAGATCATGGCGGCGGTGCCGATAATCGTCAGCAATTTCATGAAGATCGGCATGAACTTCACCAAGCTGAGGCCAAAGCGGCGGGTCAGGGACATGCGGCCTTTGCGGGCGAGGTACAACCCCACGTCATCCATTTTCACAATCAGGGCCACCGCGCCATAGACAGCCACGGTGATGCCGATACCTGCGATCGCCAGCCCGCCCGCTTTGGCGTAGATCGAGCCTTCTGGCAGGGCGGCGAGGATGATGGTCATGATCTCGGCGGAGAGGATGAAATCGGTCTTGATCGCGCCGGCGATCTTGCTTTCTTCCAGATGAGAGGGATCGCCTTCGTCATGCTCGGCGTGATCCCAGGTGTGTTCGTGTGGGAACAGCACATGCCAGACCTTCTCTGCCCCCTCAAAGCACAGATACGCGCCGCCCAGCATCAGCAAAGGCGCGACCAGCCAAGGCGCAAATGTGGACAGCAAAAGCGCGGCGGGCAGCAAGATCAGGAGCTTGTTTTTGATCGACCCCCAAGCGATGCGGCCAATGATCGGCAGCTCGCGCGCGGGGGCAAAGCCCTGCACGTATTTCGGCGTCACCGCGGCATCGTCAATCACTGCCCCCGCGGCTTTCACCCCGGCTTTTGCGGCCTGCGCGGCCACGTCATCCACGGATGCGGCGGCCACTTTGGCGATCCCCGCCACATCATCCAACAATGCAATCAAACCACTCATTGAAACTGCCCCATCTGCCCGCATGTCTTTGGCGAATCCTATGTGGATGTTGGGACAAGAGCAAGGTGATCAGATTATAACGGATTGAATGTTTGCGCCGACATCGGATGGCTTGGCGACGCCCATGGGGCGGGGCGGCGCGCGGGGTTGCGCTAACATGTGATGTTTTCGCTAACAAGCTGCAACCCAAGGCAATTTCCACATTGGAGCGCTGGCACGCCGCGTTTATACCCGGCGCAAAGCCATTTGGCCGCGGGGGTGCGGCCAGGACATTCAAGAGGTAATGCAATGACTGTTAAAGTCGGGATCAATGGATTTGGCCGGATTGGCCGCTGCACGCTCGCCCAGATCGCCGCATCTGGCCGCAAAGACATTCAGGTTGTAAAACTGAACGCCACCGGCCCGGTCGAAAGCGCCGCGCACCTGCTGAAGTATGACAGCGTGCATGGCCGTTTTCCGAACGAGGTGGTTGTGGGCGAAGGCACCATGGACGTGGGTCAGGGCCCGATGCAGTTGATGTCGACCTATGACATGAACGAGCTGGACTGGGACGGCTGCGATGTGGTTCTGGAATGCACCGGTAACTTCAACGACGGCGAAAAAGCTGTTGCCCACATCAACCGTGGCGCCAAGAAGGTGCTCTTGTCTGCGCCGGGCAAAAACGTCGATAAGACCATCGTATTTGGTGTGAACGACGAAATGCTGGAGGCCTCGGACGTTATGGTGTCGAACGGGTCCTGCACCACCAACTGCCTCGCGCCGGTGGCCAAGGTTCTGAACAACGCCTTTGGCATCGAAAGCGGCATCATGACCACGATCCACGCCTACACCGGCGACCAGCCGACGCTGGACCGCCGCCACAAGGACCTCTATCGCGCCCGCGCCGCCGCCATGTCGATGATCCCGACGTCAACCGGTGCCGCGAAGGCCCTGGGCGAGGTTCTGCCCGCGCTGAAAGGCAAGCTGGATGGCTCTGCGGTTCGTGTGCCGACCCCGAATGTGTCCGCCGTGGACCTGACCGTGGTTCTCAACAAAGACGTGACCGAGGCTGACGTGAACGCGGTGATGAAAGAGATGTCGCAAGGCCCGATGAAGGGTGTGTTGGGCTACACGGAAGAGAAACTGGTCTCGACCGATTTCAACCACACCGAGGAAAGCTCGATCTTTGCAGCGGATCAGACCAAGGTGATCGGCGGGCGTCTGGTGCGTGTGCTGGCATGGTATGACAACGAATGGGGCTTCTCGACCCGTATGGGTGACGTGGCCGTGGCCATGGGCAAGCTCTGATCCCATTCCTTTGCAAATTGTGAAACCCCCGGTGGCCCGCCCATCGGGGGTTTTTCTTTGCCCACCAGCTTGATTGCCCCCGTCGGGCCAGAGGGCGCAGACAGATCAAGCCAGCCTACACACCTCGGAAATTGTAAAGCGTCCTTGACACTGCTCCTCACTGCGAGTTATGTAAAGCACACTTTACAACCAACAAGGTGCACCATGCCAAAACACATAGGAAAATTTCTACTCAGCGGCGCCGTTTACATGCTGCTTTTGGTTCTCTCGTTACGCTGGATGGAACAAGGACAAGGCTCACTGGCGCTGCGCATCCTGATTTCCCTCATGCCAATGCTGGCCGTTGGCTTGATCTTCTGGTCAATCCTGAAAGTGCTGCATGAACTGGACGAGCTGCAACGCAAGGTCCAGCTGGAAGCCTTCGCCCTTGCCTTTGCCGGCACTGCGATGCTCACTTTCGGATATGGGTTTTTGGAAAATGCAGGCCTGCCCCGGCTGTCGCTGTTTGCGGTCTGGCCGCTGATGGCCGCGCTTTGGGCCGGCGGCGTTTTCTGGGGCAACTGGCGCTACCGATGAACAATTGCATTCCTGAATTGCGCAAGGCCGCAGGCTGGTCACAGGGGGATCTGGCGGAACGGCTGGAGGTGTCACGCCAAACCATCAACGCGCTTGAGCGCGGGCGCTATGATCCCAGCCTGCCCCTGGCCTTTCGTATTGCACGCCTGTTCAACTGCCCAATCGAAGAAATCTTCCGCGAAGGAGAACCTGCTTCATGACAGCATCCCACGACACAAGACATGTGCCCCAAGACATGTGACCAGAATCTGCCCCTTGCCCTGCTCGGCCAACCCGGCAATAGTGGCGCCGAGCAGAACGAGCCCATCGGAGCCACGAGTGACCAACCAGATCGCCCTTTTCCTTGCCCTTCTGATCCTGGCTTGCCTTGGGGTGGACTATTTTCTCTTCGATCTCTCCTACAGCTTGTTCCTCAGCCGGAAATTCCTTGAGTTCACCGAGTGGATTGCCTTTTGGCGCTAAGCCGGGCCTGCCCCGCGTCCCGCTGACCGGAACTTGCAAAGCTGGCACCGCCCGCTTTGCAGGGCGATGGTCCTGCCCCTTTCCCCAATCGTGCGCGTCTGGTGGCACATGCCCTCAGTTCCCCCTTGACCTTTTGACAAAAAAGATCATGTTAGCGCCAACATCCACTCGGGAAAGACCAAGAAGGAACGCAGCATGACGGTAAAACTGGCGATCAACGGATTTGGGCGCATCGGCCGGCTGGTGTTGCGCGCCCTGGTGGAACAGGGGCGCGACGATCTGGAAGTGGTGGCGATCAACGATCTCGGCTCGGTTGAGATGAACGCCCACCTGCTCGAATTTGACAGTGTGCATGGCCGCCTTAATGCCAATGTCACCCACGGCGAAGATTGGATCGACGTTGGACGCGGCAAAATCGCCGTGACCGCCATGCGCAACCCCGACGACCTGCCTTGGACCCATGTTGATATCGTGCTGGAATGCACCGGGATTTTCAAAGGCGACAAAGCGCTGGTACATCTGGGCAATGGCTCAAGCCGGGTGCTGGTTTCTGCCCCCTCAACAGGCGCCCATAACACGGTGGTTTACGGCGTGAACCAAGACAGCTTAAACCACGAACATCTGCATGTCTCCAACGCCTCCTGCACCACCAACTGTCTGGCCCCGGTGGCAAAAGCGCTGAATGACGCGGTGGGCATCAACAAGGGCTTTATGACCACAATCCACGCCTACACCGGCGACCAGCCCACATTGGACCGGCTGCACGAAAAAGATTTCTACCGCGCCCGCGCCGCCGCGATGAGCATGATCCCCACCACCACAGGCGCTGCCAAAGCGGTTGGGCTGGTGCTGCCGGATCTGGCAGGCAAGCTGGACGGAGTCGCAATCCGCGTGCCCACCCCCAATGTCTCCTGTGTGGACCTGACCTTTGAGGCCACGCGCCCCACAACCGAAGCAGAGATCAACGCCGCAATCCACGCCGCCGCCGAAGGGCCGATGAAAGGCGTGTTGGGGGTGACAGACAAACCGCTGGTCTCAATTGATTTCAACCATGATCCACACAGCTCAACCTTTGCCACCGATCAGACACGGGTGATGGATGGCAATATGGTGCGGGTGCTCAGCTGGTATGACAATGAATGGGGGTTTTCCAACCGGATGCTGGATACGGCCGCCGAAATGGGAAAACACCTGTAGGTCACTGAAACAATAGATCAAAAAGCCGGGGCACAGATACCCCGGCTTTTTTCTTCCCTCTCTCAGGCAATCGGTAGGGCCGGGCCGCTCAGGTAATGACACCTCAGGTCATCACACCGTCAGCGCGCCAGGCCTCCAGAACCTCAAGGGTGCGTGCAGAAAACGCTGGGTCGTTGATATGGGCGTCCAGCTCAACCAGCTCGACATTCTTCGGGCAATGGGCGCGGATTTCATCAATGAAAGCGGCCAGCCCTTCAGCGTCATGCAAGATCCCCCCGTCGCGGTCCCATTCATTGCCGCCATGGCGCGGCAGTAAGAACACGGTCGGGCCAGTCGCCTTCGAGAGTTTTTCACACAGGGTGCGTGCCATCTGGCGACGCTGCTCGACCGTCATGCTGACCGAAGTGAGCAGGCGATTGTGGGCATGCAGCTCCTGCCCCTCAAGCGCAGGCGGCACCGGGTGCCAGCCGACCAGATCCACCAGATCATAACAGCCAATGGACACGATTTGCGGCAGGCCTGCGCGCCCCGCGTTGGTCATCCGGTCATCGCCCGCGCTGATCGCAGAGCCAAGCATATGATTGCCCACTTCCTGCGGTGCAAAATCCAGCACGGCGGCAAATTCACCTTTGGATGCAAGGCTTTCAAAGGCACGCCCGCCCATGCCAGTGGCATGAAACACCGCCAGTTCATAGCCGCGCGCCTCCAGTTCCGGTTTCAGGCTGACCATGTAGCGCAGCACGGTTTTGCCAAAAGAGGTCATGCCAATCAGCGGGCGGTCGCGTGTGATCGGGCGGGCGGCGCGGGCCGCGCCCAGCACCGCCCCAGCGGCCTGCGCAAGCGATGCCTCGCAGACCGAATTCAACCCGTAAAGCCCCCCAGCCCAGAGGATCATCTGCACATCTGCGGGCAAGCGTTCGGGCGGGATCATCGGTGAAAATGACACGGTCGAGACAATATATTTCGGCACCCCAATTGGCAGCGCGGAACACAGATCAAGCGCCAGATCGGTGCCCATCGAGCCGCCCAGCACAATCACCCCGTCAAACGCGCCCTCTGTGTGCAGCCGCGCCGCCAGCAACGCCGCCCCCTTGGCCATAATCTGCATCGCCACGTTTTCGTCGCCGCCATCAATCGCCTCGCGGATCGTATGCCCGCCCTCTTCAGCCACATCATGTTTCGACAGATCGGTGGGGGCAGACGGGTCGCCCAACACGCTGACATCCATGGTTTTCACCGCTCCGCCCTGATCGCGGATCACGTCAGCGATGAAATTCAGCTCGTCATCTTTGGTGTCATAGGTGCCAACGACAAGGATGGTGCGATCAGACATGGAGGTTCCTTTCAGGGGCGATCAGATGCGGGGCAGTCAAAGTTTGATCCAGGCGGTTTTCAGGTCGAAGTATTTGTCAAAGGCGTGCAGCGATTTATCGTGGCCATTGCCCGACTGCTTGACGCCGCCCAAGGGCACGGTGCCATCCGCACCGCCATAGGTGTTCACATGCACAACCCCGGCCTGCAGGGCACGCACCATCCGATGGGCGCGCGACAGGTTGGCGGTCCAGACCGCTGAGGCCAGCCCGTAGTCGCTGCCATTGGCAATCGCGACCGCCTCTTCTTCGCTGTCAAACGGGATCACCGCCAGCACCGGGCCAAACACTTCGTCCATGGCAAGGCGGTCGGTCAGCTCCACCCCGGTGACAATGGTGGGGGCCATGAAATAACCGCCGGTATCCTCATAAAGGCGGGTGCCGCCGGTGCGGATCTCACGGCCTAAATTGCGCGCCTCTTCGACAAAACCAAGGTTTTGATTGAGTTGCGTCAGCGAGTTCACCGCCCCTGCCCCAGTGGCCACATCAAGCGGATCACCCACTTTGAAATTCTCAACATGCGAGGCGAGCTTTTCGACAAACTCATCGTGGATCGACCGTTCGACCAACAGACGCGACCCGGCGATGCAAACCTGGCCCGAGTTGCGGAAAATGCCGTTGAAGCTGACCTTGGCCGCCTCATCCAGATCCGGCGCATCGGCAAAAACGATATTGGGGGATTTGCCGCCCAGTTCGAGGTAGCAGCGTTTCAGGTTGGAGCGTGCGGAATATTCCAACAGTTTGCGGCCAACAAAGCCGGAGCCGGTAAAGACCAGCACGTCCACATCCATCGACAGGCCAATCACCTCGCCCACCACTGAGCCCTTGCCGGTGACCACGTTAAAGACCCCCGGCGGCACCCCAGCTTCCAGCGCCAGTTCGGCCAGCCGCACCAAAGTGAGCGAGGCGGTTTCAGCGGGTTTCAGCACCACAGCGTTGCCCGCCGCCAGCGCAGGGGCAAATTTCCAGGCCCCGATCATCAGCGGGAAGTTCCACGGCACAATCGCGCCGACAACCCCCACCGGTTCGCGGTGCACAAGACCCAGAACGGACGGGTCGGTCGGGGCGACCTCTCCATAAATCTTATCAAGCGCCTCGGCATAATAACGGATGGTGGCGGCGGCGGACATGGGTTCCGCCTTCAGTGCCATGGATATTTCGGTGCCATTGTTGCGCACGCCCAAAACCGCGAGTTCCAGCGCGTTTTCCTCAATCAGGACGGCCCAGTTCAGCAGGATTTTCTTGCGCGCAGCGGGCGCAAGCCGCGACCAGCGCCCATCGTCAAAGGCCACACGAGCGGCGGAAATACCGGCCTCGGCGTCCTCGGGCGTGCCGCGTGCCATGGTGGTCAGCACCTTGCCGTCGAGCGGCGAGATAACGTCGAGCGTGCCGCCGTCTGACGCGGAGCGCAGCGCACCGTCAATGACATGTTGGAACGCGGGCACAGGGGCATTGCGCAAGACGTCGATGCGGGATTGATCAAGCATATCAAATAGTTCCTTCAGATCAGCTTTGCTGGCTGTCGTGGATGTCGTGGTCGTGGGCGGCTTCGGGTTCCGTCATACGGCGTTCACGGATCACACCCCAGATGTGGAAGGCAATCAACAGCACAATGGCGATGGCGAGGCCTGCGGCAATCGGGCGGTCAACAAAATCGAGCGGCTCGCGCACGCGGGCCATGGCGGAGCGGAGTTTCACCTCCATGATCCCCCCCAGAACCATGCCAAGGATGATCGGCACCAGCGGCAGGTTCTGGCGTTTCAAGACCAGCCCGAGCATACCGAACCCTGCGGCAATCGCGCAGTCGGTCACGGAATTGCGCAGCGAATAAACACCGACGAAAGACAGGGTCAGGATCACCATGCCGAGGAAACGGGTTGGGATCTGGATGATTTTCATCAGGATGTTGGACGAGAAGCAGACAAAGATCACCACAATCACGTTCAAGAGGATCATCGCAATATAAAGCGCATAGATGAAGTCGAGCGAGTCGCGAAACAGCCCCGGTCCTGGCACCACATTATGCACGTAAAATACCGAGAGCATCATCGCGGTCAGCGCCTCGCCGGGGATGCCCAGCGCCAAAAGTGGGATCATCGCAGCGGCGGGCACAGCGTTATTGGCGCTCTCAGCCGCGACCAGCCCCTCTTCGCTGCCCTTGCCGAACTCTTCGGGGTTTTTGAGGTCTTCTGCGCGAACGTGTAGCTGAGGAACTGCGCGGTGAATTCGCCCACGCCGGGGATGATCCCCATCAAGACGCCAAACCCCGAGCCAACAGAGGCGATGCGTTTGTGACGAAACACCCGAAACATCGAAGAAAACATATTTCCTTCAATACGTTGCCCTTCCGGGGCATGGTCGGGTTGTGACAGCAGCATGAACGCCTGGGAAAGGGCAAA
>JQGR01000109.1_pt1 | contig 14052 bp, 18 predicted proteins | sample 210181 | NCBI WGS metagenome assembly JQGR01 (sample SAMN02928655, study PRJNA255238) | bioreactor metagenome | biome: continuous culture; feature: L-culture metagenome assembled contigs; material: continuous culture biomass; isolation source: continuous culture inoculated with microbial biomass... | reverse complement strand
CCCAAGCAGCTTGCCTTTTGCGGCGTCAATGGCCCGGATGTGTTCATAAAGCGGTGCCATCCACGGCAGATTGTCCGAGACATTGGCCACCGATCCGGTCAGCACCACCGCGTCAAAAACGGTCGGGTCCTTGGGGAAATGCCCCTTCGCCACATCGAAATGCACAAACTCCCGTCCGGGCAAATGTGGCGACAACAGCGCCTCTAGCATCTCGGCATAATTGGGGAACTGCGCCGCCAACACGCTTTGGTCGGTGCAGGTCAGGTAGATAGCGATCTGGCGGGGCATTGGCGGATCCTTTTAGGGCGGGTCTTTTGCCCGGCGCTTACCACCCATCCGGGATCGAGCAAATCAAAACGGTCAATAGCCAATCAACATCGGGGGATTGCAGGGCAGAGCGGGAACGCACCAAGGGGGGCTTTGCAGCCAGATAAGATCCTGCCCACCAACGGTCGCACAGTAAACTGACTAGGCTGCGCCAATGGGAACACTGTCCCGAGCGCTCCCTGGGCCAGATCATAGACAACAGAATGCGCGCCTTTTGCAGTTTCAAAAAACAGCACAACAGAAGAGCCATCCAAGGTTCTGATCCGTGGCGTCGTGGTCAATCCGCTCAGGATGACCTTGGCATTTTCACCATCCGGTCCAATCGCAAGCACGCTCATGCTATCGGTGGGGGACAGCCGCTTGTCGCCGGATGTGTCTTGATCGACGAAGGTGATCAGGTGCCCCACGGCCAAGGGCGTGCCCTTTGCATCTGGCGTCTTGGGCGTAACAAACACGGTTTCAACATAGGTGATCAGTTGCTCTTGGGTCGGGAACACCCATTCAATCCCCCGGCGTAGGGATCATGAAACCCGGTATTCAGCACCGACCCTTTGGTGCTTTTGGATGAAAATCCCAGATCATAGTCCTGCTCTGCGGTCAGGCTGACACGAAACAGCTTGGCCCCCGCAGCCCGCCCCTCGACAATCACAGACCGCGTTTCATCAACCGAGGTATCAGAGTGGTCAATATTGACCACATCCACCGCACGGCGCGGCCCAAAAATGTCTTTGGCCAACAGCTCCCAAAACAGGATGATCCCGGCAAACAGCAAAAGCACAACAAGAATAAGGGCATTCATCCGCCAGATAAATTTGAAAAACTTGTTGTCGTCCATTGGATAAGCCACCGTCATTTGTAAATGCTACCTGCACTGCGCACAGAATAGATTGACGATGACGAGGTTCAACAGCGTTTGTGTGCAGGTTATGTGCAGGCCGTGTTATGTGCAGGCCGTGGGGCGCCTGTGGGACAAGGTGGCCCACCCTTTAAGGACCAACCGCAGGCCACCAACCGTGCATTTGACAACGAAAAACCGCCCCGAAGTTTCCCTCGGGGCGGTCTATATCTCAGTCGGACTACGCGGTGGGTTCCGGCTCCGGCTCTTCCCCTGCAGAGGGTTTCGAGCGCGGTTTGGTCTTTGGCACCGCAGTGATCGAAGGGCCATCATCCGGCGTATCGGCCTCATCATCGCCCGACTGCGGCGGCTCGCCATCCATCACCCTCTGGATTTCAGCCCCGGTCAGGGTTTCATACTCAAGCAGACCTTCAGCCAGACGCTCCCATTCATCTTTATTCTCGGTGAGAATTTTGAACGCGGTGTCATAGCCTTCCTGAATGAAGCGTTTCACCTCATCCTCAATCAGCTCTTTGGTGTTGGCCGAGACCGAGAAACCAGCGGTATTGCCCGAGTATCCCTCAGCCGCTTCAGCGTAATCGATATTACCGACCTTTTCCGACATGCCCCAGCGCATCACCATAGCGCGTGCCAGACCGGACGCCTGCTGGATGTCACCAGCCGGACCGTTCGAGACGTTCTCTTCGCCGTATTTGATGATTTCAGCGGCTTTGCCGGCCATGGTCATGGCAAGTTTCTCTTCGCATTCCGACAAATGCCAGTTCAACCGGTCAATCTCGGGCAGCGACACAACCATACCCAGCGCACCACCGCGCGGGATGATCGTGGCCTTATAGACCGGATCACACTGTGGCAGCTTCAGACCAACAACGGCGTGGCCAGCCTCGTGATAGGCAGTCTTTTCCTTCTGGTCATCCGTCAGCACCATCGAGCGGCGCTCGGCCCCCATCATCACCTTGTCCTTGGCGTTCTCAAAGTCTTCCATGGTCACGAAGCGGCGCCCCACACGGGCGGCCATAAGGGCTGCCTCATTCACAAGGTTCGCCAGATCCGCCCCCGAGAAACCGGGGGTGCCGCGTGCAATAATCCGCATATCCGCATCCGGGCCCAGTGGCACTTTGCGCGCATGCACGCCCAGAATTTTCTCGCGGCCCTTGATGTCCGGGTTCGGCACGGTGACCTGACGGTCAAAACGACCGGGACGCAGCAGCGCAGGGTCCAGCACGTCACGGCGGTTGGTTGCGGCCAGAATGATCACACCTTCGTTGGCTTCAAAGCCATCCATTTCAACCAAAAGCTGGTTGAGGGTCTGTTCACGCTCGTCATTGCCGCCGCCATAACCGGCCCCACGGGCGCGGCCCACGGCGTCGATCTCATCGATGAACACGATGCAAGGCGCGTTTTTCTTGGCCTGTTCAAACATGTCGCGCACGCGCGATGCACCCACACCCACAAACATTTCCACAAAATCCGACCCCGAGATGGTGAAGAACGGCACACCCGCCTCACCTGCGATGGCACGGGCCAGAAGCGTCTTACCAGTGCCCGGAGGGCCCACCAGCAGCGCGCCTTTGGGAATGGTGCCGCCCAGACGCGAGAATTTCTGCGGGTTGCGCAGGAATTCCACAATCTCTTCCAGCTCGTCCTTGGCTTCATCGATGCCAGCCACATCGTCAAAGGTCACACGGCCTTCGCGTTCGGTCAGCATCTTGGCCTTGGATTTGCCAAAGCCCATCGCGCCACCTTTGCCGCCGCCTTGCATCCGATTCATCATGAAGAACCAAAATCCGATCAGCAAAAGCACCGGCAACAGCAGGGTCAGCAGCGACATAAAGCCAGATTGCGACTGCGGTTCAACCTTCACGTCGACCTTTTTGGCCAACAGCTTGTCCGACACATCTGCATCATTCGGCAAAACGGTTGTGTACAGCTTGCCGTCTGACGCCTGATAGGTCAGCTCTTCGCCGTCGATTGTGGCGGATTGCACCTGATCACCATCCAAAGCGGAGACAAACTCCGAATAGCTGACCTTCGATGACGACATCGAGGACTGCCCGTTTGAAAACAGGTTGAACAGGGTCAGGATGAGCAGAAACAGCACAATCCAGAAGGCGAAATTTCTCGCGTTGCCCAAGAGGGATCTCCTTTGATTTCCGTGACACAGCGGTCAGAGAGCGTCTTACCTTAAAATAGGGAGGAAGTCGCTATGTTCAATGCGATAAAATGGATGCAAGGAAATCCGTCAAGCTTGGAGCGGCCAGAATGCGGCATTTCCCCCCGTCCCGCTCTGAATTTGCCAGTGATGGCACCGCAATGACACGGGAATCTGACCAAATCGCCGGGCTTGCCATCAGCGTGGGGCGCGGGATACCCGCCGCGCGCCAGTCCTTGATCTGGGAAATTCCTTCCCCCAAGGCGCGAATCTCTCCCGGCACGCCGCCCTCCAGCCGCCAGCGATGATCCCAACGCGCCCCAGACCGGGCAACCAGATCCGCAACCGCTGCAGGCTCACGCGTGATGCGCAAACCGCTGCGATGCGGGTGGATCAGACACCCCTGAAGGGTGGATTTTTCGCCAATGCGGGCGGCCGACAAGCTGCGTTGCAATGCCTCCAGCCGGGGCCGGTAACGGGTAGAAGACACATAGCGGATCGCGTCTGCCAGCAGGCGATCGCGTGTCTCGTCCGGCAGATCCCAAAATGGGAGAGGGTCAAACACCACATCCCCCGCATCAACCCGGCAGATCCGACTGGCAGCGTCATGCGCCAGATAGGTCAGGGCCTCGCGGGCGCTGGACATAGCCTGCGCCGTGCTGGCCAGCCGGTCAACATCCAGCCCCAACCCGACCAGATCCTGCATCGCCTGCCGCATTTTCACCCGCTCAAAACGCGGGTCGTCGTTTGAGGGATCTTCGCACCAGTTGATCTGCCTGCTGCGCAGCATCTCGCGCAGGTCTTCGCGCCGGGCGCTCAGCAAAGGCCGAAGCCAGCGCATACCCTCCGCGCGCCAATCGGCACGCATCGCAGAGAGACCGTCCACGCCAGATCCACGCGCAAGCCGCATCAGGAAGGTCTCGGCCTGGTCATCGCGGGTGTGCCCAAGCAGCATCGCATCACATCCCACCTCGGCCCCCGCCCGCGCCAGCAAGCCATACCGCGCCTGACGGGCGGCGTCCTGCAGATTGCCCTGTCCAGTCCACCCCTTCCAGAGCAAAGTTTGGTGATGGATATCAATAGATTGACACAGTTTTTTGACCGTCTCGGCTTCTGCCGCGGCCTCCTCGCGCAAGCCGTGATCCACGGTGAAGGCCGTCAACTTTGCCCCCTCCGCACGAGCCCAATCATGGCAAAACACCAACAACGCCATGCTGTCACTGCCGCCGGACACGGCCACACCAAGATGCAAAAACGGGCCGTCCGGCCCGTTTCGCGCGTTTAGAAACCTGCTGAGAGGATCAGACATTGCCAGCGACCATTACGGGCAGCCGAGGGTGGCCCGTTCCGCCTCGGCATCCGCCACCGCCGGGTTGCCGGGAAAGCGCTTGGCGACCTCGGACAGGGTCACGCAAGCTTCAGAGCTTTGCCCCAGTTTGCCCAGCGATTGCCCCAGCCGATACAACGCATCCGGCGCGTTTGCCCCGTTGGGCGCACCGGAAAAGGCATTGAGATAAGCCCTTGCGGCGTTCTTCACGTCCCCTGCCCCGGTCAGCGCCTCACCGCGTTGAAACTGCGCCTGTGGCGCCAACGGACCTGCGGGATAAGTGTCGAGGAACGTGGTGAACATCTGCGCGGCATCCGCAAATTGCCCGGCCTCAAGCGCGGCCGAAGCAGCATCAAAATCCGCCTGCTCGCCCACGGCCAGCTGTTCGCTGCCGGTGTTGGGGCTGGGCACGTCCACAGGCGCAGGCAAATCGCCACCAAGGGTGGTGGTTTCGCCAAGCTGACTGATGTCGCCGCCTTCCAGTTCGACCAGTCGAAACTCTAGGTTTGCAATCTTGTTGGTACCGTCTTTAACGATCTGAGTGATGCGGAATTCCAGCTGTTCGATCTTGTCCGTCAACCGCGCCATTTCCCCTTCGATGGTAGAAAGGCGTTGCGATGGCGACCCTGCACTTGGCGTGACATTTGGCGCCTGCGTTGTGGAAAGCTCGGCCTTAAGCGATTGAATTTCCACATAAAGTAAGGAAAGTTCTTGACGGACATCCGCCAGTGACTGCGCGCGATCCTGCGCCATCAGCGGCGTGATCACCGCCATCCCGAGCGACAGGGTTGCTGCCATCAAACGTGCTCGCATCCGATCCACCTTTCACATTCATAAAACCAGAATACTAGTTTTCTAGTTTTCTAGTTTTCTAGTTTTCTAGTTTTCTAGTTTTCTAGTTTTCTAGTTTTCTAGGAAACCGAATGCCGGGCGCACAGGTCTGTCAACGCCCCGCCCGGCCCTTTCCCTTAGCTGGTCAGGCCACCTGCTGCCAGCACCGAGACCGCACGGCGGTTCTTGGCATAACAGGTCTCATCCGAACAGATCTCAAGCGGGCGCTCTTTGCCGTAGCTCACCGTTTTCAGACGGTTCGGCGCCACGCCGCGATCAATCAAAAAGTTCTGCACTGCAGAGGCACGACGTGCACCAAGGGCAAGGTTGTATTCGCGCGTGCCCTGCTCATCCGCATGGCCTTCAATCACCGCAGTGAACGCCGGGTTTTCCGACAACCAAGCCGCCTGTTTCATCAACACATCCACCCCTTCCGGGCTGACCGTCGACTGATCCACCGCAAACAACACGCGATCCCCGATGGTTTGCTGGAAATACGCAGGCGAGCGCGGATCCGAAGCGCTGCCCGGCACAATCTGGTTTCCGCCCGCGCCAAAGCCAGCGGCAGCATTGGGGCTTTTCGAACAGCCCGCCACCGCCAATGCGCCAATCAAAACGGCTGTCAGTGTGATAGGTTTCATGATGTGTTCCTGTATCCTGTCCGACGCATCCGCGCCTGTTGCAAAGTTTCAAACCTGCTTGTTGTTTCTCGCAAGAGTAACAGATCCTGACCGCAATGGGAAACCCTCAGCTCCAGATCGGCCATGCGCTACCGCAAGGTCGCCTTTATTTCAAAAGTGGCGACCAGGCCGGGTCTGACGCCGCCCCATCGGTGACCACCCGCCGCAGGTTTCGCCCCGAGATGTCAACGGAATAAAGCGCAGGCGCGCCATTTGCGCCTTGGGTTTCGCGGGTGAACATGATCACTCGGCCGTTGGGGGACCAGCTGGGACCTTCATCCAGGAACGACGCGGTCAGCAGACGCTCCTCGCTGCCATCAGTGCGCATCACGCCAATGTGAAACCGGCCCGAGTTCTGTTTGGTAAAGGCAATCAGATCCCCGCGCGGCGACCAAACCGGCGTACCATAGCGCCCGGGGCCGAAGGAAATCCGCTTTGCCTCGCCTCCGGTGGCGGGCATGATGTAAAGCTGTTGGGTGCCGGACCGATCACTTTCAAACACGATGTATTTGCCATCAGGCGAATAGCTGGGCGCAGTTTCGATCGACGGGGCCGAGGTCAGCCGCCGCTCTCCGCCACCGTTCACATTCATCGCGTAGATGTCGGTATTGCCACCAGCAGACAGCGAATAGACCACCCGCGTGCCATCCGGCGAGAACCGCGGCGCGAAGGTCATTGTCCCCTCTTTCGACGACAGCACCCGCGTCGCAACAGAATTCACATCCAGCACGTTGACCTGCGGAAACCCGGTGGCATAGCTGGTATAAAGCACCTTGTCCCCGGCGGGCGAGAACCGCGGCGCCAACACCAGCGCAGAGCTGTCGGTCAGATACTGCACATTCGCGCCGTCATAATCCATGATGCCAAGCCGCTTGCGCCGGGCATTTTTCGGCCCGCTTTCCGAAACGAACACCACCCGGCTGTCAAAATAACCACTTTCACCGGTGATCCGCGCGTAAACCGTATCCGCCACCTTATGGGCAATGCGCCGCCACGAGTTGACCGGCCCGCCAAACTGCAGACCCTCACCCAGCGGCTGGCCGGAAAACACATCAAACACCCGGAATTTGACAGTCAGATTGCCGCCTGCCTCAGACACAGCCCCGGTGATCAGCGCCTGCGCGTTAATGGCACGCCAATCTTCATAAGCCACCGGGCTGGCAAAGCTGGTGATGCGCGAAATATGGGCCGAGGCGGGGATTTCACGAAACAACCCGGTGCCCGCCAGATCCGCCGCCACCAGACGTGACAGGTTCTGGGCGTATTCCCCCGCACCGGAGCTTTCCGCCTGAAACGCGGGGGCCGCAAAGGGCATCGGTTCGATAATGCCCTCATCAATGATAATGCGCAGAGGGTCTGCCGCCGCAGGGGTGACAGAGGCCAGACCGCTCAGGGCCATCAACCCGGCCAGAACGGCCACAGACATCAACTTGGCTACACGGTTTTTCTGTCTCATTTGATCCTCATCTTATCCGGGTTGAAGGTCATCTCAATCTCTCGCCATTGGCCGTATTTTTCCGCAGGAAGGTCAAACCCGCTGCGGCCACAGATCAGGACGGCGCGCCGCGCCGCCTGATAGGCAATATCAGCGGCGGATTTGCTGGGACCATCCCAGCTTTCCAGCCGCACATTCTTGGGTTTGCCGCTGCGCTCCATCTCGACCATCACCACCACTGTGGTGCGCATCGCATCAGAAGACGACGAGCCAATGTTCCAGCATTGCTTGACCGCCAGTCGCAGCCCTTCTTTTTCACCGCGCGTCAGCGGCGGGCCAAGCGGGGCCTCTTGGGCAGCCACGTCACGCGCGCCACCGGGCCTGGCGTCATTCACCGCATCGCTGACAGCATTGGCCACCGCATTGGCGGCGGCGTTGCTGGGCGTGGGCGGGGTGTCCGGCTTAGGCGGCTTGGGGGGGGGGGCTTTTCAAGGTTTTGCGGACGCAGACGTGGCCGGGCCGATTGCAGCACGGCAAGCGCTGAGGTGTCCGGCTCTTTGGCTTCGGTCACAATTTCCGTGGTGGCCTCTTGTGGGGCGGTTGGGGTCTGTTCGGGGACCGGAGTGGCGTCGGCCTCAGGCGTGGGGGTCGGGGCCTCAACACTTCGGGCGCCACCTCAGCCTCGGGAGCAGGTTTCGGCGCGGGGTCGGGGCCACACGGGGCGCATCCTGCAACACCGGCTCTGGAGCAGGGGGTTCCGGGATCGGTTCTGGCTCAGGTTCGGGCACTGGCTCGGGTTCAGGTTCGGGCACTGGCGTGGGGTCTGGTTCAGGCGCAGGATCGGGAACTGGCGCAGGCTTGGCTGCAGCCGCAGGCGGGTTTTCGGGCGCATTGGCCTCACCACGCGGTGCGGAGAGGGCTGCAAAGTCATCTTCCGAAATGAACGACACATCGGACACGCGCAGTTTGACCTCGTCGCTGCGCGACGTCATCAGCGACCCAAACAGAAGCCATAAGAGCAAAACCCCATGCCCTGCCCCCGAGATATAAAGCCCCGCGCGCATGGGTGGTTACCCTCCTGTCCGCCTTGGGACCCATCCAGGGTTGGCCCGCCACCATCGGTCACCATGCCGATATTGGTAAAACCTGCGGCATTAAGCGCGCCCATTACAGTGGCAGTCTCAGACCAGTTCGCCGCGCCATCCGCGCGCAGGAACACCTTATCGTCAGAGCGTTCAGCAGCCACAGCCCGGAGTTTGCCAACCAGGTCTTCGCGGGCAATTTCTGTCTTTTGCAACATCACCCGGCCGTCCGCATCAATGGTCACGGTCAGCGGCTCTTCTTCGGTCGCTGGCAGCGCAGTGGCGGCTGTCTTTGGCAGTTCCACCGGCACGCCCACCACCATCAAGGGGGCGGCCACCATGAAGATAATCAACAGCACCAGCATCACGTCCACAAAGGGGGTGATGTTGATTTCGGCCATCATCCGGCGGTGTTTTCCGCGGCGACGGCCCCGGCGGGCGCGGCGATCAGCGCCGCCCTGTTGGGGTGCGGCTCCCATCTTAACTGTCCAACTGACGGCTGAGGATGGTAGCAAACTCGTCTGAGAAGGCTTCATAGCCCGCGAGGATATTGTCGCTGTCGACGCTAAGCTTGTTGTAGAACACAGCGGCGGGGATGGCCGCAAGCAGCCCCAACCCGGTGGCCAGAAGCGCCTCGGCAATGCCCGGTGCCACCACGGCAAGGTTGGTGTTTTGCTGCTGCGCAATCTCGATAAAGGCGTTCATGATGCCCCAGACCGTGCCAAACAGGCCCACAAACGGCGCGGTTGAGGCCACGGTGGCCAGAAAGCTGAGACCGCGTTCAGTTTTTCGCCTTCCTTGGCAATCGCCACATCCATCGATCGGTCAATACGCGATTGTGCGCCTGCAATCAGCCCGCCATCAGAGCGGTGCGAGCGGCGCCATTCGATCATCCCCACGGCAAAAACTTTTTCCGGAGCAACAGAGGGGGCAGCGCCCACCTGTTCGAACAATTCATCCAGCGGCTCACCCGACCAGAACTTGCGGTCAAATTCAGCCGCCTCTGCCCGCGATTTGCGGTAGGCAATCAGCTTGGTGACAATAATGGACCACGACCAGATCGAAGCGACAATCAGCAAGATCATCACCAGCTTCACGGTCAGGGTTGCACGAAGGAATAGGGCCAGAAAGGAGAAATCAATCTCCGCAGCCGCTGCAAGCGTTTCGGTTTCCATATCTCTGCCTTTGCCTTTGCCTTAACCCTGGGGCGCGGGGCTCTGGGGCTCTGCCTCATATCACCCTCTACGGGGCTGTTTTGACGCAAAACTATCGCAAAGGCACGGGGAAAGCTATCAAAACCACGTCATCGGGCGGGTTTTTGCGGGTTCGGCCGGATCATGCGCAGGACCCGAGTGCGGCGAACCTATGAAACGCGCGCCACATCAATAGCTTCCGGGTGTTTTTTAACGGCGCTTGGCGGCCTCTGAGGGGAAACCGCCTTAATTCACCTGACGGCGGAAATTTGCCGGAAGCCGGGTGGGCATGCCGTCGGACAGGCAGACAATGGTGACCTGCGCTTCAAACAGCACCTCTTCGTCACGCTTCACCAATTGGCAAAGCACCAACCGCGCGCCCGTCACGGCGCTGATCGTGGTCTCGACCACCAGTTCGTCATCAAGTCGGGCAGATCCCAGATAATCGGCCTCGACCCGGCGCACTGCAAACACCACCCCTTCGTCGCGCATGGCATTTTGATCCACGCCCATCTCGCGCACCCAATCCGAGCGGCCCCGCTCGATGTATTTCAGATAATTGGCGTAATAGACAATGCCCGCCATGTCGGTGTCTTCATAGTAAACGCGGATCGGAAATTGGTGCATCGGGGCCTCAAATCAAATGTGTTTCCGGCAAGATGCCCGGCTTTGGGTCAAGGTGCAATGCCCCGTTATGTCGGTGCTGACATTGCCTGGTACATCACAAAGGCGGCCGCAAACAGGGCCAGGCAGCCCGCCCAGATCTTCGCATTGCGTGTGCCCCCAGCGCTCATCCAGCCCTCATTTTGCATCAACTCTGCAAAGCGGTTCGAAAACACATGCAGGCCAATCAGAAACGCGCACATCGCAAAGGCGAGAAGCCTGCCTTCGAAGTCTCCAGCCCATATTTCCTGCCCTCTTCCACAAAGAAAATGGGGACCAGAAATCCGGCCAACCACGGAAGAGCGCCACGGAAGGCGTTAAAAACCAACGGCAGCTTGCACCGGGCGGGCACAAAGAACAGCCAGATCATCAAATAGGCCTGCAAACGACCGGTCAGATAGCCAGCGACGGCCACAGCGCTCATGACAAATAGCTGACCAAACATATTCTGCACCTCAGACCCTTCACCCACATTCCTCGGTCCACCCCGACCCCAAGGAGTACTCCGCCAGCACGTCGTGGCGCGCGCCTCCGGGTGCAATTCAGATCGGTAGAGCGCAAAGCAATCCAGCAGAGCCGGTTCAAGGTCAACCGTACCAAAAGCCGAAAGCGCTGCGCCCAGAGCGCGTTCATCCTGCGCTGTCATTTGTCGCGGCAGGCGCGCCAGAGTGACATGACCGCGAAACCTGCGATGTGTCAGCGGGATGCCCGCACGCCGCGTGGCAGACATCACCTGTTTTTGCAGCACCTCTGCCCCCTCGGCCCGCAGCGCCAGAACCGAAGGACGCTTGCCACTCATCGGCTCCAGCCCGTGAAAGCGCAGCGTGACGGGCGCCGCACGGACCCGTTCCAACTCGTCATGCAGGGCCTCCAGCACCGCCACCGGCTGCTCGTCCAGAAACGCCAGTGTCAGATGCAGATTGTCCTCGGGCACCGCCCGCCCCACTTTCACCCGCGCCGCCAGATCCGCAAGGGCAGCAGCGACAGGTTCAGGCAAAGGGCAGGCAATAAAAGCGCGCATCAGTGTTGGGTGTCGCCCTCTTGCGGCGTGTTGGCGGCAGGAGTTACCTGCATCCGGGCAAACAGGCGCAGCGCGTGGCTTGGGTCATTGGCGGCCACCGGCATCACCGGATCATAACTGGCCGAAATGATCCCGGCCACATCCGGGCGCAAAATCACCTGTCCGGTCTCAGGCATCACCGCCAGCGGGCTTTTGGCCGCAAACGCCCCCTCCCCCACAAGATCACTGCCTGTACCGCCTGGGTCAGGGCGATGCTTTCGGCTGGTTGCTCGGCCATTGCGCCGGCCATGCGTACAAAGGTGAAACAGGCCTGAATGGCGCCATCATTGTCAAAGCGAAACGCGCGGTATTGGCTGGCATCTGCCGCCTTCAGTCGCCCCACCAAGGCTCTAGCCCCGGGATCATCTCGCCCAGCTTGGGCACATCCAACAGCTCATCCCAATCGCGAAAGAAGAACATCATCAAGTTGGCGCCCAGCTCCGGGTCAGTCTCTGCCATCTTATGGCCCGCCAGAACCACAACCGCCTCCACCGCGCCTTTCACCACCTCAAGCGTCGCCTCATCCACGCCAAAAACCACCGGCACAATCGGCCGCCCCCAGCGCGCAAACGCATAGGCCCCGTCCGTGCCGGTAAAATAGCCTTGGATCTCGTCCGGTGTCATGGCATGCCCTCCTGTCTTTGTCCCCCGAGCCATAATTTCTTGCACCAAAGGGGGCAATCGCAATTGTCTTTTTTCTTGCTGCAAATACCTCCGCCGGAGGCACAAAAATCAAATTGACCCGCGTTTCAGCCGGGAAGAGCACCAAGAATTGCACCGCGGATCATTTGCCGAACAGATCCGTCTGACCTTTTTCAACCGGTTTTGGTGCCTCAAGCCCAAGGTGGCGCCAAGCTTTCTGGCCCAGCATCCGCCCACGGGGCGTGCGTTGGATCAGCCCCTGTTGCAGAAGGTAAGGCTCAATCACCTCTTCCAACGCATCGCGGCTTTCCGACAGCGCGGCCGCCATGGTTTCGATCCCCACCGGGCCGCCGCCGTAATGCTCCGCCATCAAGCCTAGGTAACGCCGATCCGCCCCGTCCAGCCCAAGATGATCAACCCCAAGCCGCGTCAGCGCCCCATCGGCGATCGCGCGGGTGATACGACCGTCGCCTTCAACCACGGCAAAATCCACCACACGGCGCAGCAGTCGCCCGGCAATACGCGGCGTGCCACGGGCGCGTTTGGCAATCTCACGCGCGCCGTCTTCATCAGCGGGGGTGCCAAGTTTGATGGCATTGCGGGTCACGATCTCATGCAACTCATCCACGGTGTAGAACTGCAATCGGGTCGGGATGCCAAACCGGTCGCGCAAAGGCGTGGTCAAAAGGCCCAGACGGGTGGTCGCCCCGACCAGCGTGAAAGGCTGCAGCTCGATCCGCACGGTGCGCGCGGCGGGGCCTTCGCCGATCACCAGATCGAGCTCAAAATCCTCCATCGCCGGGTAAAGCACCTCTTCGACAACCGGGTTCAGCCGGTGGATTTCGTCGATGAACAAGACATCATTGGCTTCTAGATTGGTCAGGATCGCCGCCAGGTCGCCCGCCTTGGCCAACACGGGCCCCGAGGTCATGCGAAAGTTCACCCCAAGCTCGCGCGCCATAATCTGCGCCAGCGTGGTTTTTCCCAGCCCGGGGGGGCCGTGGAACAGCACATGGTCCATCGCCTCATTTCGTCTGCGCGCGCTTTCAATAAAGATGCGCAGGTTGGCCCGCGCCTCGGCCTGACCGATGAAATCGCCCAGCCGTTCGGGGCGCAGCGCGCGGTCCTGTTCCATCGGCTTGTCTTCGGGGCGCGGGTCGGGGCGCAAGGTGGGGTCTGGTTCGCTCATGTCACCGTTTTACCTGATCAGCCTTGGGGCCAGCAGTTTCAGAGCAGCCCGGATCAGCGTTGCGGTGTCCGCATCGGGCGTGTCGCCCATGGCCTGCGCCACCGCTGAGGCCGCATCGCCCGGCCCATAGCCCAGATTGCCCAACGCCGAGAGCGCCTCAGATTGCGCCGCCGCATTGATCGGGGCAGCTTTGGGTGTGGTTTTGCGGGGTTTGGGTGTGGGGGCCTCAATCACCTCGTCGTCCACCGCATCCATCGCCTCAGACAACGATCCGCCCTGCCCGGCCATCGCCATCACGCTGGCCGCCTTGTCCTTAAGTTCATTCACCACCCGCTGCGCGGTTTTGGGCCCAACGCCTTTGGCGGCTTTGACCGCATTCCAGTCGCCCAGCGCAATTGCCCGGCTGACCCCATCAGGGCCCAGCGCAGACAGGATCGCCATCGAGGCTTTGGCCCCGATCCCCTGCACGGAAATCAGCAACCGGTGCCATTCCTTCTCGACCAGCGAGGTGAAGCCAAACAGTTGCAGGTTGTCTTCGCGCACCAGAAGTTCGGTGTAAAGCGCCACCACCTCCCCCGGGCCGGGCAGCGTGGTCATGGTGCGGTCTGAGACGTA
>JQGR01000108.1_pt1 | contig 14065 bp, 17 predicted proteins | sample 210181 | NCBI WGS metagenome assembly JQGR01 (sample SAMN02928655, study PRJNA255238) | bioreactor metagenome | biome: continuous culture; feature: L-culture metagenome assembled contigs; material: continuous culture biomass; isolation source: continuous culture inoculated with microbial biomass... | reverse complement strand
TCAATGCGGGCGCATGTGTGCGAAAGGCATCAAGGATAGTGCTGACAGTGAATAGAAAGATCCCAGAGTTCCAAAGGTAGCGTCCGTCTGACAGCATGGCCTGCGCTTTTCCACCATCCGGTTTCTCGATGAAAGCGGACAAATCTGAAAGCTCGACCTGCCCGCCCGGCTGATGTGGAAGTTCCAGATAGCCATAACCGGTTTCTGCGTGGGTGGGTTTGACGCCAAACGTCACCAGCTTGCCGCGCACCGCGCCCTCAACCCCGGCCTCAACCGCCGCGTGAAAGGCTTCGATATTGGTGATGACATGATCAGAGGGCACCACCAGCATCAGGGCATCCGGGTTGTCCTGCTCCAACGACATCGCTGCAGCCAGCACTGCGGGTGCGGTGTTGCGCCCCTCTGGTTCGATCAAGATCGCCCCCGGATCATAACCGACCTCTGCCAGCTGCTCGGTGACAATGAAACGAAAGTCAGAATTGGTCAGCACCATCGGCGCGGCGAACTGCGCATCCGTCAGCCGCTGCACGGTCATTTGCAGCAAGGACTTATTGCCCATCAGGCGCGAAAACTGCTTGGGGTAGGATTTTCTGGACAGGGGCCAAAGCCGCGTGCCCGATCCGCCACACAACAACACTGGGACAATCTGCATGGGTGCTCCTTGTCAAAACCGAACCAACGGTTCCAGTTTAAGCAGAATACATCCATAAGAGGAATAGCTTCCGGCACCACAACTATAGAAAGGGGACAGCCATTGTTTTTGCTTAGCAACAGGGGCGCAGGGCGGTCACACCATGCGGATCACGTCCTTGTCGATCGACAGCATATAGCCACGCCGGGCAATGGTTTTGACCAGCAGCTCGCTCATCAACTGATTGCCCATGGCATCACGCAGCCGCTTGATCCGCGTGGCGCCAGCGGCCTCTTCGCAATCAGCCGCATCACGCCCGGAAATCAGCCCCTCCAGCTCTGAACCTGAAAGCACCTCTTCATCCATTCGCGCCTCAGCCAGCGCCGAAAGGGTTTCAATGGCGGCCTCGGTCAGCTTCAGCTCCATATTATTGAGGTAGACCGTGCGCTCTTCGCGCGAAATCAGCAGCGAGTTGACCTGAATGCCCGCCCGCTCAAACTCGCCCATGCGACGGTTAAGGCCAATGATGGTCAGCAGAAACACCAGTGCCGCTATCAACATGGCGGTGGCAAAGATCAGCAGCACAAAAATCACCATGCGATAGCTGGTCAACGTGTCGGAAAACGCGGTGCCGGACTGGGCGAGAATTTCCAAAAGCTTGATCTCGGCACCCGAGGTCAGGCTGTCATTTTCCACAAAAATGCGTTCCACCCGCGCGTTGAACGCATTGGCATCCGGCAGGCTGAGAAACAGGAATACGGCGGCCACCAGCAGGATCGCAACAATCGCCACCACACCAGCCACAATCACCCGTGACGCGCCTTTGCGCGCCTCAATAGCGAAGGAAGAATTTTCCAGCACTGTCTTTCCTTTCCGCAAGCCCATCCGCATCGAATACCGACAATACATTCAGCAACACCCAACCCTGAGATGCAAGGCGCGCCGCCACCTGTCGCCGGGCGTTTGCGCCACTGGAACAAGCCGTGTCAGGCAGCTCCATCACACCATAGTGCAATTTCAACGGGTCATCCCGCTTGGCTTTGTAGTCGGCGTAGCAGGCGGCGTTTGCCGGCAGTGCCATAGCCACGAAGGCGAGGGAAAGAAGGATCTGTTTCATGTTGAAACCATGCGCGGGGAGATGGCGATATTCAATAACAAACAGGCGTTTGCGGCGTTGTTATCCCATATCACCGTGCCGATATGGCTTGTCCGGCGGACCATCAGCCAATCTTGGATCATGCCAAATGCGTCACCTGGACTGACGCCCTCATCACCTAAGGAGGCCCAAATGACCCACCCCACTTTCCGCCGTATTGCCCGCATCTTGATGATGCCGATGTTGGTCGCGGCCCTGAGCTTGAACCCGGCCACACTGACCCCTTCCTTTGCCGGATCCCGCAACCATGACAATGGTGACGATGTGGGCGCATTGATCGCCACCATCCTTGGGCTCGCCATTGTCGGTTCGGTGATTTCCAATCACAACGACCGGGATGACCGCCGCACCCCAAAACGGACCTATCGCGGCTATGATGATGACCGCCATCGCGCCAATCCCAAGTATTCGCTGCCCGCCAAATGCCTGCGCAAATTCCGCACCCAGTTTGGGAAAGAGCGTTACTGGGGCCGCAACTGCCTGAAGAAACGCTATGGCCACGTGCGCTCGCTGCCGCGCGCCTGTCGTGACACAGTTGTGGTTCGCAACAAGAACGGCGTCTGGGTCTCGCGCAAGGTCTTTGAACCGCGCTGCCTGCGCGAAGCGGGCTATCGCAAACATTTCTAAGACACCGTGAGAACGGCGGCCAACCCATCCATTCCGCCGCCACCGCATGACCATCCTTTCCGGTCATGTGCAACTGGCAGAGGCTTCGGCCTTTGCCTTTTTTACTTGCGATAACCTGGTGGATCCGTCACCCCGGGAATATGACAAAGACTGTTCCTGATTATGACTTCGAACGGGCCGCCCAGGCGCGCGGCCTTCCCCTTGTTGCTGGCGTGGACGAGGTGGGTCGCGGTCCTCTGGCTGGCCCGGTCACTGCCGCCGCTGTGGTGTTGGACCCGGACAATATTCCCGAGGGGTTGAACGATTCCAAAAAGCTGACGGCGAAAAAGCGCGAAGCATTGTTTGAACTGATTCTGGCCACCGCCGATGTGTCGGTTGCTCATGCCAGCGTAGAGGAGATTGACGAGATCAACATTTTGCGGGCAAGCCATCTGGCAATGGAACGCGCCATCGCAGGTCTGTCAAAGACGCCGGATCACCTGCTGATCGACGGAAACATGGTTCCACGCGGCGTCACGATGTCAAACGAAACTCTCGTTAAAGGAGATGGGCGGTCCGTGTCGATTGCGGCGGCCTCTATTGTTGCCAAAATCACCCGCGACCGCATCATGGTGGATTTGGCGCAACAGTTTCCCGGCTATGGGTGGGAAACAAATGCGGGCTATCCGTCGAAACAGCACAAAGAGGCATTGCTGCAACAGGGGATAACCCAACATCATCGGCGTTCCTTCAAACCTATCCACAATATCTTGTATCAACCTAAAAATCTAACAGGCTGATTCAAAAAAGAATTTGACCCGTTATCCACAAGGCCTCATCTTAGACGGTAATGAATGAGCGCAAAAATGCGCCGTCTATAGAGCGCAACAGCGCCGGTACATGAGGCAGAAATGACAACTAAAACCAAAGCAAAGGCGGCTCTCGAGCTGCCACTCAATGAGATATTGGCGGGTGACTGCATCGACGTGATGAACAGCCTCCCGGAAAACTCCGTTGACCTGATTTTCGCGGATCCCCCCTATAATCTGCAATTGAAAGGCGAGTTGCATCGTCCCGACAATTCCAAGGTGGATGCGGTTGATGATCACTGGGACCAGTTTGACAGTTTCAAAGCCTATGACCAATTTACCCGCGCCTGGCTGAAAGCGGCCCGCCGGGTGCTGAAACCCAATGGCGCAATCTGGGTGATCGGCTCTTACCACAATGTGTTCCGCATGGGGGCCGAGCTGCAAAATCAGGGCTATTGGATCCTGAATGATGTGGTCTGGCGCAAATCGAACCCAATGCCGAACTTCCGCGGCAAACGCTTTACCAACGCCCATGAAACCATGATCTGGGCGTCAAAGTCCGAAGGTGCAAAATACACTTTCAACTATGAGGCGCTGAAAGCCCTGAATGAAGGCATTCAGATGCGGTCCGACTGGGTGCTGCCGATCTGCACCGGCCATGAGCGTCTGAAGAATGAAAACGGCGACAAGGCCCATCCAACCCAGAAACCGGAAAGCCTGTTGCATCGCGTTTTGGTGGGGTCAACCAACCCTGGCGACGTGATCCTTGATCCGTTCTTTGGCACCGGTACCACCGGCGCAGTGGCCAAGATGCTGGGCCGTGATTTCATTGGGATCGAGCGCGAAGAAGACTATCGCAAGGTGGCTGAAAAACGCATCGCAAAAGTGCGCAAGTTCGACAAGGAAGCCCTGCAAACCACCCAATCCAAACGTGCCGAGCCGCGTGTGCCATTTGGCCAGTTGGTGGAACGCGGCATGCTGCGCCCGGGCGAAGTTCTGATCAGCCCGCGTGGCAAAACCGCCAAAGTGCGCGCCGATGGCACGTTGATTTCCGGCGATGCCCGGGGGTCGATCCATCAGGTGGGCGCGGCGCTGGAAAGTGCGCCCAGCTGCAATGGCTGGACCTATTGGCACTTCAAACAAGACGGCAAAAAAGCCCCGATCGACGTGCTGCGCCAGCAAGTACGCGCCGAAATGGTCTAAGCCAGATCCATCTTCCCTGAACAACAAGAATAACTCGGGCGCGTGCGTTGCGCGCCCGGATAACGGTGTACCGCCGTGCCGTGGCACATCCACGGCACACACAACTTGCCCCGCTCATTTATGAGCGGGGCTTTTTTTGCACGACGAACAGATCCGGTTCGGTTACCCGTCAAGCTGCAGCGCCCGCATCGACGGGCGAAACTCGGTGATCCGGTATTCCGCAACTCCATGTTTGTGAAACGGATCATTTTGCAGACTAGCCTCCAGGGTCTCTCTGCTATCCGACACAGCGATGATCACCCCGCCAGTCCGGGGGATTTTCGGACCCGAGGCCAGAAAGCGCCCGGCGGTATAGCTATCTTCGAGAAAAGCGACATGCGCATCAATCAGTGGATCGATCTCCTCCAGCGGGGCAGCATAGTGAAGGTCGATCACGAACATCGTGTGGGACGGGGGGATCAAAGACATGGTGGTTCTCGTATGGGGTGAGAGTGAAGGAAAGGCTAGGGGTGCCAAATATAGATGCAACGTCACGCAGTTTTACGTGGGTCGCTGCACCGCCGGATATTTGGAGCAGCTTAGCGAATGACCGGCGGCGGCAGCTCGCCGCGTTTGTAAGGCCCCCAATCCTCGATGTCGGGGTAATAGCGCTTGCGCCATGCCCGCACACGAGGGTTCATTCGGCGGCGCCAAAGCGGTGGGACCATCGCCATCATCGTCATCACAACATAGCCAAACGGCAATTGCGGCGCCACGTCATCGGGATAAGTTTGCAGCAACGGGAAACGGCGTGCGGGCTTATAATGGTGGTCCGAATGGCGCTGAAGATTGATGAACAGCCAATTGGTTGCGGTGTGATCGGCGTTCCACGAATGATGCGGTTTAACTGGTTCATATTTGCCCTCGCCCAGATGGCGGCGAGTCAGCCCGTAGTGCTCCACGTAGTTGGTCAGCTCCAGCTGCCAAACCGCCACCAACGCCTGAAAAGCAAACAGCGCCAACCCCAGCCAACCACCCACCACAATGGCAAGGATCAGGCTAAGACCCTGCAGCGTCCAATAGCGCCAGAACGGATTGCGGCGGTGCCAGACGGACAACCCGCGCCGCGCCAGCATCGTCTGCTCTGCTTTCCATGCCGAAACCGGGCTTTCGCCCAAAACCCGGAAAAAGAAGCGGTGGAACCCTTCATTGTACCGCGCGGTAACCGCATCGCGGGTGGTGCCCACATGGGGGTGATGCACCAGCAAATGTTCGGTTCGGAAATGGCTATACAGCACCGTTGCCAGCAACAAATCCGCCAGCCAACGCTCAATTCGGTTCGATTGATGCATCAACTCATGGCTGTAAACGATACCGATGGTGCCAGACAAAACCCCGACGCCAAAAAACACCCCGAACTTCTCGCCCAGAGACAAGTGATCTGCGCCGATAACATAAATCAATAGGCCGTAAATCATCACAAATTGGATCGGAAACCAGATCATTGTGATTAGTCGATACCAGAACAGCTGATCTTCATTGGTGTCCAGATCTGGATTTTCCGTATTTCGACCCAGAAGCGCATCAAGCCCGGTATAAAGCCACCACGTCCCCAGCGGAGGCAGCACCAGAAACCACCCCCCTTGCGTGGCCGAAATCCAGACCAACAACGGTAGAACAATCGAAATCCCAAACGGGGCAGCGTGCCGAAAACTCGACACTTTTTGCGCGGGAACCATAATCAGACCCTTATTTCAGCATACCGCCAGTCGCCAAGTCGGACGGCAAATTGTGTGGCATTGAAACTCTGCGGGCATTTTAGGGCAGATTAAGCGTGGGAACCAAACAATAATCAAGCAACCTCGCGGTAGGGGGCGTAAAAAAGATCCTTTGTTTTCAATAGCACCGCCCTTAAACAAAATATTTGCAAATCAAAAGGTTGAATTTTTAGCGAAATTGCTAGAGTAGTAGCGCCGTATTAACTGGTTATTAAGTTAAGATTCGTGCTCGACTTGTGTTTGGCAACGGAAAAATTAGTTACAATTTTTACGCGTTTCGCGTGGCATTTTTAGACTTGTTTTTGTAGGTCGCGGGCACCCCACCCAAATGTCGCGTGTCCAGACATTCATTATTGTGGAAGAGATTTCATGAAAGATTACGCACAGACAACCGCCGAAAACAGCAGCAACTTTCAATCTGCCCAGCTGCCGACCCCATTTTCGCCTTACCGCGCATTTGGAAAACGGGTGTTCGATCTGCTTGCAGCCATGTTCATGGCCCCCATTCTGGTTCCCGTTATCGGCCTGCTGATTTTGATGGTGCGCCGCGATGGTGGCCCCGGTCTTTATTCGCAAGAACGCGTCGGACTTGACGGAAAACATTTCCGTTGCTGGAAGCTGCGCACAATGGTTGTGGATGCCGAAAAAGTGCTTGAGGAGCTCTGCGCCTCGGATGAGGATATTGCCCGCGAATGGCATGTGAACCAAAAACTTGAAAATGACCCGCGGATCACGCCGGTCGGCAAATTCCTGCGGGCCACCAGCCTGGATGAGCTGCCGCAGTTCTTCAATGTGCTGATGGGTGACATGAGCTTCGTCGGGCCGCGCCCTTTCATGACCAATCAGGAATTCATGTATAAAAGCGCCGGCGGTCATGCCTATTTCAAACTGCGTCCCGGCATCACCGGCCCGTGGCAGGTGTCCGGTCGTGGCGAAACCGGCTTTTTGGACCGGATCCATTTTGACCAGAATTATCTGGACCGCCACTCGCTGATCTATGATCTGACGCTGATGGTCAAAACCGTAACCGTTGTGTTTCGCCGCACCGGACACTGATACGCGCGCGTTAAGCGCTTATCGCTCGGATTTCACCAAATCAAACGCTTTGCGCATCACCGTCGGCAGGTCTGACGGGCGCAAAGCCTGAAATTCCCCGCGATCAGGACTGGCATCCATCGCCACATCCGCCAGCCGCAGCGACAGCCGCAAGTGGAAATGGGTAAAAGTGTGGCGCACTTCACCACCCGGATCACGCCAGTCTGCCTGCATTGGCGGCGCTTCCATTGCAACTTCCCCCCAATCTGCGCCGGGCCACCCCAGCATCCCCCCCAACAGCCCCTTGTCAGGACGGCGCTCAATCAACCACGCACCGTCTTCGCGCCGCGCCAGGTAGGCGATGCCGTAGCGGGTGGGTTTTGGGGCCTTTTTGCGCTTGCGGGGCAGCTCGGGTGCCAGCCCCGAAGCGCGCGCCTCGCAGGGTGCACGCCATGGACAAATGCCACAAGCGGGGTTTTCGGGGTGCAGATTGTCGCCCCAAGATCCATCACGGCCTGCGCATAATCCCCCGGCCGCATCTGCGGCGTAAGCACCGCCGCCGCCTCTTTCATCTCGGGCTTTGCATCCGGCAGGGGGGTGGTGATTTCAAACATCCGCGCCATGACACGCTCTACATTGCCATCAACCACCACCTCAGATTGATCAAAGGCAATCGCGGAAATAGCGGCAGAAGTATAAGGGCCAATACCTGGAAGAGCTTCCAAACCGGCGCGTGTGGACGGAAATGCCCCAAGATCCGTCACCGCACGGGCGCATTTCAACAGGTTGCGTGCGCGGGCGTAATAGCCAAGCCCGGCCCATTCGCCCATCACCCGATCATCTTTAGCCGCCGCCAGATCCTGCACAGTGGGCCAAAGCGTGATGAACCTTTGGAAATAGGATTTCACTGCCGCGACAGTGGTTTGCTGCAACATGATTTCCGACAGCCACACCGCGTATGGGTCTGGCACCACACCCAATGCACGGTCTTCGGGGCTTACCCGCCACGGCAATACACGCGCATGGCGGTCATACCAATGCAGAAGATCGGCAGCTTTCGGCCCGCCTGACATATCGTCACGCATCTGTGACTCTCCTTGTTTGCTTTCCTCTGGCATTGCATGTTTAACCGCCTAGAATAAGGGCAAATAAGGAAGTTACCAGCCGTGACAAAACCCGTCACACATAAGCGTCGCAGGCGCGGGTTCGAAGCAACATCGAGCCTGCTGAGCACGCGCATCCGTAAAGCGGGTGAGGCGCGGGGCTTTTCAGTGACGCGGGTGCTGACCCATTGGGCGGAAATTGTCGGACAGGACATGTCCATGATCGCCCGGCCGGTGGATGTCTCATATGGGCGTGGCGGGATGGGGGCGACCTTGACCGTGCTGACCACGGGTGCCCAGGCACCCATGCTGGAAATGCAGAAGGAACAGCTGCGCAACAGGGTAAACAGCTGCTATGGCTACAACGCCATTTCACGCATTCGTATCACCCAGACAGCTGCGAGCGGCTTTGCCGAAGGGCAGGCACAATTTGCCCCTGCCCCAAAACCAAAAAAAACACTCGACCCCAAGATCAAAAGCCAGATCCATGACACGACAGCTGGCGTTGGGGATGAAGGGCTGCGCGCCGCATTAGAGGCGCTGGGCCAGAACATACACAGAAAACAGAAACCAAGAGGCTAAGACCCGATGAACCGTTTCCTTCCAATGATTGCTGCCGCGGCTGTTGCCGTTGCTGGTGGCGCTTATGTCATGACGCAATCCCAAAGCTCGTTGCCGGGCGTGTCCATGGCCGTGGCGCAGGATGCTGACGTGATGCCCGCCAAAGACATTGTACTGGGCAATGAAGACGCCCCGGTGACCGTGATCGAATATGCATCTTACACCTGCCCCCATTGCGCCAATTGGCACGAAGACAGCTTTAAGAAGCTGAAGAAAGATTACATCGACACCGGCAAGGTAAAGTTCATTCACCGCGAAGTGTATTTTGACCGCTTTGGTCTTTGGGCCGGGATGATTGCCCATTGCGCCGGGGACACCCGTTATTACGGCATGGCCGACATGATCTATAAAGGTCAAAAGGAATGGATTGGCGAAGGTGATCCCTCGACCATCCTGGAAAACCTGCGCAAGATCGGCCGCACCGCTGGCATGAGCAACGAGGAGATGGAGGTCTGCCTGACCGATGAGAGCTTTGCACAAAGCCTTGTTGCAGCCTACCAACAGAATGCCACCGCCGATGAAATTCGCGCCACCCCGACGTTTATGATCGGGGACGAGCAGTTTTCGAATATGTCTTATGAAGAATTCGCAGCTGAGATTGACGCGAAACTGGCGGAATAAGACCCTAAGCTAGCTTAAAGTGCTTCAAAACCAAAAGGCGCGCTATGATCAGCGCACCTTTTTCGTTTCCCTATTTCCGGATGGAACTAGTCTCTAACCTGGCCTAAATCACTCTAATCCAAGGCGATCAAATTCCGCTTCGAGCGACGACCAGTCATTGATTTCCAGCCGTACCGGAACCGTCAACACCCGTCGCCGGAACGATGCGGGCAAGCGCACTGCGTCTTTCTCGGTGGTAACCAGTTGCGCGCCCAGCGCAGCCGCTTCGAATTCCAGTCGTTTCATCAGGGCCTCCGTGAGGGGCTGGTGATCCGCCAAAGCTTCGGCCCGCATCAGGTTGGCCCCCATCCCTTTCAGCGTGGCGAAAAACTTGTCCGGATGACCAATGCCTGCGAAGGCCATCACATCCATTCCTGCAAAATCCATGCCCATCTGCAGGGGCTGCAATGTGCCGGTCAGATGGGGGAGTTTGATGTCCGCCGACCACTCCTCGGCAAAACGGCGTTGTGCCTTTTCATGACCAATTGAGAGCAGAAGATGGGCACGCTTCAGTCCCTCGGGCACAGGTTCACGCAATGGGCCTGCGGGAATGCAGCGGGCATTTCCGAACCCTTTCACCGCGTCGACCACGATGATGGATAGGGATTTCTCGACCCCTGGGTTCTGAAACCCGTCATCCATCAAGATCACCTCGGCACCGGCAGCTTCGGCCGCCTGAATGCCAGCGGCACGATCTTTGGCGATCCAGGTTTTGGTGAAGGCAGCCATCAGCATGGGTTCATCCCCCACTTCATCCGCATTATGGCCGCGCTCGTCCACCAAAAGCGGCCCGTCCAGCGCACCGCGATGACCTCGTGACACGATATGCACCTCGTGCCCCTTTGCCAGCAGATGCTGCGCCAAAGCAATCGTTGTCGGGGTCTTACCAGTGCCACCAGCGTTGAGATTGCCAATGCAAATGACAGGAACGCTGGCGCGATAGCCTGTGCCTTTGACCCGGCGGGCGGTGCCGTAACCATACAGCCAGCCCAACGGCGCCAGCAGACGAGCGCGCCAATGTGGGTGATCGGGGGGTAAACCAGAAAGAGGGAGTTTTCATTTCAGCGCCCTTTTTTGTCGAGGAGATCCAGGATCAACCTCTCAATCCTACCCGATAGTTCCGCGCCACTGGTGGTAATGTCCCACGCTGCCATCGCCATTTGCGCAGCATTTTGCGGCTGCAACAGGTATTCGACCTCGCGCGCCAAATGATTACGGCATTTTACGCGTCGCGCGGCACCTGCCGCTTCCAGCCGGTCAAAAGCGTCTTCATGCTGTTTGATCTCGCTGCCAAACAAAACCACTGATCCCAGAGATGCGGCTGCATTTGGCGATAAGCAAGCACCGCCAGACAGGCTATGCCCCAGAAATGTAATCGGTGAGAGATGCATCCAAAGCCCGTCTTCTCCGGGAAAATCAGCAATATAGATCTGCACCTCAGAGGTTGGATCCTGCCCTTCGGATCTCAGGGCAACCAACCATCCATCCCGCTCAAGCTCCTGCGCCAATTGCGGCGCACGTGCGGGGTCATCCGGCACTATTACCAGCAGCAATCGATGAGATTTCCGCATCACCTGACGGTGGGCTTCAATCACCGAAGCATCTTCTTCGGCTGCGGTGTTCAGCGCAAGCCAGATCGGGCGCGTGCCAAGCAGCATTGCCAGATCATCACGTTCAGCCATATTGCAGTGGGGCGGCTGGGTTTGGCGCTGCAATGCACCTGCCACACGCAGCTTGCGCGCCGACACCCCCAATCGAGACAATGCCGCCTTGGACCCCTCGTTTTCCGCAAGAATAGTGTCGAAACCTGAGGCTAACATACGCGCGGTGCCGCGCAGCCACGCCAAGGCAGGCTGGTTCAGAAGGGGAGACCGGGCATTGACCCAGATCGACGGAATTTCCCGTTGATGCACTTCGGCCAGCAGCGCAACTTCAAACTGCTGATCCATCCACATCACCAGATCAGGTTGCCAAGTGTCGAGAAACGCCCCGGCAGATTTCAGGTCGCGTTTGGGCAGCGGATGAAAAGTGAGGGCCCCGTCCAGACCATCGGGCACGGTGGATCCGGCAATCCCAATGGGACCCGTGATAAGGAAATGCAGATCATCGTGTGACTGCAACACCTGCCGGATGAAATCCTGCAGCGACGGCAACTCGCCCACATCCCCAACATGACACCAGATCAACGGGTGCAAGCCGGGGGAAAGGTTGGCATCGACGGGGCGGTCGGAAACGCCCTCAGGCAAGGCGTCACGCCCAACCACCCAATGCACCAATTGGTGCAAATATACGCCTGGAGGCAACATCGCCTGACCTTCTGCCCGAACTCTGTGATCTCTAAAGGGATCCTTTGCCCCAATTTAAGCGAGCGCGGGCCATTGGGGAAGGTCAGAACGGCCAATTTCCGTCGGACAAGGCGGTCAAAGCATGGATTATCCGATCAAAACTGGCTTTTGCCCGTGTAACATTGTTGCGGGCGCGCAAGTATCCGTGCACAAGACCGGGCTCTTCACGCCAATAAGCCTGACCGCCTGCGGCGAGAATCCGATCGCAATAGTCGCGGCCGTCGTCTGAGAGTGGGTCACATTGCGCCGTGATCACCACGGTTGGTGGCAGGTCGCTAAAGTCTGTGTCGTTCAGGGGCGCGGCGGTTGGGTCGTTTGACACACCCGATGTCCCGTGACGCAATTCTGTGTAGAATTTCACCTCGTCCAGCGTCAGCATCGGTGCCTGCGCATGGGCCAGATAAGACCCTTTTGCCATGTCGCCGCCCAACCCCGGATAGATCAGCACCATGCCATGTAGGGTCACATCCCCCCGCAGCTGATGCGCAACGCCCGCGGCAAGGTTTCCACCGGCACTATCACCAGCGATAATGGTCACCCCGGGCCAGGTTAGAGCCACATAATGCGCCACAGACAGGGCATCCTGATAGGCTGCAGGGTGGGGGTGTTCCGGACAAAGCCGATAGTCAGCCGAGACCACGCGCAGCCCGGTGCGGGCGCAGATTTCAGCACAGACATCATCATGCTTTCCAGCCCACCAACCACAAAACCACCGCCGTGATAATAGATCAGGGTACCGCTCTCAGCGGTGCTTTCGTAAATTCGGATAGGCACCCCATCCGCGTGACTGTCCCGTACCACCACCCCTTCAGGATAGTCGGTGAAAAAGGCACGACACATGCGGTCATAGGTGTCACGCTGATCAGCAATGCTCATCTCGGTGGCATCGGGTGGGTAATATGCCTCGGTCTTGCGAATGAAGTCCCAGGTTTCTGCGTCGATCAGTGTTTTATAGTCCATGGCCCGACGCTAGGGGCGGGCAAATAAAATAGCAAGTCAGCACATATGATGTGGGGTTAGACTTAGCTGGTGCGACGAAGACGGCACCTGCGGCAACTCCACCACATTGCCCTGATGGCGTGTCGCCACACCAGGGATGATCCGGGTCGCAATCCCAGCCACACGCAATGCGTCATGAGCCACGTCAACCTCAGCATCTCCCACCGCTGATCCGGGCACCAGCCAAACCACACGCTGGCCTGAACGCGCAGATTGCAGCGCCACCGAGGCCGCTGCCGACGCGGGCGTCAGCCGCTCTGCATCACGGCGGGTCAACGCCAGAAGGTCATCTCTGGCATGCATCTCGTGCAGTACAAGATCCGCCCGCTGCATCGCGCCCAGCGCCCGAAAACTGACCAGATCCGCATCGCCATTGCCGACGCCGATAATGGTGACAGAACCGGCTTGACCCTGCCCATCGCCCTCAAGGCCTGCCCTGATAAGGTATTCTGCCTGGGCTGGCCGCCCTGCCAAGAAACTGTCCGCCACCGGGCCATCAATCATCTGTTCCCAAAACCGGCGTCGCGCGCGAGACGAGGATATTTTCGTCTCTATTTCACCTCGAAACCGCGATAGGAAGCGGGCAAGCTGCCCGTAGCTGCTGGGCAGCATCGCCTCAATCCGCGCCCGCAATGTGCGACCAATCACCGGCGCTGTGCCACCGGTAGAGATGGCAATGGTCACCGCATCACGCTCGACCACGGAAGGGGTGATGAAATCACACAGCGGCTTGACGTCTGCCACATTGACCAGCGCCCCCGCAGCCTTGCCTTCGTTGTGCAGCAATGCATCCCGTGCTGGGTCATCTGAAGCACCATATGCCACCACGACACCGGCGAAATCTGCTTTCCCCGCCAGACGAGGCACATGCACAAATCCGGTACGCCCCACCAGCAGCATCACCTCGGGACCAGGGGTGGGGTCAAACAGGCGCACGTTGGCCCTGCAGACAAAGCGCGCTCTGCCCGGCGGGCTGCGCCGGTCCCACCGCCATCCACCAGGACAGTTTTGTTGGTCACATCAAGAAAGATAGGAAGGTGGTCCATGCGCGCTTCTCCGGGATCGGTGCCGTCTTGTGCATGGGTACTTGGAATGATTTCCAGCAAAAGGAAGAGAATGCCACATCGAAAGGACCGCTAT
>JQGR01000107.1_pt1 | contig 14260 bp, 14 predicted proteins | sample 210181 | NCBI WGS metagenome assembly JQGR01 (sample SAMN02928655, study PRJNA255238) | bioreactor metagenome | biome: continuous culture; feature: L-culture metagenome assembled contigs; material: continuous culture biomass; isolation source: continuous culture inoculated with microbial biomass... | reverse complement strand
AATGCCCTTGGTGTGCCTTGGCAGTCTCAGAGCTCTCCTCTCTCGATTGACCCGTTTTCTGATCGGTCATTTCTGTCATTTTCCCTCCCCAACAGGTGAGACACGCCACCTGCCGCCCCCGACTATGTGAAAATCCGGCTCACATGTCAAAACTCATATGCCAAAACCGTTGTGATTTTCGCTAAAGGCCTCAACAGCCGTTGGGCAATCCCACTACCCCGCCAGAATCGAGGGTTCACGCCGCGCCGCACAATGTTCCTGCGCACAGACCCGGCACGACGACCCGCTGCGGATTGCCGGCCCGGTAAAAGGCGCCATCTCATCTTCGGGCAGGATCAGCATGGTGACCTCACTGCGCGGGGGAACGTCGAATTGCGCCACCCCAACCGGCTGTGAAATCGCAAGGCAACGAAACCGGCGCGACGACCGCCCCCCATGTCCAACAGGCCCGACACAGCCGCCCCTGACGCGCAAGGGCGTGATAAAGCGGCCAAAGCGGGCAGCCCGCACCAAAGCGTGGCAGGGCAAACCCTTTGACCGGCTTGCGAAAGGTGATGGCCCCTGCCCCGTCACAGATCAGAAGCCCGGTGCGCCGCATGCCATCTTCCCCTTCCGGAAGGGCCGCAGCTCGTCGCAGGATCCGGTCTATTGGCTGAGAAAACTGTGCGGCCAGCGCCGAGATATCCCCCCCCGAACGATCCCATTGCTCGGCAAAAGGATCCATCGGCACCATAAGCGCATCCTCCACATAACGCTGCAACCAGGCGGTTGTGATCTGGCGCGCTTCCTCACTTTGCAACCGCGCACTTTCGGACAGAAGTAAAGTAATCTGCGTGTCGGGCTCGCCAATACCCGCCTCCAGCGCGGGAAAAGAATAGCCGTGATCGCCCAGAAAAGCGGACATTTCCTCCTGCGGAACCAATGGCGTGGCTTCAAGGTCAGTGCCTGCATCAAGATAATCCACCAGCCCCTGCGCCGAGGCGGAAAGGCGGCGGCTTTCCTCGCGCATGTTGCGCAGGAAACGCGACTGCCATTCGGGGTCAATATCGCCGCCTTCCGACAGGATTGATGCGGTGGAGCGGATGGCGGTCACCGTGGAAATCACCTCATGCAAACTGGCGGCCAATTGTGGATCATGGGTCAACCGATCTGTCAGCGCCTCAGCGGTCAATTCCAGCTCTTCGATGCGGCGATGCTGCGCAGAAATCAGCGCGGTCCAGCCGGGGAAACGCCCGGCCAGATCCTCGACCTTATCCAGTTCGGCAGCAGCCTGCGGCAAGCGCACTGCGGCGTCCTTGAGGCTGCCGACCAGCGCATCCTCTGCCCCTTCGGTCAGCTGCACCGGATCCACCCGCAATACCCGCGCAAGATCATTAAGCAGTTTGCCACCGATTCTGCGCCTGTTGTGCTCAATCAGATTGAGGTAAGCCGCAGAAATTCCCACCTCGCGCGCCAGTGCAGCCTGCTTTTGCCCCAGATACAGGCGTCTTTCGCGGATGCGGCTGCCGGTGAGGCGGGCTTGGACCATTGGAATTCCTAGCATTTTGAAACACTTTCTGCGCCTGCAGGAAAATGTTTTTACAAATCCCGCAACTGCACAGTTCAGACTTTAACAAATAAATCCTTATTTACAAAGGACTTGTTGATTGATTTTCAGATCCACCCTTACACTGAACATGTTCTGTAAATAAAGAGCGTGGGTGCGTGCAGAGGAGGCACAAGCCCAAAATGACCAAACGGGAGGATTAAATGTCCAATTCGAATTTCACGCGCCGCGGCTTGTTGAAAACCAGTGCTGTTGCTGGTGCCGGCGTTGCGCTGCCGACGATCTTTACGGCCTCTTCGGCTGCGGCTTACACCAATGAACCCACCGGCGGCACGGTGACCCTCGGTTTTAACGTGCCTCAAACCGGCCCCTATGCGGATGAGGGTGCAGACGAACTGCGTGCCTATCAGCTGGCTGTTGAGCATCTGAACGGCGAAGGCGACGGCGGCATGCTAAACACCTTCAGCTCGAAGGCGCTGAAGGGCAACGGCATCCTGGGCAAGAAGGTTGAGTTTGTGACCGGCGACACCCAGACCAAATCGGACGCGGCACGTGCATCCGCGAAGTCGATGATCGAAAAAGACGGCGCGGTGATGATCACCGGCGGCTCGTCTTCGGGTGTGGCGATTGCTGTGCAGGGTCTGTGTCAGGAAGCTGGCGTGATCTTCATGGCTGGTCTGACCCACTCGAACGACACCACCGGCAAAGACAAAAAGGCCAATGGTTTCCGTCACTTCTTTAACGCCTATATGTCCGGCGCCGCTCTGGCTCCGGTGCTGGCAGCCCGTTACGGCACCGACCGTAACGCCTATCACCTGACCGCAGACTACACCTGGGGCTGGACCCAAGAGGCGTCGATCACCGCCGCCACTGAGGCCCTTGGCTGGAACACGGTGAACGCGGTGAAAACCCCGCTGTCGGCCACCGACTTCTCGTCCTACATCACCCCGGTGCTGCAGACGGATGCGGATGTTCTGGTGCTGAACCACTACGGCGGCAACATGGTGAACTCGCTAACCAATGCGGTGCAGTTCGGCCTGCGTGAAAAGATGGTGAACGGCAAGAACTTTGAGATTGTTGTACCGCTGTTTTCGCGTCTGATGGCACGTGGTGCGGGTGAAAACATCAAGGGCATCCTTGGTTCGACCAACTGGCACTGGTCGCTGACCGACGAAGGCTCGCAAGCCTTTGTGAAGAGCTTCGGCACCAAATACGGCTTCCCGCCATCACAGGCGGCCCACACCGTTTACTGTCAGACCCTGCTGTATGCTGACGCCTGTGAGCGCGCTGGCACCTTCAACCCATGTGGCGTTGGCGAAGCGCTGGAAGGCTTTGAGTTTGACGGGCTGGGCAACGGCAAGACCACCTATCGCGCCGAAGACCACCAGTGCTTCAAGGACGTGCTGGTTGTGAAGGGTAAGGACAATCCGACGTCTGAATTCGACCTTCTCGAAGTTGTTGAAGTGACCCCGGCGGCACAGGTTACCTATGACCCCGAGCACCCGATGTTTGCCGGTGGCAACCTGGGCACCTGCAACGCGGGCTAACCCCCCGCCACCACTTACAAAACACCCCGTGCACGATCTGTGCGCGGGGCCTTGGGGCCGGTGCGTCTGCGCAACCGGGCTTATCACACATACCTATTCGGTGGGGAAAATGGACGGCTTCCTTCTTCAGATCCTGAACGGGCTCGACAAGGGCTCGGCCTATGCGATGATCGCACTTGGGCTCACACTCATCTTCGGCACTTTGGGGGTTGTGAACTTCGCGCACGGCGCATTGTTCATGATCGGCGCGTTTTGCGCTGTCACTATGCAACGTATTCTGGGGCTCAGCTTTGAAACGCTGGACCCGAGCAGAAAGGACTTTCTTGGCAATCCTTTGAAAGTCAAAACACCCTATGTCGAAAGCTGGTTCGGACCAGAGCTGGGCGCATCAATCATCGATTGGTCTGTGCCGCTGGCCATCCTGTTTTCAATCCCGATCATGCTGTTTGTCGGCTATGCGATGGAACGCGGGCTGATCAAGCATTTTTACAAACGCCCCCATGCGGATCAGATCCTTGTGACCTTTGGTCTGGCAATTGTGATGCAGGAGATTATCAAGCATTATTACGGTGCCAACCCGATCCCCACCTCGGCCCCAAGTGCGTTCAAGGGCTCGTTTGATTTCGGCGTGATGCTGGGCTTTGATCCAAATGTGATCATCTACCCTACTGGCGTCTGGTGTATTTTGCCTTCTCAGCTGCGGTGATCAGCGCAGTGTTTGCCTTTCTGAATTACACCACCTTCGGCATGGTTGTCCGTGCTGGAATGGCGGACCGCGAAACAGTAGGCCTGCTGGGCATCAACATCGACAAGCGCTTTACCATCATGTTCGGCATAGCCGCCGCCGTCGCGGGTCTGGCGGGTGTGATGTATGCGCCAATCAACTCACCTAATTACCACATGGGGATGGATTTTCTGGTGCTGAGCTTTGTTGTGGTGGTTGTCGGAGGCATGGGCTCGCTTCGTGGTGCCATTGCAGCCGGGTTCCTGCTGGGCATTCTTGAAAGCTTTGCCTCGATGAACGGAATCAAATCGCTGATCCCCGGCATCGACCAGATCATCATCTACCTGGTTGCCATTCTAATTCTGCTCACCCGCCCCCGTGGTCTGATGGGCCGCAAAGGCGTGATGGAGGACTGATCCATGCTTGGACTTGATAAACGCGATACCAAATTCCTGCTGATCGTCATCTTTCTGACACTGGCAACCCCGATCCTGCTGCAACCTTTCCCGGAAGGATCTGCGCTGGCACAGTTCAACGCAGGCTACCCGGACCTGATGCAGCGTTTTGCGATCTTTGGCATCTTTGCCATTGGATTTAACATCCTGTTTGGCCTGACAGGTTATCTGAGCTTTGGTCACGCCGCATTCCTCGGTATCGGCTCTTACTCGGTGGTCTGGATGTATAAGCTCTTGGATTACAATGTGATCTGGGGGCTGCCGCTGGCAGTGATCATGTCGGGGCTGTTTGCTCTTTTGATCGGCTATGTCAGCCTGCGTCGCTCGGGCATCTACTTCTCGATCCTGACGCTGGCCTTTGCGCAGATGTCATTCAATCTGGCCTATTCGGTGCTGACGCCGATTACCAATGGCGAAACGGGCCTGCAGGTGTACACCGACGACCCGCAGATCCTGCAAGCAGCCAGTGATCCGACCAGCCCACATCTGTTTGGCATTGTGATGAACAATTCAGTCAAGATCCCGGTGGGCGACTGGCTGTTTACCTTCAACAACGGCTACTACTTCTGTGCCGTAATTGCGATCATCGCTTTCTATATCAGCCTGCGCATCTTCCGTTCGCCCTTTGGGCTGATGCTGCGCGCGATCAAATCGAACCAGCAGCGGCTGAACTACACCGGGCTGAACGCGCGCCCCTATACTTTGGCCGCTTTTGTGATCTCGGGCATGTATGCTGGCCTGGCCGGAGGGTTGATGGCGTCGATGGACCCATTAGCAGGTGCCGAGCGGATGCAGTGGACCGCATCGGGCGAAGTGGTACTGATGACCATCCTTGGCGGCGTTGGCACCATGATGGGCCCGGTTCTGGGCGCTGGTGTGATCAAATACATGGAAAACATCTTCTCCAAGATCAACGAACAGGTTCTGCACCAATGGTTCGGCTGGCTACCGGATGGGGTGGAAAGCTTTGTGATCTTCGTGGCCGAGCATTTCGTTGGCTCCGGCTGGCACATGACCTCAGGTGTCCTGTTCATGCTGGTGGTGATCTTCCTGCCCGGCGGACTGGTTGAAGGCGGACAGAAAATCCGCGCCATGTTCAAGAAACGCGGCGGTGATGGCGATCAGGATGATCCCGAGCACCACCCGAAACAAACGCCCCATGTGGCCGAATAAAAGGAGCCTGACAGATGGGAATTCTTGAAGTCAAAGGTGTAGGTAAACGGTTCGGCGGCCTTCAGGCGCTGGGGGACGTGAACCTGAGCGTGCAGGAACAGACGGTCCATGCGATCATCGGCCCCAATGGGGCGGGCAAGTCAACGCTGCTCAATTGCTTCGTCGGCAAGCTGATCCCGGATACCGGCAGCGTGATGTTCGACGGGCAATCTCTGCTGGGGCGCACCCCGCATGAAATCACCCAGATGGGCGTGAGCCGCGTCTTTCAAACCCCTGAAATCTTTGGGGATCTGAATGTGATGGAAAACATGATGATCCCCTGCTTTGCCAAACGCGACGGCGCCTTTCGCCTGCATGCTTTTGAGGGCATCAAGGACGAGAAAGAGCTGATCGAAAAGGCCGAGCAGATGCTGATCGACGTGAATATGATCGACAAGCGGCACATGCAGGCGTCTTCTATGTCACGCGGTGACAAGCGGCGGCTTGAGATGGCGATGTGTCTGGTGCAGGACCCGAAACTGCTGCTCTTGGACGAACCCACCGCCGGCATGGCGCGCGCCGACACCAACAACACAATCGACCTTCTGAAAGAGATCAAGGAAAAGCGCGACATCACCATGGCGATTATTGAACACGACATGCATGTGGTGTTCTCGTTGGCCGATCGCATCACCGTTCTGGCCCAGGGCACGCCGCTGGTCGAAGACACGCCGCAAAACATCAAAGACAACCCGAAGGTGCGCGAAGCCTATCTGGGTGAAACACAGCAATAAGGAGGGGAACATGGCTGACTCGTCAATGAATGAGAACCTGCTGAGCGAACAACCCAAGGTAGCGCGCAAGGATTTCTCGAAAAACCGCAATCACGCCGCCACGGCACCTGCCTATTTCTCGGTCTGGGATCTGCACGCCTATTATGGCGAAAGCTATATCGTGCAGGGCATCAGCTTCAATGTGCACGAAGGCGAAATCCTCGCCCTTCTTGGGCGCAACGGGGCGGGCAAAACGTCAACCCTGCGCGCCATTGCGCGAATGGATGAACCGATGGTGACCCATGGCGAAATCTGGCTCGACCATGAACATCTGCATGATCGCAAGAGCTATGAAGCGGCGCAATTGGGCATGGCTCTGGTGCCGGAGGACCGCTCGATCATCCAGGGGCTGACGGTTGAGGAAAACCTGCAGCTTGCACAGATTGCTCCGCCTTTGGGCTGGTCCCTGGACCGGGTCTATGACCTGTTCCCACGCTTGAAAGAGCGTCGCAAGCAAGAGGGCACCACGCTGTCGGGCGGCGAACAGCAAATGCTCGCGATTGCCCGCGCTTTGGTGCGTGATATTAAAGTGTTGCTGCTGGATGAACCATATGAGGGCCTTGCCCCAGTGATCGTCGATGAGATCGAGAAGACGCTTAATATCATTAAGGAACAGGGCATCACTACAGTGATCGTCGAACAAAACGCCGTGCGTGCATTGCAACTGGCAGATCGCGCGGTGATCCTTGATACCGGCAGCGTCGTCTATGATGGCAGCGCCGATGAAGTGCTGGAGAACGAGGCCCTGCGCAACGAATACCTCGCCATCTGATCACCCTCACGGATCAAAAAACTGGACAGGGGGCATCCGCTGGTGTCCCCTATCCCGACCAACCCTCGACCACCTAATGACAGGAAGAGGTCCAAATGACTGACACAACTTATCCCCCCTCCGCCGAGTTCGCCGAAGGCGCGCATATCAACGCGGAAAAATACCAAGAGATGTATGCCGCCAGCATCGCAGATCCGGATGCGTTTTGGCGCAACGAGGTCACGCGGCTGGACTGGGCCACCGCGCCCACAGTGATGAAAAACGTCAGCTACACCCATCCGGATGTGTCAATCAAATGGTTCGAAGACGGTGCGCTGAATGTGGCGGCCAACTGTATCGACCGTCATCTGTCGGAGCGCGGCGATCAAACCGCAATCATCTGGGAAAGTGATGATCCCAATGTCGACGCCCATATTACCTATCGCGAGCTGCATGAGAATGTCTGCAAGCTGGCCAATGTTTACAAAGACCTTGGCGTGGGCAAAGGCGACCGCGTGGTGCTGTATCTGCCCATGGTCCCCGAAGCCGCTTATGCAATGCTGGCATGCGCTCGGATCGGCGCGATCCACTCTATTGTATTTGCAGGATTTTCCCCTGACGCCCTCGCTTCACGGGTGGAAGATTGCGAAGCCTCACTGGTGGTCACCGCTGACGAAGCGCCACGCGGCGGGCGCAACACACCGCTGAAATCCAATGTGGACGCGGCCCTTGAACAGGGCAATCTCGATTCCACCCCGGTTCTTGTGGTGGAGCGCACCGGCGGTGATGTGAAAATGATTGATGGCCGCGACGTAAGCTATTCGGCCGCCATGGCCAAGGTCTCTGCAGATTGCCCAGCAGAACCAATGAATGCCGAAGATCCCCTGTTTATCCTCTATACCTCCGGCTCCACCGGCAAACCAAAGGGGGTGCTGCACACCTCAGGAGGCTATCTGCTTTGGGCCGCAATGACCCATCAATATGTGTTCGACTACCATGATGGCGACATCTATTGGTGCACTGCAGATGTGGGCTGGGTCACTGGGCACAGCTATATCGTCTACGGACCGCTTGCCAATGGCGCCACCACTCTGATGTTCGAAGGGGTGCCGACCTACCCGGATGCGGGCCGCTTCTGGGCCGTGTGCGAGAAACACAAGGTCAACCAGTTTTACACGGCCCCCACCGCAATCCGCGCCCTGATGGCACGCGGGGAAGAATTCGTGACCCAACACGACCTGTCCGATCTCAAGGTGCTGGGCACTGTCGGCGAACCGATCAACCCCGAGGCATGGAATTGGTACAACGAGGTCGTTGGCAAGGGGCGTTGCCCAATTGTGGACACCTGGTGGCAAACCGAAACCGGTGGTCACCTGCTCACCCCCCTGCCCGGCGCCACCACCACCAAACCCGGATCGGCCACGACTCCGTTCTTTGGGGTGCAGCCAGTGATCCTTGATCCACAATCCGGGAAAGAAATTCATGAGACCGAGGCCGAAGGCGTGCTGTGCATGAAAGACAGTTGGCCTGGACAGATGCGCTCGGTCTATGGCGACCACGATCGATTTGTGGCGACCTACTTCGCTGATTATAAAGGCTATTACTTCACCGGAGATGGCTGCCGCCGCGATGCGGACGGGTACTATTGGATCACTGGCCGCGTCGACGATGTGATCAACGTTTCTGGGCATCGTATGGGCACCGCCGAAGTAGAAAGCGCCTTGGTCGCCCACGCCAAAGTATCCGAGGCCGCCGTGGTTGGGTTCCCCCATGACATCAAAGGCCAGGGCATCTATTGCTATGTCACTTTGATGGATGGCGAGGAATATACCGACGATCTGAAAGTCGAATTGCGCAACTGGGTACGCCAAGAAATCGGCCCCATCGCAAGCCCCGATCACATCCAATGGGCGCCCGGCCTGCCGAAAACCCGGTCTGGCAAGATCATGCGCCGCATCCTGCGCAAAATTGCCGAAAACGATTATGGCGCGCTAGGTGACACCTCGACCCTGGCGGACCCCTCGGTGGTTGACGATCTGATCGACAACCGAAAGCAGGGCTGATGAAGACATTCCACCGGCCCCACTTTGGCCGTGGAGACAACACTCCCCGAGAGGGCCATTCCTGAAAACAACCTCAGGTGGGCCCTCACCTCTCAGCGTCGGTGCTTCATGCACCGGCGCCTTTTTTTGCGCTACTTTCTGCCGGTTTTGCCGCAATCGAAATCGGGAATTGCACCGCAACGCGACGCCGGGAAAGCTGGGCAGGCACAAATTTTGAGAGGACAAAATGTATAAATCAATCATCACCCTGACCTTGGCCGCTGGACTGGGGCTGTCCGGGTGCCAGCGTCTTCCTGATAGTCAACAACGTGTCATTGCAACCGCATCAGGGGCTGTTGCAGGCCTGGCGCTTGCCGATCTGTTGGGCGCGAACTCGAACTGGAAAGTTGTCGGCACCTTGGCCGGGGCTGCTGCAGGCAACCTGATCGCCAGAAATGCCGAGAATGACCAATGCGCCTTTTCTGATGGCAGAGGCGGCGTATACACTGGCGCGTGCTAAAAACCATCGGGGGCCTTGCATCCAAGGCCCCCCTATCCGCCACACAGTCACCTGATCGCAATGCGGCCGATCACGGCTCGCCTTGTTTCAGGCGCAGACGCAACTCGGTCTTCAAAACCTTGCCATAGTTGTTTTTGGGCAATTCATCACACTGATAATAGCATTTTGGCCGCTTGAAACGTGCGATTTGTGCAAGGCAATGGGCGTCTAACGTGGCTTCATCCACCGCCTCCCCTGCGGCTGGGACCACAAAGGCCACCACATCCTCCCCCATTCCGCATTAGGTCGCCCGATAACTGAGACCTCATGCACAGACGCATGGGTCAACAGCGCCTCTTCCACTTCTCGCGGGTAGATATTGGTGCCGCCCGAGATAATCACATCCTTGGAGCGGTCACGCATGGTCAGAAACCCATCATCGTCCAGAAATCCCATGTCCCCGGTCATCAACCAACCGTTCACAAGTGTCTTTTCCGTGGCCTCTGGGTTGTGCCAATAGCCGGGCATCACTGGGGTGCCGCGCACCATAATCTCGCCAACATCGCCAGAGGGCAGTGGCTGACCTTGATCATCACCAATCATCACTTCAACCACACTTTGCGCCCGCCCCACCGATGCCAGACGGTCTTGCCAACGCGGATGGCTGCGATCTGCGACCTCTTCTTTGCGCAGTGCCGTGATCGCCATTGGACATTCGCCCTGCCCGTAAATCTGCACAAACACCGGGCCAAACCAATCAACCGCGTCGACAATATCCGCCACATACATCGGCCCGCCACCATAGACGATGGTCTTGATCCCATCCCCGCGGCGCCCGGTCGCTTTCGCCACATCAGTCAGGCGGCGCACCATAGTCGGGGCCATGAACATCGACAACGGCCCCTGTTTTTCTGCAGTCTCCAGCAGTTCACCTTCGTCAAATCCCCCGGAAACAGGGGTGATATGGCGCGCGCCCTTAGCCACGTGGATTGGCGCGTAAATCCCGGCGCCGTGGCTCATCGGCGCCATATAAAACGCTGCATCCTTGGGCTGCACCTCATCACAGTCAAGAAGGTAAGACAGCGACGTCGCACGGATCATGCCATGGGTGATGAACACACCTTTCGGACGCCCCGTGGTCCCAGAGGTGTAAAACAGCCAAGCCAGATCCTTGTCCGCACGCGGCACAATCGGTTTAGGGTCATGGCTGCACATCGCGGAGAATTCTCCACGCGTCACATCAATCAACGGCAGGTCGGTTTCCCCCTGCAAATCCGCACCAAGTTCCGGCGTGACCAGGACCAGTTTTGCACCGGAGTTCTCCAGAATATAGGCCACTTCTTTTGGGTGCAGCTTCGCATTAATCGGCACAACACCCGCACCGCAGGCCCAACCACCGTAGAAGCCAAGCAGATACTCTGGGCAGTTTTTCATGAACAGAGCAACGCGATCTCCTGCGGTGATACCACGTGCCTGCAGGGCTGAGGAAAGCCCAAGAGCAGCGCGGTAAAACCCTGCATAATCAAAGACCTGCTCTTCGCCTTTAAAGATTGCCGGCCGGTCGCCATGCACCTGGGCGATACGTTCAAGCCAAAGTGAAAGATTCATTTCACGGCCTCCAGAATGGACGCGTAAGAGGCCACACCAGAGCCCCCATATTAAAGACCAACCCGCGTTCAGCGCCCTGCGCCTGCATATCACCGGCCTGCCCGCTGACCTGCCGCGCCATCAATACATGCATTGATACCCCCGTCGCCCCCACCGGATGCCCTTTGGCCTTAAGCCACCTGACAAATTCACCGGAAGCGCGCCTCCCGGCAGGACTGTGCCATCGTCCAACGCGCGTGCTCCCTGCCCCGGCTCCGTGAGCCCCATAGCCTCGTAAATCATCAGCTCTGCGATGGTGAAACAATCATGCACTTCTGCCAGATGCAGGTCCGCCAATCCCATTCCCGCCTCGGTCAATGCCGCAAGAATGGCCCGTTGGGGACCCTCAAACGCGGTGAGATCTCGGCGAGACATCGGCAAGAAGTCATTCACCTGCTGGCTGGCCACAAAGCGTACAGCACGGCGCATAGACTTCGCCACGTCATCCGACACCATAACAAGCGCCGCCGCCCCATCCGAGACCAGCGAGCAATCGGTGACTTTTAGCGGTTCAGCCACCATTGGGTTTTTCTCGCTCACCTCAGCACAGAACCCATAGGGCAGATCTTTATGAAGCTGTGCCAATGGGTTACGCATCGCATTTGCATGGTTTTTCACAGCAATCTGCGCAAGTGCACGGGTCTGATCGCCGTATTTCGCAAAATAAGCCTGCGCAAACCCGGCAAACACTTGTGGGAAGCTCATCCCAGCTTCTTCGGCCTGATAAGCCGCATGGCCCAAGCCGCGAGCAACCTCGGCTGTGGGAAGATGGGTCATCTTTTCGGCCCCGATCACCAAGGCGACCTTGGTCCGACCACTTTCAATTGCATCCCGCGCAGCAAAAATGGCTGCGGCCCCGGAAGCACAAGCATTTTCCAGGCGGGTCGCGGGGGTAAAGCGCAGGTCGTCATGGATGCCAAGCGCCAAGGACGCGGGAAACCCGTCGCCGACCATACCACCGTTGAAATGTCCCAGCCAGATCCCATCCACGTCAGCAGGCGCAACACCGGCATGCTGCAATGCCTCGCGACCGGCACTCACCACCAGCGCCTCCAGATCCATATCTGGAAGTTTGCCAAATTTTGTATGGCCCCAGCCGACGATCTGCACCATGGTTCCCTCCTGCTTGCTGACCATAGTATCATGTCGCTGCGGACAATTGCGCAATCGGGTAGAAATACCCGCAAACCTCTGGCAGGATGGCCAAATGACTGAAATGGACATCGCCTTCATGCATGCGCCTACCGGCCTTGCCCTGACCCAAAACCGCATTGTGCGCCGCTGTAATCTGCGGTTTGCTGAAATGTTTGGCGCAAAGGTCGAGACGTTCACTGACATGCCACTTGAACATCTTTACCCATCGTTGCGCGACTATGAAAAAGTGGCTGATGTCGGCGGAGATATCCTAAGGGAAACAGGACGTTACGAGGACGAACGCGTGATGCGCCGCCTCGATGGCGATCACTTTTGGTGTCGGGTACGCGGCACATCCCTGACCCCGGAGGATCCGTTCAAACAGGGGGTATGGAGCTTTGCAGACCTATCCGCCGAACGCCCGGTGGTCGAGCTGACGGCGCGCGAACGAGATGTGGCGATCCTCACCTGTCAGGGCAAAACCTCAAAGGAAATCGGCCTTTCACTGGGGCTAAGCTACCGCACGGTAGAGGCCCACCGCGCGCGGCTCTTGCAGAAATTCGGCGCGCGAAAATTACCGGAACTGGTTGCAAAATTCTCTGGTATGCCGCTATAAAATAGGGTGTTTTTTTGCCCTTTGGGAGGGGCACAACCCCGAGCCATAGGTGTATCCGGTGACCCAGCCCCCACAGACCCGCATCCAAAAACGCAACCGCGCTACAATCATGGAGGCAGCGTTGAACGTGTTTTCCCAATATGGGTTTCGCGGGGCCACACTGGACCAAATTGCCAAGGAAGCGGGGCTGTCGAAACCCAATCTACTTTATTATTTCCGGTCAAAAGAGGCGGTGCATGGCGCACTTTTGTCCCAGCTTCTGGAAAACTGGCAAGAGCCGCTGGAGGCATTGGACCCAGACGGGGAACCCATTGAGGAACTCATCGCCTATGTGCTGCGCAAACTGGAGATCGCCCGCGCCATGCCCCGCGAAAGCCGACTGTTTGCCAATGAAATTGTGCAAGGTGCGCCGCGGATCATTGATCAGATTGAAGGCCCTCTGCGCGCGTTGATTGACCATAAGGCGGCGCTGATCACCATATGGATGCAAGAGCACCGTTTGGCGGCGCTGGATCCACATCACCTGATCTTTTCGATCTGGGCGACCACTCAGCATTACGCGGATTTTGACGCACAGGTGCGCGGCATTCTTGCTCCAGAAGGGGATGAGCATTTCGACACTGCAGCTATTTTCCTCGAGAAAATGTACCGCGCAGCACTTGCCCCCGAGCAGAGTTGATCAAAGCCCTGCTTCCTTTGCAATACGTCGAGATGTTAACCAAGAGTTCAGATTTCTCGGGATATTAACCTTTCGCCAACGAATCTGTCCCTATCCTTGACCCAAGTGGGGGCTTCGTGAGGACGGAGCAAAACAATGGATATCTCGGCATCATCACCGATCAGCACGCACGCTACACTTGCGGCGCAGGCGCCGGCGCATGCACCGCCAAGTGTTTCAACAATTGATCCCAGCCCACCAGCAGGGGAAGCGCGCACGGACACCCATACCGCCAATGGCGAAGGGCAAACCGATACTGCAGCGCAGGCCCGGCAACAACGGGCCCATCGAGAGCGGCTGGAAAACCCCGAGACAAACACCGGGCCGCCGCCAACCTTTCAGGTAACATTACTGGAAGTGGAACAGGATTTGCAAAACATCCTGGCGCGGTTGGAAATTGCCCGTACGCAGGAGCGCGACGCCGAGGCCCTGCGACCGGACGCGGAAGCGGCAGTGCCAGCACCTGACGCACTGCCTCAAACGCAAGCCAGCGCAAATGCTTCCATTGTGGCGCCACCACCTGCATCGAACGCAGCCTCACGCCAGCCACACAGACAAACACAAAGCGAAAAGTGCCATCAACAGACGCCACAGCA
>JQGR01000106.1_pt1 | contig 14327 bp, 15 predicted proteins | sample 210181 | NCBI WGS metagenome assembly JQGR01 (sample SAMN02928655, study PRJNA255238) | bioreactor metagenome | biome: continuous culture; feature: L-culture metagenome assembled contigs; material: continuous culture biomass; isolation source: continuous culture inoculated with microbial biomass... | reverse complement strand
TGGTGGAAGCTGCCGCGCTGGGTGTAGTTGTTGAAGGCGTCGGTACCGCCGCCAATCACCATCTCGCCCTTATCCGACTGGGACATATAGCCGTGCACGGTGTTGGCCATCACAACCACATCCATGCAGGGTTTGATCGGCTCGGACACCAGCGCCTGCAGCGCCACTGATTCCATCGGCAGGCGGAAGCCCGACATCTCGGCCAGGTGGCCCGAGTTACCAGCCACAACAATCGCCATTTTATCACAAGCGATGTCGCCCAAGGTGGTGCGCACGCCGGTCACTTTGCCGTCCGCCTGATCCACACCGGTCACTTCACATTTCTGGATGATATCCATGCCCATGTCAGAGCACGCACGCGCATAGCCCCAAGCCACGGCGTCGTGGCGCGCAGTACCACCGCGTTCCTGCCACAGCGCGCCCAGAACGGGATAACGTGGGCCATTGATGTTCATGATCGGCACCAGTTCTTTCACGCGGCTGGGCGAGATGAACTCGGTCTTCACGCCTTGCAGGGCATTTGCATGCGCGGTGCGCTGATAGCCGCGCACCTCGTGGTGGGTTTGGGCCAGCATCATCACGCCACGGGGGCTGAACATCACATTGTAGTTCAGGTCCTGCGACATGGTCTCATACAAGGACCGGGCCTTTTCATAGATCGCCGCCGAGGGATCCTGCAGGTAGTTTGACCGGATAATCGTTGTGTTCCGGCCGGTGTTCCCGCCGCCCAGCCAGCCCTTTTCGATGATCGCCACATTGGTGATCCCGAAGTTCTTGCCCAGATAGTAGGCGGTGGCCAGACCATGGCCGCCTGCGCCCACAATCACCACGTCATATTTCTTTTTCGGTGTGGGTGATCTCCAGGCGCGTTCCCAGCCTGGTGATAACGCACACCCTCTCGTGCGATGGCAAATGCCGAATAACGTCTCATGATAACCCCGTCGAATCCTCTGATTGGGCGTTCGTATTCATCCGTTTTACGCTTTTGAGTGTCGTTTCCTTGGCGATACAGCGCCATTTATAGCCAAAAAGCGACATTGGCGCGGATCCAATTCCCAACTGCATACCTGTTTCATGCCCCGCTCCCTCACAGATTGGTGAACAAAGCCATTGCTTGATACATGTCATGTTGAAGCGCACCGAATTGTCACATCTACGCTTTGGGGGTTTTTTACCCGGCCATCCCCCTTTACATGACACGGGAACCAAACGGACGGAGACATCATGGTTTTCTGGGCACTCACCGGCGCACTTACATTGGCAGTTGTTCTCATCCTGTCGCGGCAAATCCTGCGCCGTGGGGCTGCGGGGGCTGGGTCCGAGATCACTTCGGACATGCAGATCTACCGGGACCAGTTGAAAGAGCTGGACCGAGATGTAGAACGTGGCACAGTTGGCCGTGAAGAGGCCGAGCGCACCCGTCTGGAAATCTCGCGCCGCCTTTTGGATGCCGACCGAAAGGCGCAGGCCCGGGTGCGGTCCACTGATGCTCCCGAAGGGATTACCCGGATCGCCATGGGGGTGGCGGCCGTGACCATAATTGTGCTCAGCTTTGGGCTATACTGGACCATCGGCAACCCAGGTGCCGAGGACATGGGGCTGAAAAAGCGCATCGCACAGGCAGATGAGCTGCGCAAAGCCCGCCCGACGCAAGAACAGATCGAAGCAGAACGCCCGGTCTGGACCAGCGCCCCCGAGGGCACGCCTGCCGATTACATCAAACTGGTCGACAGCCTGCGGGAAAAGATGAAAGAGACCCCGGATGATCCGCGCGGCCTTGATCTTCTGGTCCAGCATGAAACCACCGTGGGCAACCATGTCGCAGCCCGCATCGCGATGGATCGCCTGATGGATTTAAAAGGTGACGAGGCCACGTCAGATGATTTCGCCCGTCAGGCGGATGTGATGATCATGACCGCCGGTGGTTTTGTTTCACCTGAAGCGGAAGAAGCGCTGCGTCTGGCGCTGATCAAAGACAACCGCAATCCGATTGCACGCTATTACACCGGGCTGATGTTTGCCCAGAACTCGCGTCCTGACCTCGCGTTCCGCCTGTGGCGTGGACTGCTTGAGGAAGGCCCCGATGGCGCGCCATGGATCACGCCGATCCGCTCGCAGATCGAAGGTCTCGCGCAGATGGCGGGCGAAAATTTCCGCCTGCCGCCGCGTGCGCCCAAAGCCACAGCCCCCCTGCCCTCGGCCCCCCCCGATGGGCAGAACGAAGGCTTGGCCGGCCCCACCGCCGAAGCCATGGCCGCCGCAGCTGAGATGAGCGCCGAGGACCGTCAGGATATGATCAAGAATATGGTGGAGCAATTGTCCGAACGGCTGGCCACCGAAGGCGGCACCCCCGAGGAATGGGCCCGCCTGATCACCGTTCTGGGCGTCTTGGGCAATACCGAACGCGCGCGCGCAATCTGGGAAGAAGCACAGCAGACGTTTGCCGGAATGGGGGCGCCATTTGAGATCGTCAAACAGGCCGCCATTCAGGCAGGAGTTGCCCAGTGAGCGCGGCAGTGATCTTCGAAGACATCGCGGATTTTGCCAGCGCCCTCTCCCCGATGACCGCATTGGCCGGGCTAGACCTTGGCACCAAAACCATCGGCGTGGCCGTGTCAGACAGCTTTCGTCAGGTTGCCACGCCGCTTGAAACCATCAAGCGTAAGAAATTCACCCTGGATGCAGGCCGGATCATCGAGATTGCCCAAGAACGGCAGCTTGGCGGCATTGTGCTGGGGCTGCCCCGAAATATGGATGGCAGCGAAGGCCCACGCTGCCAATCCACCCGCGCTTTTGCCAAAAACCTCTCAAAGCTCACTGAGCTGCCGATCAGCTTTTGGGACGAACGCCTGTCCACTGTGGCCGCCGAAAAGGCGCTTTTAGAGGCGGATACGTCTCGAAAGCGTCGTTCCGAGGTCATTGACCATGTGGCAGCGGGCTATATCCTGCAAGGAGTGCTGGATCGAATGAGGCATCTTTGATGGCAGATGACGGGAAAATCTGGGTGCGCGATGAGGTGGAAAGCCCCTGCGTGAAAATCTGTGTGGTGCACCGCGAAGCCGGGCTCTGCACCGGTTGCCTGCGCACCATGGATGAGATCGCCAAATGGTCAACCCTGCCCCCTGAGACCCGTCGTGACATCATGGATGCCCTGCCCGAACGCCGGTCAGAGCTGACCAAACGGCGTGGAGGCCGCCGCGCCCGGCAACGTCGTGCGATGGGCCTGGACGACTAACCAAACCATTCGCAACCGTCAGAGGCCGCCTTTGGCTCCTCACCGTGACGTGAGCAGAATGTGCCAGATCGTGACTGAGGGGGCTGGCAGGCTGGTGTAGCTTGGCCTCATGAAACAGCCTCTCCTCACCGCTTTCCTCCTTGCCTTACCAGCGAGCACGCTTGCCCAAACCCAAGTGTGGAACACCCGCACCACCGACCAGACCCTGCCACATGCCAATCTCGACGCGCAGTTGCGCGGACAGGTGTTGACCTATTTTGATGGCGGCACGTCAGAGTTTCGCACGGATGGGCAGTATTTTTACACCTATGGCGGTGGTGGCACATGGGAAGGGCGCTATGTGGTGGGCACGGACAGCTCGGTCTGTGTGACCTATGTGACAGGATCTACACGCTGCGACCTCTTTGTTATGGCCAATGATCGGCTGACCGTGATCACCGAAGAGGGGCTGCGTTTCCCAATCAAACAGATCGCGACGCCTGAGTGATCCGGCCTGTTTGAGCCACCCCCCCTTGGAACAAAGAGCACAAGTTCCGCAAGACCACAGTTCAGATGGTGAATCAAGCAGGCGCACACCCCTCACTGTTCACGTTTTAAGACCCTCGGGACACCAGGGCTGTGACCAGCAAACCGGGTTCCACATTGGTAAACTCCAACGTGCCGCTGTGCAGCTCGATCAATTCATGCGCAATCGAAAGCCCCAGACCAACACCACGTTCCGGACGGTTGGTGTGACCACGCACAAAAGGCATCCGAACCTGTTCAATCTGGTTTGGATCAATCCCCGGTCCAAAATCCCGGATGCTGACGCTGATCATATCCTTTGACACTGGCTTCACTTCCACCACCGCACGCCCGCCATATTTCAGCGCATTGTCGATCAGATTTGAAAAGGCGCGCCGCAGCTTGTCAGGTTGGCCATGGATCATGCAGGTGTTTTCAGTCCGCACCATAACCTCTTCACCAGAGGAGAAAATGGACTTTGCTGATTGCAGTTCAACCGCCTCGGGGGATACGAATTCGACGTTTTTTCCTGTGTCGCTGTAATCGCTGACCAGGCTTTCCACCAGCGATGCCAGCGAGAAATGAAGGTTCTCTTCTGGTTGTGATTTAAGGCTCAGCAGGTCCAGCGCACCGTCGATGATGACCGAGAGCTCATCAAGATCAGCCTCAAAGCGATCATGCAGCGCCGCATCCTCAATCAGCTCTGTCCGCAGCCGCAAGCGCGTGATCGGCGTCCGCAGGTCATGCGAAATCGCAGCAAGGTTGCGTTCCTTGGTTTCCTGATCGACACGGAAACGATCGGTCAGACGATCAATTTTGTCTTTGATCAGAGTGGCTTCATTCGAGGCAAGCGGATCCAGCTTATCCCTAAGGGGGCCGCGCCTGGCCAGTTTGCTGAACGGGGATGCAAGGTTAAGAGACAGGGCAACGGTCAGCGACAAGCCGATGGCAAAGACACCAAGCCCGACAAGCGCAATTGTTGTCTGGGCAGGTCTGGACTTCCAAACCGTCGGCGAGGAAACAACCAGTACCACATCCTCATCGCGCTTCCCGGTCATAAAGACATGCAGCTGCGCGGCCTGATCTTGCCGCGCGATACCGCGTGACAGATGCGCAAGCCGCGTTGACGGGTCTTGCGCGTTATCCTGCGCCCTTAGCGCACCGGGCAGTTTGGGCGGCGTTTCAAACGCAACGGCGGCACGCAATCGATCTTGTCCGATCACGAGGATCAAGGGAACCGTGTGAGACGGAAGATCACTGTTCAGCTGCGCTTGGCGCCGCAACACAAAGCCGCCAGAGGATGTGCTGCCCCCCTCCGGCAGTTTTTGCCATGTATCGTTGCTCAGCAACTCACGCAACACTTCACCAGAGGTTTCAGCGTAGGTGATCGCCAGATTGCGATTGTAAAACCCGTTCATGGTCCAGGCGACGACAGCCGCCCCAAGCAGATAAGCCGCAACCACCAACAATGGCAGTCGCTGCCCCAGCGCGCGCGGCAACACCCCCAAAATGGTGACGATGGCCCCCTGCATCCCCTAGTCCAGCTTTTCGATGTCGGCGCAGAACTGATAGCCACGGTTTCGGACCGACCGAATGAAATCAGCATCTGGCTGAACCGTTGACATCTTCTTGCGCAACCGGCTGACAAGGATGTCGACACGCCGGTCTTCAGGGCCGAGCTCAACATTCAAAATGGTGCGCCCGATCATTTCGCGACTGACCGGTTCTGGTGCAGCGGCGGCCAGCGTGGACATCAGTTGATATTCGGTTGTGCTAAGCGGCACATGAATTGCCCCGGGGCTGTGCAGCTTTTGATTGCTTCGGTCAAGAACCCAGCCGCAAAATCCAATCCGGCCCGTTGCCTGCGCGCTCGTCACCGACCCGCTACGCCGTAAAAGCGCATTCATTCTCGCCAGCAACTCACGAGGATTAAACGGTTTTTCCAGATAGTCATCCGCACCAAGTTCGATCCCATGTATGCGCTTGGCATCGCCTTTTTCTGCCGACAGAATTATGATTGGCACATGAGAGCTCTGGCGCACCCATTGGCAAAACGCCAGCCCATCCATACCCGGCAGCATGATGTCAACGATCAGGATGTCATAGCGCTCGGGCGGATGCGCCTGCGCCATTTCAGCAGATTGCGACACCGCACATTCGTAACCGCGTCCGTCCAGATACGCCGACAGAAGCGAAGAGATTTCGGTATCATCTTCTATGATGTGGGCACGTAGCACGGGCAACCTCGGATCGTTGGTGTGGCGTAAACTCCTGTCTCTCATAACACTTATTCAGCGGTTCCAAGAAGCCGAATAAGCGCTGTTACAAAACGAAACAAAACAAAGTATGGGCAGAACCGAGTTTCCGCATACCCTTTTAAAAGCGTTGGCACGGCCAACTCTTCGATTCTGGGAGGAACAAAAATGAAAACGATGACCAAGACGCTTGTCAGCGCCATTGCGCTTACAGCCGCAGTTTCAGCGACACCCCTGAAAGCCGAACCAAAAGCCGAGGTGCTGCACTACTGGACATCCGGTGGCGAGGCGAAGGCCGTGAAAGCGCTGCAAGAAGCCTTTGCCGCACGCGGTGGCGCATGGGTTGATGCACCGGTTGCCGGTGGCGGCGGTGATGCGCAAGCAGCCGTATTGCGTGCTCGTGTTCTGGCAGGCGATCCGCCGGCTGCAGTGCAAATCAAGGGCCCGAACATTCAGGAATGGGCTGAAGCTGGTGCACTGGCAGATCTTTCCGACGTGGCCGCGGCCCAGAACTGGGACAGCGTGCTGCCCGAGACCATTCAAAACATCGTCAAGAACGACGGCAAATACGTGGCCGTGCCGGTAAACGTACACCGCGTTGACTGGATCTGGGCCAACCCAGAAGTGCTGGCGAAAGTGGGCGCAACCGTGCCGACCACCTGGGACGAATTCAACGAAACCGCAGACAAACTGCTGGCGGCGGGCATCATTCCTTTGGCGCATGGCGGTCAGCCATGGCAGGACGCAACCGTGTTTGAAACCGTTGTTCTGGGCATCGGCGGCGTAGACTTCTACCGCAAGGCACTGGTCGACCTGGACATGGACGCGCTGGGGTCGGACACGATGATCAAAGTCTTTGACCAGATGCGCAAGATGCGCGGTTATGTTGATCCGGACTTCCCGGGGCGCGACTGGAACCTTGCCACGGCCATGGTGATGCGCGGCGAAGCGCGATGCAGATCATGGGCGACTGGGCCAAAGGCGAATTTGCGGCCGCCGGAAAGGTGCCGGGCAAAGACTATATCTGCGCCTCCACCCCGTCTGATAACGGCTACCTCCTGAACTCAGACAGCTTTGCAATGTTCAACGTCAAGGGCGATGATCTGGTTGAAGGTCAAAACCTGTTGGCTGAGCTGATCCTTGGCACCGAATTCCAGGAGACGTTCAACCTGTTCAAAGGCTCGATCCCTGCGCGCACCGATGTGCCGCGCGGCGCGTTTGACGATTGCGCAATCAAATCCATGGACGACAGGTCTCAGCCGCAGAAGGTGGGACGCTGCTGGGGTCCATGGCGCATGAAATTGCACAGGCAGGCGCGGTACGGGGGGCGTTCATCGACGTGGCCACCGCCCACTTCAACTCGGACATGTCTTCCCAAGAAGCTGTTGAGAAACTGGTATCGGCTATCAAACTGGCGCAGTAACCTGACGCCCGCATCTGTGGCCTGCCCCTGCGCGGGCCACAGACTGCCCCTTTTGGCCGACACGCTCCCAAAGGAGAGTTCTCGTGACACGTCCACCGCTAAAGATTACTGACAGGATTGCCCGCATTCTGCCACAGATTGTTGTAGCGCCAAGCTTTGCGCTCATCTTGTTTTTTGTATATGGTTTCATCGTCTGGACCGGCTACATCTCGCTGACCAAGTCAAAGATGCTGCCAAACTACACCCTGATCGGGCTACGCCCCTACGAGCGTCTTTTCCAGATGGATCGCTGGAGCGTCGCGCTGGAAAACCTTTTTATCTTTGGGTTTCTGTTCATCTTGGTCGCAATTGTGATCGGATGTCTTCTGGCCATTCTTCTTGACCAGAAAATCCGCGCAGAAGGCTTTATTCGTACGATCTACCTCTACCCAATGGCGATTTCTTTCATCATCACCGGGACCGCCTGGAAATGGATCATGAACCCCTCGCTTGGCCTTGAAACAGTTGTCCGCAGCTGGGGCTGGGAGAGCTTTTCGTTCGGGTGGACCAATAGCGAAACAATGGCCGTTTATGCGCTGGTCATGGCCGCAGTCTGGCAAAGTGCTGGGTTTGTCATGGCACTTTTCCTGTCAGCCCTGCGCAGTGTTGATCAGGACATTATCAAAGCCGCCAGCCTTGACGGGGCATCGCCTTGGAAGATCTACATTCGCATTATTCTGCCCTCAATGCGCCCGGTGTTCATGAGCGCAGTGGTGATCCTGGCACATCTTGCGATCAAAAGTTTCGACCTCGTTGTGGCCCTCACCGGCGGTGGGCCGGGCTATGCCTCAACCCTGCCCGCGAATTTCATGTATGAGATGACGTTCCGACGCAATGAGATCGCCGTTGGCGCGGCCTCGGCGATGGTCATGTTAGCAACCGTAGCCGCCATTATGGTGCCCTACCTCTATTCAGAACTGCGGGGGAAGAAACATGTCTGACAACACGACATTCGTTCCAGCGCAAAACCGGACCCGTCTTGCTTTGCGCCTGGCGCTTTGGGCGATCCTGATCCTTTTTGCGATTTGGTTCCTGCTCCCGGCTTATGTGGTGGTTGGCACCTCGCTTAAAGATCTGGCGGAAATTCGCGGTGGATCGCTTCTGGCGCTGCCTCATGAGTTGAATTTCGCGGCCTGGAACCACGCGTGGTCTGAAGCCTGTATTGGCGTGAAATGTGAAGGGTTAGAACCTTATTTCTGGAATTCGGTGATCATGGCAATCCCATCGGTTCTGCTCTCGACCTTCCTCGGAGCATTAACCGGCTATGCCCTGACCAAATGGCAGTTCAAAGGCGCAAATATCGTCTTTGCCCTGATCCTCTTTGGCTGCTTTGTGCCGTTTCAGGTGGTGATCTTGCCAATGGCACAGACGCTGGGGCTGATTGGCATCACCAACACGGTTTATGGGCTGATCCTGGTGCACACGGTTTACGGGCTGGCCTTCACCACGCTGTTTTTCCGCAACTACTATGTCACCATTCCAGATGAGCTGGTGCGGGCGGCAACAATTGATGGCGCAGGGTTCTTCACAATTTTCCGCCGCATCATCCTGCCGCTGTCCCCTCCGATCATCGTTGTCTCGGTGATCTGGCAGTTCACCCAGATCTGGAATGACTTTCTGTTTGGCGCCAGTTTCACCACCGGGGGCGCGCAGCCGATCACCGTGGCAATGAACAACCTCGTCAATACGACCACCGGTGTGAAGCAATATAATGTCGATATGGCTGCGGCCCTGATTACCGCTGCCCCAACCCTTTTCGTCTATATCGTCGCGGGCCGCTATTTTGTGCGCGGTTTGACCGCCGGCTCTGTCAAAGGATAAGAACATGGCTTCTCTGACAATCAAAAACGCAGTCAAACGTTATGGGGCCGTCGAAGTTTTGCGCGGTGTCGATATTGACCTGCAGGACGGCGAGTTCCTGGTTCTGCTCGGCGCATCTGGCTGTGGCAAGTCAACATTGCTCAACATGATCGCCGGGCTGGAAACTGTGTCCGAAGGCGAGATCATGATCGGGGATCGCGTGATCAATGACGTGCATCCCAAAGACCGTGACATCGCCATGGTGTTCCAGTCTTACGCGCTGTACCCCAATATGACCGTTGGCAAAAACATGGCCTTTGGCCTTGAGATGCGCGGCGTGCCAAAAGCCGAACGCGAAGCTGCGGTGAGTGAAGTGGCCAAAATGCTGCAAATGGATCACCTGCTGGACCGTAAACCCAGCCAATTGTCCGGCGGGCAGCGCCAACGTGTGGCCATGGGGCGCGCCCTTGTGCGCCGTCCCGAGGTGTTCTTATTTGATGAACCGCTGTCCAATCTTGACGCCAAGCTGCGCCTTGAAATGCGCACCGAAATCAAGCGCCTGCACAAGCGCCTGAACGCCACCATGGTTTACGTGACCCATGACCAGATCGAAGCGCTGACCCTTGCAGACCGTATCGCCATTTTGAAAGATGGCGAAGTGCAGCAACTGGCCAGCCCGGCCGAAATTTACGACCGCCCGCGCAACATGTTTGTGGCTGGTCTGGTCGGCTCGCCGCCGATGAACTTTGTCCAAGGCACCCTGTCGCGCACGGAAAAAGGGTTCGGCATGGAGGTTTCTGTGCGCGCCGATGGCAAGGATCAACCGGTATTGCTTGATCTGAGCGATCAGCCGACGGATCTCACCCCCTATGTCGGGCGCGAGATTGTTGTTGGCCTGCGCCCCGAAGCGATCAGCCAGGCAGGCCATGGCAACAGTGGCACCCAGAGCTTTACATCCGAGATTGATGTGACCGAAGCCACCGGGGCGGATACGCTTTGCGTTCTGAATTGGAACGGAAAAGAGGTCATGGCGCGGGTCAGCTCGGGCTATGCGCAGATCATCGAAGGCACGATGGAGTTTGCGGTCGATATGACACGCGCCAGCCTGTTTGACCCGGAAACAGAGATGCGGCTGGAATAGATGCATCCCTGACACCCTCAGAAGCGGAAGCACCTCATGTGGCAACTTGTAGCTGACGTCGGCGGAACCAATATGCGCCTCGCCGCGATTTCTGGCGCCGGGTCGATCATCGATCAGCAATCGTTTCAATCCAAGGGAGACATTGGTTTTCTCAAGGCCTGTTCCGATTTTGTTGGCGCCCATGACACACCGCCCGACAGTGCGGTTGTTGCGGCAGCGGGGGTGGTCTCCGATGGGGCGGTGCGCCTTACCAACTCTGATCAGAATTTCTCTGAGGTTGAGCTGGCAAATGCCTGCAAAACGGCCAATGTGAAAATTCTGAACGATTTTGAGGCCGCTGCCTGGTCGCTTGCAACCGTGTCGACAAGCGAGACCAAGACCTTGCAGGGGACAGGTGACATCGTCCATGGACCCAGGCTCATCATCGGGCCGGGGACCGGGCTTGGGGTTGGGCGATGGTCTGGGTGCATGGACAACCACATGTTGTTCCCGGCGAAGGCGGGCATATCAGCCTTGCGCCGCAATCGGATGAAGAGCTGGCGTATTTTCAGACCCTGCTTGCCCTCTGGCCCGATGTGCGCATCGGTCAAGGGGCTATTGAGGCCGAAGCCATCCTGTCTGGCACCGGGGTTCCCGTACTATACCGCGCCATTGCCCAGACCAGGCAAACAGATGTGCAGGCCAAAACAACAGAAGAGGTGTTTACTGCTGCTAAAGACCAATCCGACCAAAGCGCCGTGATCACCATTGATCTCTTTCGCCGCTATCTTGGGCAAATCGCGGGGGATCTTGCCTTGGTCTTCAATGCCGCTGGGGGGGTATTCATCACCGGCGGTGTCATCCTCAAAAACCCCTGGGTACTGGATCAGGGTTTTCTCGATGCGTTCAATTCGGGCGGTCGGCACAGCGACTGGCGCGCACAAATGCCCGTGTATCTGTACCAAAATGAAGACTTTGGCCTGTTGGGCGCGCGCAACTATATTTCGACACGTTAGGACAACACATGGACCGCATCAGGGTTGGCCTGCTGGGGTATGGCAGCGCGGGACAAGTTTTTCACGCCCCACTTATCGCCGCTGAACCACGCCTTGATCTGCTCCGGATCGGCAGCCGTGACTTCAGCAACAAAACCCTGCCCGCAGGCGTATCTGGGGCGTCGATTTCAGAGGTCATCAACGCCCCCAATATCGACCTGATCGTGATCGCCACCCCCAATGACAGCCACGCCGCCCTTGCAAAAGCGGCCCTTGCCGCGGGCAAGCATGTTGTGATCGACAAGCCCTTTGTGCTGGATGTACCTCAAGCAGAACGCGTTTTAAAACTGGCTGATGAAATGGGAAAACTTGCGATCCCCTTCCAGAACCGCCGCTGGGACGGGGGCTTTATGTCCGCCCGCAAAGTGCTCGCTGATGGCACGCTGGGCAAGATCAATTATGGCGCGTTTCACTTCGACCGCTACATCCCCAAGATCAAACAGCGCTGGCGCGAGCGGGACCGGCCTGGATCCGGAATCCTCTATGACCTCGGGCCGCATCTGTTTGACCAGATCCTCCTTTTGTTCGGACGGCCGGACGCGGTCAGCGCAAATCTGGCCTGGCAACGTGTGGGCACGTCTGTTGACGACTTTCTCCATGTGGTTCTGGACTATGGACAAACCCGGATCGTGGCACATGCAAGCTCTCTAATGCCCGATCACCTGCCGCGTATTTCTCTGTTTGGAGCACAAGCTAGCCTTTTTCAATATGGTTTTGACGGGCAGGAAGCTGCCTTGAAAAGCGGTGCCAAACCCGGGGATGCCAATTGGGGGCTGACACCAGAGGCGCGGGTTGAGCTTCGATATGCCACTGCCCCCCCAGAAAGACAGCCGCATCATAGGTGTTGTGCGAGAGCGCGACACATGCAGACATTGCGATCAGATCACGCGAAAACAGGCTCAGCTCCATTCCCGCTTCGCCTTGCGTGACCCCATCACACATGGCAGGGACGCCGCCCGCCACCTGGGCTGTGCCACCAACCTCGCGCACCGCATCTTTGATCAGATCCGGATAAAGCGCAAATGGCTGATGGGCGGACAGCATGTCGTTATAGGCCGTCACAATCGCAAGATTGCCACCGTTTTTTTCTGCCAGCGCATCTTTGTCACGCGCCATCGCCGCATAGGCATGCGCCTGACCGCTGCACGACAGATGCCCGCGCGCAGGCCCTTTCGACTGGGCGTTCTGCATCCGCTCTAGATAGGCCGCACGCGATGGCTTGCTGCGTTCAGAGATGCGTCGAGTGACATCAAGCAGTTTTGGGTTCAGCGTCATCGGCATCTTCCTTCCTGATCCTGGAGTGCTGCACATTTGCTGCAATAGGCCGCCAGCGGCGCGCATCGCGATGCATGAGCATTAGGGCGTCTTCTGGTCCTGATCCGCCCGCGTCATAATTCGTTGGCGCAAAGCGCGTGCCGGACCAACCTTCGATGATCGGGTCGGTCCAGGCCCATGCTGCCAGCACTTCATCCCCGCGCATGAACAGGGTCTGGTCGCCGCGCACGACATCCATGATCAGGCGTTCGTAGGCATCCTGCGAACGTTCCGACGCGCGGCGCGCATCGGCAAAGCTCATGTCAAGCGAGGCATCGGCCAGCCGCATGCCCCCCGGACCCGGATCTTTGATTGTGGTGTGGAGCGTGATGCCCTCATCCGGTTGCAGACGGATCACCAAAGTGTTGCCCTTGTGTCCCTCTGTGCCAGCAAAAATCATATGTGGCGGATCCCGGAACTGAACGGCGATTTCAGACGATCGTCCACGCAGACGCTTGCCTGTGCGAAGGTAAAAGGGGGTTCCGGCCCATCGCCAGTTCGCAACACGGACCTTCATCGCCACAAAGCTTTCGGTTGTGCTGGTCGGGTTGCCCGCGTGGTCAATGTAGCTGTCGCCTGCCTCGGGGGAAACATACTGACCACGGGCGATATCGGGGTTTGCGACCGGCTCAAGCGCCTCGATCACTTTGACCTTTTCATCGCGTACCGCGTTGGCGGTGAACTTCGAGGGCGGTTCCATTGCAATCAGGCACAACAGCTGCATGAGGTGATTTTGCACCATATCGCGCATGGCACCGGATTGGTCATAATAGCCCCCCGCCCTTCTATCCCCACATCCTCTGCCACGGTGATCTGGACGTGATCAATGTGGGTGGCATTCCAAAGCGGTTCAAACAGGGAATTGGCAAAGCGCAAAGCATGAGGTTCTGCACTGTTTCTTTGCCCAGATAGTGATCAATTCGGTAGATCTGGCTTTCGGAAAAACTACGCAGCAGCTTTTCGTTAAGGGCCTGTGCGGATGGCAGATCATGGCCAAACGGTTTTTCGACAACAATCCGTGCATCAGCCGTTGTACAACCACTGTCTTTCAACCGCGTTCCTATTGGGCCAAAAAGCGATGGCGCAACCGATAGGTAAAACACCCGCACCACATCGGGACGCAGTTGCGTTGAAAGCGCATCCCAGCCCTGTTCCTGCTCGGCATCAATTACAACATACTCCACAAGCTTCAGAAAAGCCTGCACGCAATCTGCATCTGATGATGCCGTATCGCTGAAGTTTTCCAGCGCGTCTTTGACAAAATCGTGAAACACCTCACGTGTCATCTCACTGCGCGAGGCACCGATAATCCTGCAGGCTTGCGAAAATTGCCCCACTTGAAACCTGTGAAACAAACTGGGCAACACCTTGCGGCGGGCCAGATCCCCCGTTGCACCAAACAGCACAAGATCGAAGGATTGAACGGGGATGACGCGGGAAGCCATGATGTGAATCTACCTATTGGGACAAGGGCGCTGGTCATTTGACCAGATGCCTCGATTGGACCCGGTGCGCGCAGGAGGTAAGCATGGGATGTGAAAGTCCGCGCTCATAATCTTACCTGTAGGGACGCACGGCCCCC
>JQGR01000105.1_pt1 | contig 14391 bp, 18 predicted proteins | sample 210181 | NCBI WGS metagenome assembly JQGR01 (sample SAMN02928655, study PRJNA255238) | bioreactor metagenome | biome: continuous culture; feature: L-culture metagenome assembled contigs; material: continuous culture biomass; isolation source: continuous culture inoculated with microbial biomass... | reverse complement strand
TCAGGCCGCCATCACGCCACTGAGCGTTCAGGCCACGGGCCAGACCGATCGGGGTATCTTCGCCGATGTTCTTGGCAAAGACTTCACCGTAGTTGCCCACGGATGCGATCGCGCGGCGACCCCAGTCAGCGTCCAGACCCAGCATTTCGCCGAGGCTACCTTCGGTGCCCAGCAGACGGTTGATTTCCGGGTTGTCGCCCGGAGCAGCCGACAGTTCTGCCACGTTGGTCGAGGTGATGCCAAACTCTTCTGCGGTGATCAGAGCGTTGAGCGTCCAGCGCACCACGTCACCCCATTCGTTGTCGCCATGGCGGACCAGCGGGCCCAGCGGCTCTTTCGAGATGATTTCCGGCAGAATGATCGAGGAGGTCGGATCTTCGAAAGTCGAACGCGCCGCGGCCAGACCCGAAGCGTCGGTGGTGTAAACGTCGCAGGAACCAGCGTTATACTGCTGCAGCGCTTCCGCTTGGGTTTCGATCGGTACGGGTTCGTAGGTCATGTTGTTGGCACGGAAGAAATCGGCCAGGTTCAGCTCGGTGGTGGTGCCGGTCTGAATGCAGACGGTTGCGCCGTCCAGTTCTTTGGCCGAGCTTACGCCCAGATCCTTGTTCACCATGAAGCCCTGACCGTCATAGTAGTTCACACCGATAAATGTGAACTTGAGGTCGGCGTCACGCGACAGGGTCCAAGTGGTGTTGCGGGCCAGCATGTCGATTTCACCCGAGGCCAGAGCCGTAAAGCGGGTTTTGCCGGTGGTCGGCACGAATTCCACAGCATCCGAATCGCCCAGAACCGCAGCAGCAACTGCGCGGCAGACCGAAACGTCAAAGCCTTCCCAACGACCGTTTGCATCCGGCGCAGCGAAGCCCGGAACGCCGGTCGCAACGCCACAGTTCAGCTTGCCACGTGCCTTGACGTCGTCAAGAGTTGCAGCAGCCGAAGCACCAGCCGCGAGACCAGCGATGGTCAGAGCGCCAAGAAATACGGTTTTTTTCATGTTTACCTCTTCCTGATTTCCACCCCTTTTGCGGGGCGATTATTACGGCCTTTGTGACCGTGAGTAGGTTTGCGAAAGGGCACTCCCCCCTCTCAGCGTGGGGAGAGTGTGGGCGAATTCATCAGTTTTCGTCAAGGGTTACATCGAAATTATAAATGGATGACCCAGGGGAAAGCGACAAATTCACTTTGCGCCTACCGCAATGATTGAACTTGAATTTAACAAGATGGCGGATTTATCCGGCGCAATGTCGGAAAAACCGGGCGGCATGTAAGAAATCACCACGTTTGATGTCAGCCTGCTTGCTGGCTTCTTCATCTTCGCCCCATTGCTCTTCTTGCCATTTTTCATCCACACGCGACAAATTCCAGCCCTCTTCGGCACCAAGATGCCCTTCGGTCACTGCAAATCCCAAAATCAGGGATCCGGAAATGCCAACCAGATCATGAAAGGCGGCCAGTTCAAACGGGGAAAACCCATGCACACGAGCGGTCAGACTGGCAATTGCCGCCGGGTCCTGCGGGGCGTGAATCACCCCCGACACCGGTTTCAGCCGCGCCGAAAGCGCCTCTGCCGCCCAGTCCAGCACCGGATCCCATTTTGCAGCCTGCCGGTCGATCAGTTCTTGCGGGTGGGTGGCGCGGTAACACAGAAGGTCGCTGTCGCCATAAGCGGCGAGCATCTCTGCCACCTCGTGAAATTGCGTCGCAACCTTATCGATGGCCGAGTTGGCGGTGCGGGTGACCGGCATGGTGTTCGGGTTGATCTTCTCGTCCTGCGCGTCCCATTCGGCAGCAATCGCTTCGGCCATGCCACGGGTCGGCACCACAAAAGCGGTTTTCGCCGGGGTTTTCACCGCGCGCCCATCAAGGGTGACAGAAAAGCCGTCCTCGACCTCGGCCACCTCAGTCTGTTTCCAAAAACGCTTTGCTGCCCAACCGCTCATTTGGTCCCCCATAGTGTCTCAAGCGCTGGGATCAGCGCATCATAGCTGTCGACCAGCACATCCGCGCCGGCCGCCAGCAGTCGTTCCGTGTCATGATAACCCCAGGTCACACCGATGGTTTTGAACCCGGCGGCCACCCCCATTTCAATATCAAACGCCGTGTCGCCAATCATCACCGCATGCTCGGCCTCGGCCCCAGTGTCATAAAGCGTGGCGTGCAGCATTGAGGGGTGCGGCTTTGAGGGGTGATTGTCGGCGGTCTGGCTGGTCAGGAAGAAATGGCCGATGCCATGGGCGTGATAGGCGTGGTCCAACCCGCGCTTGGCCTTGCCGGTGGCCACCCCCAGCAGCACTTCGTCGCGGGCATGGAGCTGCTCTAGCGCGGCACGCGCACCGGGATACATCGGCACCGCCGCCTCGCCGCCTTTTTCGGCGCGCAGTTTGACAAACATGTCCTTATAGCCTTCCGCCGCCTGCACGACTTCCGCCTCGGGCATGTCCGGCACCAGCGTGGCAATCGCCTCTTGCAGCGACAGGCCAACAATCGACAGGATCTCCTGCCGGGTTGGCAGCGCAACGCCCATATCGGTGAAAGAGCGCGACATGGCTTCGACAATCACGTCCTGACTGTCAATCAATGTGCCGTCGACGTCGAACACCACCAGTTTCAGGTCAGACATTGGGAGCTCCCACACGGCGCCCGGCCCTGAGGAGGCGCATTGAAACATCTATGAGGTGTGAACAGGTTTCCCCAAGCAAGACACCGGTGAAGGTTGTAACAGCAGAAAGGCGCCCACCCGTGGGGAGAGACGGGCGCCGCGTGGCTTCGCCCCTCAAGCTGCGCCCATTTTTCACGGCATACCAGACGATCATCCGCTCACAGCGCCTCGAACGGATCATCCGCTGCCAGATCCGGGGTCCAGCCCAGCGTGTCAAAGGTGCTGGCCATATGATCCGGCAGGTCCGCGGTCACGGTGATGGATTTCTTGGTCACAGGATGCTGAAACGTCATGGATCGCGCATGCAGGTGCAGTTTCTTCGAGATCACCCCGCCCATCATTGCGCCCCAGCCGTCACCAAGGTTTTCCTGACCGGAGCCGCCATATTTTCCATCGCCAATAATCGGGTGGCCAATTTCGGCCATATGGGCGCGCAGCTGGTGGGTGCGGCCGGTGATCGGCTCCATCGCCACCCAGGCGGCGCGCGACGCAACCCGGAACAGCGTGGCATAAAGGGTATGCGCACGTTTCGCCCCCGGCGTTGACGACATGTCACGCGGATGCACCGCATGCATCTTTTCGCCCTGCCCGGCCCCGCCGCCACCTGCTTTGACCAGACCAAAGCGGATTTCGCCCAAGTATGGCACCGGCACGCCAGCGACCACGGCCCAATAGATTTTGCGCGTTTCCTTGTGGCGGATCGCAGCGGTCAGCGCCGAGGCCGCCGCCTGCGTGCGGGCCAGCAGCAGCACGCCAGAGGTGTCTTTATCAAGCCGATGCACAAGGCGCGGCTTTTCTTCCAATCCGAATTTCAGCGCCTCGGCCAGACCATCCACATGGCGTTTTTGTTTCGACCCGCCCTGCGTCGGCAGACCAGCGGGCTTGTTGATCGCGATGATATGGTCATCGCGGTAAATCACGCTTGATTGGATCAGCTTGGCATCAGCGGCGCTGACCTTTTCCGGCTGTTTCGGTTTCGGGCGGCTGTCCATGCCGCCTTCGGGCATCGGCAGCGGCGGGACGCGCACTTCCATACCCGGACCAACGCGGGTGGAGGGTTTGGCTTTTGCGCCATCAACCCGGAACTCGCCTTTTCGGCAGCCCTTTTCGATTCGGCCTTGACCCGCGTGGGGGAACATCCGTTTCACCCAGCGATCCAGACGCTGTTCGGCCTCATCCGGGCCGATAATGATCTTCTGCACGCCGCTCATGCCAGCACCATACGGGTGGCAAAGACCCCCGCGACAATCGCTGCCAACGACAGGCCAACAGACGCCAGCACATAGCCAAGCGCCAGCCCGTGTTCGCCACGTTCGTAAAGCGTGAGCGCATCCAGAGAAAACGCCGAGAAGGTGGTGAAACCGCCAAGAATGCCGGTCATCAGAAACGGCGCCAGATGCTGGCCGCCTTTCTTGGCCATCGTCACCATCAGCACGCCCATCAGGAACGCGCCCAGCACGTTCACCACCAAGGTGCCCGCCGGAAAGCCCGGACCAAAGGCTCGCATTGCCCCGGTATTGGTCAGATAGCGCATTGAGGCGCCAATTGCCCCGCCAAGGGCCACTTGCAAAAGATGTGTCATCATGAGGCCTGACTGCGCCGACCGGCCCCTGTTGTCAAGCGCAACGGGGGCACTTGCCCTACCCGCATGCCTAATCACGGGTTATTCGGCGGGGGTTTCTTCTTCGCTGCGCACCGCTTTCACCCCGGTGATCATCGGCTTGACCAGATCTTCGCGTTTCCAGAACCTGTAAAACAGCACCGCCGCCACATGCAGCGCGACAATCAGGGCGATGACATTGGTCAGCCGGTGGTGCCAGCCATTGGCCCAACGCGCGGTTTCAAATTCAACCCAGCCTGCCAGCGGGCCGACGTTGATATAGTCATCCGGGTCGGAAAACAGACCCGAAACAACCTGCGCCGCCACGATCCCCAGCAGCGCAAACACCGCCAGCGCGCCCATCGGGTTGTGGCCGGGCCAGTAGCTTGGCTGGCGAACAGGTAATTTGGCGAGGTATTTCAGCGTGGCCTTGGGGCCAAACAGGAAATGGGAAAAGCGGGCGGGGGCTGGCCCAACCAGCCCCCAGATCAGGCGAAAGACCAGAAGGCCAATCACAAGATAGCCCGCGTAATAATGCAAGGTCATGATCGCCGGACCCCATTGCCCAGCCCCCATGCCAGGATGACCGCCCCAGCCAATAGCCAGTGAAACACACGAAGCGCGGGATCCCAGATCCGTTGCCATGTCACGCCTTGCGGCAGCTGATCATCCTGATGCGCCATGGATCAGTCCTTTTCTCGGTAGTCTTTGTGGCAAGCTTTGCACGCCCCACCCAACGCGCCAAGGGCCCCGGCCATCTCGCCTTTGCCCTGCCCGGCCACGGCCTGCATCGCCAGCGCGGCCTCGCGGAAATTGCCACCGGCCTGGATCATACCCTGCGGATTGTCGAAAAAGGCGGGTGTCAAGCCGGACACACCGGGCATATCTGCCGAAGAGGTGCCGGGGATCAGCGTGTGGCCAATCGAATAAGCCGACAGGGCGGCCATATTGTCGGCGGCCCGCTGCGCGGTCTCTGCGTTATAGCCGATCTCGCCTTTGGCCATGCCAGCCAAAGTGCCCATGTCCGAGCCAAGCAGTTTGAAATAGCCCTGACGCGCGGCAACCGCATCTTCAGCCGGGCCTGCGCTGGCGACGAGGGGGGGTAGCGCGGTGAGGGGGGCCAGAACGGCCGCGAAAACAAATGCCTTGCGCATGGGATGCTCCATTAGCTGAGTTATAGTCACGCGTATTACGGATGAGCGCGGGGGTTCCGTCGAAGTTTTTTGGGATTTTTTGAAACCGGACTGGCATGGCCCTGATGCGGCGCCGGTTCAGATCTGCACGCACCGCCACCGCACCACGCTTGGTGATCCTTTGGAGCGGGTCAGAACCAAACCGCCTTAAGGTCGGCGTTTTTCACGCAATTTTGCAAAATAGTCGCTGCGGCGTTTGAGTTCACGTTCAAACCCCCGTTCAACCGGCAGATAATAAACCCCGCGCTTCATCCCATCCGGGAAATAGTTCTGGCCAGAAAATCCATCCGGCGCGTCGTGGTCATATTGATAGCCCGCCCCATAGCCCTGATCCTCCATCAAAGATGTGGGCGCGTTGAGGATATGTTTGGGGGGCGGTTCGGACCCGGTTTTCCTGGCCGATCGGCGCGCCGCTTTGATGCCCACGTAGACCGCATTGGATTTCGGCGCCAGCGCAAGATAGACGGCGGCATTGGCCAGCGCCAATTCCCCCTCGGGACTGCCAAGCCGTTCATAGGTCTGCCAGGCATTGAGGCAGACGGTGTTGGCCTGCGGGTCGGCAAGACCAATGTCTTCGGTCGACATCATGGTCAGGCGACGGGCCAGAAAACGCGGGTCTTCGCCGCCTTCCAACATCCGCGCCAGCCAGTAAAGGGCGGCGTCCGGGTCCGAGCCGCGAATGGATTTATGCAAGGCGGAAATCAGGTTGTAATGCTCATCGCCGGATTTGTCATAGATGGCGGCGCGCTTCATCAACCGCTTTGACAGCTGGTCGGTGTTCAGCTTGCCGCCCGCCTCGGGCACCTTCCACGCCATCACCTGTTCAATCAGGTTCAGAAGGGCGCGCCCATCACCATCTGCCATCTCCAAAAGCGTGTCTCGCGCGGGGCCATCCAGCGGTAGGGCGCGGTTCAGCTCTTTCTCGGCGCGTTGCGCCAGCCGTTCCAGATCCGCCAGATCCAGACGGGTCAGCACCAGCACCTGCGAGCGCGACAGCACAGCGGCGTTCAACTCAAACGAGGGGTTCTCGGTGGTGGCGCCCACCAGCAGGATAGTGCCATCTTCCATATAGGGCAGAAACCCGTCCTGCTGGGCTTTGTTGAAGCGATGGATTTCATCCACAAACAACAGCGTGCCCTGCCCGTTCTGGCGACGGATTTTTGCGGCTTCAAACACTTTGCGCAGCTCGGGCACGCCGGAAAAGATCGCGCTGATCTGGACAAAATGCAGGCTGGTTTCATGGGCCAACAGCCGCGCGATGGTGGTTTTGCCGACACCGGGCGGGCCCCAGAAGATCAGCGACCCCAACGCCCCTGCAGCAAGCATCACCCCCAGCGGCGCCTCCGGGCCAAGCACCTGTTCCTGACCAATCACCTCACCCAAGGACTGCGGGCGCAGCCGATCCGCCAGCGGGCGCGGGGCGGTATGCTCGGCCTCGGTTGCGGGGGGACCGGGCGCCGTTGGATCAGGGGGGGTATCAAAAAGATCGCTCATGGGACGAGAGTATGCCCCCACCCCGAGGGAGAAAAGCGCAAAATGCCCCGGCTGCTGACAAGCACTGTCAGGACGGGAAAAACAAAGCAGCCTTACAGGAGGTTATATTCCTGCGCCCGCTGCACCGCCTCGGCGGTGGTGCGCACAAACAGACGTTCACGGGCCGAGCGCAGCCGCGCCTTCAGGGCGCTTTCTGAAATCCCCAGCAGCGCAGCCGCTTCGGCGTGGCGTGACCCTTTGGCGATCAGGCGGAGCGCCATACGCTGTGCGGCGGTAAGCTGCTCGGGCGGAGTGGATTTCTCATGCAACTCGGCAACGATGTCTTTGATCTGGGCAATCTCGGCATCGGTGAATTCGCGGTCTTCACGGGCAAAACCGCCAATGGTGCGCGACGAGGTGGGGCCGTAAGATACGGTCAGCCCATAAGTCAGCCCATGGGCGGCGGCCTGTTTCAAAATGCCCTGCGGGTCCGGAAGCTCCAACTCGCTCCAGCGAATCGCCCCTTCTTCGCCAAATCCCCAGAACACGGTGGGATCGCCCAACATATAGCCTTTCTCGGTATAAACCTCTGTCCAACGTGGGTCATAGGTCTGGATCATCAGATGCGCAGAGGCATAACGGATATGAAGCCCAAGGGCGTACCCTTTGGGCGAAAATTCCGTCAGCTTGGATAGACCCTGGTCCAGTCCTGTTACGTCGTTCATAGCTTATTGGCTTTCTGCTCTGTGTCGGTCCCGTATATTTTTAACAACCGATGTTTTGTCAAACAACTTATGGGGGTACAAGCCTCCTCACGCTATCGCCTTGGCATTGTAAAATGAATAGTGCGTTCGGTCCACTCCCTGCTTCAGAATGCGCAAGTATCAGCAAACACCGGGGAAACCAGCATTTGAATTCATTTTGCAATTTGAGGAATTTACCTTTTTCAGGCCAAAAAAACCCCGCGTAAAGCGGGGTTTTTATTCGGTATTTGACAGGTCCGGCCTATCTTATTCTTCGGCAGCCGCTTCTTCGGCTTCCAGGCGCGCACGGTCGGCAGCGCCTTTGGCGTCGAGATCACGGTCAACGAATTCGATGATAGCCATCGGCGCCATGTCACCATAGCGGAAGCCAGCTTTCAGAACGCGCACATAGCCGCCCTGACGTTCAGCAAAACGCGGGCCGAGAACGTCGAACAGTTTGGCCACGTGCTGGTCTTGCTTAAGACGTGCAGCAGCCTGACGGCGGGCGTGCAGATCGCCACGTTTGGCGAGCGTGATCATTTTTTCAATGATCGGGCGCAGTTCTTTGGCCTTCGGCAGGGTGGTTTTGATCTGTTCGTGTTCGATCAGCGAACCAGCCATGTTCGCGAACATGGCTTTACGGTGTTCATGGGTGCGATTGAGGCGGCGGTAACCACGAGCGTGACGCATTTTCTATATCCTTCATTTGGTGCTCTTGAATGAGCGGTGCTTTGTCTGAGAACCGATGCGTGTCGGTCCCTCTCCTTGGGGCAGGATCGCCCTTGTTTTCCTCGGCATTCCGAGCATTTCGGGGGCCGCTTTACGCCGCCCCCGCAAACTTGTCAACCTTAGAACTGGTCTTCGAATTTCTTCGCCAGTTCTTCGATGTTCTCAGGCGGCCATTCTTCGACATCCATGCCGAGGTGCAGGCCCATGCCCGAGAGCACTTCCTTGATTTCGTTCAGCGACTTGCGGCCGAAGTTCGGGGTACGCAGCATCTCGGCTTCGGTTTTCTGGATCAGATCGCCGATATAAACGATGTTGTCGTTTTTCAGGCAGTTTGCCGAACGCACGGACAGTTCCAGCTCGTCCACTTTCTTCAACAGAAGCGGGTTGAACTCGAGACCATCGTCTTCGTCCTGACGGCTTGCCGATTCCGGCTCGTCGAAGTTCACGAAGATTGACAGCTGATCCTGCAGAATGCGGGCCGCAAAGGCCACCGCGTCATCCGGGGTCACGGACCCATCGGTTTCCAGCTTCAGCGTCAGCTTGTCATAGTCCAGAACCTGACCTTCACGGGTCGGTTGCACGTCGTAAGACACTTTCTTGACCGGCGAATAGATCGCGTCGACCGGGATCAGGCCAATCGGCGCATCTTCCGGCTTGTTCTTGTCGGCAGCGACATAGCCTTTGCCGGTGTTGACGGTCAGTTCCATGAACAGATCAGCGCCATCGTCGAGGTGACAGATCACGTGATCTTTGTTCAGGACGTCGATGCCAGCCGATTCGGAAATGTCACCAGCGGTCACAACCATCGGGCCCTTGGCGGAAATCGACAGGCGCTTAGGGCCTTCCACTTCCATCGACAGGGCCACACCTTTGAGGTTCAGGATCACGTCGGTCACGTCTTCGCGCACACCGGCGATGGTGCTGAACTCATGCAGAACATTGTCAATCTGAACCGAGGTGATAGCCGCACCTTGCAAGCTGCTCATCAGAACGCGGCGCAGCGCGTTGCCAAGGGTCAGACCAAAGCCACGCTCCAGCGGTTCTGCCACAACAGTGGCCTGACGTGCGGGGTCATTGCCCGGCTTTACGTCCAGCTGGGTCGGCTTGATCAATTCTGCCCAATTCTTATGGATCATGTGTCCCTCCATTCCAGTCCTTGCCCCATGTCCGTAAGGCAGGACGCCCGAGGTTGAAAAACGACAAAAGCCGGGGGGCAGGCGTGCTGCTCCCCGGCGAATATTAAGGCGATTATACGCGGCGACGCTTCGGCGGGCGGCAGCCGTTGTGTGCAATCGGGGTCACGTCGCGGATCGAGGTGATGTTGAAACCGATTGCGGCCAGAGCGCGCAGAGCCGATTCACGACCCGAACCGGGGCCTTGAACTTCGACTTCCAGCGTTTTCACGCCGTGATCCTGGGCTTTTTTGCCAGCGTCTTCCGCAGCCATCTGTGCAGCATACGGGGTCGACTTACGCGAGCCTTTGAACCCCATGGTACCAGCCGACGACCACGAAATGGCGTTGCCTTGTACGTCCGAGATCAAGATCTTGGTGTTGTTGAACGACGAGTTTACGTGAGCAACACCAGATGCGATGTTCTTACGCTCTTTTTTCTTCGTACGAGTCTTATCACGAGCCATTGGTCAAACCCTCCCTTACTTCTTCTTACCAGCGATGGCCTTTGCGGGGCCTTTGCGGGTACGAGCGTTGGTGTGGGTACGCTGACCGCGTACGGGAAGGTTGCGACGGTGGCGCAGACCGCGGTAGCAACCCAGGTCCATCAGACGTTTGATGTTCATGGTCACTTCACGACGCAGGTCACCTTCAACGGTGAAGGTGGCGTCGATGTGCTCGCGGATGGCCAGCACTTCAGCATCGGACAGTTCGTTCAGACGACGGGTACGGTCGATGTTCAGGGCTTCGCAGATGGATTCAGCCGAAGTGTGGCCGATTCCGGTGATGTAAGTCAGGGCGATCGGGACCCGTTTGTGGGTCGGGAGGTTAACGCCGGCGATACGTGCCAAGTGTTATATTCCTTTTGGTTGCGGTTCCGTAATGCCGGAACCTTTTTTCACAACACAAGCCCGCGGATCAGATCTGCGGGCCTTTGCTGAATTCGATGATCCGGTGGCGTTCGGGGGCGACCCGGCAAACACACCGATTCCCGTTAGGGATGGGGTGAAGTAGAAGGGTTTTGGGCAAAGGTCAAGACTGGATTGTCAGCAGAGCGTTTACTTCTCATCGACTGGTGCATCAGCCGCGCCTATCGCGTTTGATCAAAACGATATCGTCAGCCACAATTGGGCTTTGCTCTGGCTCTGCTTCAACCCTCATCTGAAAGGTCACTTCGTCTCCAGGGACCGGATGCTTGAACAGCGTGCAGCTTATGCGAACACCCTCTGCGACCCTCAGTATTTCTGCGGATGTTTCCTTTTTCAGGGGCAGAGGAAGCGCGTTTTCGCATGTAATTATATAGTAGTCAAATCCCTGCCGGTTTCGGTAGAGCAGCCACGCATCAACGATCTTAGCGTTCACCACTTCCATTTAGCCCCCCCTGAAACCAAACCTTCGCACGACACGGCGCGAAGCAAAAGAAAACGCCGCGTTAAAAACGCGGCGTTTTCGAAAATTGGATTGGTCTTTAAGTGGTCGACAGATCAGCCGTCGAGAAGACCGGCAATCGAGGCTTTCACCTCGGCAATCTCACCCAGACCGTCGATGGATTTCAGATCGCCCTTGGCCCAGTAGTAACCGATCAGCGGGGCGGTCTTTTTATAATATTCCATCAGACGGAAGCGCACGCTTTCTTCATTGTCGTCCGCGCGGGCTTCCTTGCCAGCGGCCACCGCTTCGGCAGCGCGATTCACGATACGCTTGACCAGCGTTTCGTCATCCACCTGCATCTCAATGACCACATCAAGACTCTCGCCCTGCTCGTCGAGCAGAGCAGCCAGTGCGTCAGCCTGCGGCAGGGTGCGCGGGAAGCCATCAAAGATGAAGCCCCCCTTCTTGTCGCCCTGCAGCTTTTCCTTGATCAGACCAATCACGATCTCATCGGTCACAAGCCCGCCAGCATCCATGATCGCGGCAACCTTGAGACCCATCTCGGAGCCCGAGCTTTTGGCTTCGCGCAGCATGTCACCTGTGGACAGCTGAATCATATCCCGCTCTTCCACAAGGAACTGGGCTTGGGTGCCTTTGCCCGCGCCGGGCGGTCCGAGAAGAATGATGTTCATCGTCTGGCTGGTCCTTTTTTCTTACGCTTTTTGCCGCGCAATTGGGATTTCTCGATCAGCCTTCATACTGGTGTGCCAGCATGTGCGACTGAACCTGTTGAATGGTGTCCATCGTCACGGAAACAACGATGAGAACCGAGGTGCCCCCAAAATAGAACGGAATGGCCAGTTGGCTACGCAGAACTTCGGGCAAAAGACAAACTAACGCAAGGTAACCGGCGCCCATGACCAGAATGCGGGTCACGATATAGTCCAGTGCCGCGGCAGTTTTCTTGCCCGGCTGGATGCCCGGAATAGACCCACCTTGGTTTTTCATGTTCTCGGCCACTTCGTCCGGCTTAAACGCCACTTCTTTGGTGTAGAAGAAGGTGAAGAAGACGATCATTGCGGTGAAGAACAAGAGATACAGCGGTTGACCGGGCCCAAAATACGCCAGCACAGTCGACATGATCGGGCCGGTTTGCCCACTTGAGAAGGTCGAGATCGTGGTCGGCAGCAGCAAAAGCGCCGAGGCGAAGATTGCCGGGATCACGCCTGCCGGGTTCACTTTGATCGGCAGGTGCGAGCTGTTGGCCTCATAGACTTTCATGCCCACGTTGCGGCGCGGGTACATGATATGCACCTTGCGCAGCGCGCGCTCCATGAACACCACAAAGGCAATCACAACAGCAATCATCACCATCACACCGACGATCACACCGGGACTGACAGCGCCCGAACGCCCCGAGGCCAGGAATTGACCCAAAGCGGCGGGAATTTCTGCAACGATGCCCACAAAGATGATCAGCGAGATACCATTGCCGATGCCGCGTGCGGTGATCTGTTCGCCCAGCCACATCAGGAACATGGTGCCACCCACCAGGGTAATCACACAAGCGGTCAGGAAAAATACGCCCGGCGTGGTGACAAGATCACCTGCCTGCAGCGAGTTTGCCAGTGCGAAGGCCTGACCGGTGGCCAGCAGAACCGTCCCATAACGGGTGTATTGGTTGATCTTCTTGCGGCCCGCGTCACCCTCTTTCTTAAGCTGCTTCAGCGGCTCCCACATCGAGGTCAAGAGCTGCACAATAATTGAGGCCGAAATATAGGGCATGATGCCAAGGGCAAAGACCCCCATCCGGCTCAGCGCGCCACCGGTGAACATGCCAAGCACGCCAGCAATGCCCGATTGCGCCTGTTCCATGAACTCGCGCAGGGCGCCAGCGTCAATGCCGGGCACCGGAATATAGGTGCCGATACGGTAAATGATCAGCAAGCCGATGGTGAAAAGGATGCGTTGGCGCAGCTCGGTCGCTTTACCAAAAGCGCCCCAGCTCATGTTTGCCGCCATTTGTTCTGCTGCAGATGCCATCAAGGCCCCCTAGATCAAGTAAAACGCCGCCGGACCGTTCCCGGCTCCGGCGGCGCTTGAAAACGTAGAAAGACATGTAAGGGGGTTTATCCCCCCTCACAAGGTCTTATTCAGCCGCAGCCGGAGCAGCCACGGTCAGTTTGCCGCCAGCTTTCTCAACAGCTTCAACAGCCGATTTCGATGCACCGGTTACGGTGATCGACACTTTGGCGGTCAGTTCGCCTTTGGCCAGAACGCGGATGCCGTCCAGCTTGCGACGCACCAGACCGGACGCAACCAGGCTGTCTTCGGTGATCTCTGCACCGTCGAGCTTCTTCTCGTCGATGAATTTCTGGATCAGGCCCAGGTTGATCACGGCAAATTTCTTGCGGTTCGGCTTCGAAAAACCACGCTTCGGCAGGCGTTGGTAGAGGGGCATTTGGCCGCCTTCGTAACCGTTGATCGCCACACCCGAACGGGATTTCTGACCTTTGATACCACGGCCAGCGGTTTTACCCATGCCAGAGCCGGGACCACGGCCAACGCGTTTGCGGGGTTTGGTTGCGCCGGGGTTGTCGCGCAGTTCATGAAGTTTCATGTCGCTTCTCCTTTTGCCGGAACTGACCCCAGAAGCGTAAGGGGGCCAAACACGGCGTTTCTTGGTTTTGATTCTGACCCCAATAAGGGCCACCGGGCGCGTATAGAACATGGCGCCTGATCGATCAAGGGGGCGTGTACTGTGGGAAACTGAAAAGACCGGAGCTAAGCCCCGGCCTTTCAAGCAATCTATCGCAAGTGCGGGCTTATTTGCCGCAATTGCACTTGTGCAGGTATTCGGTCCAGGTCGGAGTCGGTTCCGACGCAAGGAATTTTTTCACGGCCACGAGGGCGGTGGCGAAGAGAACGGCAACAAGGCCAACGGGTGCGGTGATCACGGCCATATCGGTGATTCCTAGAATGTGATGTCTGTTGTGCCCCTCTTAGGGGTGAACATGTTAGATAACCAATCGTGATTGCGAAGCCCCGGGTTGCAGTGGGCGCATGTCTCGCATCATGGCGGTGTCATGCAGATCCGTTAAGCGCCCGGGGCTGTTCATAGATGTGGCGGCTCAGCGATGCTTGCCGTCACGATCTTCCGGCTGCGGCGTAGGCAGCTTGGCAGAAAGTTTCCGATGATGTCTGTGGTCATATCTCACTCCTCTCGCCCCCACGGGCAGCGTGGCGCGGAAGTGTTAATAGCGGGTGAAAATGTGTGGGGGATGTGAGGGAGTGGTTAATGGGGAGGGAAACAGAGGGCATCGCCCGACCCTGGGTGGGGGCATCCATGCCGAGTCTGAGAAGCGGAACCCTGCAGGGGCGGCACCCAGTGCTGTTATTGGTTCCGTTGCCGTACTGGCACCCTCCGGTCAAACCGGAGGCATGCCACC
>JQGR01000104.1_pt1 | contig 14480 bp, 17 predicted proteins | sample 210181 | NCBI WGS metagenome assembly JQGR01 (sample SAMN02928655, study PRJNA255238) | bioreactor metagenome | biome: continuous culture; feature: L-culture metagenome assembled contigs; material: continuous culture biomass; isolation source: continuous culture inoculated with microbial biomass... | reverse complement strand
AATGATGAAATCGCCAAAATCGTCATCAGTGTTGTCGGGATCCAGTTCAGGCGGAAGCGCCTTATGGATCACCTCAGCGGCGGCACGAAATTCCTTGGGCAGGTGATCTTCCAGCACCTCAGCAATCCACAAGATCCGCGCCTTAAGCTCCAGATCCAACAGACGCGCCATCACCTGATCCTGAAATCCGGCCGCATCAAAGGTGCCGTCCGCCCCCGCCAGCCAATTCGCCAAAAGCGCCACTTTCTCGGCATTGATCAACTGATCTTTCAGGCTGAACCCTTCGCTCATATCACCCTCCCATGGGGTTTGTTCCCCTTTTACCCCACATTAATCATGTCACCAAACGGCGCAAGGGGAAAGGGGCGCTGCCGCTCAGAATGCAAACCCGCCCCCCAGTAAATCTGGATCTGGAAAACAGAGCACGCACAGGGCAGCGCCTTTTGCGGACTTATACACAGCTATTTCGACCGATCTGGTCCGGGGGGCTTTCCCCCGCCCCAGAGCTTCGCCATAATGCAGGACCAACGAGCAGACAGCATTTCAAGGCGGCACATACATGAGCGAAGACCTTCTGGCCGAGCACACCCCCACACCGGGTCAAGACACCTATGACGCCTCTTCGATTGAGGTGCTGGAAGGGCTGGAGCCCGTGCGCCAGCGGCCGGGCATGTATATCGGCGGCACCGATGAACGCGCACTGCACCACATGGTGGCCGAAATCCTTGATAACTCGATGGACGAAGCGGTGGCGGGCCACGCCACGCGGATCGAGATCGAGCTGCACGCCGACTACGCGGTGACTGTACGCGACAACGGGCGCGGCATTCCGATTGACCCGCACCCGAAGTTCCCCGACAAATCCGCGCTTGAGGTGATCTTGTGCACCCTGCATGCGGGCGGCAAGTTCTCCGGCAAAGCCTATCAGACCTCGGGCGGGTTGCACGGGGTTGGCTCATCGGTGGTGAACGCGCTGTCGGATTCGATGGTGGTCAAGGTTGCCAAGAACAAAGAGCTGTTTGAACAGCGCTTTTCCCGCGGTCTGCCGCTGGGAGGGGTCGAAAAGATCGGCGCCGCCCCCAACCGTCGCGGCACCGAGGTGACATTTCACGCGGATGAGCAGATCTTTGGCAAGCACCGCTTCAAACCCAAACGTCTGTTCACCCTTGCGCGCTCTAAGGCCTATCTGTTTTCGGGCGTGGAAATCCGCTGGAAATCGCATATCGACGACGGGGAAACCCCGACCGAGGCCACCTTCCATTTCCCCGGTGGTCTGGCCGATTACCTGAAAGAAACTCTGGGCAGCGCCAGCATCTATGCCGAGGCGCCCTTTGCCGGCAAGGTCACCTTTCAAGAGAAGTTTGGCGAACCGGGATATGTGGAATGGGCCATCAACTGGACCCCCTCACGCGATGGCTATATCCAGTCCTATTGTAACACCGTACCCACCCCCGAAGGCGGCACCCATGTCACCGGGTTCTGGGCTGCAATCCTGAAAGGCATCAAGGCCTACGGCGAGTTGGTCGGCAACAAAAAAGCCGCCAGCATCACCCGCGACGACCTGCTGACAGGTGGCTGCGCATTGGTCAGTTGCTTCATCGCCGATCCGGCCTTTGTCGGTCAGACCAAAGACCGGTTGTCCACCGAGGCGGCGGCCAAAATGGTCGAACAATCGGTCCGCGACCACTTTGACAACTGGCTTGCGGCAGATACGAAATCTGCGGGTGCGATCCTTGATTTCCTGGTGCTGCGCGCCGAAGAACGCCTGCGTCGCCGCCAGGAAAAAGAAACCCAACGCAAGACCGCCACCAAGAAACTGCGCCTGCCCGGCAAGCTGGTGGATTGTTCTGCCACCAACCGCGAGGGGACTGAGCTGTTTATCGTCGAGGGGGACTCGGCTGGTGGCTCGGCCAAAATGGCGCGCAACCGCAAGACGCAGGCGCTGTTGCCCCTGCGCGGTAAAATCCTGAACGTGCTGGGGGCGGCGAGCTCGAAACTTGGCACTAACGCCGAGATCAGCGACCTCACACAGGCGCTTGGCGTTGGGCTGGGCACACGGTTCAACGTGGATGATCTGCGCTATGACAAGATCATCATCATGACCGACGCGGATGTGGACGGCGCGCATATCGCCGCACTTCTGATGACGTTTTTCTTCACCCAGATGCGGCCGATGATCGACGCGGGCCACCTGTATCTGGCCTGCCCGCCGCTGTTTCGTCTGACACAGGGCGCCAAACGGGTCTATTGCATCGACGAGACCGAGCGCGATGACTGGCTGGAAAAAGGCATTGGCGGCAAAGGCAAGATCGACGTGAGCCGGTTTAAGGGTCTGGGCGAAATGGACGCGAAAGACCTGAAGGAAACCACGATGGATCCGACCTCACGCACGCTTATTCGCGTGACGATTGATGAGGACGAACCGGGCGAAACCGCGACTTTGGTTGAGCAGCTGATGGGCAAAAAACCCGAACTGCGGTTCCAGTATATTCAGGAGAACGCCAAGTTCGCTGAGGATTTGGATGTTTGAGTATCATTTCACCCGGTGATCTCTCAGCTTCCATTTTTTATTGTCAGGAGACTGCACCACAACGCCCTCGGCCTCCAGCATAGCAAGTAAGGTCCGAGAAATATGACCTTCATGCTCAATGTGCCCTGAATAGATTCCAAGAGAGCGACCTATTTCCGAATTCTTCAACCCGTCCTCTGGCGCATACTCTAATACAGTTCTGACAAGAGATTTCAGAACCGAGATAGAGTTTTGAGCCTCGCGGTAAGCATCATTCAAAACGTGCGACATGCTATTCCTTTCATAACTCAAAACAAATGAGATTAGCTTGATGGAAAGGTCAACCCGGCACGAGCGTAGCACGGGCCACGCCCGACCCTCCCCATCACGCCAGAGGCGTGTTGATATTAGTGGCGCGCCTTTGGCGCGATGGAGGGCGTATTGCGACGGTTCCGGGGATGCTGCGTTGATGATCAATCACACCACCCGCCAAGACCCACTGCTCCGGACGCCCACCCAAGGTCGGGCGTGACCCTGGGTAGCGTGAGATATTGAGGAGGGTCCCCTCTCAGCGATTGCAAGCAATCACCTGTCGGGCAACGGGGCGCTGTCCGGCCTTCGTCCGGACGGGGCGTTTGTGATAGGCGAAGCTACTCCAGCCGCAGCCCTTCAATCACCCCCATCATCTCGGCGTCCGTATCGTCGCTATCCGCCGACAGGGCCAGTGCCACCAGCGCGCCGGGTTGTCCGCCAAAGGCGCGTTTATAGTCGGCGGCGAGGTTGATCTTTTCCGACGACGCTCCGGTTCCAGACCCGCGCAGCACCAGTGTTTTGCCACGCGCGCCGAGGTAGGGCGAGGGCAGAACGCTGCCGCGTTTATGCGCGCCGCCGTGCACATAGACCAGCACGCGGCCATCGGAGTTTTTCAGGAGCTTTCGCAGGCTCTGCTTGCCCGCGACCGCCGCTTGGTCCTTGGGCAGAAACGCAAAATACAGCGCGAGGTTGCGATCATCCCCGCCTTTGCGGGTCAGGTCCGTGGGCGGCACCGATTTGCTCACAGACCATGTCCATTGGGCATTCGTCGCCCCCCACTCTGACGCGGGCAGAAGTTTATAGGTGATCGACACGGACCCATCCGCACTGACCGCCATCCGCTGTGCAGCCCCGTCAAAATCCACCCGCGAGAACAGCGAAGCGAACCAATGGGTCTTCCAGTCATCAAAGCGGATTGGGCCAGCCATCGCAGGCAGGGCGAGCGCAACTATTAGGGCGGGGGCAAGGAGGAGACGTGTCAACATGCCCCCGGAATATCAGCCACGGCGCGTCACAGGCAATCCACGCTCACGCGCTTGTCAGATGGCGTTATTGCAGGCCGTTATGGATCTCGCCCTCTTCCAGCCGCAACACCCGGTCCATCCGCGCCGCCAGTTCAAGGTTGTGGGTGGCGATGAGAGCGGACAGCCCCGTTTCGCGCACCAATGTCATCAGGGCTGCAAAAACAGTGTCAGAGGTGGCCGGGTCGAGGTTGCCGGTGGGCTCATCCGCCAGCAAAACGGCAGGGCCATTGGCGAGCGCACGGCAAAAGGCGACCCGTTGCTGTTCACCCCCGGACATTTCAGACGGGCGGTGGTCGGCACGATCCGCCACGCCCACGCTGGCCAGCAGATCGGCGGCACGAGCGCGCGCCTCGCGGTCGGACACACCTGCGGCGAGTTGAGGCAACACCACGTTTTCCAGCGCGGTGAACTCGGGCAGCAGGTGGTGGAACTGATAGACAAACCCCACCTCGTCCCGGCGGGTCTCGGTCCGTTTGCGATCGGGTTCTGCGCCCATGTCGCGGCCATTGATCTTCACCTGCCCCGCATCCGAACTGTCGAGCAGCCCAGCGATGTGCAGAAGGGTGGATTTGCCTGAGCCAGAAGGGGCCACCAGCGCCACCACTTCACCACGTTTGAGCGTCAAATCCGCCCCGCGCAACACGCGGATTTCACCGGGGGTGCCGGGGTTGAAGGTCTTTTGCAGACCTGTCAGCTCAAGCACAGGCGGGGTGTCGGGGGCATTCGCGGGGGCATTCATATCTTTACTCATAACGCAGCGCCTCAACCGGGTTCATCCGCGCCGCTTTGCGGGCAGGAAATAGCGTGACAATGAAGGACAGCGACAGCGACAAGCCCACAGCAGAGAACACATCCCAGAGCTCTAGCTTGGCGGGCAGACGGTAAATGCCGCGCACCTGCGGATCCCATGCGCCGCCGCCCGACAGGTAATTCACCAGCGAAAACACACTGTCGATATTGAGCGCAAACAGGCAGCCAAGGATCACGCCTGCGATGGTGCCAACCACGCCGGTCAGTGAGCCGCAGAGGAAAAACACCCGCAGCACCGCGCCTTCGGTCAGGCCCATCGTGCGCAGGATACCGATATCGCGACCCTTGTTCTTCACCAACATGATCAAGCCCGAAGTGATGTTCATCGAGGCAATCAGCACCAGCACCGACAGGATGATGAACATCACATTGTCTTCCATATCAAGCGCGTTGAGGAATGCACCAGAGCGGTCGCGCCAGGTCCAGGTGGTGCTGGGTTCCTCGGCCGCCTGCATAATCGGCAAAAGCTGGTCATCCACGCCTTCCGGGTCCTCCACCATCACCTCGATCTCATCCGCGATGCCTTCACGGTTGAAAAAGCTCTGCGCCTCGGCGAAAGGCAGGTAAACGCGGGTGCGGTCAATGTCCCAGCGGCCGGCGGTGAAGATATAGGCGACGTCATAGACGTTCACGCGCGGGCTGGTGCCAAAGGCAGTTTTCACCCCGTTGGGCGAGATGATCTTGATCTTGTCGCCGGTGGTCACGCCCAGTTCCTGCGCCACGCCAGAGCCGATGGCGATGCCGTTTTGAAACTGTGAAATATCCCCGATATAGCTTTCCGGGCGGGCGATGCGCGGGATGGTCAGCAGGTCGTCATAACGAATGCCGAACACCTCTACCCCTGCATTATTCTGCCCCTTGTTGGCCATCACCTGCCCTTTGATCAGCGGCGCGGCGCGGGTCACGCCGGGCACGGCACTGATGCGCTCGGCCCAGCCATCAAAGTCGCGGATTTCGCGGGTGACCTGACCGATCTCGTTCACATGGGTTTGCGAAAAGACGGTGACATGAGAGTTCGCGCCCAAGATCGTATCGACAAATTCATCGCGAAACCCGGTGCGCACGGCCAATGTAATGATCAACGCGGCAACCGCCAGCGTAATGCCGACAAGGCTGATCCAGGTCATCGTACTGACGCCCCCCTCCGCACGGCGGGCGCGCAGGTAACGCCAGGCAATCATCCATTCGTAACGGGAAAAAGGGGCGGTACGGGCCAAAGGGCACTCCGGTTCTGGATCGGGTTTTGGGCGGTCAAATTACGGCCCCTACATATTTTCAGGCAAAGTGGGGGGTTCATCCGCAAAGGTCAAGCAAACGGGCATCACATCAGTGAAATCAGCACATAAGCCCCGCCATCAGCACCAAGACAGCCCTGCCAGTGGACAACCGGCATCTTGCTGTGGAGAAGCCACAGTTTTCTGTGGACAAGTGAGGTTATTTCACAAGTTCCTCTTTACAGGTTAGCGCAAAGCAGACACCATATCTAGTAAGGGATCGGCGCAACGACCGCCGCACCTAGTACAGGCAACTAGACCCACGTGGCATCTTTGGGGCGATGCAACCGCAGGTCTGACACCGAAAAGGTTACGCAAAATGGCTGCCACCGAGCATTACCTTGAGACCGACGACATGCATCCGATCGACATCGTCGAACATATTGCCGAACATCACGCCTGGGAATTTGACCGGGTCACTGATGACCAGATCGCCATGGCGGTCGAAGGGCAATGGCGCAACTACTCGATCACCCTGGCCTGGTCGGATTACGATGAAACCCTTCGGCTGATCTCAACCTTCGAAATGGACCCACCGGAAGACAAACTGGCGAAGATCTATGAAGCGTTGAACAGCATCAACGATCAGTGCTGGAAAGGGGCGTTTTCCTATTGGCATGAGCAACGCCTGATGGTCTGGCGTTATGGGCTTGCGCTGACTGGTGGCGGGATTGCCACGCCAGAGCAGATCGACCATTTGATCGCCACCGCCGTGGCCACATCCGAACGGTTCTACCCGGCCTTTCAACTGGTTTCCTGGGCCGACCATTCGGTGGAAAACGCACTGCAAATCGCCATTGCCGAGGCCTACGGGCGAGCCTGACGGGATACGGGCAACGCCCAGGCGAACCTAAAAACGAGCAGTTCTCCCGAGGTGTTTCGCCTTGTTGCTGGGTCACAGCGATGGGGCGAAATGCCTTTTTCAGTGTCGACCACTCAGGCACGGGTTGCAGCCATCAAATACCAAAAGCCGCCTGACTTTTAAGCACCTCTGTCCACCATAACAGTCCCAGAACGCCATTGCCCAGAACGGCTCTTGCCAAAATCCTCAGCCAAAACAACACCAGCCGCGCAGATTGCCCATTGCCGCGCCTCATTGTCCTTTCTAGGCTCAGCGCAAATTTGGGAGGGTTCCGATGGATATGGAAGATCTGAAAAAACGCGGATTGGTGCTGCTGGGCTGCGGCAAAATGGGGTCAGCCATGCTCGAGGGCTGGCTGAGGCAAGGGCTGTCGGCCAGCTCGGTCTGGGTACACGACCCCTATCCGTCTGACTGGTTGAAGGGGTTAACAGGGTTGAACCTGAACAGCGCCCTGCCTGAAAAACCCGCCATTGTGCTGATTGCCGTCAAACCACAGATGATGGCCGAGGCCCTGCCCGAACTGGCCGCTTTGGGCAATGGCGACACTTTGTTTCTCTCCGTGGCAGCTGGCACGCCGATTGCCAGTTATGAAGCGATGCTGGGCGAGAAAACCCCCGTCATTCGCGCCATGCCAAACACCCCCGCCGCTATTTCGCGCGGCATCACTGCAATTTGCGGCAATGCCCATGCGAACAGCGCGCAAATGGATCTGGCCGACACCCTTCTGGCCGCAGTTGGTCAGGTGGTGCGCCTTGAAGGCGAACATCAGATGGACGCAGTAACTGCCGTGTCCGGCTCTGGCCCCGCTTATGTGTTCCACCTGATCGAAACCATGGCCAAAGCCGGCGAGGCACAGGGCCTGTCCCCTGCCCTCTCTTTACAACTGGCCAAAGCCACAGTGGCGGGCGCAGGCGCTTTGGCAGAAGCCGCCAGTGAAGACCCCGGTCAATTGCGCGTGAATGTCACTTCGCCCGGTGGCACCACGGCGGCAGCCCTAGATGTGTTGATGAATAAAGAAAACGGGTTCCCCGCCCTTCTGCCACGCGCAATCACCGCTGCGGCAAACCGATCCAAGGAGCTTGCAAATGGCTGATCTTACTTCCGAAATCACCTTCGACGACTTCATGAAAGTCGACATTCGAAAAGGCACCGTGCTGCGTGCAGAACCCTTCCCCGAAGCGCGCAAACCGGCCATCAAACTCTGGGTCGATTTCGGTCCCGATGTGGGCGAACGCAAAAGCTCGGCCCAGATCACGCAGCACTACACCCCCGAAGATCTGGTGGGTAAGTCCGTGCTTGGTGTTGTGAACTTCCCCCCGCGCCAGATCGGCCCGATGCGCTCCGAGGTGCTGATCCTTGGACTATATGATGCCGACGGCCATGTGGGCCTGATCACCCCCGACAAAGACACACCAGATGGGGCACGCCTATGCTGAGCCTTTACATCTCGCGCCCGCTGCCCGAACCTGTTTTGCAGCGTGCGCGCGCAGGGTTCAATGTGACCGAGCGCAAAGAGACTTCTGCAATGAACAAGGCAGAGATGATTGCCTCGTTGCGTGATTTTGATCTGGTGCTGCCAACATTGGGCGATCTTTATTCGAAGGATGTCTTTGCCGATGCAGGCGACATCCGCGCCAAATTGCTGGCCAATTTTGGCGTGGGCTACAATCACATCGATGTCGATACCGCCAAATCCCATGGATTGGCGGTTTCAAACACACCCGGCGCTGTGACTGATGCCACCGCCGACACCGCAATGACGCTGATCCTGATGACCGCACGCCGCGCGGGCGAAGGTGAACGGATGCTGCGCGCTGGCCATTGGGAAGGCTGGCACCCGACCCAGATGCTCGGCCTGCATGTGACGGGCAAAACCGTGGGAATCATCGGCATGGGCCGGATCGGTCAGGCCATTGCACGGCGCTGTCATTTCGGGTTCGGCATGCAGGTAACCTTCTTCAACCGCTCCCCCAAACAGGTGGATTTCCCCGCCACGCAGATGGGCAGCATTGAGGAAGTAGCTCAAAACTGTGACATTCTCGTAGTGGCCACCCCCGGCGGCAACAAGACCCGCCACCTGATCGGCACAAAGACCTTTAGCGCCATGCAGCCGCACGCGTTGGTGGTGAACATCTCACGCGGTGAGGTGGTCGACGAGACCGCTCTGATCGCCGCCCTTGAGGCAGGGGACATCGGCGGCGCAGGGCTGGATGTTTACGAATTTGAACCCAACGTACCCGCCGCCCTGATCGAACGTGAGAACGTAACGCTTCTGCCGCATCTCGGCACCGCCACACTGGAGGTCCGCACAGAGATGGGCATGCTCGCCATGGACAACCTCGAAGCCTTCACCCGGGGCGACACCTTGCCCACTCCGGTTTGACACCAGAAACATGCCCAAGGGCGGCGCCTCACCACCTTTCATCATTTTCTAACTGAAAATATCCCCGCCGCAGGCATCCGAGGCACGGCGCAGCCGATGACGAGAGGACATGCACGCCGCAGGCGTTCCATTAAGGAAAGCTCGGATGCGCCCGGAGGGGCTTTAGCCTGCGCCGTCGCCCATGGCCTTGCGCCAATGCTTGCGACATAACGAGACATAAGTTTCATTGCCGCCGATCTGCACCTGATCGCCATCCACCATCACCCGACCACTTTCGTCCTGACGCACCACCATCGTGGCCTTCTTGCCGCAATGGCAAATGGTACGCGCCTCGCGCATTTCATCCGCCAGCGCCAAAAGCGTAGCAGATCCCGGAAACAGATTGCCCTGAAAATCCACGCGTAGCCCGTAGCACATGATCGGCACATTCAGATCATCCACAGCACGGGCCAGCTGCCAGACCTGTTCATGTTCCAAAAACTGCGCTTCATCAATGAAAATACAGGCGCAGGGGCCAGATGCCAGCCGCGCCTTGATTTTGGCAAACAGATCCTCACCCGCGACAAATGTATCAGCTTCGGCACCAATACCGATCCGCGATCCGATCCGCGCCGCACCTGCCCGATTGTCAAGCTTTGCGGTCAGCAGGTAGGTCTGCATATCGCGTTCGTTATAGTTATAAGATGCCTGCAGCAGCAGAGTGGATTTCCCTGCATTCATGGTTGAGTAGTGAAAGTATAATTTTGCCATGCTCTGAAATACGCCGTGGGTCAGATCGGTTCAACCGGCATTCTTGGTCCGCATCACTGCCGCAACGCTCTGAACCAAGAAATGCAGTATGGGGGTGAAATCGCGGTACAAACACCAGAGGTCAGCGGCATCGAAATGCCATGGGGATGGAACAGACCTCATCACTCACACGCACCGCGTATTTCACTCATTCGGGAACTCCCGACATATCCCGGTCCAAAGACCCGGACCCCCACCTGAATCAGCGCTGGGCGCTGAAACCTTAAAGCCACCACTCAAAATGTCCCGACACGGGGCTTGCACTCCAAGCACAGGTCAAAACACACTCGATACCCAATTGACTTTGAACTCTCACACTCCGTTTCAAACCCTTCCCCTACTGGGATAAATTTAAAACGCTTCACTGACGTCAGAAAAACCATTCCCTTGGCGTGAGTTTAATGGGAAAAGGGGTCTGGAATTCCCCGTGGTCGTGTTTTTGGCCACAGCATGAGGTTAAAAGCATGGCAAGCATTGGCGGCTATTTGAAGAAACACACCGAAGCATTGGTGAAAGATGTCGGGTTGGAGGCTGCGTGTGAGCTGACCGGAAAATCCAAGGCCACTCTGGGCCGGTATTATTCCGACAGCGACGAACACAGCGATCGCTTTATGCCTATCGACGCCGTGGCCGCTTTGGAAGAGGCTTCAAGCTACCCGCATGTGACCGGCGCATTGGCTGAGCTGAAGGGCATTACCATGTCCTATGACGCCGAGCGCAAGAACAGCCCATCCGGTGGGGTGAACGCCGATGTTATTGCGCTTTCTCAACGGTTTGCGATGTTGATGGCAGAGTATCAGCAGTCCATTGAAGATGGGATCATCACCATCAATGAGGCCAAACGCCTGCTGCGCGAAACCCTTGCGTTGCAGCATGTGCTCTTGGATATGAAGCTGCATCTGGAAGAAGAAGCAAGCTAAGGCCCCGCGCGGCCCATTCAGCCAAACAAGATCACCGCCCAGGCGATGCCAACTGCAATCGCCGTCAGCCCAACAAAGGCGCTGGCGGCATCTTTTGCGCGCCCCGCCAGATCGTGATGCTCTTGCGTGACCAGATCCACCACCCGCTCAATTGCGGTATTGATCAGCTCGGCCGCAATCACCAGAAAGCCAAGCGAGAGAATCAGCGCGCGTTCTGTGGTGCTCAGATCCAGTAAAAACGCCAGGCCTGATGACAAAATCCAGGCATAGACCCATTGGCGGACGGATTTTTCATTGGACCAGCCATCGCACCACCCCTGCCACGACCAGATGCAACGATCCCAAAAACGGCCCAATTCTTTTTGCACACCCATTGGGCTCACCCTTCCCGATTTTCCAAATAATGCTCTACCGCATCCTGCACCCGGCGAAACCGGTCGCCGCCCAGTTTCACGCCGCCATACCAGCGGGTCACCACAATGATATGATTGTTCAGACCGGCGCGTTCCAGCATGCGGACAATCACCATACCTGCGCCGCTTTCCCCATCATCACCTTTTTGCGGGCTGCCCTCAAGGATCACCCCCCAGGTATTATGGGTCGCCTTGGCGAATTTCTTATCTTTTGTCAGCTGCTTAAGGAATTCTCGCACATCATCGCGCGAGGTAACACCCCCGCCGGTCACCGCGTATTTCGACCCACGATCGGTGAGAAAACCGGTAAATTGCTGCATCTTCATACGCGCCATGCGGCGACTATAATCGGCCCTGGTTGGCGGGGCTAGCCCAGCCGTTTGAAAAGCGCGCGGTTCTGGCAGATTTCCGGGGCTTCATGGCTGCCCCCATCGTGATTTCCAAGCCACAGCTGGCAGCCTTCGGGGTCGGCACATTGCATGCAGCGATGCACCGCATCATCCAGCCCGGCAAAGCTGATCCGCCCGGCCTCCAGCTCTTGCGTAAGATCCAATCCCTGTGTGGCCGCCATACGGCCAACCAGATCGGCGTGAAAAGCAAATCCCTGTCTGAAATCCCCTTTCCTGACCTTCTCTGTCATCGTGATATCCTCCTGCCCCAAGTGTGGCAGATCACGGAAAGGGGGCATTGACCTCAGTCAAAACCGGGATTTCAGGCAAACGCGCCAATGATTTGGCAGACGCCGGTCCCCGTGTTAGGCTGGCCCCATGTTTACCATCGAACATGAATTTGATGCCTCGGTCGTCACTTTGGTTGACGAAGGCGAAGCCCCCCTGAAGGAAGATGTGACCATCACGGCTTTTGCCAGCTGTGTGACCGTCGAGCAATGGGATCCGCGCACCGACGAGGTGCAGAAAATCACCCTGTCGATGACGCAGATCACTGATCTGGTTGCCGCTTTGGATCTGCCGGAAGGGATATACCGCACGGTGCGACCAGGCGAAGACATCGACGACGTGTGAGGCAACATGAGCGGGTAGCCTTATGGCACGCACTTGTTTGCGGGCGCTCCAAAAAATGGCCAGACAAGGCGTCAGACAAAGACCGAAGGGGCTTTGCCCCTCGGACGTGGCTGCCCTTTAGGATTTGCCCATTTCTTCAGGAATTGCCCATCAAGGACAATGCGCACGCGTCGGATGTTGGGCAACGCGCCCGTTCTCGGAAGGGGCGTCAGCTGCTGCCCTGCGTGCGCTCGATATAGGCGCGCAGCTCTTCTGCTTCCTGCCGGACATCGCGCAGCCCGTCCATCGCCGCGCGCAGTTCGGCCTCGGTTTGTTGCTGCTGATTGGCCAGTTCCGCCTCTCGCGCCTGCAGATAGGTAATTGCCTGATCGCGGGTTTCTTCCGCCTCATGCAATTGCTGTGCCATCCGGTCGATTTCGCCCATTTCATTGCCGGTCACCTTGGCAAATTTATGGATCATCCAATGGGCAAACCAGCCCAGCGCAAAGGCGGCAAACAGGATGATCGCGGTGACGATGATAAATTCGGTGCGGTTCATCCGCAGTCTCCTTATTGCGTAGAGCTTTCCACGGCGTCGGCGTCTGCCTCGGCAGTGGGCTGAGCGGCGGGTTGGTCAGCGGATTGGTCGGTCGGTTGAGCCGTTTCAGGGCGCAGGGCCGGGCGCGGATCATTGACACTGGGCGTTTGCACGATGGCAGCGGGACCAGAATAATCCCCTTGGCTTGCCCCCTCGGTTGGATCAGCGGCACCTGAGTTTTCGGCATCAGGCCCGGGTGCAGCGGCTTCGGTCTGCGGGGCAACCGGGGCCGCGCTGGTGTTTGCGGCCTCGCCATTCCCGGCCGTGTCCTCGGTTGCCTCAGATGTGGCGCCAGTTGCGGCATCCGTCAGCTCAGGAGCTGCTGGGGGTGCGGCTTTCGCACCCCCAGCCCCTGTGGCCACGGAGGCAGGTTCATTTGCCGCTGGCAGATCCAGCAGGCGGAATTCGATCCGGCGGTTGGCCTCGCGCCCGTCTTCAGTGCCGTTGTCGGCAATCGGGTCGTCTTCGCCATACCCTTTGGCGGAGAGATTTGAGGTCAACACCCGGCGTGACAACAGCGCGGTCAACACCGCCTGCGCCCGGCTTTGCGACAGCGAACGGTTCATTTCACTGCGCCCCTGGCTGTCGGTATGGCCCGAGATTTCCATCCGCACATCTTCACATTTCCCAAGCAACCCAGCGATCTGATCCAGCGTATCCCCGGCTGAGGCCTCGATATTGGCAGAGCCCGGCGCAAAGGTGATTTTACTGGCGCGCAGCACCTCGTTGATACTGGCCACACATTCCGGCGGGCTGGGCAGGCCCAGTTTGGGGTCAAGTTTTTTCAGATAGGTCACATTGACCTGATAGTTCTGCGACGCCCCCAGCTTCTCGGCAAGGATGCGCGAGATCGTGGCACTGGCCTCTGGATCACCAGTATTGCCACGCACATCAACCACATCCGGCTGCACGACCACCGCCCCATTGGCGAGATGGCCCAGCGCCTCAAGCCCAACCAGAACGCGGGTTGGCCAACCGCCGGGCAGATCTGCATCCAAACGGGTGGCTGCATAGACCGAAGCCACCCCAAATTGCGACTTGGCATAGCTTTCGGCGGCGGCGCGTTGCAAATCGTCACTGACCCGGCCCCGCAGTTGCACCAAACCTTCCGGGCTGAGGGTGCCACAAATTCAGGCGGGCCGTCTTCGCCTTCGCCAGTGCCGTCAATTTTCACCTCTTCGGGCAGGACTGCATGCAGCGAATAAAGGTCGGGCAGATCCGCTTCCAGCTCGCCGACCAGACGGTCGAATTCACCCTGTGGCGTGCCAGCAGGCGCAATCAATGTAACATCAGCGTCCGAGAAGGTGATGGATCCGCCATCGAACTTATCCACCGCCTGAATGCCTGCGCTCACCGCATCAGGCCAGTCAGCAGAGGGCACCCCCAGACCGATGGTACAATCTGCGGCGCGGTCCAACCCGGCCTGCGCCGCAGCTGCTGCGATCTTGGCACGCCCAACCTGGTCGTGGGCAGAACAGGCATCAAAGCGCGCCTTGCCGTCTTCGATCAGGAACCGCAGGGTAAAGGGGGTGATCACCGGGCGCGGCGCCGAAATATCCATCAAAAGCAGAAGGTCACGGGGGG
>JQGR01000103.1_pt1 | contig 14569 bp, 13 predicted proteins | sample 210181 | NCBI WGS metagenome assembly JQGR01 (sample SAMN02928655, study PRJNA255238) | bioreactor metagenome | biome: continuous culture; feature: L-culture metagenome assembled contigs; material: continuous culture biomass; isolation source: continuous culture inoculated with microbial biomass... | reverse complement strand
GGTCACGCCTCGGTTCGGACAGGGTCAGGCTACGCTGTAAGTGGGTTCGTGCCGGCGTGTCCGCCGCCGCCTCGATCAAGTCCTGCCCTGCCAGCGCCGCTTCTGCGAGCTCGGCCAAAAGCCGTTGCGCCGGGCGAACATCATTTGACTTTGCGCCATCAGCACTCTTCCACCAACGATCGGCAAGCGCTGCTTCAGTTCGAATTTTGGCCGATTTCGGGACCTTGAGCAACTGAGCCAATCGATAGAGATTGCGCGCAATGCTCGCGGCCGGATGATCCCTTTCCAGCAGTGCGCGTAGCTCCGGAGCGGCAGTCTCAGGGCTACAACTTCGTCATCGTTCAGTTCGCCCACGACCACTTGGCAGGGCGTACCCAACTTCGCGAGTGCGTCTTCGGCGACCCAGCCAGTGTCTTCGACGCCGACATCGGGCCGTTTGGACACGACTACGGAGAAGCCTGGGACCTCTGCAATCTCGCGCAGCAAGTCATTCACTGTGCGGCGGCGCTCGACGGACGTGAACATCTCAAGGCCGTCGATGAACAAGACCCCGCCGCCACCGGCCGCCAGGTCCCACAAGAAATTCTTGGCGGTCCCGGGCATTTCGAGACGTTGCGCGAGCGCCGACCATCCCCCGTCGGGCGTGCCTACGGGATCAAGGACGATGACATGGCCCTCATGGCCTATCCGCTCAGCAAGATGTCTCAAGACCCACGATTTTCCCACCCCCGGTTTGCCAGTGATCTCGATGAAGCGATGCCCGTCGCGTGCTTTCTCGAGATCGGCAAGCGCGCCGAGGCGGGGGAGATTGACGCCGCCGACAGTGGTACCGATCTCCATGAGTGCGTGGCGCGACATCTCCGCCAGCTTGGCGCGGGCGAGCGAGAAATTCTGATCGCCTACTAGGTGGAAGCCACGCGTCGTCAGTCTCTCGGTGAGCGATTGGCGCGTGACCGAGCCACCGGCCTTGCCCGTCTCGATGACGATTTCGATGAGATTGCTCCAAAGTGCCTCGGCACGTGTCGCATCGTCCGGCGCGAGAACCTGACGGGCCAGTGTCAGAGCATGGGCCTTCGCCTCCGGTGCAGCCGACTCGAAATCGAACTCAAGGATCATGAACCTGCGGAATATGGCCCAGACGGCTTCGTCCTCGTCCGCCACTCCATGAGCCACAAGATTGCTGCGGAATGCTTTGGCGAAACTACGCATCTCCTCGCTGGCGACACCTGGGAGGGCTAACCGCGCGAAAAATTGGACGCCACTTTCCGCTCTGCGCGCCCATTCGAGCACGTCCTGATACGGGCCAGAGATAGCAAAGCTAGTTCGCTGGGTCGCAACCGCCAGTAAATGGCGGTCCGTCGGCTTCTGAGCGGGATTGCTGCGCACGATCTGTCCGCAGACGTCTTGAAAGATAGTGTCTTTGGGCGAAAAACGGATTGTGCGTTTCGACTGGATCTCGAGAAGCGAGGTGCCTTTGTCCGAAACACTGTGCACGATCAGGTCATCGAGGGCATAGCCTTCATTTTCGCCCTGAAGCTGCACCCGCTCGATCCTGGCATTGGGGAGGCCGCGCGCGTCGCTGCCAGCGAGCATCTGCAGGAGATAATAGGCGCCAAGCTGGCCCTCAATATAGGTGCCGGCGCCCCCGCGCCCGACCGGGCTGGAGCCTTTCTGTTTGGAACTTGTGCTTTCCTCGGGGGAAGGGCTCATCGTGTAGGTCGTCTTCAAATCAATCCTGCAGTTGATCTACGCGATAGCGTAAACATCGAACTATTTCGATTGTTTTGTTAGTTATGCCTTCTTGGTTTCTCTGAAGAAATTACCACGGTCTTTTGACTTGCGTCCGGTCCGCGACGCAAGTCATCCATGCGACGGAGCTCAGGAATCCGCTTGTCATGCTAATCCTGCTGGCCTGGGCTTAGGGCGGAATGTCCGAATTCCCAGTAGATTGGATGGCCCTTCGCGCCCGCGGCGCACCTCCGGAATCCGCCCTCATCCCCGTGCAGCTTCTTCCATAAACCTTTCCACCCTTTCTGTTCCGGCCTGATAATCACCCAAACTGGCCTGTTCATCTGACTGAGCATTTTGACTACCGGACGCCAATTCCTCAATCTCATCGCGCCGTTTTCCACCACCTTCCAAGGCATTGTCGGCAGTCCCTCTTGGCACTTCCAACGCCCCGATCTTCGCCTCCAGCGCCTTGATCTGTCCTTGCAGCCCGCGCATCTGGTGCCCCGCAGATGGATATGGCAGCTCTCCGGTCTGCTTGTCGAAGATCTGCTGAAAGAACCGGTCTTCATAGTATTTGATCCGCTTGGCGCGCACGGGCATTTGCGCATCGACCACCAGAACGATGTCATCAAGATCCATACGCCGCGCCTCGTCCTCTGGCAGCAAAGCCGTTTCTTCGGTCCGTTCAGACATACTGCGACCGGCGAAGGGGTTTCGGCCGACAGAACGCGAGCGGGTCACCACGCGCTTGGTTGTTTTGCCGACGGCTTTGCTGAGCTCTTCGATGGTCTTTTCATCTGAGGGGGTTAGATACAGCTTGATACCCGCGTTCCCTTGCAAGGCGCGGCGGGCATTTTCGCCATAGATTTCGTCCAGCGCCGGGATCGTCTGCGTGACGATCGCAAGATTGGCGCGGTAGGACCGCAGGGTTTCGATGCTGTCGAGAACGATCGGCATTTTTCCGAGGCGGTTAAACTCATCGAGCATGATCATCACCGGCCAAGGTTCGTCCTTGCCGGGTTCATGGTCCTGCAGCGATGCCAGCAAGTCCGAGAAGAACAAGCGGATCAACGGCGCGAGCGGTTTCACCATCAGCGGCTCGACAACGAGGTATACCGAAAACGGCGTCTTTCGGATGTCGCGGAAATCGAAGTCTGACGTTGCGGTTGCTCGGTCTATGGCGGGGTTCGACCACTGCTTGAGGCCCGAGGTCATCAGTAGCGACAGGTAGGACGTCAGCGTGTCGTTGTTGGTCGAGGCCATGCGCATGAAAATCAGCTTGGCGGCTGGATTGACCACTTCATCGGCGCGGCGGCGATATTCCTTTTGCTTGTCGCCGCCTGACGCTGTGATGCGATAAATCTCGCCCAGGGTCGGCCGCTTTCGTTCAAACGCCAAAAGCCCTGCTGCCACAAAGAGGTCTATGCCGCCATCGAGGAGCCCTTGGACCCGGTCGTTATCAGCCTGAAGGAACAGTGAGGCCAGGAGTTGCAGCTCCATCTGCTGTCGGTCGACGTTTTCGAGCGCCGATATGCGCAGCAAAGGATTGTAACGGTGCGAGCGGCCGTCCTTCCAATCTGTGGGCGCGAACCGGAACACCTTGTCGCCCTGCGCTGCCCTGAGGCGCGCCGTTGCCTCGAAGTTCTCGCCCTTCACGTCAAGCACCACCGCACTGCCCTGATAGGTCAGAAGGTTCGGGATGACGAACCCCGTCGTCTTGCCGCGTCCGGTCGGGGCCACGATCAGGGCATGTGGGAAGACCTTGGACATCACGAATGGTTTACGGCTCTTGGGCTTACCCATTTTTCCAAGGACAAAGCCGTGGCCAGGCTTGCCGAAAAAGCCGTTCCGTTTCATCTCGGACATGTGCTGCCAGTGGGTTTCTCCGAACTTGGTCAGCGCGTCGTTCATCAACACAGCGCTGAGCAAGACACCGGCACCGGTGCTGATCCCGACAATCAAGTGCACGATCTGCATATCGCTCGGATGGGTCGTGCGAAGCCCTCCATAGCCGCGCGCCAGCATCAGAAAATCGATGTCCGTTCCAACCCCGAACCATCGGAATGTCAGAAAGGCCGACGCCAGGACATACCCAAGAACCGCGCCCAGAAGAGCAAAGCTCATGACGCCGAGTGCGATCCGCGCCTTACCCATGCGTCACACCCTTTTCGCCATCGCCATCGACATGCCGCTCGCGTTGAACGTCGATTTCTTCATTGGCGATCTCGTCAAGGACATGCTCCATCGCCACACTGTTCGCCAGAGCGGCATCGCTCTGCAGGTAGGCCTTGGCCGCATAGAGCCGGTCCAGGCGGTCTTCGATATGTTCCTCTAGCGCGGTCTCATCGCCAATCGCCAAGTCCGGGGTAGTTTCTTTACCGACCAGTTCCTCCAGCTCGGAGCGCAAGGTCTCACGTTCCAGATCGCTGTGGAAAGGATCTGCGGTTGGGTTGTCCCTCAATCGGCTCAGGATATCAGCAGTGGTCGGCGGCAACCTGTCGACCATGCTTTCCTGCCGGTCGGTCTCCACCGTCCCACTGTCTTTAAGAACCTCAGCATCTGCCAACACACGGCCCAGATCACTGTGCACCTGGTCAAGGCGGTCGATCGCTTTTTCGAGCTCATCGGTGCGAGACAGGTCAAAGCCCTCCTTGTCGGCAATTGCCTTCAGATCCTGTCCAAGCCATTGCCGTTCCAGCGCGGCATTGCCCGCGCCGACTTCGACACGACGCGTCACCTCTTGCGCGTCAATGCCGGTGCCTTTCAAAGCCTGCTGAAGACGTTCTGAAAGAGCTGTATCCCGCAATGCACTTTGGGCTTCGGTCTCAATGTTCGCGGCCGAATAGATCCCACTTTTAGACGCGTCTTCGAGCAAGGTATGGGACTGTGTCCCCATAGGGCTCAGATGTGACAAAGAGCGATAAATGTCGTTCAGCTCATGCTCCAGCGCGGCACGCCGCTCCACTGGGGCGTCCGCTACGATGCGTTCAGCTTGGTTGATCTTGTCGTGAAAAGCATCCACGACCTCATCAAACGAATGCTGTTCTTCGGCCATGCCATATACCTTTCCATCTGCTTCAATCGGTTTGCCTTCCGCCAAAAGCGTCGCGGCCTTGTCCAAGGCAGCTGCAATGTCATGCTGGTTCTCGCGCGAGGCTTCGGCCGCCAGGCCGCGATAGAGCCGCTCGTTCTGGGCGACTTCAGCCAAGGCACGGTCAAGCTCTGACCCGACGCGCTCACGCTCAGTCAGCTTCTGGCCCGTGGCTTCCACGCGACGCTGTTCTACATCGCTTGGCCTCTTCGTCGTGATCCCACGTTCGAGCTTTCGGGTCGCCTCAAGGCGCAACCCATAGCGGTCCGACACCTCAACCATCGCCTCGCGAAAACTGTCGTAGTTGAAGTGGTGCCCTTCCTTTAGGAAGAAGAACTCACCGTCCTTGCTGCGCCGGTTCAGGACGATATGGGCATGCGGGTGATCCCGATCCTCGTGCACGGCGGCAATGTAGTCGAAGTGGCTGCCTTCGCCCTGAAAGAAACGCTCACAAATTTCGCGCGTGATCTCGGCGACATCCTCGCCGCGCGTGCCAATCGGGAAGGCCATCAGGAGATGCGAGGTATGTCCCAGCTTGGGATGGAACCCCTCGTACCATTGCGCCGAAAACCGGCGCATGACCTGCTCGATCTCTTTCGCGGACAAGACGCTTTGGCCGTCATAGGTGCCACGGCTGTCGATGATGAAGCTCGACTTGGTGGTCAGGTATTCCAGCTGGTTGCGCAGCTGCGTTTTGCTGTGAGTGCCGCCGTCGCGAATGGCTTTGAAAATCGCAGGGGAATGCCCGATGGCCGCGCGGGCCATTTGCTTGGCACGGGCGCGCGGGACGCTGCCGCGAATGCGGCTCCAGTCACGATCGAAGAAGGCCTCCTGCGCGGCGGCAACGGCACTATTCCGGGCCATCGGCAAATCCCCCCAGAACGCGGGCAACCTCGCCGGACAGCGCACTTCGGCGGCGCTGCGCCATGTCCTGAACCTGGTCGGCAATGTTGAAGATCAGCCCGGCCAGAGCGCGCACCTGGCCATGGGCAGAATTGCCATAAGGCGGCGTCTTGCCCTGGCGCTTTGCCTCATTCAGGCGCTGTGCAATCTGGTTGATGTTGTTGCCGGTGCGATTGAGAGAGGCCGAGAGCCCCTGCATCTGATTGGCCAGTTCATCGTCAGGAACAAAGAGATCGTTTGACGATTGGATCAGCCGCCGCAGCCCCTCGGCGCGGCTGGCGATATCATGCCGCGTCAACACCGCATCAAAGCGCGCAAGCTCCTTCGGTGTGAGCCGGACATTCACCAGTTCGGAGCGCACGCGCGCATCCAACTTGCGGCTTTGATCGGCCTTCAACGTGTAGAAGATGCTGCGGGTTGTGACGCCGAATTCGCGGGCCAGATCCTCGATTGGCACCCCTTCGGCACGCTTGCGCACGATCGCAAAACGCTGGTTCTGCGTCAGTCGCTTGTGCCGTGGTGCGCGCGGTCGGCCCATGTGAAGTAATCACCCCTATTTCTTGCCAGCATCATACAGGCAGCCCCGTTATGGCATTTCGCCATAATTGATTCAATATTATAATATTGCATCAACTGCCTGTATTCCGTTTGGAGCGGCCATCGGCTGCGACCGCCGGGCAAAGCCCGGCCCCATGCGCAAGGCATGGCACCACTAATCGTGGTTCCACGCCTCAGCATTGCCAAGCAATTCCAAAGCTATTGCGCGGGCCGCGCCTTCGGCGCTGGAATAGGTTTGATGATCGGCCAGCTCGTGCAGATCAAAAGGCTGTTGCGGGTCGTCCGGGGTCTCGACCCGGACATAGATCGCCCAGCCATCGATCAGCGCCAGATCGTCACAATACTCCTGCCCGCCATCGGGCAGATTGCAGAACCCATGAAGATGCACGCTGGCGCGGCCCTCTCGGGCCGCCTGCCTGACGTCAGAATACTTCATGGCAATCCTCGGCGTTTTCCTCGATGAAAAATTCGTCAGGCTCGCCGTTCAGGCGGGTGCCATCGCGACTGGTCAAACCAATAGCTGACCCGTTCCGCGTGAAGGTGATGAGGTAGTGCCCGAGGCAATCACGCGTCACCGCATACCCCCTGTTGACCCAGTGAACGCGGTTGCCCGCGTCCACTGCTGCCTTGATGCCTTCCAACGTCATCGCAACGCCTCCTCAAGGATTGCGAGAGCCCCAAGGCAATCGTCGATATAGGGCTGTTCTTCGCCGTCCAGATCGTTCAGCTCGAGCCGGTTCAACACGGCGTAAAGCGTGGCGCGGGCCTCGCGGGCAGCGCTTCGCAGGCTGACGGTATCTTCCAGACGCGCAGTCCCAAAATCATCGCTGTGAAGATCAGGGATCATCGGATTTCTCCCGCCTTGTGCTTCCAACGCGGAGCGATGTCTTCGAACGGCACTGTGAAGGGCGGCAGCGCGTCAAAGCCGTTCGAGCTTTTGACCACCTTCACCTTGGCGCAATCATCCTCGACGCTGAGGATCTCGACGCAGAACACACCGCCCAAACCTGACGGAACAACGATCTCCTTCAGCTCGTGCCGATGCTTCCCGCAATAGACGCAGGTGCTATAGAGCCCGTTGATGATGTGACCGCCGGTCGTGCGATCACAGTCGCAGGTCCAGAATTTCGGGCGCTGATATTTGTGAGCCATTTGTGGCCTCCTCTTGGGTGCTGCGGTTGGGGCTTGGCTCGTGGCTCGGGGAAACGCTCCCCCGGAGCCTTTCCGGTTTCCTCCCCACTCCGCCGATGGGCTGCACACCGGCCAATCTGATCTGACCGAATACGCATGTATTCGGCGGAACAGAGTGGGTGGGGGCACAGCCCGACCCACGACCCAGGAGCGGCCAGTCAATAGGTCAAAGCCAGCAACTGGTGCGGCCCGCAGCGCGCCCCGCGCGAGGACACGGGTTGCAGGCTTTGACGACGCGCCTGCGCGGCGCTTGCCTATTGACGGGACGCGGCTGGGATGTTGGGCGGACCAATAAAAGTGAAAGAAGACTGAAGGAGGTGAGCGGGCTGAAGGCCAGCCGATCCTCCGCACAGTCCGTTTCTCAGAGCGGCCCGTGCGCAGCAGCACGGGCCACAATTTCTCATTTCATCCCCCGAGGCCTGCGCCCCGCCATATGAGGCGGGCGCAGGTGCTCAAAGCTCAACACCGGCTTTCAAGTTGCCGTCCGGATCCAGCCATTTGCGCGCCTCTGCACAATCCAAGCAAATACAGGTGCCACTGCCTTTCACGATGACCGGCGCAAGAAAGATCACTGGGTTTGACGCGCCGCATTTGCGGCACGTCATCGGAGGTAGGATTGCGGGGCCGCTCATGCTGCGGCTGCTTTCGATTGACCTGAGACTGCTAAAACAAAATCGGCGGCCTTCTGTGCCTCGGACGCCGCGCGAAAAATCGCCCGCTTGTCCTCTTTGAGAGCGTTCAACCACCCTCCAACATATGCGGCGCTTTGGTCGAACTCCGGCGCAACGCCAATCTGAGCACCAAGGAAGCAAGCACCGATTTCCGCGACCAGCTCTTCAAAGGCATAGGCTTCGCGGTTCGCAAATTTCTTGATCCGCTCAAGCCGCTTTTCGCTGCCGGTCCAGTGGATCACCTCATGGGCCAACGTCCCATAGTAGCCTGCCGCATCGTAAAACGTAGCAATCGGCGGCATGTGGATGTGGTCTTTGGCGAGGCTGTAATAGGCGCGCGGGTCATCACTGGTGAGGATCTCCGCCCCTGCCCGGCCAAAAAACGCCTCAAGCTCAGGATCTTCGGCCGTGCCAAGATCGCGCGGGGCCTCTGGCCGGATGTAGTAGTCCTCGGGCAAGCCCTCGATCTGATCCGCGTTGAACACGCGATAGGCGCGCGCATAGGGCAGTTCTTCCTCGACGCCCAATTCGTTCTCTCGGGTGAACGTCCCGTATTTGACCACAGTCGACGACGTTTCACCTTTGCGGACTTGACCGCCCAGCTCCTGCGCCTGCTTGTAGGTCATCCAGCGGCTAGAAACATAGCCATGCTTGGCCGCCATGACCCAGAGCATCAGGACATTGATCCCGCGATACTCCTCGCCGTTGTGTCGGGTCGGCAGGGCAATGCCGGACGCGCTTCCGGTCCACGGCTTGCGCCATGGCGGCGTGCCCGCTTCGATCTCTGCAATAATAGTGTCGGTGACATGGGCATAAACATCAAACTTCGGTGCCATTTGCGGCCTCCTCGATCAAAGTGACGCGGGTGAGGCTTCGTGCCCCCTTCCGCCGATGGGCTGCGCCTCGGCCACCTGATCTGACCGAATACGCATGTATTCGGCGGAACAGAGTGGGAGAGGGCAAAGCCCGACCCATGGCCCTGAACGGGGCTGTCAATCGGCCACATTTGCGAAGAAAATGTCTGCGCCAAAATCAGACGCCAATTTGCCGCGCGAGGAATGGTTCGCCTGCGAGACAGGGGAAATTGGTGACTGATTTTGGGGATGGACTAAGGTTGACCGCCACGGACAGGGATGTTGGGCGGACCAAACAAAAAGAATGATGTCTGGATCGGGGGGAGCGGGCCATCGGCCCGTTGAGCCCTGATGCAGTCCGTTTGCAAAAGCCGTCCTCGCGGGACGACAATCATGTAATTTCGTGGTTAATGTGTGCTGTACAAGAAATTATTAGAATCATGTTTTCAGGGGAAAAATCGTGCAAGCAGAGGGCTCATTCGGTCGAACAATCCAGCTTTTTCTCGTCGACGGGAAGCCAACTGGGCTGCGAAAAGCGACAATCCATGGTTGGACAGGTTTGCTTTTTGTAAGCGGCGCTTCAGCTTTCGGCGATCTGACCGCTCGTGAAGAAGTTGATCGGACCGGTATCTATATCCTATCGGGTCCTGATCCCGAAAAAGCCGGTGCAACCCGCTCCTATATTGGCTCCGGAAACTCCGTGGCCGAGAGGATCAAGCAAAGCGCGATCAAAAGAGATTTCTGGGAAACTGCCATCACCATCACCACAAGTGACGATGACCTTTCCAAAGGACACGCGGAGTATCTGGAGGCGCGGCTCATAGAGCAAGCCGCCCAGGCAGGCCGCGTCACGCTGGATAACGGCACGCAGCCGGACACCAGCAGGCGACGATTGCCCGAGGCCGACGTAGCCAACATGGAGCAGTTTCTATCAAACCTTCGCATCATCCTGCCCGTGATCGGTCTGGATATGCTCAAGCCACAACCGCGCGCGGTAACACAGACAGCGAAGCCTGTTGACGAGCGGACCGAGGGCGAAGTGCAATTCGAGATCCGCCACAAGAGCGGCGTCAAAGCGACCGCTGTAGAGGAAGATGGTGAATTTGTTGTACTGGAAGGGTCTGAGGCGCTGACCGAAACTGGCTATGTCCAACAAAGCTACGGCAGCTTGAAGGAAAAGCTCATATCCGACGGCACTCTGGTCGCCGACGGCAATCAAAAACTCCGTTTCACGAAGCCTTGGTCGTTCAATAGTCCTTCAGCCGCCGCTGCTGTCGTCCTGGACCGAAACAGCAACGGACGCCTGGAGTGGAAGGTCAAGGGATCAAAACAGACGTACCACGACTGGCAACAAGCTGAAGCTAGCGCCTCGAGCTGACAGGGCCTCGTGACAAAAATATAAAATAAGGGGTTGATTTTTAAATCAGGCGATCGTATCTCTTGATCATCAAGAGGAACAAGTCGATGCAAGTTACAAACCACATGGATTGCAGAATGAACCAGCGCGGCATCAACAAGCAGATGGTAGACCTTGCGTTGGAGCATGGCGTATTTGAAGGCGACAAAATCGTGTTGCGCCGCAAGGACTGCGACCAAGTCGCGGCCGAACTTCGCCAAACGCTGAAGCTCCTTGAGCGCGCCAAGTGCAAGGGCGGGATCACAGTCGTCGTTGCGGGCGACTGTCAGATCACGACATACAACACGGGCAGTTTCGCACGCCCGGCGTCAAAAAAATAAGGGGCTGAAAGTGACCAAACCCAATCAAAGACAAGCCCTTTCGGCCGTGCGCCAGATTCCTGGCATTCAGCATGCAGCCCGTATTGTGGCCTTCTACGGCGCATCTCGCTTGGATCCCGAGAAATCGATGCCCTCCCCAAACGATTTGGAAGCCGCGAGTGAGCATGCAGGCGGGAGAGTTCTTGATGAAGCCACTCAGGCACTTCTTGACCTTTCGCCGAAGGAACGTCTGACCGCGATTGACGAATTGATGGCATCTAGTCATGGGCGCCACGAGCCATGGCTGCCCAAGGCCCCAGCAAAGCGCTTTGCAGAATTTGTCGATAACGCGAGTTCCGTACGCTGCTCGTTCGAGGCCTCCCTCCACACAGCACTTTTACTGGCAATGCAAGGCAAGGCAGTGCTCTTCGTAGCGCAAAATAAGGACATTTGTGACTTTGCACAAAGCCTTGCCGTTCTCTTGGAGTGCAAATTGCAAGTTCAACTCGCCGATCCACTCGCACGTACAGATACCACCATTTTTGAGGCAGAAGTGGGCTTTCCCCCTTTCGGATCCAAGCCCATGAATACCAACCAGATTCCGCGACGCACACTTGCGATATTGGACGCGGAAGAGGGAAAAAAGCGCCTAACCGAAGATGTGCTCGCTTTAGCCGACGCGCTAGCACAGTCGACCGGCCAAACCATCCTTTGTGTGCCAGATGGGCTAATGTATCGAGGCGTTGGCGTTGAGCCCCTAGCGCGCGAAGCGCTCGTTGCATCTGGTCGCTTGAAAGGCGTCCTTGCGGTTCCTGGCGGCATGATTTTCCCAAACACTATGATCGACACCGATGTTTTGGTTCTCACCCCTTCCAACATGGATGGCTCCAAGGTCAGAATGCTCGATCTTTCTCATCCAATCTTCTCTGGAAGAACAGTTAGGGGACGCCCTGAGATACTTCCCGGCACGAAATGGGCCCGCTACTTGGATGAAACCACCGCAACCGATGAAACCTTCGCCAAGGACGTCTCGCTCGAGGAGATCAAAGCGAAAGACTTCATCCTGAGCATCAACCGGTATCTGCTTCCTCCAGCCGCAGTCGCGCTGGAAAGCTTCCTAGAGCGCTCGCGCACGATTGAGTTGCAAGATGCGGTCGAACTGATCCGCCCTCTAAGTTTGGGCAAAGCAGAAGATGGAGAATTCACCATCTTCGAGGCATCGCCCGCTGATGTGAGCCAGCATGGCCTCCTGACACAACCGCACAAAATATCGACGCTAGAACGTGCGCAAATGCGCAAGGCTCGAAACCAACGGTTGCTTCCTGGCGATGTCATTTTGTCCGTGAAAGGTACGATCGGCACGGCAGGCCTCGTCCCCGCCGATGCGCCGACAAGTGACGAAGATGGGTTTTGGACGGCAGGCCAATCCTTCATGATCCTGCGCCCTAAACGCGGGGGCGTTTCCGGTGTGGTTCTGTATGAGTACCTGGCAAATCCAACGGTTGTTGAGGCGCTGCGCACACTTGCTGGCGGTTCAGCGATACAATCCATCGCTATCAAAGACCTGAAGGCCTTCCGAGTTCCAATCCCCTCCGAAGAAGAAGCCGAACGCGCAGAACTCACATTCAAGCAGAGGCAAGAGCGGCATGCTCAGATCGAGACAATCTTAGCCGAGATTGAAGCCGAGCGAACAAGCTCCTGGCCTAGCAGAGAGCTGAACCGAGACATGCCCTGACCTCCCGCCTCCAACCCAAACCAATTCAATTCATTTTCACGCCAAGCGTGCAGCACCCAATCAGAACGAGACTGAACCTTGAACACACAGACATCAACCACAGCAAAAGCCAACAACACCCACACGTCGCTCGCGGACTTCATTTGGAAGAACGCGGATGACCTTTGGGGCAACTTCAAACACGTCGATTTCGGCAAGATCATCCTGCCGTTCACGCTTCTCCGCCGCCTGGAATGCGTCCTTGAGCCTACTCGTGAAGAAGCCGCCAAAATGCACAAAATGGCCGTCGAAAACGGGCTCGACGTCGATGTCATCCTGCGTCAGGCAACCGGCTACCCCTTTTACAACACGTCAAGCTACAGCCTGGAAACGCTCGGGTCTGGCCGCACCCGCCAGAACCTTGAGGACTACATCGCGAAGTTCTCCGGCAATGCCCGCGTGATCTTCGAACAGTTCGATTTCATCAACACGATCAGCCAGATGGACAAGAAGGGCGTTCTCTACAAGATCTGCCAGAACTTCGCCGCCATCGACCTGCATCCCGACGCCGTTCCCGAGCGGACCATGTCCAACGTCTATGAACACCTGATCCGCCGGTTCGGGGCCGAGGTGAACGAAGCGGCCGAGGATTTCATGACGCCCCGCGACGTGGTCCACCTGGGCATCGAGCTTTTGCTCGAACCCGATGACCAGATGTTCATCGACAACCCCGGCATCATCCGCACGCTTTATGACCCGACGATCGGCACAGGCGGCTTTGTTTCCGACGGCATGGAGCACGTGCAGTCGTTGCAGGATCGTTATGGAACGGCCCCGACGCTTGTTCCCTACGGCCAGGAACTGGAATCTGAAACTCACGCCGTCTGTCTGGCGAGCATGCTTCTGAAGACGCTCAAGTCCGACCCCGGCCGCGACCTGTCACAGAACATCAAGCTGGGCAGTACGCTCTCGGCCGACAAATTCCGCCACGACAAATTCCACTACTGCGTTTCCAACCCGCCCTTTGGCAAGAAGTGGGAATTGGACCAGGCCGACGTCGTGCGCGAACACCGCGACCAGAGATTTGAGGGGCGCTTTGGCCCCAAGCTGCCGCGTGTCAGCGATGGCTCCATGCTGTTCCTGCTGCACCTTCTCAGCAAGCTTGAAGACCCCGCAAAAGGTGGCGGGCGCGCGGCGATCGTGCTCTCGGGCTCTCCCCTCTTCAACGGCAACGCTGGTCAGGGTGAATCTGAAATCCGCCGACACCTGCTTGAACAGGACGTGGTCGAGGCCATAATCGCCCTGCCGACCGAGATCTTCTTCCGCACGGGCATCGGCACCTACATCTGGGTTCTGTCCAACCGCAAGCCCGCTGACCGACGCGGCAAGGTTCAATTGATCGACGCGACCGAGATGTTTGAACCGCTCCGCAAGAGCGAGGGCAACAAGCGCCGCAAGATCGGGGACGACCAAATCCGTGATATCGTGCAGCTCTATGCCGACTTCGAGCCGACCAAGAAAAGCCTCATCCTCGATACGCAGAACTTCGGCTATCGCCGCATCAAGGTGCTGCGCCCCTTGCGCCACAAGATTGTCGTGTCAGATGCTGGATTCGAAGCGCTGGCCGAACACAAGGCTTGGGAAAAGCGCAGCAATGAGCAGCGGCAAGGCTGGCGCGATGTGTTGGCGGAGCACGCGAGCACCGACCATGACTGGCACTGGATCGACAGCTTTGCCAAGGCGGCCGCGAAGAAGGACGCGAGCCTCGGGAAAGCCGACGCGGCGCTGATCAAGGCGTTTCAAAAGGCCTTTGGCGTGCGGGATGAAAATCTGGACCCGGTGACAGACAAGAAGGGCAACCTCATCTCCGACGATGATCTGACGGATTTTGAGAACGTGCCCATGGGCACCGGTATCCACGACTACCTCGCGACCGAGGTGACGCCCCACGCCCATGACGCCTATATCGACGAGACCTACGTGGACGAGACCGACGGGGACATCGGGATCGCTGGCTATGAGATCAACTTCAACCGCTATTTCTACGAATACGTGCCGCCGCGCGATCTGGACAAGATCGATGCAGAGTTGAAGGCCATCGAGGCGTCCATCGCAGAAGTTTTGGCTGAGGTGACAGAAT
>JQGR01000102.1_pt1 | contig 14587 bp, 11 predicted proteins | sample 210181 | NCBI WGS metagenome assembly JQGR01 (sample SAMN02928655, study PRJNA255238) | bioreactor metagenome | biome: continuous culture; feature: L-culture metagenome assembled contigs; material: continuous culture biomass; isolation source: continuous culture inoculated with microbial biomass... | reverse complement strand
GGTCGGCGGACAGCCTGAATTGCTGCTGAGCCTGCGCCTGATGCGCGCAATCTCGGGTTCACCGCCGAAACACTGGCCAGCCAGATCGGATACGGATTTGGTGGCGCCGAGGTCACGCGGGTGCAACGCGATGGTGCCGAGCTGCGCGTGATCGTACAAAACGCCCGCTCCGCGCGTGACACCATCAACGACCTGATGCAGACCCGGTTGCGCAGCGACACGGGCATCTGGGTTCCATTGGAGACCGTGGCCGAGGTTGAAGGGGCGTATGTTTCCGGCGCGGTACGTCGGCGTGATGGCCAGCGGATGAACGTGGTTATGGCCTCGATCGACCGAAGCCGGGTGGCCCCGTCTGAAGTGGGACAGGCCGTGTTTGAACAATTGGTGCCCGAGCTTGCTCAGAAATACCCAAGCGTAAAAATTGCCACTGCTGGTGAGTTGGAAGAGATGGGCGAGATCCAGAGTGGGCTGATCCGTGCACTGATGCTGGCGGCCGTGCTGATCTATGTGCTGATGGCGGTGCCGCTAAAAAGCTATTGGCAACCGGTTGTGATCTTGGCGATTGTGCCTTTCGGCTTCATTGCGGCTTCGGTTGGGCATCTGATCATGGGGGTTTCACTATCGCTGTTTTCCTTTTTTGGTATGTTGGCGTTGACCGGCGTGGTGGTGAATGACAGCCTGGTGATGATCACCCGTTACAATCAGGCCCGCGAAGAAGGTGAGACTGTGGCTGAAGCGCTGCATGACGCTGGCATCGGCCGATTTCAGGCGATTTTTCTGACCACGGCGACCACGGTGATTGGCCTGTTGCCATTGCTCACGGAAACCTCAGAGCAAGCGCAATATCTGATCCCAGCAGCGGTTTCGCTTGCTTTTGGCGAATTGTTCGGCACGACGCTGATGCTACTGCTGGTCCCGGTGCTGATCGCCATTGCCGAAGATATTCTGGGCGTGTTCCGGCCGCGCAGCAGCCCCCTTCCAGCTTCCGAGGTTCAATCATGAGAATAAGGCATCTGACGGCAGCGGTAGCGGTAGCGGTTGAAATCCCGCAATTTCCCCGGTCTGTCCGGGCGCTTTTCGAGGCGAAGGATTGGGCAATGATCATCAGCGCGCCGCGCAGCTAGGATAGGTCGCTCGTGCCATCGCTCCGTTTTTGGACAGCCGCGAGCCAGACAAATACAGGATAATCAATACGTCCTGAGTCTAGGTAAGTTTAGAAAATTCAATAACTTGATCCGCGCCATCGCGAACCGCGTCACGGTGTGTCGCAAAAACCAATGAGCGTCCTTTGGCGACTTGTTTTAGAGAGTTAAGTATTTCGCGCTCAGTCGTTGGATCAATGGCCGATGTCACCTCATCAAAAAGCAGGATTTCTGCAGGAGACAATAGGCCACGCGCGATACAAATACGTTGGCGCTCTCCCCCTGATAGGGTTGCGCCCCCTTCGCCAAGAACTGTTTGATACCCCCACGGTTGCTTTGTGATAAAGCCATGGGCCTGAGCTGCCTTCGCCGCCTCGACTATCTCTGATTGCGAAGCACCCGGACGAAGGAGCGAAATATTGTCGGCGATGCTGCCTGACAGCAGCGGTGATTCCTGAGGCTCCAAATGCACCAGCCGGTGCAATTCATATCGGCTAAGGTGGCGTAGATCTTCACCCCCAATCCTGATGGTGCCACTGTCAGGATCTCGAATTCGCATCAAAAGGCTCAGAGCGGTACTTTTGCCACAGCCCGAGGGGCCGATGAGCGCCGTCACTGATCCGGATTGTATCGTGAAAGACAGGTCTTTGAGCAACAAAGGGGCGCCCTCATACGCAAATGAAACCGCCTTCATCGAAATGGTGTTTCCTTGCGGGCTGGCTGGATGTTGCGGTTCTTGCAGCGGTTGCGCGTCAAATATTTTCGACACACGGGCCAGGGACGCCTCCGCCATGCGCAATAACTCTACCACGCCGACCAATGATAAGACTGGTAAATAGACCGAGAAAAGCATCAGTAAGGCGGAGATCAGCACCGTTGGTTGTACGGATCCGGAACGCCATGCCAAATCGCCCATGGTCAGTGGCGGCCCCAGCAACAAAATTGCTCCATACCCGACGATCGGCAGTGTCAATTGATGCGCCATACAGATTGAGATATCGCGGAAGCTGTCAACGGATCGGGCGAAACGTTCCTTACCTTCTTTTAAACGGCTAAAGGTTCGAATAACCGGCAACCCCAGCACATATTCAACCATCTCTCCTCCTGCTGTGGCTTGAAGGTCTTGTCGACGGACGCTCAAGGATTGCAACCGCTGATTGGCCCAGAGCAGAAATGGGATGGCCAGGATGATCGACACAGTAACCACGCCCCCCAGACGTAGATCAACGATTGCCAGCCAAAGGATGACCAGCAGTGGCAATACCAATGCCTGGATCAGCCGGGGCAGTGCTTCTGACAGCATTACTTCGATCATTGCGATGTCATCGGTCAGCGCGGCCAGACTGTCCCCCTTGCCACGGTTTTGATGAAAGTCTGATGGCAGTGACCGTAGGTGCTTTAAAAGCGAAAGGCGCAGAGACTGGCCGACTTTATAGGAGGACACCCACAAGTCTCGCATGGCCAATCGGCTAAATATAATCTGGAGCGTCAGCGATAGGAATGTTGCCCCCGTTATTCCCAGCAATTGCCACCGGCTGAACCATCCTCCATTTGCAACATCTAAGACGCAGAAGACTGTCAGCGCATATGTGCCCCCAACGCAAGGGATTGTAGCAGCCGAAACAGACACGCCCTAAGGATCTGACGGCGTGCGGGGCCGGCATGGTGCCAAATCTGATCGAAGGGCTTGGGAATCATGCGCTTTGTTCCTGCACCGTACTTGCGTCGTTGCGCCAAAGATTGGCGTATAAACCGCTTTGCGCCAAAAGCTCTGCATGATGTCCACGCTGAACCACTTTACCATCATCCAGCACAACAATCTGATCCGCATGGGTGATTGTGTGCAGCCTGTGCGCGATTGCAATCACCGTGCGCCCCTGCATCAATGCCTTCAAGCCAGCTTGAACCTCTGCCTCACAGGTCGGATCAAGGGATGCTGTTGCTTCATCCAGAACCAGCACCGGAGCATCCTTAAGCAGTGCACGGGCGATCGACAGGCGTTGCTGTTCGCCCCCTGACAATTGCCACCCGCCTGCGCCGATAGGGGTGTCCAGACCAGCGGGCAGAATTTCGACAAAACTCAGCGCACGCGCGGTTTTTAAGGCGGCAAGCAAATTGGCATCACTCGCTTCTGGGCACGCCATCCGCAGATTTTCAGCAATGGTTCCGGCGAACAGTGTAGTACGCTGAAAAACGAAACTGACATGACGCATGAGTTGTGACAACGGGATCTCGCGCAGATCATGTCCACCCAAAGTAACACGGCCAGCGTCCGGGTCCTCCAGCCGTGGGATCAGCCCCACCAACGAGGTTTTTCCGGCCCCGGATGGTCCGACAACTGCCGTCAGCTCGCCGGGTTTAGCCACGAGGTTCACGCCACTCAAGGCCTTGGTATCGCCATAGTTGAGGTATGCATCCTCGATCACGACCTCATGGTTCGCGATCTCAACATCTTGTGTCGCATTGGGCTGTTCTGAAATGGCCAGAATTTGTGCCAGTTGCGTGGTCCCCATGGCCACGTGGTTGAAATGGTGCATCAGATTAAAAAGCCGCAGCAAAGGTAGGCTGTAGTGGGTGCCCAAAATCAAAAACAGGCCTAGATCCACAAGTTCTACGCCACCCTGCTGCAACCGCCATAGCCCTATCGGTAAAATGAAGCACAGATTGGCGGTGACCAACGCAAAGAACACCGACCCCAAGGGCACATAGCGCCGCGCCAGCTCGGTGACGATTTCAGTAAAGTCGCGTATGGCGGGGGTGGCAGGTCCGGCTGTATCTGCCTCAGGTGGCAACGTGCCAAGTATTGGCATCATGGCCAGCTCTTCGGCAAATGCGGCATTCATGGCAGCCGAGCGTTCTTGGTGTGGTGCAGCCAGATCTGCCGTGGTGCCCATGGCCCGAAATATCAGGACAAAGCTGACGATAGTTGGCAGGATACAGACCAGCGCCAACACCGGATCGACCCAGACCAACAACGCAGAGACCAATAACCAAGCCACCATCGCCGAAAAACCCTCGGGCAAGGCGTGCGCGACAAACAGTTCCAGCCGCTCAGGCTCGCTGATCAGCAACTGCTTTGCTTTGCCTGACGGAATGCTGCGCACCTTGGCCAACGGTATCCTTGCCAGATGGTTTGCCACGGCATCTCAGATCACGCAGCATTTTGAAGGCAACAATATGCGATTGCGTCAAAGCCAAACCGTTTGACAAATGACCGACAAGAACAGCCACCAGCGCAACCCCCGCCCCCAGAGCAAAAAAACGGGTCGACGCAGCCCCCGTCACAACCTGCCCCAGCAGTGTCCAGACCACGACGTAGGGCACCAGTTCCAGCAACGTGGCGATCAGCGATAGACCTGTCGCTACAACCAATCGGATACGAAAGGGGCGAAGGTGGGTGCGGATCATAGCCAAAGCGGATTTTGGATCTGCTCGGCCCACATCTTCAGTTTCGATTCCAGTGCTCATGGATCACGATATCTCTGGCAATGGCAAAAAAGGGATTTCGGGGGCGGCCATGCGTTTGACCGTCGAATTCAGCATGAATTTTGAAGTCATCACACCCATCAGATGCTTTTGCAGAGCCATGCCAAACCGGCTGGATGGTACGAATTGCCCCCAATCCGCCCTGCATTTTTTTGGATCTTTTCAACAATAGGGCGCAGTTCGGCTTCAAAACTGTCAAGCGCCTGATCGACATCACCATTGGCCAGGCCCCCGGCTAAGTTCAAAGCGCCGGCCATTGCTGTCGACGGCCCTTCTCCCGAAATAAGCGCCATAGACCATGCAGCGTCCCCCAAAAGAACGACACGTCCACGCCGCCAACTGCCGAGTTTCACCAACGCCAGCTTATCGGCAAAACTGGAACTCCAATCCTCGCAAGCCGAAATGGCCTGCGCGAGCGGCTCAGGCCAACGTCCAAACAATTCCTCCACGCGTTTCAGTTTGTCTGCGGCATCATGGCGGCTGATATCCTGGTCTCTCCAGACCAGCAACGTTTCTGCGCTGCCATCATTCAACCGATAAATCGAGGCCTGCTGTCCGACATCTGAGATCCCGGAAACTGACTGGGTCAACACCTCCTTCGGCACATAGCGCCACGCGGCCACGCGATAACCCAGTTCGGTCACACAGGTTTCATCTGGGCCGAAGACCATCCGGCGCAGGGCAGAGCGGTGGCCATCCGCCCCGACCACTAGATCGAAACTGTCGGAATACCCATCGCTCAAGGTGACATGGACCCCGGCATCATCTTGTTTCAACGTTTCAATAGACACTCCATGGCGCATGCCGATCCCGTCACTCTCGGCCTCCAGCACATCCATGATATCGCCACGTAAGATCGCCAACATGCCGCCGGGTGCTGCTGCCATCAGCTTAGCGTAATCAAACGACAAGAACGGCTTTGCATCGGGCGTGACATAGCACGACCGGCCGATCTGAATGCGTTGCGCCAATAAAGCCTTGTCCAGCCCCAAGGCCGCGGCGGCACGTAGCCCATTATGGCGTAACCCTACGACATAACCGCCACTTGGCCCTTTGGGTTGACGTTCAATCAAAACCGGGGCCATGCCAAGCCGGTGTAATGCAAGGGCCAGCGTCATTCCTGCTGGCCCGGCGCCTTGTATTAGAATCCGCATGGTTCAGAACGACTGGCGTAGAGTGAGACCAACTTCGCGCCCGCGTCCCAAAGTATACGCATTGGTTCCCGGACCAGCCGCAAACCCGTATTGCGCATATTTCTCATCGGTCAGGTTGTTTACATAGAGATCAAGCTCTATTCCATTTTCCATTTTCCACGCCAAACCCGCATCAACCAATGTATAGGCGCTTTGCCCTACGGTGTTCCCCTCATCAAACCAGACCTCGCTTTGATAGCTAACACCCAGACGTGGGGTCAGCGTGCCCTGCCCCTCACCCAGATCGAATGTGTAGTCGACACCAAGCCGCGCTGTGAATTCCGGCACATGTGGGACCCGGTTACCCGTCAAATCCACCCCCGGTGACAGTGGGTTATTATAGGCCGAAAAGATTGAATCTGTATATCCAAGTGCTGCGCTTACGCCCAGGCCATTCGCTTGATAACGCATATCAATATTGATGCCCTTGGCTTCGGCCTTCCCAACATTTTGCAGATATTGGACCGGTGCGGTGCCAACGAACATTTGCAGATCATCTGTGCGCATTGCGAAAGCTGCTATTGATCCGATGAAACTGTCATCCGCAGACGCAAATCGAAGACCAATTTCGGCGTTTTTCACCCGCTGAGGGTCATAGGAAAGAACCGCTGCTGATGGCATTGCATTTCGCGAGAAACCACCGGATTGATATCCGGTTGAAAGCAAGCCATAGGCCTGCAGATTGTCGCTGATCTCATAGCTGACCCCAAGCTTGGGGGACACCTCGCTCCAGTCTCCTTTGGCCTGATGGGTGGCACCAAAGCCTGCACTGTTAACCTCAGCTTCTTCCCAATCAAACCGAACCCCCGGCGAGATGCTCAGGCGGTCGGTGACATCCCAGGTCAGATCACCAAAAAGCGCAGCCTTTTGGGTTTCGATATTAACGTTTGCGCCAAATGCCTCGCGGGTGAAATTGCTTTTCGACAGGGATCCCCCCACCACATAACTCAATGAGCTGCTTCCGGCAGACGCGAAACGAAACTCTTGCGTGGTCGTGGTTTGTGTTTCCGGGGTGTAGTAGCCGTAAATCGTGCGATCAAAATCCCGATCCTGATAACTGGTTGCTGACGTAAAGGTGCCCCAGCCCAGATCATAACTGGCAGTTAAACCCAACGTGGTGATACGCTGATCGTAGTGCGACGGGTAAGGCACCACCGTGCGTGAACCAAAACTGCCGCCGGGCACGAAATACTCTTCGTCCGAAAACACTTCGCTGCGTTGTGCGCTTAACATAATATCCCAAGGGCTGTCTTCTGGCGCAAAGCGCAGACGCAGACGGGCGTTCTTGCTTTCCGAGCCGCCTTTCCCCTCTCCTGTTGGCAAATACAGGTGGTCTTTTTCATCAATATAGCCCAACGCAAGATCGGCCCAGATCCCCTCGCCAAGCTGTGTTTCGCCCTTCAGGTTGATACTGTTCCGCTGATCACCAGCGCTCAATGAATACCTAAATGGTGCCCCATCACCGGGTTTTACCGAGGTCACGTTAAGAACCCCACCCGATGCACCGCTTCCATAAAGTGTACCTTGAGGACCATAAAGCAGCTCAACATTGTCCACACCAAAAGGCAGCAGTTGCGCAAGCGATCCTGAGTCCTGAGGAATGCCGTCAACATAAACGCCCACAGACGGGTTGTAGAAATCCAACGAAGCCTGCCCGCGCACAGAAAACGACGAATACGGGCGCGACGAACGCATATCGACACTTAGCCCGCCAAAAACGCGGTCAAGGTCCTCTACGGATGTCACATTGCGATTTTCCAGCGCTTCATCATTGGCTTGCGCCACCGTGCCAGAAAAACTGAACGCGTCCTGCGGGCGCTTGGCCCCTTCAAGGTAGATTGTACCCAGTTTAGTCGGCTCTTCTTGCGATTGCGCTTGCATTGGCGTTGCAACCGCACCAAGGGCAAGCGCCGAAATAGAACAGATAAATGTGGTCTTCATAAGTTTAGTCCTTGGATGTTTTTGAGGATGCCGCCTGAGAGGGCAAAGGTGCGTGGCGCAGCACAAGAGGGGCAGAAACAGCCATTAGCCCCCAGCGATGACAAACACGGTCGCATAACCAAAATATTGGGCGATCAGCCCAGAAAGGATGGCTCCGGCAACCAGAAGAAGGATGTCGAACGCTTGCAAAACAGCAAATTCGGTGGCGGCCTGATCCGGATCGCAGCATTCAATCATCAACGCATAGATAGCGACAAAGCTAATGGCGATGGCGGCCGAGAGCCCAAGATGGAGGACAATCAAACCTGCGGGACCTCCAAACGGAACTACGCTCCATAAGGCATGAGAGATCGCCCCCAACAAGAACAGACATGCGGCCAACTTGAGCAGCAGTACAAGCTCGATGTTTCGTGCCATGATCGAGGCCACGACAGCCGTGATAAGCCCGACCCCCATCGCACCTGCGCCCCGCACCCAGGCGATGGTCTCAAGGTCTAATCCGGCATCCACCAGCATGGTCCCCGAAACCGTCAGGGTAAGACGCACCGCGCCATTCCAGCCCAATAGCATCAGTAGGCCGCGGCGCAAAAGCGGTTTGGATATTGCACTGCGAAGACTGGCTGCTGGGTTAGAGCTTTGGGCATGAAGGTTTTGCCCCGACAAGAGAGCGGGAAGCGTCAACAACACCATAATAGCCGCAAGTGTCAGCATGGCCGATTGCCAGCCATAGACCGCATAAACCCAGAGCCACAACCCGCCACCGATCAAATAGCCAGCGTAGCCACCCATGGTGCTGGCACCGCTGGCTAAGGTTCGGCTGCCCGTTTCCGTGGCATGGATCCCGGCAGCGTCTGTAGCGATGTCCTGTGTGGCCGATGCCAGAACAAGAACGGCAAAAACGGGCAGAACCCAAATCGGTGCAGCTCCGACATCGATCCTCGCTGCAATCAAGAAACAAGCAATCAGCACGAGTTGACAGGTCAGGATCCACCCTCTTTCCGTGCCATATCGGTCCACCAACGGTGCCCAGAATATTTTGAGCGCCCAGGGCAGCACAAAGATTGACATGAACCCAATTTGTCCCAACGCCATGCCAGCATCACGCAATATCACCGGCAGGGCAGAATTCAGGATCCCCGCCACCATCGACTGCGCTGTGTAAAGTCCAGTGAGCACCAAGATTAAGGCCAATGGCCGTGCGTTATTCTGAATGAGAGTGTTTGTTATCTGCGTCATAAATCCCGTCACTTTCGCCATCTCCTTTAGCGCCACCGGGAATACTTGACTAATGTGATCAGGATTATATTGTCGCGATCGGTACCAAAATCCACACAATCAGGCACCCGAGATCGCACTTTCGCGATAGCCAATCCATGAAAGCGCCACGACTCCACAGCGATCAGAGGGATTTTGCCCATGAAAATCAAAGAAACTGAACGCCACATGACCCATGCAGACCAGCATGAAATCGTGGTGCCCGGACCATCAAGCGAAACACACGGGGCCGTTGGAGACGGCTTTTGGCATACAATATCCGCGCGTCCCGGCATGAGCGTGTCAGTCTTTGATGCAATCAATCAGCAGAACATGAGCGAAATAGTGCACACTGAACCTTGTGCCTCATTGATCTACTTGTTCTCCGCACGGGGCGAAAGCTGGATGTTGGATGCACAAGGCCAACGCAGCCAAACTGTGCCGATGCGTCCGGGCTGGCTGTATTTTATGTATGCGCCTTTGCTGACCAAGGGCGTGAATGAGGTCCCAAAAGGTGCGCGCATACGCGGCTTTGATGTGCGTCTCTCACTTGATGTCTGGCACCGCATAACAGGCGCGACTCCCCCTTGCACATTCAATGCTGACCACCCATATCACACGGCCAGTTGTGGCTCCTCATGGGTTGGTATCTTGCCCGTACGCCCGGAACAACGCGTTGCAGCACAAGAACTTTTCGACGCTGCACTTTCAAAAAATGAGGATCTGATGGTCGAGGCCCGTTGCCTGGAATTGATCAACTCATCATTAAAAACACTTACCACCGCTTCGGCCGGACGCACGGCGTTGGCACGTGATCGCGACGCAGTGGAAACGGTGAAACAATGCATCCATGCCCAACTTGACCACAATTGGAGCGTGGCCGAATTGGCGCAACAGGCAGGCATTACCGCCAAACGATTGAAACAGGCCTTTCCATCCCATGTCGGATTACCGGTTTACAAATATGTGCAAGAGGTCCGTCTGTCTGAAGCAGAACGGCTGTTAGCAGAAGGCAACCACCGAATAACCGACGTGGCCCTTACGGTAGGATATGCAAGCCTGAGCCATTTCTCTGTGTTGTTTAGGCGCCGGTTTGGGATGTCTCCCTCACAATACGCGGACTTCTCCAATAGCAAGCGAAGCTAGCGCGCGATGAGCACAAAGAAGATGTAAAATCTTGTGACTATGGAATGAAAACAGCGGTGTGCCCCCCGAATTTGAGCAACTCAGTTACGATGGCTTGCCCCCCTATTTAACAGGGTGTCGGCCTTTCTTGAGCGGTTGCACCTCAATTTTCAGGCAAACGACGAGAGCGAGGCCGTTGTCAACACAGTGAAGTGCTCATTGTCTGGCCCAGATGACGCAATCAATCGCACCTTTAACTGTGGGCATGGCAGTTACAAGCTAATCGGCTTTGGCGACGCCTGAGGGGTGGGGTTGCTCGGTTGAGGTGACCCACCGCGGCCGCCAGTCAACAATCGCTCACTGCCACTGCGGGGGATACGCCTTTTCAGTTTTGATGTAGAGCACCTACCCGACGTTGACCCAGACATCATACCACAGGTTTCCAGATCGCCTCCGATATCAGGAACGAGCCATTGCGGCAAATGCTCCATTCTTTTTGGAGGGTGGTTTCAATGAAAATCACGGCTTGGAAATAGGCGCTTTGCTTGATCGCGGGGGTGCATGGCGCGGGAGGGATAGCGTGACTGCTTGGGGGTATCATCGGCACGGGGGCCTGCGGTGGTCAGGGCTTCTGGTTCTGGGTGGCCCAGTTCGAAAAGTTTATGTGACATATCCTGAATATCCTGTGCGATCAGATGCACAACGACCCCTTCGCGTTGCAGATAACCTGTCACACGCAAAAGCCGCGCCCCCATGACGATACGCCGAAACCGTTCATAAACCTTTGGCCAGACCACAACATTACTGACGCCGGTTTCATCCTCAAGCGTCAGGAAGATCACGCCAGAGGCCGTGCCGGGTCGCTGTCTGGTAATGACAAGGCCGCAGACGCTGTAGCATCCTGGGGCAATGTCCTGCAAAGAGGCGTGTGTGACAAGGCCAGGAAGCGTGGGACGCAGCAATTCCATCGGGTGGGCGCGCAAAGTCAGCCGGGTGGACACATAATCTTCGACCACCTCTTCGCCCAATTGCATGACCGGCAGGGTTACCTGTGGTTCTTGAATGTTTTCTCCATCAATCGGATCATTGAACAGGGGTAAAGGTTTGGGGCTTTGGATAGCTTTAACCTGCCACAACGCGTCACGACGCGTGAGCCCCATATCCGAGAACGCATCCGCTTCGGCCAGACGCGTTAATACCTCCGGGCGCAGGCCCGCACGGAGCCACAATGCTTCCGGGTCGGGATAGCCATTGCCTCGGGCTGCTACGATCCAGCCTGCATCTTCCTCTTTCAGCCCTTTGATTTGGCGAAAGCCCAAGCGCAGCGCCAAGCTGCCGTCGGGGCGGCGCTCCAGGGTATTGTCCCAATCGGAGCTATTTACACAGATCGGGCGGATTTCGACTCCGTGTTCACGGGCATCGCGCACGATCTGTGCGGGGGCATAAAACCCCATAGGTTGGGAGTTCAGTAAGGCGCAGGAAAAAATGGCCGGATAATGGCATTTCAGCCAGGCAGAGACATAGGCCAGCATGGCAAAGGCTGCAGCGTGGCTTTCTGGGAAGCCGTAATCAGCAAAGCCCTCGATCTGCCCAAAACAGCGCTCGGCTACCTCCTGAGAATAGCCATTGTTCAGCATCCCCGCGATGAATTTGTCGCGATAAGTGCCAATGGTGCCCATGCGCCTAAAGGACGCGAGAGATCGGCGCAGGTGGTCCGCCTCTTCCGCCGAGAACCCGGCACCCACCACTGCGATTTGCAGGGCTTGTTCCTGAAACAGCGGCACACCCAACGTGCGTTTGGTCACTTCCTCCAGAGCGGGGCCAAAGGGTTCCGCATTTTCCTGACCGTTCCGACGCCGGATATAGGGTTGCACCATGTCGCCTTGGATGGGGCCCGGGCGCACGATGGCAACTTCGATCACCAGATCGTAAAATTCTCGGGGGCGCATCCGGGGCAGGAAATTCATCTGCGCCCGGCTTTCCACCTGAAAGACACCAATCGCATCGGCGCGGCAGAGCATGTCATAGGTGGCCTCATCGCCCTGGGGAACCGAGGCGATACTATGGCTGATATTGTCGTGCTGTTGCAGCAGCTCAAAGGATTTGCGAATGCAGCTGAGCATACCCAGACCCAACACATCCACCTTGAGGATGCCCAAAGCGTCGATGTCATCCTTATCCCAGCAGATGACCGTGCGATCCTCCATCGCGGCGTTTTCGATCGGGGCCAGTTCATCAAGCCGTCCGCGCGTAATGACAAAGCCACCCACATGTTGCGATAGGTGGCGCGGAAAGCCGATGATCTCGCCAATCAGGCGGATGGTTTGCATTAAGCGGCGGTCATTTGGGTCAAGGCCAAGTTCACGGATGCGGTCCAGATCAACGCCGCCATTGGTCATGCCCCATATCTGGCTGGACAGGCCTGCAGTCACGTCCTGACTAAGCCCCATGACCTTGCCCACCTCGCGGATGGCTGCGCGGGTACGGAAGTGAATGACCGTTGCGCAAAGCCCGGCACGGTGGCGGCCATATTTCTCATAGATCCACTGGATCACCTCTTCGCGCCGTTCATGCTCGAAATCGACATCGATGTCCGGTGGCTCGCCCCGGTATTTTGAAATAAATCGCTCGAACACCATTGCGATCATATCAGGGCTGACATCGGTGATGCCCAGGAGATAACAGAGGATGGAATTCGCCGCCGAGCCGCGCCCCTGACATAAAATGCCCTTGGATTTGGCGAATTGCACAATGTCATGCACGGTCAGGAAATAGGCGGGAAAATTCAGTTCTTCGACCACTGCTAGTTCTTTTGTCATCAGCTCTATCGCGCGTGCAGGCGGGCCATCAGGGTAGCGGCGTTTCAGCCCCTCTTGCGCCAGCCGTTCCAGCCGTGCCTGCGGGGTTTCATTTTCGGTTTCCTCATGCGGGTAGTCATAGGACAGCTCACCCAGATCAAAGCAGCATCTATCGGCGATTTCCAATGTTCGACGCAGGGCCGCAGGGTGATTGCGAAAGAGGCGCGCCATATCCATGCCCGCCTTCAGGCGCCGTTCGCCATTAGGCAGCGCACGGGTGCCAATTTGGTCGATGGTGATATGTTCACGCATGCAGGTCAGCACATCCGCAAGCTGGCGACGGCCCGCGCGATGCATCAGCACATCTCCGACGGCAACCATCGGGGCAGACGCCTTTTGCGCCGCCTGTGCGCAGGCATTCAGATAGGCTTGATCACTGCCGTCATACCGCGGAGCTGCACCCAGAAAGACGTGACTCGGGAAATGGCGAGCGAGTATTTGAATATCCGCGATGCCCGCGTTCAAGACACCTTGCGGTAAGGCAATCAGGACCATGCCTTTGCAAGCGGCAACCATATCTTTGATGTAAAGAGTACAGCGCCCTTTTTCGGCACGCCGTTTGCCTAAGGTCAGCAGGCGCGTCAGCTGTTTATACGCCGCCCGGTTGCGTGGGAGAGCAACCCAATCCACTGCACTATCCTGCAAAATCAACCGGCACCCTACAATGAGCTTGGGGAAAATTATCGGATCAGGCTTAGTGAGGGGGCAGCCCTGATCGCAGGCCTGCCAGGACGGGCTGTCCATACGCTGCTGAGATCGTGTTTTCAAAGCATCCTGCGTTTCGCGTTTCAGCTCTTTCAACGCAGACCATGCCCGCACCACCCCCGCCAGTGAATTGCGGTCAGTAATCGCAATGGCAGACAGGCCCAACTCGGCCGCCCGCACCACCAATTCCTCGGGATGCGATGCCCCAGTCAGAAAGGTGAAGTTTGTGGTGACGCACAGCTCGGCATAGTCCTGGGCCTGCATGCGGGTATCCAGCATGTCACGCCGGAACGCCTCGATCGGACGGTGGGTGCGGTTGACTTCGATCATGCGAACTCTCCCTGTACAAACCAACCGGGGTTTTGCGGTGTGTAAAATAGCCAAAGCCGCCGCCCTTCACGCGTTTCCACCCGCCAGTAATCGCGTAAGCCCGAGCGCCAGTTTTCATCCTCAAGCCACCACTCCGGGGTAATCCGTTCCGGCCCTGTTGCGCGACCTGTAGTGAGCGACATGCGCCGCCAGCGGAACCGTGCCGGGGGGCGCGCGCCTGTTCCGGCAATCGGCTCTGGTGGAAACAGACAAATCGGGCGCGGCTGTGTGCTGACCCAGTTATCTGCTGGGTCTGAATAGGCCGCAGATGCCACAATAAAGCTGCGTTCGGGGATATGGCTGTCCGCCGGTAAAAACCGTTGAATGTTCTCCAATCCAATCCGTGCACCCAATCGAGAAATCAGGTCATCCAGTTTATCTTTTCTGCCACCTGAAACATGGCTGATCTGCTGCACTGGCAGGGTTTCCACTTGCGTCGCCTCCAGCCTCAACTGATCAATGCCAAACCCTGCATCGACCTCGCTCAGCCCCCGTTCAAAGAGCGGCAGGATGC
>JQGR01000101.1_pt1 | contig 14667 bp, 18 predicted proteins | sample 210181 | NCBI WGS metagenome assembly JQGR01 (sample SAMN02928655, study PRJNA255238) | bioreactor metagenome | biome: continuous culture; feature: L-culture metagenome assembled contigs; material: continuous culture biomass; isolation source: continuous culture inoculated with microbial biomass... | reverse complement strand
GCTTACCTTTTCCGGCGCTTTGAACAATCACCGCCCCCGTTTGGTGCCCGCAAAGTCCGTGCCGATGATGGTGCCTTCTGAGGCTGAAATTGTGATCGAGGTTATGTCTCGCCCACCGAAATGGCCCCGGAAGGACCGTTTGGCGATCACACCGGCTATTACAACAATGCCGAGGATTTCCCGGTAATGACCGTCACCGCGATCACCCACCGCAAAAGCCCGCTGTATCTGTCCACTTACACAGGCCGCCCACCCGATGAACCGGCAATCATTGGCGAAGTGTTTAACCAATTGGCACTGCCCACCATTCAGGCGCAGATCCCCGAGATCCACGACCTCTGGCTGCCGCCCGCCGCCTGCTCTTACCGCATGGCGGTGATTTCGATCCGCAAACGTTATCCGGGTCAGGCACGCCGGGTGATGATGGCGCTTTGGGGAATGTTGGCGCAGTTCAGTTATACCAAGATGATCATTGTGGTGGATGAGGACATTGACCCACGCAATTGGGATGACATTTCATGGGCGCTTGCCACGCGGATGGATCCGTCGCGGGACGTGATGATGATGGAAAGCACCCCGATGGATTACCTTGATTTCGCCTCACCCGAACCGGGGCTGGCGGGCAAAATGGGCATCGATGCAACCAATAAGCTGGGGGCGGAAACCGCGCGCGAATGGGGCAGCGTGATGCAGACCGCACCGGAAGATGCGGCATTCGCCGCCGACCTTCTGGCGCGGGTGATGCCGGAGGAAACCCCATGAAACAGCGTGTGATCCTTGGGGTTTCCGGCGCTTCAGGCGCGGCGCTTGGCCTGTCGGTGGCACGGCAACTGGCGGATATGAAGGTTGAGATTGACCTTGTGATCAGCCCTGCCGCGGAACGGACTTTGGCTGAGGAATGCGGCGCGGACGCGCTTGAGCAGGTCAAATCCTGCGCCACCACGCATCACGACATCCGCAACATCGGCGCGAGCATCGCCTCGGGGTCCGTGCCTGTTTCAGGGATGATCGTGGCACCCTGTTCGATGCGAAGCCTCGCTGCGATTGCCCATGGGCTGGATGACAACCTGCTGACACGGGCGGCGGGGGTGCAACTGAAAGAACGGCGCAGGCTGGTGCTTATGGCGCGCGAGGCCCCGCTGACGCTGGCCCATCTGCGCAATATGACCGCGACCACCGAAATGGGGGCGATCATCCTGCCGCCCGCGCCGGCCTTTTACCTGAAACCGCAAAGCGTCGATGAGGTGATCACGCAGATTGCCGCCCGCACAATCGATCTGTTGCGGCTTGGCCCCGCTCAGGCGCAGGCTTGGTCTGAGGGCTAACACGCGGAATTTTCCAGAAATTCCGGCCAAAAATTCTGAAGATTGTGGGAGGATCCGCGACCTCACCCCTTGGGAAACTGATCGCGGAACTCGGCCAAGGTCAGGTCGCGCAGGGTGACATAGCCCACCACCAGATCCATCTCGGTGACAATGGCATGTTCCGCCCCCAACCGGGTAAGCAGCCGGATTGCATAGCGCGCCTGCATCGAGGCGGCCACGGTCAAAGCCGGTTTTTCCATGATCTCATAGATGCTGACCCGGGTCGGGTTGCGATTGGGGGCAATCACATCCCGGCCAATCATACCAATTGTGATCAAACCGTATTCATCCGCCTGATCCCGCTTGCCAATCACCAGCGCATCCGCGCCAGTTTCTTCCATGATTTCCAATGCCTTACGGGTCGAAGACAAGCCGTCCACCAAGCGGGGATCTGGCTGCATCGCATCACGGACGCGGGTCATTTCCGGCTGGCTCATAGCTCATCCTCCTGAAGGGAATTGCGCAAGGCGGCCACCTGAGTTTCCAAGCCAATCGCATCTTCGATATCGATCTGGAACACCACACCGCTGCCCGGTTCTTCGCGGAAAGCCCCTGCATTGGCGACCGCTTCAAGAATGTCAGAAGCTTTATGTTCTTCCACCAAAAACAGGGCCATATCGCGCTGGCCAGCGACGGTCAGCCCAAGGAAGGTCTTTTTCTGCTTGAGCCCTTCCCCCCGCACCGAGGTGATCACTGTGGCCCCGGTGGCCCCGGTGGCGCGAGCGGCGTCCAGCACCGTGTCGGTCTTGGCATCTTCCACCAAGGCGATGATCAGTTTGAACTTCATGGCGCTTCCTCTCTGTCGCCTTCGATGACTTGTTTAATACCATTCCGCCGCGCATTCCACTCTACAAATTGCGCATAGCCCATCACCGTGATCATCGGGAACAGGCTGGCCAGTGCCACCAGGCCAAAGCCATCCAGCACCGGGCTGCGTCCCGGCACGGTCGAGGCCAGCCCCAACCCCAGCGCCGCCACCAGCGGCACGGTCACAGTTGAGGTGGTCACCCCGCCACTGTCATATGCAAGCGGCACAATCATTTTGGGTGCGGACATGGTTTGGGCAATCACAATCACATAGCCCACAATCATGTAAAGATAGAGCGGTGTGCCGGTGACAATCCGGTAAGTGCCGACCGTCAGGCTGAGCGCCACGCCAATGGCCACCGCAAGGCGCAACCCCCAGGAGCTGACCGCCCCCCCGGATACATCCCGCGCCTTCAGCGCAACCGCAATCAGCGAGGGTTCGGCGATGGTGGTGGAAAAGCCAATGGCAAAGGCAAACAGATAGGTCCAGCCATGGGCGGTCCAATCGGCGGGGTTCGAGATAAAGCTTGGGTCGGTCAACTGCCGCGCCATGCTTTCGCCAATCGGGAAAAGGGCGTATTCAAGGCCAAACAGGAACAGGCCAAGCCCCAACACCACATAGACCGATCCGATCAGAACCTGCGGCAGGTGCGGCACAGGTTTGCGCAACACAACCACCTGAAAAACACCAAAATCCCTGCAATCGGCAGGATATCCAGCACGGTGGACAGTATGGTTCGGATCAGGTCAGCGATCATCCTGCGCCCCCCCTGCTGCGGCCACAATGCCAAAGCCCAAGACAAAGACAATCGGCAGCAAAGACGCGAAGGCCACCAGCCCAAAGCCATCAATCATCGGATTGCGCCCCTTGATCACCGAGGCCAGCCCCACGCCCAGCGCCGTGGTCAATGGCACGGTCACGGTCGAGGTGGTCACGCCGCCGCTGTCATAGGCGATGCCGATGATTTCCGGCGGGGCAAACCAAGTCAGGATCACCACAATGACATAGCCACCGATGATCAGATATTGGATCGGCCAGCCCAGCAGAATGCGCAACACGCCGATCACCAGCGAAGCACCCACCGCCACCGCGACCGTATAGCGTAGCGCATCCGCATAGGCGGTCTGTGCCACCGGATCATCCGCCACCGCGCCGATCAGCGTCATAGTGCGCGCGGCCTCGCCGGTCACTGCGATCAGCGCGGGTTCCGCCACCGTGGTGCCAAAGCCCAGCGCAAAGGAAAACAGCAACAGCCACAACAAGTTACCCTTGTTGGCAAAAGCATCAGCCAGGCTTTCGCCCAGCGGAAACAGGGCCAGCTCCAACCCGCGAATGAAAACCGCCAACCCGATCATCACAAACAAAAGTCCGATCAGCTTGGTCGACAGATCGTCAATCGGCTGTTTCAACACCAGAAACTGGAACACCGCCACCACGCCAACAATCGGCGCAAGATCACGCGCGGTGTCCAGCGTCAGGCGGGAAAGAGCCTTGAATTCAGCGATCATGGGCGGGTGCTCGGCCTCGGGTTATTTTATATTCACATTAGCAGCCGGGGCCGCAATTGAACATGTTTCAGACCAAGGTAAAAGATTTGTGCAATCAGGGGAAGAAGTGAACGGAAAAAAGGGGGGCTGCCGTGGCGGCCCCCCTTGGGGAGAGGCCGCCGACGGGATGGCGGCCCGAGGAAACCCTTGTAATCCGGCTAGAGATTACTTTTTCACATTGGTCCAGATCTGGTCATAGACCGCCTGAGTGGCCTCGTCGCAAACCTGAATGAACACCCCTTCGCCTGCCTCCGCGTGGGGGTTCTTTTCCGGTTGGGCGGCAAGGGCGGGATCAAGGAACTCTGCCACGCCGTTCAAACCTGCATTATACTGGGCATAGTTGGTCACGGCGGCGATGTTTTCCGGCTCCAACATGAAATCAAGGAATTTCAGCGCGTTCTCACGGTTGGGCGCATCCTTGAGCAGCACGATATTGTCCATCCACGCCACGTAGCCCTGTGTCGGATAGGCATATTCCACATTGGCCCCTTCTTCGCGCGCCTTGGCGGCAAACCCGTCATAGATCTGGCCTACGGCTGCATCGCCTGACACCAGCACCTCTTTCGCAGTATCCGAATTGAACGACGCCCAATGCGACTTGGCCTCTACCAGCATCGCATTCAGCGCCTTAAGCTTCTCACGGTCGGTAGAGCATTGCTCGATCCCCATGTGCAGCGCCGCCATGGCCATCACTTCACCCTGACTGTCGAGCATGTTGATCTTGCCTGACAATTCAGCCGGCGGGTTGAAGAGGATGTCGGTGGTGTTGATATCCCCCGCAAAAGCATCACGGTTCACGGCAAATGATGTGGACCCCCACTGGTAGGGGATCGAATGCTTGCGGCCGGGATCAAAGCTTGGATCCGCCCATTCGGGGGCGATATTGCCTTTATTGGCCAATTCACCATCGGCAATCATATCCAACAGGCCCTCGCCCGCCATGATCGACACCATGTAATCCCCCGGCACCGCCACGTCATAGGTGCCCATGCCACCGGCCTTAAGCGATGCCAACATTGCCTCGTTGCTGTCATAGGTGTCCATGGTCACGTCAATGCCGGTCTCGGCCTCAAACTTGTCCAGAACCTCTTGCGGCATATATTCAAACCAGTGGTAGACCACCAGTTTACCTTCGGCCTGCGCGGCCCCGCCAACCATGGTGAGCATGGCTGTCGCGAGGGTGGTATTGAGCAGATGTTTCATGTGTTTCTCCCTGTTTATGTCTTATTTGGTGTTATCTGATTTCGAGACGAAATAGCTGATCGTGACCATAACGACGGACACCGCCAGCAGCATGGTTGAGATCGCCATGATGTTGGGTTTCAAGCCCTGTTTCACCGATCCAAAAATCGCCGTGGGCAGGGTTTCGACGCCTGCGCCTTTCACAAAATTGGTGATAATGAAGTCATCCAGACTGACAATGAACGCCAAGAGGAAACCCGAAATCACCCCAGGCATCATCAAAGGCATCAAGATCTTGGTGAACGCCTGCCGCTTGGTGGCATACAGGTCCATCGCCGCCTGCTCATAGCTGTCCTCGATCCCCTGCATCCGCGCCGAAATCGGCAGGTAAGCAAAGGGAATACAAAAGGCGATATGAGCCAGAAGAATGGTAAGAAGGCCACGGTCAAATCCGATTGAGTTGAAGAAGATCAGCGTCGCAACCGCGGTGACAATCTCGGGCACCATCAAGGGCAATGAGATCAGGCCAAAGCTCAGCGTGCGTAAGCGGAACTTGCCGCCTCGCACAATCGCTGTGGCCGCCAATGTGGCAATGGAGGTCGACACCGTGGCGGCAATGATCGCAATCACAAAAGAATTGCGCGCCGCCAGTTTGAACTTGGCACTTTCGGGGCCGGTAAACACATCCGCATACCAATGCAGCGACAGCCCCTCCCAGACGGTGATCGATTTCGACGCGTTAAAGCTGTAGATGGTCACCACCACCAGCGGCGCATAAAGGATCACCAGACACAGGAGCGTGATGGATTTGAAGCCCTTATAATTGCGGACGTCTCCAGTTTTCATCGCCATTATCCGGCCTCCTTTTCCGCCTTGGCCTGCTGGCGTGCAAACAGCAGCAGAAGAATAAGAACCATCGACAAAAGGATCATCGAAGCCGCAGCCCCAAACGGCCAGTTGCCAGCGTTGCCCTTGAATTGTTCTTCAATCAGCGAGCCAATCATGAAGTTCTTGGCCCCGCCCAGCAGATCCGGCGCAAGAAACGACCCCAGCGAGGGCACAAAGACCAGGATGCAGCCCGCCACCACTCCTGGCTTCACAGCAGGCAGAACAACCCGGCGCAACGTGGTAAATTTGGTGGCATAAAGATCCGCTGCCGCCTCGGACAGTGAGAAATTGTAGCGCTCAACCGCCGCATAAATCGGCAGCACCATGAACGGCAGATAGGAATAAAACAGGCCCAGCTGCACCGCGAAATTGGTGTTGATGATATGGATTGGGCTGTCGATCAGGCCGATATTCATCAAAACCCCATTCATTGGCCCTTCGTCACGCAGCAGAAACTTCATCGACACGGTACGGATCAAGAGGTTGACCCAATAGGGGATGGTGATCAGGAACACCCAGATTGGGCGTTGGGTTTCTGGCCGCGTGGCAATGAAATAGGCGGTCGGAAATCCGATTGCGAGGCTCAGAAGCGTTGCCGCCCCCGCCTGCCAGATCGAGCGCCAGAAGATATTGATATAGGTCCATTCAATTGCGCAGGGTTCATCGCCAAACAGGCCACGATTGCAAAAAAACTGATCATAGGCCGCGAAACTCAGCTGCCATTCCACGCCGCCCCGGAATTCTTTGGTCAGGAAGGAATAAATCAGCATCATCGCAACCGGCGCCAATGACAGGCACAACAGCACCCCCCAAGATGGCATCAGCAGCCAATTGCGCGCCTCTTTATAGGTATCGGTTGTGGCGGAACCACCGCTTGCAGCACCCCCGGCCATCAGTCCACCAGGAGGCGTGCTGCCCCCCGCTCCATGTTGACGAACATCTCGGTGCCAGGTTCAAAAATCCGCTTGTTGCCGCGGTCGGAATTGGAAGTGCGCACGATGAAATCCGGGCCTTCATCCAGCTCGACGATGGTGGAAATATCGGTGCCGACAAAGATGTTTTCCTTCACCCGTCCATGCAGGCTGCCGTCCTTTTCGGGTTCACCCGACATGAAAAGACGTTCCGGGCGGATCGACAAATGCACCTTGGATCCGATGCCAACGCCATCCACCTCATTGCAGGTCAGTTCATGCCCACCGCCCAGATGGCAGGTGGCGCGCCCATCAGAAATCCCATCGACCGAGACCTCCAACAGGTTGGTTTCGCCAATGAAATCAGCGACAAACATATTGCGCGGGCGTTCATAGATATCCGTGGGGCTGCCCAGCTGCTGCATCTCACCCGCCGACATGACCGCGATGCGATCCGACATGGTCAGCGCCTCTTCCTGGTCATGGGTCACAAAAATAAAGGTGATGCCGGTTTCCCGTTGCAAATGCTTCAGTTCAAGTTGCATTGCCTTGGCAGTCTCAGATCCAGCGCCGACAGCGGCTCGTCCAAAAGCAGAACCTTTGGACGTGGCGCCAGCGCACGGGCCAGCGCCACGCGCTGCTGCTGACCGCCAGAGAGCTGTGACGGTTTGCGGGCAGAAAATTGGCTGAGTTGCACCAGTTCCAGCATCTCACCGGCACTTTTGCGCGCATCCGATTTTGACGCCCCGCGCATCTCAAGCCCGAGGCCACATTGTCGAGAATGGTCAGATGCGGAAATAGCGCATAGTTTTGAAAGACGGTGTTCACCGGACGCTGATGCGGCGGCAGGTTTTCGATCTCTTCGCCGTACAAAAAAATCTCACCCTCCGTTACATCTTCAAACCCGGCGATCATGCGCAACAGCGTGGTCTTGCCGCAGCCCGACGGCCCCAGAAGGGTGAAAAATTCATTGTCGTGGATCGACAGCGAGATCTGCTTTAACGCGGTGAAACTGCCGTAGCGCTTCACCGCATTTTGCACATCAATGGCGTTTGGTGTGTCAGACATTGCCTATTCCCTGTTCACCCGTTGGCTTTGCGATTGATCACAACAAGCCGACCCACCGATGGCGGGCAACCCGGGCGCGCGTTTCATTCCTTCACAGGTTAATGGCAGCGATGGCTCTCCCGAAGAATTGAGTTCCTCAGCACTTGTTAGGCTGTGCCTAAGCGGTGGAGGTTTGCCAAAAAGAAGGCCCGCACAAAGGCGGGCCAGTCGGGGAGGAGGTTGTTTTGAATAGGTTTACCAGAATGGGGTTTACGTATGTTACGCCTATTTTCGCTCTTACAGGTCGTTGGTCACGGCAAGGTAGGATTTGCGCACCCGCGCGCTATGGATATGCCAGATGATCTGGCTTCCCTTGGCGATGATCCAGCTGTCCCCCGGGCCATACGTACGGCTCTCTCCGCTGTGCTCATCGGTCAGTGTCACCTCACCTTCAATCAACGTAGCATGTTCATGAAACCCGTAGGTAACCCGGTATGTCCCCCGGGTGGCGCTGAACTGCCCTCCAAACACCGCAGTTTCCAAGCTGCCCAGGTCAAAGGAGCCCGCCAACTGAACCTCCCCTTCCAACGTTTCACAGCCAATGTCCTCTGGCGTGCCCCAAGGTTCCAACGGCGGGGCCATCAGGTTGTTGGCAAGCGATTGCGGATAGGCGATCATAGTCATGTCAGAACCTCATTTGGTCAAGGTGGCCAGCAGCCGTGCCAGCATAGCGTCACAAGCAACAAGTTGTGCTTCGCTCACATATTCATCTGGCTTATGCCCCTGCCCTTCCATTGAGCCAGGGCCGCAAACCACAGTGGGAATGCCAAGCTCGGCAAAAAAACCAGCCTCAGTGCCATATGGCACTTTGGTCACATGGTTGGTCTGGGTGAGTGATTTTGCCAGTGCAACAACTTCATCCGCCTCGTCAGTGGCAAGGCCGGGATAGGCGTTGTAGCGCGTAATCTCGATCTTTGCCTCGGCAAAACGCGGGCGGCATTTGGCGGCAATCCCCTCGGCCCGGCGGGTGATTTCGGCCAGCAGATCGTCACTGCGATCGGCGGCAAGGTGGCGGTATTCAAAGGTGATCTCCGCCGTGTCCGGGACAATATTCAGCGCCCTGCCGCCCTGCATCATCCCCGCATGAACGGTGGAGTAAGGCACGTCATAGGCAGCATCTCGCGCGCCATTTTGGGCAAGCGCCTGCTGCATCTCGCTGAGAGAACCAATAAATTCCGCGCCTAGATGCAGCGCGTTGACAAAACTCGGCGCCAGCGCGGAATGGCCCGCCTGCCCGTGGCAGATGGCCCGCAGCGCGGCCTTACCCTTATGGCCGATCGCCACCTGCATTTCGGTCGGTTCGCCGACAAAACAAGCGCGCGGGCGGCCAATGGCCGGGATCAGCATGTCGAGCATGTTTCGAATGCCGACACAGCCCACTTCCTCGTCATAGGAAATCGCCAGCTTCAGCGGCTCGGCAAGTTGCACCCGGCTGGCCTGATCAGCCACATTCAACATCGCTGCAAGATAACCTTTCATATCCGTGGTGCCGCGCCCGTAAAGTCGCCCATCCTCTTCGGTCAGCTCAAACGGCGGCCGGGTCCAGTGCTGGCCTTCAACTGGCACCACATCGGTGTGCGCCGAGAGCATCACCCCCGCCCCTTCGGGTCCGATCTGCGCAAACAGCCCGGCCTTTTGCCCGCAGGGGCTGGGCACATGGGTCACGGCAAATCCACGCTCGACCAGAAAGCTCTGCACATAGGCGATCAGCGCGAGGTTCGACTTCACGCTGATCGTGTCAAAGGCAATCAGCTTGCCCAGGATATCTTTCGTCTGGCTCATGTCACTCCGCTGCCAATTCGGTGATCTCGCGGCGGAACGGCAGGTCATCGCCGATGTCCTCGCCGTCCAGCTCGCGCGCATAACGATGCCCCGCATAGGTCGCCCATGCAATCGGTCCCGGCGCATTGGCGTCCCCGATCAGCTTGACCGATTTAATACCTGCATCGGCCCAGTCTGCTTCCCGCGCCTTGAGGTCATTGTAGACGCTGTTCCGTTCGATCTTGGACGAGACCATCACCACCGCGTCACAGGCAAAATCGCGGTTCTGGTCGGTGAAGCTGCAGTTTGATTTCACATGGCCCGCAGCGATTTCTGTGACGCCTCGATTGAGCACGATATCGACCCCCATTTCCGCGAGTTTCTTGTGAATAGCGTGTTGTTCCAATGTGTTATTGGTCCATTCCGACAGGAAGGCGGCGGGGGTAATGATGGTCACCTCGCACCCTTCTTTGCGCAGAAGTTCCGCCAGAACACCGCCCATATAATAATGATCATCATCATAAATCACCACGTGACCCGTGGGGAGCTTGCCCTCCATCAGATCATCGGGCGTGTAGATCGGCATCGTTGGATCGGTGGCAAACGGCACAACATGCTGACGACTTACCCCATCACGGCGCCACTTTGCCCCAGTGGCGAGACAAATATTTTCGAACCCGAACTCCAGAATGCTTTCCGCATCCAGCGCACTATCAAAATAGGTTTCCACATTGGGTTTCTGGCTAATCTGATATTCACGGTAATCCACCACACGCCCCCAGGCCGAGAGGCCGGGCAGGTCGCGTTCCTTAGCCACACGGCCACCAAGAGTGGTGGTCGCCTCGGCAATCGCCACGTCATATCCCCGTTCGGACAATGCACGAGCGGCCTCCAACCCGGCAGGACCAGAGCCCACCACCAGCACATTTGAGCTGTCGCCCTTGGTGTTCATCTTCTCGGGATGCCACCCTTTGCGCCACTCTTCCATGAAAGTCGGATTCTGGGTGCAGCGGCTGATCGACATGGTCATGTCACCGGTCACACAGATGTTGCAGCCAATGCATTCGCGGATATCCTCGATCCGGCCTTCTTCGACCTTTTTCGGCAGGAACGGATCGGCAATCGACGGGCGCGCGCAGCCAATGAAATCAAGTACACCGGATTTGATCTGTTTCACCATCACATCCGGTGAGGTGAAACGGCCCACACCCACAATCGGCTTTGCCGTAAAGTCGTGAATGCCCTTTACCAATTCGTGTTGTGCGGCCTCTTCTTTAAACCGCGACGGGCCAGAGCAATCTTCCCATGTGCCCTGCGCAAGATCCCACAGATCGGGTAGATCCTTGTTCATCTCGACAAAATCCCGCACCTCAGCATTGGAAAAGCCAAGATCCCCAATAGTCTCATCTAGGCTGACCCGCAGGGTGATCCCCATGGTGTCACCCACCGCATCGCGAATATCGGCAATCACCTCATTTACAAACCGCGACCGGTTTTCTAACGAACCGCCATATTCATCGGTGCGGTGGTTGGTGGCACGCGACAGGAAATGCTGGAAAATGCCGAACCCATGCGCGCCGTAAAGGCAAATCAGGTCAAATCCCGCTAGTTTCGACCGTTTCGCCGCGTTCACAAACCAGCGTCGCAGGTCCTTGATGTCTTGTTTGTCCAGCGCCCGCGCCTGCACCGGGTCATTTGTGAAGGTGCGAATGGGTTGGGCAGAAACCGCCAGCGGCACCTCTTTGGTGTAAAGATTCGGGCCGTTGACACCGGAATAGGCCAGTTGAATACCCGCCAACGCGCCCTGCGATTTCATCTTTTCCGACATGCGATTAAGCATCGGAATGTCTTTGTCTTCCCAAAGGCGCAACTCGATGAAAGGAGTGATTTCCGAAGTATGGTGCATCTCACATTGCTCGGTGAAAATCACCCCCAGCCGCCTTCGGCCTTGATCCCGCGCATGGCAGCAGCGGCGGAAGGGTCACGATAGCCACCACCATTACAATGGGGCACCTGATAGAAACGGTTCTTGGCTGTGACAGGACCGATATCCATCGGTTCAAACAGGATGTCATAGCGGGGATCGCGCAATTTTATTCTCCTTCAAAACGGGCCAATCGGACCTCGACCTGAAGAAGGATAACCTGTTCAACATCACCTTAAAGACGCGGTTATGGAAGCGGTGATTAGGCCCTGCCTAAGATTGAGTTTTGTGCGCGTCCTCAGTGGGTGCAACAGTGGGTGCAATTTCCATTCCCGGCAGTCCCTGGCGTTCAATTTCTTCACGCACATGCGCGATAAACGCCCGCACAACATTGGTGCTGTCCGCCTCTGCCGCCATTAAAAACCCAAGCCGCATCGGCCGCACATTCCCCATCATTGGCAGAAATTTCAACACCTTGCCATCGGGTGACATATCATTCAGTGGTCGCACATTGGCGATGGAATACCCATATCCATTGGCCACAAGACTGCGCATCACCGCCATATCCTTGGTACGCTCGGCAATCTTTGGCGTGGCCCCGATCTTAGAAAAGAAACTAAGAAAATACTCCGAGCTAAGCGGCAGATCCAACAGAACCATGGGATATTTCAGCAAGTCCTCGACCGACACCGCATCACGACCCGCCAGTTCATGTTCTTCGTTCACAATCGCGAACGGCGGCAGATCCAACAGCGGGATAAACTTCAGATCTGCAGGCACATCAAGATTATAGGTCAGCGCCACATCTATCTCGGCGCGGCGCAAATAGCTGAAAATCTCGGTCTGGTTCAGCTCATACTGGCGCACGCGCACCTCTTGATATTCCGTTTCAAAAGACCGGCGCAGCGCGGGCAGCACCACCTGCGCAAAAGTCAGCAAACAGCCCACCGCCATTGGTCCGCGCACCTTGCCGGAAATATCCCCGGCCAAATCATTCAGATGATCCGCCTCGCGCAGGATCACCCGCGCCTGTTCCATCATCTGCCGCCCGGCCTGCGTGAGCGACACCCCTTGCGCGTGCTGGCGCACAAACAACGGAAGACCAAATTCTTTTTCAAGCTGCGAAATCGCCGCCGAGATTGACGGCGACGACACATTTACCTTGTCCGAGGCCTGCGCGATACTGCCCGCTTCGCCAACGGCTACAAAATATTCCAATTGGCGAAGCGTGTATCTCAGCATGATGACCCTCGGTGTAAGACCTTATTACACCTTGTATTTAATCCAGGTGGTTTTCAATGCTGTGTATTTTTCCAGCGAATGCAACGACAGATCCCGGCCAAAGCCCGATTGCTTCATGCCGCCAAACGGTGTCTGGGCGCTGAGCGCGTCCACCGTGTTCACAGACACCGTGCCCACGTGCAACCGGTCCGCCACACGGCAGGCACGCGACAGGTTGTCAGTCCAGACCGATGCCGCCAACCCATAGATTGAATCATTGGCCATACGCACCGCATCCTCTTCGTGGTCAAACGGCACAATCGACAACACCGGGCCAAAAATCTCATCTTTCGCCAGCGGGTCATCATGGGACACATCGTCAAAGATGGTTGGCTGCACAAAACAACCTTTGCCATTCACGGTAACGCGCGCACCGCCGGTGACCAGATTGGCGCTGGCCTTGCCTGCTTCAATCGCGCGCATGATGCCCTCGGTCTGCTTTTCATCGACAATGGCCCCCATTTTTGAGGTCGGATCCAGCGGATCCCCCGGCTGCATCGCCTCGGCCCGGGCAATCATCTTTTCAACAAAAGCATCCTTGATCGAGCGTTCCACATACAATCGCGAGTTGGCAGAGCACACCTCGCCTTGATTGAAGAATATCCCAAAGGCCGCCATATCCGCCGCCGCATCCAGATCGTCGCAATCGGCAAAAATAAGGTTGGGGCTTTTGCCACCGGTTTCCGGCCAGACCTGTTTCAGGTTCGACTGGCCAGAATACTGCATGAACATCTTGCCGATGCCGGTGGACCCGGTGAACGCAAGGCAGTCCACATCCATGTGAAGCCCCAGCGCGCGCCCTGCAGTCACGCCGTAGCCCGGCACCACATTAAAGACCCCATCCGGTACGCCCGCCTCTGCGGCAAGCTCTGCCAGACGCAGGGCCGACAAGGGGGATTGTTCTGCCGGTTTCAGCACTACAGAATTGCCCGCTGCCAGCGCCGCCGCCGATTTCCATGTCGCCATATCCAGCGGGAAATTCCACGGCGTCACCGCACCAACCACCCCCAGCGGCACGCGTGAGACCAGCGCCAGATCGCCCGGTCCGGTCGGGGCCACCTCGTCGTAAACCTTATCAATCGCCTCGGCGTACCACTGGAAAAATGGGCAGATCCCGGCGCGTCCACGGTCACCGCATCGGTGATCAGCTTACCCATATCCAGACTGTCAAGCAGCGCCATCTCCATAAGGTTATCGCGGATGAGATCCGCAAGCTTCAGCAAGATCGCCTTGCGATCTCCCGGTGCCATGCGCGACCAGCGGCCATCTTCAAACGCGGCGCGCCCGGCGGCGACGGCTGCGTTTACGTCGGCCTCATCGCATTCCGCCACCTGCGCCAGCACCTCACCCGTGGCCGGGTTGATGCTGTCAAAGGTTTTGCCCGACTGCGCGTCGACGAACTTGCCGTTGATGAACGCTTGCCCGCGGAAGCTCAGCGCCGCCGCGTGGTTTTTCCAGTCCTGATGCGTGTTGTCCAACATCTTGAAACTCCCTGATTTTCTGGTGCGCGCGTATGGCGCTTATTCGTCGCCCGGCACGCCATAAGAAGGCGCCTCACGCGGATCCAGCGCGCGTTGCACATAGGCCTCCAACTGCGGTTTGTAGACCTCCCAGGCAGTGGCGATGTTCTCAACCGGACACTCCTCGGTCCAGTCACAACGCAGTTCCGCCACTGGCCAGCTGACTTTGTCGACGATCATCATGCCCGCCGAATGCACCGGCCCCGCTTCGCCCCCTGCAGAAAGCCCTGCACGCATTGCCGCAATCAGCCGGTCACCCAGATGGCCCGTGGCCTGTTCGAACCCGGCCACAATGGCATCGCAAATCCCCTCATTGGCCAGAAGGTTGCCGCCCGAGGCTACATCCTTACCCTGCGCCTGGGTCCAGATCCCCA
>JQGR01000100.1_pt1 | contig 14708 bp, 22 predicted proteins | sample 210181 | NCBI WGS metagenome assembly JQGR01 (sample SAMN02928655, study PRJNA255238) | bioreactor metagenome | biome: continuous culture; feature: L-culture metagenome assembled contigs; material: continuous culture biomass; isolation source: continuous culture inoculated with microbial biomass... | reverse complement strand
GTTGCGGTTTTCATTTGAAGGCGGGGATCCTGAAGCGCTGCAACGAATACAGATGCTATGGGTGTTTCTTAGGGGATTTGCGCCAAGTTTCTCCCGAAAACCTGTGTTGATAGAGGAAAACGCGTGGTGGTGACGCGGATGTGACAATAGGCCGGGGATTTCCGGTCATGTTTTGTTTCAACCCGCGTTCGAATTGCGTTAGGTCTTGCGCAAAGCGGGATCAAATGCCGTTGCGGCAGAATGGAGAACACCGATGATGCGAGTTTATGCAGCGGGGGCAGCCGTGGCTGTCGCGGGTCTGTTGGGGGCAACATGGTTTGTCACCTCTGGCGGTGGCGAAGATAAATTTGCCCAATGTCGCGCATCGGCTGTTGGAACCGGCGTGGCGTCGATTGGCGGCCCGTTTGAATTGATCGACGAAAACGGCAATCAGGTGACGGAAAAAGATGTGATCACCAAGCCGACGCTGGTGTATTTCGGCTATACGTTCTGCCCGGATGTCTGCCCGCTTGATAACGCCCGCAATGCAGAAGCGCTCGATCTGCTGCAGGGGCAGGGGTATGATGCGCAGATGGCGTTCATCTCAATCGATCCTGAGCGCGATGATGTGGAAGCAGTGCGTGATTTCACTGACTACCTGCACCCCGATATGATTGGCCTGACCGGCACACCTGAACAGGTGAAGGCAGCAAGCCAGGCCTATAAGACCTATTACCGCAAGCAAGAGGGTGATCCGGAATACTATCTGGTGGACCATTCGACCTTCACCTATCTGGTGACGCCGGAAGATGGCTTTCTTGAATTCTTCAAGCGCGACGACAGCGCGCAGGATATGGCCAAGCGGGTGTCTTGCTTTATTGACGCGGGAAAATAGGCCTGTTGCGCCTTTTGCATGGCTGGTAACGCTGCGAAGAGTTTGACCCGGACCGGCCAAGGGCCTACATAAATTCATAACAATGCAAGCGACCCACAAGCGACCCACAAGCGACCCAAGGGGGGTGCCATGTCAGAGCAGAGCCAATATGAAATCGGCGAAGATAAATCGCTGCTTCTTGTCGATGATGACGAACCTTTTCTGCGCCGCTTGGCCCGTGCCATGGAAAAACGTGGCTTTGAACCGGAAATGGCCGGATCGGTGACCGCTGGCAAAGCAATCGCCACCGCGCGCCCGCCGGCCTATGCGGTTGTTGATCTGCGACTTGAAGATGGCAACGGCCTTGATGTGGTTGAAGTCATCCGTGAAAAGCGCCCCGATGCGCGCATTGTGGTTCTGACCGGCTATGGTGCCATTGCCACCGCTGTGGCGGCGGTCAAAATGGGGGCCACTGATTACTTGTCAAAACCTGCGGACGCCAATGATGTGACCAACGCGCTGTTGGCGAAATCGGATGAACTGCCACCCCCGCCGGAAAACCCGATGTCGGCTGACCGGGTGCGCTGGGAACACATCCAGCGGGTCTATGAACTCTGTGATCGTAACGTTTCTGAAACCGCACGGCGCTTGAATATGCACCGCAGGACGCTACAAAGGATCCTGGCAAAGCGTAGTCCCAAGTAATGATGTGAGGTCCAATGGGTAGCGAACATGAACTGAAGCCGCCCGCACCCGAAGGGGGTTGGTCCGAACAGATTCGGCGTATTTCCAATGCACGCGTTGTCCCCGCGACCGAAAGCAAATTTGTGCAGGAGGCGGGCATTCTGGATGCCGATGGGCGCTATGTGCCCGAAGGGGCCCTGTGGCGCCGCTACCGCCCGCTGACGGAAGAACCCAGCCCCGCAGAACCGCAGGAAAAGCTTAAGGGTAAATGGCTTTGGGGGGGCGTTCTCTGGATGCATTTTGGCCATTTTCTGGTGGAAAGCACCGGTCGGCTGTGGCCCTACCATGAGCTTGGTGACGAAATCGAAGGCGTGGTGTTCATTCCCAAACGCCCCAAGAACAAAACCAAGATGGTCGGGTTTCAGACCGATTTCTTTGACCTGCTGGGGATCGACAAAGAGGTCAAGATCCTGGATGCGCCCACCGAAATCGAAGAGCTGATTGTGCCAGGCCAGGGCTTTGGTCTGGGTGAGATTGCCAATGGCCACCGCGCCGATGCGCAATATGATCCATGATCATTTCGCCAAGGATGTGGCGCCGGAAGGGTCCGAAAAACTCTATGTGTCCCGTGCGGCGCTGCGCGCCCATCTGGGGGGAGTGCTCGGTGAAAAGCGGATCGAGGACAAGATGCGCGCTGAAGGGTATGAGGTGTTTTACCCGGAAAAGCACAGCCTGCGGGAACAGGTCGCCAAGTACAAAGCGGCCAAGATCATTGTCGGGCTGGATGGGTCCGCGTTTCATATCGCGGCCATGGTGGGCCACAAAGATCAGAAGATCGGCATGATCTTACGGCGCGAAGATGGGGCGGTTGGCTTCCTCAAGATGCACCTCGACAGTTTCACCGGCATTGCCTCGTACAAGATTGATGCGCTGCTGACCGAATGGGTGCCGGAAGACAAACCCAAATCGAACCGGCTGTCTTATGGCGAGCCGGATTTTGCCAAGCTGGGCGCGCTGCTTGCTGAAGGCGGGTTCATTGAAGATGCCAGTTCTTGGGTGAATTATGATGAGGCCGAGCGGCGGGCGCTTTGGGCTGAAAGCGGCTTGGAATATGGCAAGGGCTATAAGGAATACTTCAAGTATATCCGCCAGCGTCGCCGGGCCCGCCGTGCCGAACGCGAAGCATTGAAAACGGGGGCGCAGGGCTGATGGGGCTGCGCGCTTTTGGCGTGGGGATCGGATGGGCCGCTTTGGTTGTTCTGACCGCTTGCCAAAACGCGGTGCCCCCCAAGGTCCCCCAGCCACCAGCAACGCCCCGCATTACACTGCTTCCTGACGCCGAAGGGCTGTTGGTTCAGCCCAGCGGCAAGCGCATTGATTTTGGCCGCGCGCCGTCTGGCGTGATCCCGGTGCTTGACCGCGAGTTTGGGGCGCATGACGTGCTGCCGCTGACCCATTGCCCTGCCGATGTCACGGCACGACATCGTTGGGGGACCCTCGAGCTAAGTTTCACCGATGAACGTTTTGTCGGCTGGCGACAATGGGCTGAGTTGCGGGGGGCTGAGTTGCGAGGGGCCGAGGTTCAGGGGCAGGTCTGCCCTGTCACCTCAGATCAAACCGTTTCATAATTTTGCCCACCCGCTGACCGTCAGGCAGAACGACGTCTGGCATCTGCCCATGGGTCTCAAATCCTCGGCTTTGGTAATAGGTCAATCCGCCGGTGTTATCGGCACGGATGACTGCACTGATCCAGCGATATCCCAGATTCCTGGCCGCGTCTTGGGTGGCGTCAAACAGCTTTGACCCAATGCCCAAACCGGTCTGGCCGATCTGCACAAAAGTAGCGATGGAACAGGCGTCATCCGGCAGATCGGGATGAGGGTCTACCCACTGAAATCCAACAACCTGCCCCTGATCGGTTTCTGCCACATGCCAGACGGCCTGCGCGCCACCTGCTTGCATCCACTCTGACAACCTGTCGGCTGTCACCGGATCGGTCAAAGCCGTGGTGCCGCCTTTGGCGATGATCTGGTTCAGAAGATCTGCCATTGCGCCGGTGTCCCAAACCCCGGCCCGGCGAATGATCAGGTCAGCGTTCATGTAACCTCTTTCAGGTCAAATCGCTTGCGGATCAGTCCGGGACCTGTGGCAAAGGGGACGAATCCCAGTGCGTGATAATAGCCCAACCCTTTGGTGTTGTCCGCGCCGATTGACGCCTCAATGGTCTCTATCCCTGCTGATTGGGCAGCTTTGCGTGTTGCGTCGAACAAGGCGCGCCCAATGCCTTCTCGCCCGGCATCCAGAGATACATAGGTGCCGATTTCCCCCCAACCGGCTGGTGTGTTGTAGGGGTTGTCCTTCCCCGGAAGGATCAGCGATTGAAAGCCAACAATTCGTGCGGTTTGATCTTCTGCGATTGTACAGCGCACATTGTCTGGGTGCTGGATGTAATGGGCGAGCATATGGTCCGGGTCACCGCGCCGGGGGCTGTTCCACCCCGCAAGGATAGGGGTGATCAGGTCGCTCATGCCTTGGGCATCTTCGGGGCGGGCTTTTCGTGTTGTGATCATAGTTGCGCCAACAGGTCTTCATGATGTGCCGTAAAGGCTTCGCGCACATCCCGTGGGGCGCGCAGTTGGATGTCCAGCCCGCGGATCACCTGAGGATTGGGGCGACCAAACAGTTTGTTGGCCTCTTCCACAGAAAACCCGGCAATCTGGGTGGCTTCAAGCCAGGCCGAGATCTTGTCGGCCCGCTTGATCCCCTTTTTTACGGTGACGGGTGTTTTGGCGGGCAGGCCAAAGCGCACGTGAATGGCCGTGGTCAACTGTTCGTCCAGATCGCCGTATCCCGCCCCTACCGCCGCCTTAACCGGTGAAATCATGTCGCCGATCACATACTCGGGGGCATCGTGCAGCAGGGCGGCCAGACGCCATTTGGCGGGCGCTTTTGGGTAAAGCCGACCGTAGATTTCTTCAACCAAAAGAGAGTGTTCTGCAACCGAATAGGGGTAATCCCCATAGGTCTGACCGTTCCATCGCGCCACAAAAGCAAGCCCGTGGGCGATGTCATCAATCTCGATGTCCATCGGGGTCGGATCCAGCAGGTCCAACCGGCGTCCGGAAAGCATCCTTTGCCAAGCTCTTGGTTTTGTAGCCATTTTTTGCTATACTCCAATTTGATGGCGGGAGCGTCACGAAACTGTGTTTATCTGCGATGGGCACTTCATTGGCACAATCACCATTTAATAAGAAGACATTAACCACAGATGGACAAGCTGCCCAAGGGTGTACCTGAGACAATATGAACTTACAGCTTGCCCGTTTCTTACGGAAAGGAAGCTGTTATGTTTAAGAGGCTCTTGAGCTCTGCGCTGATTTTCGGTGCCGCGTCGCTCGCACCACCCAATATCGGCCATGCCACGCCAAGCTGCGCTCCGCGCATGGATCTCGTCGAAAAACTCTCGGCACAATATAGCGAAGGTCTTGTGGGCGGTGGCCTGCAAAGCCACAAGGAGCTGCTGGAAGTCTGGTCCTCGCCGGAAACAGGTAGCTTTACCATCCTTGTGACCAATGCAAATGGCGTAAGTTGCATTGTTGCTGCCGGGCGGAACTGGCACGGTCAAATGCCCGCCCCAAAGGCCGCACCTGAGGTCTCTGGATAAGCAAAATAGGGTAGAATTCCCTTGCCTACATTGCGTGTTAACCGTTGGGATGCTAAGGCGCCTGCAAAACATGTTTTGTTATGGAGGTCCCTGTGACCCAGGATTACGTTGTCAAAGACATCGAGTTGGCTGCGTTCGGCCGCAAAGAGCTGGACATTGCTGAAACCGAAATGCCGGGCCTGATGGCGCTGCGTGAAGAATATGGCGAGGCAAAGCCCCTTGCTGGTTCCCGCATCGTCGGATCGCTGCACATGACGATCCAGACCGCGGTCCTGATCGAAACGCTGGTGGCGCTGGGCGCGGATGTGCGTTGGGCGTCGTGCAATATCTTCTCGACGCAGGATCACGCGGCTGCGGCTATTGCCGCCGGTGGCACCCCGGTTTTGCTGTCAAAGGCCAGTCGCTGGAAGAGCATTGGGATTATCTCGACCGCTCGTTCATGTTCCCCGAGGGGCCGAACCTGATCCTGGATGATGGTGGTGATGCCACCCTCTACATCCTGCTGGGTGCCCGGGTGGAAGCGGGCGAAACTGACCTGATCGAAACCCCTTCTTCGGAAGAAGAAGTGGCGGTCTTTGCGCAGATCAAGAAGCGAATGGCCGAAACTCCGGGCTGGTTCACCAAAATGCGCAACCAGATCAAAGGTGTGTCGGAAGAGACCACCACTGGCGTGCACCGCCTGTATGAGCTGGTGAAACAGGGTCAGCTGCCCTTCCCGGCGATCAATGTGAACGACAGCGTTACCAAGTCGAAGTTTGATAACAAATACGGCTGTAAGGAATCGCTGGTTGACGGTATTCGCCGCGCCACCGATACGATGATGGCCGGTAAGGTTGCCGTGGTCTGCGGCTATGGTGACGTGGGCAAAGGCTCGGCTGCCTCGCTTCGTGGTGCTGGTGCCCGTGTGAAAGTGACCGAGATCGACCCGATTTGCGCGTTGCAGGCGGCGATGGATGGCTTTGAAGTGGTGGAATTGGAGGACGCCGTGTCCTCGGCTGATGTGTTCATCACCACCACCGGCAACAAGGACATCATCCGGATCGAGCATATGCGTGCGATGAAGGATATGGCGATTGTTGGCAACATCGGTCACTTCGACAATGAAATTCAGGTGGCCCACCTCAAGAACCACAAATGGACCAATATCAAGGACCAGGTGGATATGATCGAAATGCCGTCTGGCGCGCGGATCATCCTGCTGTCGGAAGGTCGTCTTCTGAACCTTGGTAATGCCACCGGCCACCCCTCGTTTGTGATGTCCGCGAGCTTTACCAATCAGGTACTGGCGCAGATTGAGCTGTGGACCAAAGGTGATGAATATAACAATGACGTTTACATTTTGCCCAAGCATCTGGACGAGAAAGTGGCCAAGCTGCATCTCGATCGGATTGGTGTGAAACTGTCCAAACTGTCGAAAGATCAGGCCGACTATATCGGTGTGACCGTAGATGGGCCGTTCAAGCCAGAGCATTACCGTTACTGACCTGACAGAGGTTGTGAAACGGAAAAGCGCCGCCCACATGGGCGGCGCTTTGCTTTTGGGATTTGGTGAGGGGCGCTGCCCCTCGCGAGACAAGCTCGCTCACCCCGGGATATTTCTGGTTAGAAAATAAGGGGTGCGTGTTCTGTTTTATTGATCGTCGCCGAACCCAAAGGTTTCGGTCACATAATCGATATCCTTGTCGCCGCGGCCTGACAGGTTGATCAGGATCGACTTGCCGGGATTCTTCGGGGCTTCGCGCATGGCGAAAGCAACCGCATGGGCGCTTTCGAGGGCCGGGATGATGCCTTCGTGGCGCGACAAGGCGTAGAAGGCGGCGAGGGCTTCCTTGTCGTCGGCGGAGGTGTAATTGGCCTTGCCGGTGCGATAAAGATGCGCGTGTTCCGGCCCGACGCCGGGGTAATCAAGGCCGGATGCCACGGTGTGCACCGGAGCGGGCTCGCCGTTTTCGTCTTTTAGCACCATGGTGCGGAAGCCGTGAATATCGCCGTCTTCACCGTAGGTGATCGTTGCGGCATGTTCGCCCAGTTTTGACGAGGTGCCCATGGGTTCCACGCCGTAAAGCGCCACGTCTTCGTCGTCGATAAAGCCGGAGAAGATGCCCATGGCATTGGAGCCACCGCCGACGCAAGCGCCGACCATATCCGGCAATTCACCCGTCATTTCAAGGAACTGATCACGTGCTTCGATGCCGATCACATGCTGGAAGTCGCGAACGATCAGTGGGAACGGATGCGGGCCGACCACAGAGCCGATTGCAAACAGGGCGGTATCTGCTTGCGGCACATAGGCGTTGAAGCAGCTGTCCACGGCCTCTTTCAGCGAACGCCCGCCAAAGCCAACCGGCACCACATTGGCACCTAAAAGCTTCATGCGGGTGACATTCGGCGCTTCTTTCTCGATGTCGATCTCACCCATGTGGATCTCGCATTCGAGGCCAAAATAGGCAGCGGCGGTGGCCAAGGCCACACCGTGCTGACCAGCACCGGTTTCGGCCATCAGCTTGGTTTTGCCCATGAATTTCGCAAGCAGCCCCTCACCCATACAGTGGTTGAGCTTATGCGCGCCGGTGTGGTTCAGATCTTCGCGCTTGGCATAGATGCGCGCGCCGCCACACATGTCGGACAGGTTTTTCAGGTATGAGACCGGGGTTGGGCGACCTTGGAAATGTTTGCGGATGTGGCGCAGTTCGGCGACAAAATCGGCGGATTTTGCGATCCGGTCGTAGGCCTCGCGGATTTCCTTGAAATGCGGTTCCAGTGGCGGCGGCAGCATTGCCCCGCCATATTCACCAAAGTAACCATCGCGGGTTGGGGTGGATTTCAGATAGCCCATGCGTAAGCGTCTCCTGTCAGAATTCTGTCTATGCGGTCAGTTGGCGTGATCAGACAGGGAAATGACGTGAGGCTCAAGGCAAAAATTGCGGTATGTGAATGTGTGAAGTAATTTCATTACCGCAAAAAGAAACGCGGCCGGGGATACGGCCGCGTTTAATGGTTTCGAACCGCTTACTGCGGGATGCGCAGGTTCTGGCCCGGATAGATTTTATCGGGGTGGGACAGCATCGGGCGGTTTGCTTCGAAGATCTTTTCGTAATGCGCACCATTGCCCAGGGTCTTGGCTGCGATGGCCCAGAGTGTGTCGCCCTTTTCAACCGTGTGGAACACCGGTTCGTTTTCGACGTCCGCTTCCACCTCGGCCACGCCTTCCACGTTGCCGACCGCCAGAATGACCTTTTCGCGTTCTTCCGCGCTAAGCCCTTCGCCGCCGGAAACGGTGACTTTTTCGCCGTCCAGTTTGATGTCGAGGCCTGCGGTTTCAAACCCCAGATCAGCCACTTCCTTGGCCAGGGTTTCTTCGGTTGACGCTTCGTCATCTCCGAAAAGTGCTTTGCCTGCGCCTTTTACAAAACTCCAAAGACCCATGATTTCCTCCTTGAAATGATTGGTTTGCGCACAGCTTGTCGGAAAGCCTGACAAATTCCAAGGGGGAAAGACGCGGAAATCTTTTCCTTTGTGTTGTTGCAATTTGCGCTTAGAGTTTGGGCAAAGACGTATGCTTTAGAACAACTATTGGGAGCACCATTATGGGTAAAAGAGATGACCTGATTGCCAAATATGCAGCAGATCTGAAGGAAAAATGCGGTATGTCGCCGGATATGGATCTGCTGACCAAAGTGACCATCGGTTGTGGTCCCGCGATTTACAATGATGATGCCTCGACCGTTGCAGCGACCCAGGAAAGCGAGCTGGAAACCGTTAAGAACAACTTCCTGATCAAGAAGCTGGGCCTTGCAGATGGTCCGCAGCTGATGGACGCGATCAATGCGGTTATCAACACCTATGGCCGCTCTGAGCGTAACAAATACCGCGCGGTGGTTTATTACATGCTGGTCAAGCATTTCGGCAAAGAAGCCGTTTACAGCTAAACCCGCTGATCCAATATGACAGATTAGACGCGGTCCCGTTTCGGGGCTGCGTTTTTCGTTTTTCAGCATGGGGTTGGGGGATGGATGGGGCTGGTTTGGTTAACAAGGGGTGAGGGTAACGTACTGGTTTTGAATTGTTTTAAGGAGGTTCTTTGCTTGATTAAAAGCCCCGTTTCCCGCTAGATAATACACGAAGACCAGGACGGTCGGACCTCTTATATTTTTGAACACGTGTGGTGCTGAGGGAGCACGTGGGGTGGAAAGGAGGGGGTCCGATGGGTCGCGGTCCCCTCCTTTTTTATGTCCGGCTGCGGGTGAAAACCTGCGCCGTTTTTTTGTGTTTGGTGCCGAGATGCTGGCAGTTGCGTCTAGCAGGTCGGATCAGAACAGGCCCAGCACCAGACCGGCCACCGCACAGCCACCAGCGGCATACCCCCCATCAAGCCAGATCAGCGATTTTGAGCGGTCAGAGAACATCACATTGTTCACAATCCAGGGCGCCGCCACAAACAGGCCCAGCCCCAATCCGGTCACAAGGCCTTTTCCAGCCCCGTCAATGCCGGCCATTGTGAAGACATGGCGCATCATCCCCGCCACCAGAATGGCCATGACAAACGCGGTGATATAGGGTTTGGGGTCGCTGGCATTTGCCGGGCGGCCATCTTCGCCCAATGGTACGCCGGATGCGGCCATCCAGGGTTTGGACAATGCCATATACCAGGCGGCACCAAAGGCATAAGTGGCCAGCGCGGCCACCAGAACGGCTAAAATTCCCATGGGGTGTTCCTCTCTGTTCGCGTCACTGTTGCAAGTATGGCGTCAGGTCGTGTCCCCGGCAAGTTCCAACACAATCGCCCATTCCTCCGCGGTGACGGGCTGCACAGACAGACGGGTGTTGTTGACCAGCACCATGTCAGCCAGCCGGGGATCTTCTTTGCACATGGCGAGGGACACGGGTTTGGGCAGGGTGCGCACCGCTTTGATATCGACGCATTCCCAACGCGCGTCGTCTGTGGTGCTGTCGGGGTGGGCCTCTGCGCAGACCTCGACGATTCCAATAATCACCTTGTCCTTCTGCGAGTGGTAAAAGAACCCGAGATCACCGATTTTCATAGTCCGCATGTGGTTGCGTGCTTGGTAATTGCGCACACCGTCCCATTCTTCACCGGCGTCCCCTTTGGCCAGTTGCTGGTCCCAACTCCAGGTCGAGACCTCGGATTTGAACAGCCAATATTGCATCAGATCACCTTGTTCCATTGTTCAAGGCGCACATCGGCAAACAGGCCAGCTTTGGCGTAAGGATCGTTTGCGGCCCAGGCTTTTGCGGCGTCCATATCCTCGACATCAAGCACCACCAACGAGCCATACATCATGCCCTCAGAATCCAAAAACGGGCCGGCTTGCACCGCGCCGGTTTCCTTCAGATAGGCCACATGGGCGTCGCGGTTTGCCTTGCGGGTCTCAATTGCGCCTTCCTTGTCGGTGCAAATCACGGCAATCAGCATATTATTCCTCCTTCAGGGGGCGGGCCAGCAATGCCGAAACCGCCTCTTTAATGGTTAGATGTTTGTCCAGGACAGCGACGATCATATTGGCGATTGGCATGTCGATGTTCTGCGTACGGGCCAATGCGGCCACCGCTTTTGCAGTGGCCTTGCCCTCAACCGTGGTGCCCTCCGGCAAAACCTCGGCGCGGCCAAGCGCAAAGCCAAAGGCAAAGTTGCGGGATTTTCTGAGGCACAAGTCAGGGCCAGATCACCAAAGCCAGACAAGCCCGCAAGAGTTTCCGCATCCGCCCCCTGTGCCACGGCAAAGCGCTGCATTTCGGTGTATCCGCGCGTCATCAGCGCTGCGCGTGCGCTTTCGCCAAGCCCAGCCCCGATTGCTATCCCACAGGCGATGGCCACCACGTTTTTCAGCGCACCGCCAAGTTCCACCCCCACCAGGTCGTTTGAGCGGTAGATCCGCAGGTTGCGCGTCGAAAGTGCCTGTTGCAGGGACACGCCGCCATCAGCGGCAAGGGTCAGGGCGGTGGGCAGGCCGCTGGCAATATCCACCGCAAAGCTAGGTCCGGACAAGATTGCAGGGGTGGCATCCGGCACTTGCCTACGGATGATTTCAACCGGGCCAAGCCCGCTGTCCAGATCAATCCCCTTGCAGCAGGCCACAAGGGTTTTCCCCGCAAGCATTGCGGCGTTCGAGCGCAAAAAACCTGACAGCTGCTGCATCGGGACAGCCAGCAAAAGAACCTCTGCTTTTGCGGCCAACTTTAGATCCCCAGTGGCGGTCAGTCGGGTAGGAAACTCCACCCCCGGCAGGCGTCGCTTGTTCTGGCGACTGGTTTGCATATCCGCCGGGTCACGCGCCCAAAGGGTGATGCCTTGGTCTTCGCTGGCCAGTGAAATTGCCAAGGCGGTGCCAAAGGCCCCTGCGCCGAGAACCGAAATGCTCATGCCTTTGCTCCTTTCTTGCCTGATCCCAACATGGCCGGGGCAGTGCGGTCAAGCGGCCAGCGCGGCCGGGCCGAAAGCTCCATCCCGTCGCGTTCCCCTGCACGAAACCGCTCTATACCTGCCCAGGCAATCATCGCCGCATTGTCAGTGCAAAGCGCAAGAGGAGGGGCAAGAAAGGCCGCGTTAAATTCGGCACAAACAGTCTCTAATGCAGCGCGTAGGGTCTGGTTTGCTGCCACGCCCCCTGCAACGGCAAGGGTGGGGGTGGCTGGTGCAAGTGCCATGTACTGCGCCATGGCGCGTCGGGATTTTTCTGCCAGAACATCGCGCACAGCCGCTTGGAAACCGGCGCAAAGGTCGGTGCGATCGGCGCGTCGCAAACCGCCATGTTCCGCCACCAGGCGGTCCCGCTCGCGCAAAAGCGCGGTCTTGAGGCCAGAGAAACTCATGTCACATCCGGGCCGATCCAGCAGTGGACGCGGGAAACGAAACCGTTTTTCATCCCCCTGCTGGGCTTCGCGCTCCACTGATGGGCCGCCGGGTTGCGGCAGGCCCAAAAGCTTGGCGGTTTTGTCGAATGCCTCGCCGGGTGCGTCGTCGATGGTGCCCCCGAGGCGGGTGAATTCTTCCGGCCCCTTGGCGACCAAAAACTGGCAATGCCCCCCCGACACCAAAAGCATCAAATAGGGAAACGCTGCTTGATCGGTCAGCCGAGGGGTGAGCGCGTGACCTGCCAGATGGTTGACTCCAACCAGCGGCAGGCCGGACCCGGCGCACAGCCCTTTGGCGCACATCACGCCAGCCAGAACACCGCCAATCAACCCGGCCCGGCAGTCACGGCGATGGCGTCCATATCTGCAAGGGTCATTTTGGCCTCATCCAGAGCCTGTTCCACGCAGATATCAAGTTTCTCGGTATGGGCGCGGGCAGCAATTTCAGGAACCACACCGCCAAAATCCGCGTGCAGTTCGGTCTGCCCTGCCACGACTGAGGCCAGCACCTCTGGGGGGTGCCCGGTGCATGGCGCACCACGGCGGCAGCGGTATCGTCACAAGAGCTTTCCAACCCAAGGACTGTCAGCGTTTCGGTCATCACGGCGTCTTTCTATTGGCCCTGCGGCTGCCTGGTTTTGATCTGGGCGGGGCGTGTGGGTTTAACACGGGGCTGTTTGCGCTGGCATTGTTGCGATAAAACTCCTGCCGGGGTAACACCCTAGCAAAGATGAGACAACAGGCCCACCATGTCGCCGGATAGATCCAATCTGCCCATTTTGTTGCTGACCCGTCCCGGAGCAGGAAGTGCGCGGGTATTGGCCGACTGCGAAGCGGCACTTGGGCGGGCTGTGACGGCTGAGATTTCGCCTGTTTTGCAGATTGTCCCGATCGGAGATCCACCGGATTTGATCGACTATTCTGCGGTGCTTCTGACCTCGGCTTATGCGGTGCGGGGTGATCTTGCAGGCAAAGACGCGGTTTGCGTGGGCGAGCGTACAGCACATGCGGCAAAGGCGGCCGGGGCGCAGGTGGCGCTGGTTGTGCCGGATGCCGCCAGCCTGATGGCGCAACTGCCGCAGCTGCCAACACCCACTTTGTATCTGCGCGGCGCTCATGTGGCATCAGACCTTGCTGCGCATTATGGATGTGACGAGCATGTGGTCTATGATCAGCGCGCGTGCCCGCTGTCCGGGGCAGCCAAACGGGTGGTTGAGGGGGAGCAGCCGGTGATCCTTCCCCTGTTTTCGCCGCGATCCGCGCGGTTGATTGCTAAAGAGGTGCCCGATGCGCGGTCGGACCTGCATGTCATTGCCATGAGTTCCGCCGTGGCCGATGCGTGGCGCGGCGCGCGGCGCCACTCGGGCAAGGTTGATATATGCGATGCCCCGACACAGGTGATGATGGTGAGCAGGATTGTCGCATCCCTGCGTAATACTTGATTGCCTTACGCTGCTGGGTAAGTTTGCTTGAGGCCCCGACAGGGGCGGGCTAATCTGTTGGAGCGTATGCGCGCTTCATTTTGAAAGTGAGATTCGAAAGGTTTAGACATTGGCCAATACCCGTAAGTCTGCAAAAGGCACGTCCAAACCGACGTCCAAATCGTCTGACAAGGCAACTGGCGAAACAGCCGGCAAGACCGTCGAAAAACCGGTCGAAGATGCGGTGGTGATCGAAGAGAAAACCGCTGAGGCGGGTAAGTCTTCGCCCGCCCCGAAGTCCACATCCAAAGCCGCGCCGAAGGATGCGGGTGCCAAAACGGTGAAGGGTGCCGAGGCTGACAAAAAAACCGCCGCAAATCCTGCGCTGAACTCCGCTGATCTGAAGGCGACAGAAAAAACGCCCGAGAAAGCAGCTGAGAAAAAGACTGCAGAAAAGCCTGCTGCAGGAAAGGCCACCAGCGTGCCGAAGGCCGGTGCTGCCAAATCAGCGGCGCCCAAAGCCGCCCTTGCGAAATCATCCTCTGCCACATCGGATGCGCCCAAGGCGGATGGTGATGCGGATGGCGACAAAGGCAGCACTAAAACCGCCCCAAATCCCACCCCTGCACCTGCCAAACCTGCCGGTATCATGCCGATGCTGCTGGGGGGGCAATTGCCGCTGCCATCGGCTTTACGGCAGCGCGCTATCCTGACCAATGGCCGTTTGTCACTGGTCCGGTTGAGGATCCGATGGCCGCGAAACTGGCTGCTCAGGAAAACCAACTGACCGCGCTTGAGGCGGATCGCAAACAACAGGCAGACGCATTGGCTGCGCTGCAGGCTGATGACAGCCTGAATGTCGCCCGTGGCGAGATCTCCGGTGAGTTCGCCCAACTGCGCACCCAAATGGAAGCAATGAGTGGCCAGCTTGATGATCTGCAAAACCGGCTGCACACAGTGGAAAAACTGCCGCAGGGATCTGGTATGGAAGCCGCCGCCGCCGCTGCCTCGGCTTATGAACGCGAGCTGCAGCAGATGCGTCAGATGCTTGACGCAGAACTGGCAAAAATCACCACCGCCAAAGAGGATGCGGCCACGTTAGAGCAAACAGCCGCTGAGGCCACCAATGCCAAGCAGCACGACGGGAGTACGTGCCTGTCTGCGCGCTGCACAGTCGCCCTTTGCGATGCGCTTTTGGACTCTGACGCAGCAG
>JQGR01000099.1_pt1 | contig 14726 bp, 13 predicted proteins | sample 210181 | NCBI WGS metagenome assembly JQGR01 (sample SAMN02928655, study PRJNA255238) | bioreactor metagenome | biome: continuous culture; feature: L-culture metagenome assembled contigs; material: continuous culture biomass; isolation source: continuous culture inoculated with microbial biomass... | reverse complement strand
AAAACTGAGTGATCTGACAGCTGCACTAAGCACTGGTTAATCCTTCCCTGTCAGAGTGAGCCTGTTGCGATCGGCACCGAACGGGGTGCCGGTCCCATTGATCGACAACCGGACAGGAGGATCCGATGGACGACCTGATGCAGAAATCAACGCGGCTTGCCCTGTCTGGCTTGCGGATTTGCGGCGCGCTGGTGTTTTCGTTTTTTACCATAGCATTTGTGACCGCACTGGTGATTGACCCGCTGATTGAGGCCTTTGGCATCTGAGCCCAGCCAACTGGGTTCTACCACATCCACTTCCCTGCCCCCGCGCAAGGCTTGTTCCTTCGCACCATAAACCAACGTGCCTGCCGCGTGACCCAATGAGGGCATCAGGGGGATACGGCGCGTGCGTTAAGGGGACCGGCGCGCGGTGAAACCGTTCGGCGGCCCGGCCATGTAATTTGCTGAAAACCGGCCTTGCGTACAGTCAGGGAACAGCCCAAAATAACGACGGGTTCAGCTATCCAAACCGCCCGCTTTGGTCACAAGCTTCTCATCCCGGCGACCGCTGGCGCAGCCAGGCCCATCCGCCTTTCCTGCCAATTCCGGATCTTCCATGGCCCGATGTTCCAAACCCCTGTGGTGTTCTGTGTCGCGCCATCTGCTTGTTGCTGTCCTTTGCTTGACCGGATGCCAGGCCAGCCCGCTGCCCGGCGCGGGCCGCAGGGTACAGTTCGAACCGCTGGTTCCGTCGGCGCGGTCCGCGCCGGACCCGATGTCCCGGAAAACCGGTTCAAACCATGCTGCTCAGATGCCGCTTTATGGTGCGTTGCACGATCATGGTCATCTGGTGCTGGCCGTCCCCGAACCCTACCTTCCCCCGCAGGCGTTGCGTCAGGACGTGATGTATCGTGCCCCTTACCCGCCCGGCACCATCGTGGTGGATACTGCGGCGCGCCATCTTTACCACCTGACAGGAGGCGGGCGGGCCATGCGCTATGTGGTCGGGGTGGGTGCCGCAGGGCAGGCGTTTTCCGGCGAGGCGGTTCTGAACCGAAAACGGTTGTGGCCGCGCTGGACCCCCACCGCCGAAATGCTGCGTCGTGACCCCGGCACCTATGGCCCCTGGCGCAGAGGCATGGAGGGTGGCGGGGACAATCCGTTGGGAGCACGAGCGCTTTATCTTTCCCAAAACGGCCGCGACACGCTTTATCGCATTCACGGCACACCGCACCCCTTCAGCGTTGGTCAGGCCAGTTCCAATGGCTGTATCCGGATGTTCAATCAGGATGTGATCCACCTGGCAGAAAAGGTGCAGGTTGGCGCGCGGGTTGTTGTGTTGAACGCGGCGCAAAGTGGGCGCTGGGTGGCGCAATGATGCGTCAGAGCGGCAGCAGTCGGATCGCCAGAAAAGCGCAGGCCAGTGCAGGACCGAACGGAATGCGTTTGCCTCCGGGGCCGGCGTAAAGCGCAAGATGCAGCAGGATTGCCACGATCGAGGCGCCGAGCAAAAGCCACGGCAGCGGCATCCAGCCAACCCAGAGCCCGGCCATTGCCACCAGTTTCACATCTCCCAGCCCAAGCCCGGCCTGCCCCCGCATCAGCAGGAACAACATCGACAATGCCCAAAGCGACAGACCGCCCGCCAATGCGCCTATCAACGCGGTGTGTGGGGCGATGCCCCAGCCCAGCACGCTCATTCCCGCGCCAAGTGCTGCGAGCGGCCAGACCAGCATGTCAGGCAACAGCTGCACGCGCAGGTCAACCAATACCGCCACCAATAGCGTGGCGCCAAGGATCATTGCGGTCACCGCCCCCGGCAGGTCACCGGGATGTAGCCAGACCCAGGCCGCTGACAGTGCGGCAATCCCCCCCCCCAACGCCCAGACCGAAGTACGCGGCGCATCTGGCACGGCGACCGGCGGCGTGACGCGCAGCTCCGCCAACGTGGGCTCGGACACCCCGGCCTCTTCGGCCCAATGCACCGACCCCTCGGCCCAGTCCACATTCAGATGGCGCGCAAGCCGGACCGCCAGCGCATCCCAGACCGGCACCAAAGCCAGAAGCGCTGTCAGCACAGCAAAGGGCAAAATAGCGGGCAGAAGATCAGTCATATCGTTTACCGGATCGAGTTGACGGCGCCGAGGATGGTCAGGAGCACCGAGATATAGATAACCGCCACCACCATCCCGACAAGGATGGTCAGCGCGGGAACAAGGGTAGAGAAAATCACCTGAATGCGGGTTTCGACCTCATTGGAGAAATAGGTCCCCATATGGTCGAGCACCTCGTCGAGGCTGCCGCTGTTTTCGCCAATCCCGACCATATGCCGCGCCATGTCGTCAAAGATCGGGCTTTTCAATGCGTCGGACATGCGCTGCCCCTCCAGCAGGTGATCGGCCGAACGTTCATAGTGGTCACGCATTGCAGTGTTCTGTGACACTTCGCCCAACACCCGCAGGGTTTCCACCTGCCTCAATCCCGAACGGATCAGCAGATGACCAATTCCGCCGAATTGTGCCATCTCATACATCACCGAGGTGCGACCAAACAGTGGCAGTGCAAACCAGGCCCGGTCCAGCGCCAGTTTGCCCTTTCTGGTGGTGGCCACCCCTATCAAGATCAACATCAGCACCCCGAGAAGGACAGCGATGAACTTGCCGTTGTAGTAAAGGAAATCGTTCACATCGACCAGGATCTGCATTGTCCAGTGGATGGTCCCACCACCGCGCACGAGGAAATCCGTCAGCTTCGGCACCAGCCAGAGCACCACGAAGGCCAGCACACCAAAAGCCACGAACAGGGTGATTGACGGCATCACCAGCGCCCGCAAAAGCGTGTTGCGCAACATCCGTGCGCGTTCCATCGACGAAGCGACCTCTTCAAGGATTTTGTCAAGCGTACCAGAGCGTTCGCCGGCGGCAATCAGCGCCGGGATAAACCGTGGAAAAATACGCCCCTCGCCGCGGATCGCGTCGGCAAATGTGCCGCCCTCGTCAATCCGGTTGATCATCCGGCGCAGCGATTTTTGCAACGCGATCTTGCTGGCAAAACTCTCTAGCATCTCTAAAGAGGCGCGCAGCCGGTGGCCGGATTTCACCATCAGCGCCAATTGCCGGAACAGGAATTGTTTGTCTTTGCTGTTTACCGGCATGTAGCGCCCGGGGTTGAACAGGGCCAGCCCCAACCCGCCGCTACCGCCGCGTTCCAGTTCAAGCTTTAAGGGCATCAGCGCCCGGCGGCGCAGATCTTCGCGCGCCGCCCCCAGGTCGGCTGCCTCCACCGTGCCGCTCATCTCCTTGCCCTGCGAGGTCAGGGCGACGTAATCGAAACGGGGCATCAGGCAGTGTCCTTCATGGCATTGTGATCCCTGTTTTGATTGCCGGGCCTGTGGTCATGGGTATGAATATCCTGTCCCAGCCCAAGTGCTGCTGCGGCGGCAAAAGAGGTGGTGCCATCAATGACTTTGGCGACCAGATCATCCCCCAACGGCGTAAAATGCTGCGCCATGCGTTGCAAATCCCCTTCGCTGGCCCCTTGTGCAATCATGTCGCGCAGCGTGTCGTCGATCCAGACTGCCTCGAACACACCCACCCGGCCGCGCACCCCACGGCCCAAACAAAACGGGCAACCGGGTGCGTCATAAAGAGGACCGTCATCGTCGGTCGCGCGACCAAGGGCGTGGTTTTCCTCGGGCGTGGCGGCGCGTGGCGTTTTGCAATTGTCACACAAGATTGGCACCAGGCGCTGCGACAGCACCCCATTCAAAGACGCCGCCACCTGCCAGCGCCCGACGCCAAGGTCGGTCAGCCGGGTGATCGCGCCAATTGCGGTGTTGGTGTGCAACGTAGAGAACACAAGGTGCCCGGTCTGCGCCGCCTTCAGCGCAATGTCAGCGGTTTCGCCATCACGGATCTCGCCCAGCAAGATCACATCCGGGTCTTGCCGCAGGATCGAGCGCAGCGCGTCGGAAAAGCCGATTTTGGTGCTGATCTGCACTTGCGAGGCACCCTCGACCATCTGTTCAATCGGGTCTTCGACGGTGATCACATTACGCGTGGTACGGTCGATTTCGCGCAGGGCACCGTAGAGCGTGGTGGATTTGCCTGACCCGGTCGGGCCAGTGACCAAAAGCACCCCATGCGGGTGGTGGATCGCCTGACCAAAGTCGCGCACAAGGCCTACGGGCAGGCCGAGATCAGAAAGGCTCAGGGTTTTGGTGTTGACGCCCAGAAGGCGCAAAACCACCCGTTCACCGCCCTGCACAGGCAGGCAGGATACGCGGAATTCGACCATCGCGTCGTCAAATTCGGCGAAGGTATGGCGAAAGGCACCATCCTGCGGTGCCCGGTTTTCGGCAATGTCGAGATCGGACAGCACCTTGACCCGGTTCACCAGCGGATCACGTTCAGCCGGGCGCAGGTCACGGCGCCAATCGCGCAGTTGGCCATCTACCCGGTAGCGCACCCGCAAATGCTGGCCCACTGGTTGCAGGTGAATATCCGAGGCCTGTTCCATATAGGCGTCCGAGAGGATTTCCGACAAAAGCCCCACCGCATCCTCGGCCCCAAAACTTTCCGCCACGCTTTCCCCCAGCGTGCGCTCGACCGCTCCGGCCAGCGCTTCGGGAAAGGCCATTGCCGGCACTACATGTTCGCGAAAAGTTTCGGACACCTGATCGAGGCTGGCCATATCGTCCGGGTTGCCCATCGCCAGCAACAGCTGCCCAGAGGCGTCGCGGATAGGCAGGCAGTGGCGGCGCAGCGCCAACCCCTGCGGCATCCGCTCCATATCCACCGTCTCCGGTGACAGCTGCGACGGTTGCAAAAACCGCATGCCGCGCCGTTTGGCGGCGGCCTGATAAAGCCCCGAAACCGGCTGGCGAATGCACCGAGACACGGCGATCAGCAACGGCAACCGCGCCCGGCGTGAAATTTGCCGCGCCTCATCAAGCTGACCTTCGCTGAGCATCCCCAACCCCAGTGCCGCGTCGATCAGTTCCTGTTCACTCAGCGCCACTTGCGTTTCCTTTCAGGCGTGTTCTGTCCACCGTCACGCAGCATCCTGAGCAGCGCCTCGGGTTCCGAGCAATGTTCCAGCGCCACCTCTTGATCAATCTTTCCGTCGCGCAACAGCTTGGCCAGTGATTGTTCTAGCGTGCACATGCCCGTGCCCCCACCGCTTTCCACTGCCGAATAGACCTGATCGAGCTTGCCAGCTGAGATCATGTGGCGGATTGCGGTGTTGACGAACATCAGTTCGACCACAGGCACCCGGCCGCGACCGTCGATTGTGGGCATCAGGTGCTGGGCCAACACCGCGCGCAGGCTCTGGCTTGTGCGCAGGCGCACCGCGTCCTGCTCATCAGCCGGGAAGGCGCCGACCAGACGACTGATCGCGCCGACCACATTTCCGGTATGCAGGGTGGAAAACACCAGGTGGCCGGTCTCGGCGGCGGTCAGAGCGGCGCGCATGGTTTCGGTGTCGCGCATTTCGCCGACCAAGATCACATCTGGGTCTTCGCGCAGGGCGGCGCGCACGGCCGAGGCAAAATCCGGCGTGTCGGGGCCCAACTCGCGCTGGCGCACAATCGAGGATTGATCTTGGTGCAGGTATTCCACAGGATCTTCGATGGTCAGGATATGGCGGCGGGTAGACTGGTTGATAATGTTGATCACCGAAGCCAGCGTTGTGGATTTGCCTGACCCGGTGGCGCCGCAGACCAGCACCAACCCGCTGTCGAACTTGGTCAGTTGGTTGATGGCGGTCGGCAGGCCCAGACTGTCGAAGGTTGCGAAATCCGATCCCAGATGGCGGATCACCAGCGCATCGCCCCCTCGGTGGCGAAACAGGTTCACCCGAAACCGGTGCCCAGCCTCGGACAGGCCAAAATCGGCGGACAAGCGGGTGGCGTATTCAGCCCGGTCAAACCGGTCTTCTATTGCGGCGAGGTTGTCTGCCATCCAGTCCGGGGTGATCACCCCCAGTTCAAGCTGGCGGTACAAGGCGCCGTGGATGCGCTGTGCGGGCACTGCACCGGTGGCCAAATGCAGGTCGGATGCACCCATTGCCACCATGTTTTGCAGCAGTTTGTCCAGCGCTGGCGGCATTCCGGTGTCACGACCCCCGGTTTGGTTCTGCGTTGTCATAGGGCGAAATCCATCTGCACACTGAGCAGCCGCTTTTCCGGATCGCCACCGATCATATCGACAAATTCGGGGGCTTGCAGGTTCAGGTGAACAATCGCCACTGTTTGGTCCATGTCACCCATCCGCGTGATGAAATCATGGATCTGAGGATAGCTGCCACGGGCGCGAAAACCGATCACCGGGCGATTGTAACGACTGTTTATGTTGCTTTGCACCGCGGTCTGGCTGTCGGTGATCGCGTCATCCACGCCCATGCTGCCAAAGGATTTCACATCCAGTCCGGCGCGTTCGGCCAGCCCGGCAATCCGCAACCTCAGCTGGCGCAGCCCGTCTATGCGGTCCAGCGCTACAAACCGCGCTTCGGCGCCCGCAACCTTGTCGCGCAGTTCATCACGCGTTGTGGTTAGCGCCGCCAGCTCTTTTTGCAACGTCTTGGTTGGCACCGCCGGCATGTCCGGTAGGGCCGCGCGGGTGCCGATCCGGTTAATTTTGCGGTTCACCATGCTTTCTGCATGCTGCACCTGGTTGCGCAGGGGGGCATAGATTGCGAACATCCAGCCCATGATCAAAAGCACGCAAAGCAGGATCGTGTAGAGGGTCAGCTCATTCGATTTCATTGGCTGTGCAACTCCTGATCTTCCGCCGTCTTCTGCGACAGCGGTACAATGCGCAAACGGGCGCCATAACCGTCGATCTTCTGCGGCCCTATTTCCTTGAACACGCTTTCATCCGCGACCACCAACCCCGAGGGGGTCAGCTGATTGTTCAGTGCGGCGATGAATTTCTCGGCATCAATATCCGTCAACGCCCAAGCGGTGAGTGTGAACACCTCCGGCACTTTTCGACTTTCTTCGATGGCGCGCACCACCACCCCACCGGGGATAGATCGTTGCAGCGCGTCCAGCAGATGCTCGACCACATTCTGTCGCCGGTCTTGTAGGTAGCGCGTCAACGCGACGCGGGCTTCCAGATCGGCAATTTCAGCCTTGATATCAGTAACCTGCCCGGTCAGCCCTTGGGCTTCGCGCACGTTGGATTTGATCTGGTTTGCCACCGCCCGGCGTTTTTCGTAATCCGCCTCAAGCTGGGCCAATTCATCCTCGAACCCTTTCTTCTTCCACCGTGCACTGAGATCCGCGACGGCAATCCCCAAAACCACAAGAGCAATCACCGCGGCGCGGTAGAAATTTTCGTTTTTCCAGATTGGCGGGGCCGGTTCGTCGCGGTCGATCAGTGGGGGCCAGTCCGGTGCCTCTTTCATCGACAGGCCACGGGCCGCCGCGCCGGACAGGATGCCGTTTGTGAGGTCCTCGATCACCTGAATATTGGGCAGCGCGCGGCGGATCTCGCGCAGTGCATCCTGGCCGAAGCCAACGGCAATGGCGCGGATCGCCTCGCGCCCGCCCAGCACCCGGTTCAGCACCTCGTCCTCGCGCGTATCGGCGCGGTTAAGGTTGATGATGCGGATGTTTTCCACGGCTGGTCCATTGAGATGGAACAACGCGATTGCCCCGGCATGGCGTTCGATCAGCAGCCGCGCCGCGCCGTCATTTTCAGCGGTCGGGTCTATGGGCAATTGGCTGGCCTGCAGGTCGGACAGCCCCCAGGAGGGCAGGATGCCCACAAGGTCAAGTTTGGCTGCTTTACAGGCGCCGCGCCAGGCCCGGCGATCATGGTCAGCAAGCGCGGTCAGCAGCCAGTGATGCTGGGCAAATTCATCTTTGTCTTCTTGTGGGATTGGGGTCCAGCCACAGCCGCTGTCGTTTACCGGCAGGTTCAAAAGTTCGCGAAATTCCACCGCCAGATCGCGGGTGGATTTGTCGATCAGCCCCATCGACAGTGCCATGTCCTGATAGCGCACTGACGGGCCACTCATTTCCTGCCCGGCTTCGTTTTGCAGGGCGGTGCGTATGCGCTGGTCGTTGAAATCCTCGATCGCGCCCATCGCGTGCAACACGTTTTCCACGTTCCAGCTGGGCAAATCGGAAAACGCCATTTCGGTTTCCCAGCGCGCAAGTTCGCGCATCTGTTCGTAAGGGCGTGGGCGGTCTGGGTGGACTGGCAATTCGGCCCGGGTGAGGACCGCACGGTCACAAGCGAGGATCACCTTTTTCGGGGGCTTCACCCCCGCGGCCTGCAAATCGGCCAGGATCGAGGTCAGCGCCGCCCCCGGATCCACTGAACGCGCCACCGCCCGGCCCATCGCCTCGGGCAGCCCTTTGGCGCGGCGATAGACCACCCCTGTGGTGGTGATGCCATCCCAGTGGAGGGCAAGGATGGTGGCGGAGGAAGAAAGGAAGGAAAGGACCATCACGGCTCCTCAATAGAAACGGTCGCGCTGAACGTCCCGGTATGGGCCATGCGCGGGGCAAGCAGCAAACCGAAGTGGGTAACGATGGGGTTTGAAGCGTTGCCAAGGTCGGTTTCATCACCGGTACTCAGGCATGTCGAATTTAGTGTTTCATAAAGAACCAGCCGGCGATGCCCCTGTGTGGTTGTTTGGTTGGCGGTAAAGGTAAATGTCTGCGCTCCGGTGCTGGTGCGCTGACCCAAGGGAAGGGTAATAGTGGTGGGTCCGGCCCCGGCCGCCGGGATCAGCCGAAACTTGGTCACATCCGCTGGGTTTACATCGAGAAGCGCAAGACAGTAGGTTTTTGAAACTTCCGGGTCGGGATCCGGGGCGGGAGGTGGCACCTTGTCTACTCGGTTCGCGCTTACATGCACTTGAAAATATACCTGGTTCAGATCAACTTCGTAATCCGTTGCGGTGATTTCCACCATTGCCTGATCTTCATCATAGCTGCCTGCCGTGCCCCCGTTGGCCCGGTCGCGGCCCCAGGATTCCAGTTCAAATTGATCCACAACCACTGCGGAACTGGTTTTTGTGGTTGCAGCAGGGTTGCCGTTCAACAAGGCAGACCAGCCATAGTTCACCCCGCCCAAAGACCCATTGCCCCAGCCGTCAGGTAAACCGTCCGCGACAGAGGTTGTTAAATAAGGGCCACGCCAGCCCATTCGTAGTCCACCCACCACAATTTGCGACTGCGTCGGAACCGGAGCGGAGTTCACGCCCAATCCACATTCACTATCGGCGATCATCAGCGCCTCCAGGCACTCCGGCAGGCGACCCACATCTGCCACATATCCCGAAATCACCGGGGCGCCGTTCAGCACCAGGTCGGGGTTGCCCACAATGGCCCTGCGGATTTTCTCCAGCCGGTTTTCAGTGATCTGATAGCGGGTCTGGCCGGTGTCGCTTTCCACCGTATCGAGCGCCACATAGCTGCCGCCGACAGGATGGCGAGGGCCACAAGCATTTCAAGCAGGCTGAAACCAGCCTGCCCGTTCTGCGATATTCTGCTATGTATCGTTTGTGTCATGGCCCTCGCACCCCTGCCAACCCGTTTGACTGATCAGATCACGCCGTCGACCACAATTGCTGGCCCCTTGGCGTAGGTGTAGACGTGATAGCCCACCATGCGCTGCGGTTGTTCGCTCGGGTCAAACTCATCGGCGACATTGTCCCAGACATAAACCGGCATCACCCGGCCCTGCGCGGTTTCCACAAACATGCGGTGGTTGATGGTGGGCATCGGCGAGACGCGCAACACCGACAGCGCCTCTTTCAGATAGTCGGTCTTGATTTCTTGCGGCGCCTGTTTCACGGCAGCGTCAAAGGCAATCGGTTCAGGGGCAATCAGATCGCGGGTGCCTTCCTTGCGCGGGCGCAGCAGGGCCAGCTCGTCGAGGCTGACCAGCTTGCGATCCGCATCGGCAGTCTGCAGCATCCGCCCATTGTCCACCGCCCCCATCGTACGCTCGCGCTGGAACGCCGGGTCCTGCATGCGCCAGGATGTGTAGAATGTGTATCCGGCAATTCCGAGGCAAACCAACAGAATGGCGCTGAGGATGATCTTTTTCATGGTGTGGCCTCCTGAGCCATCATTGATTTTTTCCGATATTCACGACGATGTCGTCGTCATTGCCCTGATCATATTCACCGTCCGGCCCCATGCTGATCAAGCAGGGCATGTGGCAGTTAGGTGCGCCATTAGCGATGCCATCTGCATCTCCGTTGACGAAAAGATAGATGTAGGGGCGACCAAGTTGGGCGATCACGGTGCCAGCCCCGTTCTGCCATTCAAAATTTCCGTCCCCATTGGGGGCGGCGGCGAAACTGTCGCCAAAACCTTGTACATCAGTGGAAGCACCGGTTCCGGGGTCGCCCGACCCATCGGTGTTCATCGGCCCTACGGTCACCTGCGCCGCATCCAACTCGCGCAGATAGGGCCCGTGCCAGCCGGTGCCGCTGGCCTGATCCCAGACCAGAATGTCGTTGGTGCCGTCATTCGGTTGCCCCCGCAATTGCGAGAGATTGGCCGGATGGGCATCTGTGGCCACATCAAACGGGCCTTGCTTCGGCCAGTATCCAGTGTCGCGGTGAAACCGCTGGATTGCGCTGGCGATATTATCCATCTCGGCGCGGGCCAGCGCCTGTTCGGCGTCATCCGTCACCCCGGTCAGAACCTGCACACCAATCCCAGCCACCGTCGCCACAACCGCCAGCACCACCAAGAGTTCAAACAGGGTGAAGCCGGATTGGCAGGAACGGGAAGTATGGAAAAGCAAGCGCTCAGGCAGTTTCATCGTGGGTACTTTCAAGGCAAGACCCGGGCCACGAGGGCAGCCCGGGTGTCGGTGATCTGCGAGGGCAGATCACCATTGGTCAGATCAGCAAACCACTAAAGTGTTTCGAGAGAACATTGCGTCGCAGCTTGTTTCGAAACGCCCGCACCATTTGGAGGGTCTAAGCGTTTCGCCTTCTTTTTGCTTCGCAACAATCAGCCAAAACGCCTTAGATGGTGTTGCGGGTGCCGTCCCATTCGCCCAGTTCTTCTTCTTTGGTGTCGCCTGCACCGTCAACAACGGTGATCAGCTGAACCTGCTCAGGGCGGGTGATGGCACCTGCACCATCGAAATCACCAACGTAAAACAGGCCGATGAAGCGGTTGTATTCGTTATTGGCCACGTGACGGTAAACCGGCACCGAGGTCATGCCGCCCACCAATGAGGTGTCGAACAAGTTCGAAGAGGGACCGAAGCCAACAGCCATGTAAGCCGGGCCGGTTGCGGCGGCAGCGTTGGTGCCGTCAAAGTCAACCACACCTGCGTCCAATGGGAAGCCGGTTACACGCTCGGTGCCGCCAGTCCAGATTGCTACAGTGTCGGTGTCTTCCAGAGTACGTGCAGCGCCACAACCGTTTGCTGCGGGCGACAGGTAGATGTTACCTGCAACAACTGCGTTGGTACGACCGCTGATCAGAGCAGCAGCGTCGGTGCAGTCAAGGCCAGCCGAATCTTCAGGTGCACCCGCACCAGCAGCAAGAGAGGTATCAACATATTTCAGCGAGGTGATACCAACTTCTTCCAGTGCTTCTTTCACACTAGTATTCAGAGCAACTGGAGCGATGTCGGCAATACCCAGCTGCGAGAACAAGGTACCTGCAACCGGAGTAGCAGCAACCGGAGTAGCAGCAACTTCCAGCAGCGAGTCAAAGTTGTTCGGGAAGGATGCGTTCGACGGCATGGCGCGGAACACGCGAACGCCTTCGTTCAGCTCGTCCATCATGGCAACGTGAGCAGCGGCGGATGCACGTGCGGTGGTGTCTTGCAGCGCCAGGGTGGCGGTGCCGGCCACGGCGGCCATGATGCCGACGGTTACCAGCATTTCAAGAAGGGTGAAGCCGCCTTGGGCTTTGCGGTTTTCAAATTTGGTCATTTACTTAACTCCACAGTCCATCAGACTATATGTGTTTTCAGGTTTGACAGCCTTGGAACCGCGCAAAATCCCATCCTCCCCCTGACGGGGTGACAGGCGCAAACGCGCTGGTCCTTAACTGTCTGCTTGTGAAAAGCGATTGGCCCGGAAACCACATCCGCGCGCCCAAATCACTGTCCTCGGGCCATTTTTGGCCCTGAAATGCGCTGGCTTTCACTCGAACGGCTTGGCGCGTATTGGTCGAAACCTTGCGGCTGATCCGGTGGACAGTGCCATCCTTTGGGCCGCCCCTCGTCCCGACAGCTGGGGTTTAACTCTTTATTAACAATGAGTCAATAAAATGCCTGACTATTTTTATCAGTTAACCTTGTTTTTCGCGCTGACAAAGAGTCGCAGCAGCTTGCTCATACCAGCCATTCGCATAAGGAATGACGGGGCCGGACGCGCGTCAGGATCGGGCAAAGGCCCGTAATTCGCCGCACAGAGCCAATCGGCTGAGGCCATCAGATCACGCCGCGTTTGCGCATCATGCGGCGCGGCCTCCAGCACCCTTGCCACATAGGACCGCAGCCCCTCATGCGGTAATCGACGTATCCCCTTTGGCGCAATCTGTCGGCAAAACAGCCGGGTCATCCGGGCAGCCACCGGCAGGCGCAGAAAGGTCAATAGTGCCGCCCCCAACTTCAGCCCGGCAAACCCCGCAACCAGCGCTGCGATCACCCCGGCCCCGACCAGTGCCAAGGTGCCGGCGCTGGCGGCAAGCCCGGTTGCGGCCAGCAATTCGCCCTGCATCTGCGCATCAAAACGCGACAACCAGTCGCTGGTAAACAGGCTGGGGGTCAGGTTTTCTTCCGGGGCCTCCTGTGGTGTGTCCAATGCGGTCGCTGCCTTGTCGGGGGTCACCTCTTCGTCAAGCGCGGCCACATTGGAGGCCCCGCTCTTCCCTGTTCGGCCATCGGCAATGCCCTTGGCGACCCGCGCCACATCCATCCGCACCCATCCGTAATCCTCAAGCCAGATTTCCACCCATGCGTGGCTGTCGGCCTGGGTCACATAGACCTTTTCGATCAGGAACATGTAAAACCCGCCCTGATAACCAGACACCACCCGCGCCGGGATGCCGGCTGCGCGCATCATCAATGCGTAGGCGGTGGCAAAATGCATGCCGTAGCCTTCGCGCTTATCGAACAGGAAGACGTCAATTGGGTTCTCGCCTTCGATCACTGGCGCCCCACGATCATATTTGAAACCGTCGTTAAACAGCGCCCGGCCCTGACGGGCAATTTCCAGCAGGTCACCATCGTATTTCTCGGCCAGATTGCGCCCCAGCGCGATGGTGCGTGGCTCTTCCCCCGTGGGCAGTTGCAACCCAAGCGCGCGGGTGCCCTCATCCGGAGCAGCGCCGGCACGATATTCGATAATCGACATCATGTTATAGGTCAGCAGCTCACGGATTGGGTTCATGTTCATCAACTGCCAATCCTGAGTGATGTAAGAGGACGGCGGGGTGAAGGCCGGGATATCAAGCCCGTACAGCCAGTTGCCGCGATTGGGAAACACGGTCACGTCATACATGGAAAACCGCGTTGCCTCGCGCATCTGTGCTTCCATTTTCTCGCCGGTCAACTTGCTGCGCAGCCGGTTGCCACGACTTTTAAAACCGGGCCGCGCACGCCAGATGCCCGCGTCATATTGCCAAAAGACCGGACCGCGCCAATATAGCTCGCTCACTGGAGGGGCGGTTTTTTCAAACGGGCCTGTGCCGCCATTGAAATCGGCCACCAGCACGCGCAGCTCGCCTTTTTCGGTGTCCTGGAATGCTTCAAGTTCCATCTCTTCCTTGGGTGGCTTGCGGGCGGCTTCTTCCTCGGTTTCGACCACAAAAGGCAGATCCAGCACAAAGGCCAGCATGTTCAGGTTGCCAGTAATACGCGGGGTGAAAAGGAAAAACACCACAGTCAGGATCAGCGCGGGGCCAACAGTGGCCAGCCAGGACAAGCGGCGCGTGGAACCGGCCAGATGCGCCGCATCGCGGTCAAGCGCCCAGACAAGTGCGGCAAAACTGGCCAGCAGCAAAAGCAGAGCAAAGGTTGAGGGCAGCGCCACAACCGCCATAGCCACCAGCCAAACCCCCGCAATCCCGGCCACAAACCGGTCCCGCGCACCCGGACGTTCAGCCAGTTTTAACCAGCCTGCTACGCCAATCAGCAACGACATGTAAGCGGTTGAATTCCATTGAAGAAATGCAAATCCCAGTGCGGCCACACCAAACCCCAGGACTGCGGCCCACAGGCTGCGTTGCCGCGCGGGCAGCTCAAGCCGCATCAAGATCAGCGCCGCAATCGCCGCCACGACCAGCAGCAGGGTTGCGACCGGTGCCGCCCCCACTGCAAAGCCCGTGCTACCCAGGGCTAGCAGCCCGATGATCGGGGTTTCGCGCAAGGCCAACAGATGTGTCATGGTGAGCAAAGCTCCTGTTAAGGTGGCTGGTGATCGGGCCGGCTGTTGAGGCTGGCGTTAATTTCTGGCGGTTACCTTCTGGCCGCTGTGTGCGATGGCTGATCCCCGCCGAATCCGGCCAGCAGCGTCAGCATCTCTTGCAGGTGATGCGGCCCACGGCGCGGTGCCAGATCGTGGCCGGGCAGGCGCAGCCCAATCGCCAGCCCATCGCGCGCGGCCTCCAGCACACCAGCCGTCAACTGCGATAGTTTTGCCTCGACATCCTGACCGGTCAGGTCAGACCAGTCGAAAATGCAGCTGTCCTGCTCCGAGGTCACCTCGTGCTCGCGTACCACCAATTCATCCAGCTTGGCTGAG
>JQGR01000098.1_pt1 | contig 14768 bp, 16 predicted proteins | sample 210181 | NCBI WGS metagenome assembly JQGR01 (sample SAMN02928655, study PRJNA255238) | bioreactor metagenome | biome: continuous culture; feature: L-culture metagenome assembled contigs; material: continuous culture biomass; isolation source: continuous culture inoculated with microbial biomass... | reverse complement strand
AGGTAAGTACCTTCTTCGGGACCGCCCAGCCAGGCGACTTTACCGTGACTGAAGACGGGGTGGATTACACCGGTCCGGCCGAGTTCTCATATCGTCGTTTCATCCTGCATTATGCGCATCTCTGTGCATCTGCCGGGGGGGTGGATGCCTTCCTGATCGGGTCAGAAATGCGTGCGCTTACGCAAATCCGCGGAGCAAACCATAGCTTCCCGGCAGTTGAGAAGCTGATTGACCTGCTGGAAGATGTGCGTGGCATCCTTGGCGAAGATGTGAAGATCTCTTATGCGGCGGACTGGTCGGAGTATTACGGCTATCATCCGGCTGATGGCTCGGGCAATGTCTACTACCACCTTGACCCGTTATGGAGCCATGAGGAGATCGACTTCATCGGGATCGATAATTACATGCCACTGTCAGATTGGCGGGATGGGGCCGAGCACAGTGATGCGGGCTATCGGTCGATCTATAACCTTGATTACCTGAAAGCCAATATCGAAGGTGGCGAGGGGTATGATTGGTACTACGCCAGCCAGGCAGATCGCGATGCGCAGACGCGTTCGCCGATCACGGATGGTGCACATGCCGAACCTTGGGTGTTTCGGTATAAGGATCTGCGCAACTGGTGGTATCGCTCGCATCACAACCGTATCGGGGGCACGCGTAACCCGTTGCCCACCAATTGGCTGCCGGGGTCAAAACCGTTCTGGTTTACCGAGTTGGGCTGTGCGGCGATCGACAAGGGCACAAATGAGCCGAATAAGTTCCTCGACCCGAAAAGTTCGGAATCGACCCTGCCGCAGTATTCCTCTGGTCGGCGTGATGATTTCATTCAGATGCAATACCTGCGTGCCATGTATGACCATTGGGGACAGGACACCAACAACCCGGTGCATACAGCCACCGAGGTCAGGATGATTGATATGGACCGCGCCCATGTCTGGGCCTGGGATGGGCGCCCTTACCCTGAGTTCCCCAAGAACCTCGCGTTGTGGAGCGATGGTGAGAACTACCTGCGTGGTCATTGGCTGAACGGGCGCAGTTCGTCCCGTTCGCTGGCCTCTGTCGTAAGCGAGATCTGCGAACGCTCTGGTGTGACACGCTATGATGTCTCGAAGCTTTATGGGCTGGTGCGTGGCTATCTGGTGAAAGACATCCGCGCTGGGCGTTCAGCCCTGCAAAGTCTGATGCTGGCGTATGGGATGGAGGCTGCCGAATATGACGGTGTGCTGCATTTCCGCACCCGTACTGGGTTTGTGGATCACATTCTGGACCCTGAACGGCTGGCTTTGTCGCCGGACAATGACAGCTCGCTTGAACGGGTGCGCGAAGGTGACCCCGACATGGTGGGTCGTGTACGCCTGTCATATGTGGAAAGTGAAGGGGACTATGAACTGCGCTCGACCGAGGCGGGTTTTCCGGATGACGACAATCAAACCGTGTCACAGTCAGAATTTCCTCTGATCCTGACACAGGCAGAAGCACAAGACATAACCGAGCGCTGGTTGTCCGAAGCGCGAATTGCCCGCGACAAGGCCAGCTTTGCACTGCCGCCGTCTGATACGGGCAAAGTGGCCGGGGACGTGGTGCAGATTGCCACTGATGCAGGGACCGAGACCTTCCGCCTTGATCATGTGGAACAGGCCGGCATTCAACTGGTCAAAGCCACCCGAGTGGAAACCGGCGTCTATGGCCCATCGGCCAACAAAGAGGAAAAGCTGCAGGCGAAGACTTATATTTCGCCCGCGCCAGCCTTCCCCTTGTTTCTTGACCTGCCGCTGATCCGCGGGGATGAGGTGCCCCATGCGCCTTATCTTGCGGCCTCCTCGCGCCCATGGCTGGGCAAGGTCGCGGCCTATGGGTCGTCCTCTGACAACGGTTATGCTTTGAATACGGTTCTGGATCGTCGTTCTGTGATTGGGATTACGCAGACCGCGCTGGGCAAGGCCGAATCTGGCGTGTTTGATCACGGTCCGGCACTGCGGGTCAAACTGATTGACGGGGCGCTGACAAGTGTTGCGCTGCAGGAGATGCTGAACGGGTCAAACGTCGCCGTGATTGGGGATGGCACACCTGACAATTGGGAGGTGTTTCAGTTCACAACCGCCAATTTGGTGGACACGCTGACCTATGAACTCTCCGGGCGTTTGCGTGGGCAATTGGGCAGTGACGCCCTGATGCCGGATGAATGGCCTGAAGGCAGCTATTTTGTGCTTCTTGACGGGCGACCGGAACAGATTGATCTTGCCATGTCGTCGCGTGGGGTAGAGCGTCACTATCGGATTGGTGCCGCACGGCTGCCGGTCAGTGATCCAAGCTTCCAGCATAAAGTGCTCGCGTTCGAAGGGAATGGGTTGCGCCCTTATGCACCCGCCCATTTGTCAGCAAAGCCTGATGGGGCAGGCGGGCAAGAGATCTCATGGATCCGGCGCACCCGGCTTGATGGCGATCAATGGGGCATCAGCGATGTGCCGCTTGGTGAGGCGTTTGAGCAATACATGGTACGGGTTACGCAGGGGGAGACTGTGTTGCGTGAGGAAATGGTGAGTACCCCTGTCTGGACCTACACTGCAGTGATGCGCGCAGATGACGGGCAATCGGGGACCTATCAGATCGAAGTGGCGCAAATGTCGGATCGGTTTGGACCCGGGTTGTTTGCCAAAATTGATCAGGAGGTCTGAAGATGCGCCCGGTTTTACCCGGAGATGTAGCGGCGGCGGCCTGTGCTTTATTGGCTTTGCCGTCGCATGATCGCCCGGATGCCATGGTGAAAATGGTTGCAAGAGCTCATATGGCGGATCGCTACCGTTATGTGACAGGGTGTGCACATCCAATCTGGGGCAACGGCAGTCTGGCCGCCGTTGCCCGCAGCCTGCCCAGAGAGCAGGAACCCTATCAGGATGATCCTGACTATTGCGACTGCATGTTGACGGTTTTTGCAGCGTTGAAAACGCAAAAGAGCTAGGGCTTGTGTCAGCCCCTCAACGAGTTCAAGTCCTAGAAAACTAGTTTTTCTTTCCATGCGCTGCTGATGCAGGGTTTTACCAAGGCGACACCAAGATGGGCCTTTGATTTTGCATTGGTAGCAACGTCTTGGAAACGGCCTCTTCACAAAAAACAACCACTTCATCACCTTACGGTCGGCGCGATGAAGGCAGCGATAAATACATGTTCCTTTTTCCGCTTTATACATGGCTTTTCACTGTTTGGGTCTTGAATTCGACGCTGTGCCCGCTTTCCTATTGTAAACACCCGATCTCACATCAATGCGTTTGGCATTCCCCCGCTTGCTGGTGTAAAATGGGTCGGTAACATGAGGAAGAACCATGGCAGAGAAGCGCGCGATCGTGACCAAACTCGACCCGGTATGGGACCGTATCACCCATGAAGCAAGGGCCGCCATTCAGGAAGAACCGTTGTTGGGCGGGCTGATCGGTGCCTGTGTGCTGCACCATAAAACGCTGGAAAAAGCACTGTCCTATCGGTTTGCAGCCAAGCTTAGTTCTAACGAGATGAGCATGGTTTTGCTGCGCGAAATTGCAGATGAAGCCTATGACAATTGTGCCGAACTGGCCGATGCCGCGCGCGCCGATATTGCGGCCATTGTCGAACGTGACCCTGCGTGCCATCGAATGTTGCAGCCTTTGCTCTTTTTTAAGGGGTTTCAGGCAATGCAGGCCTATCGACTGGCGCATTACCTTTGGACAGAAGGGCGCAAGGATCTGTCTTACTTCATTCAGATGCGCTGTTCAGAAGTGTATGGCATTGACATCCACCCCGGTGCCCGCATCGGCAAGGGCATTATGATCGACCACGCGCATTCCATCGTGATCGGCGAAACTGCCGTGGTCGGTGACAATGTCTCGATGCTGCATTCCGTGACCCTTGGTGGCACGGGCAAGGAAGATGAGGACCGCCATCCGAAAATTGGCAATGGTGTTCTGATCGGAGCGGGGGCCAAGGTGCTCGGCAACATCCGTGTGGGCGCCTGCTCTCGTATTGCGGCGGGGTCAGTGGTGCTGGAAGAGATTCCGGAAAATGTCACCGTCGCGGGTGTGCCTGCGCGTATTGTTGGCGAAGCAGGCTGTTCGCAACCTGCAATACAGATGGATCAAACGCTGGAAAGCTGAGCCACCTGACAGGTCTTATAGCGTGATCTAAAGCCACCTCCGAAATCAACAAAGGGCACCCTGATGGGTGCCCTTTTCTTTTTGCATCAGTGGTTTGCAAGGTAATATTACGCCTGCGTCATCTGTTCTGACAACTGATCAAAAGCCTGCAACGCGCGGGTGCCATACATATAGGCTGGCCCACCGCCCATCATGATCGACACGGACACGGTTTCCGAGATCTCTTCGCGGGTTGCGCCGGCCTTGATTGCTGCACGTACGTGAAACCCGATGCAGTCGTTGCACTGTTTGGCGATGCCGATGGCGATGCACTGCAGCTCTTTCGCCTTCACCGACAGCACCCCTTCGCCCATGGCGGCACGGTGCATGGCGGCAAACCCCTTGCCTCCGTCCGGATTCAGTTTGCGAAATTCATCGGTGTTGGTGGTGGTGTCGGCCAGAAGGGCGGGAAAATCCATGTCTGTCTCCTGCAGGTTATACTTTGCAAAAGAAATGGCCCAAGGGGCGGGGTGCCACCTTGAGCCAGATCAATAGATTTTGCTTTTTGAATGTGAAGGCGGTTACGCCAGCATCGTCATCGGATTTTCCAGGTTTTCAACGATGGCTTTCAGGAGGTTTGCACCAACCGCACCATCAATCACCCGGTGATCAACCGACATGGTCACGCTCATCACAGTTGCCACGGCCAACTCGCCATTTTCGTCAACCACTGGCTTTTTCACACCGGCCCCTACAGCCAGAATGCCCGCATGCGGTGGGTTCACGATAGCGTCGAAGTTGTCGATGCCAAACATGCCGAGGTTAGAGATGGCAAAGCTGCCGCCCTGATATTCATGCGGAGCCAGCTTGCGGTCCCGAGCACGGGCGGCAAGGTCTTTCATTTGGGTCGACAGGCTCGACAGCGACTTCTGATCGGCATCTTGAAGCACGGGCGTGAACAGCCCGCCTTCAATCGCCACAGCCACCGCCACGTCAGAGGCTTTCATCTGCAAAACGCGATCACCTGCCCAAACCGCATTGGCCTCGGGCACTTGTTGCAGCGCGTTGGCAACGGCTTTGATGATGAAATCATTGACCGACAGTTTCACCCCGCGCGCTTCCAGCTGTTTGTTAAGCTGGCTGCGGAACGCCAATAGCGCGTCCAGCTTGATGTCGCGGCGTAGGTAGAAATGCGGAATGGTCTGTTTGGCTTCTGACAGGCGGGCGGCAATGGTCTTGCGCATCCCATCAAGCTTGACCTCTTCGAACGTGCGATCCGGATACATCGCTGCAACCGCATCTGCGGAAACTGATGGTGCAGGCGCTGCAGCGGGTGCAGCCGCAGGTGCAGGTGCAGAAGCCGCAGGGGCAGATGCAGGCGCAGAGGCCGTGGCCGCTTCCACATCCGCCTTCACAATCCGACCTTTCGGGCCCGATCCGCTGATCTGCGTCAGGTCCAGACCTTTGTCTGCCGCGATGCGACGTGCCAGGGGCGAGGCGAAAACCCGAGTGCCATCAGCCGCTTGCGGGGCAGGGGCTGCCACAGCGGGGGTAGTAGGCGCCGCTGCCTCAACCGCTGCAGGGGCGGCTTCTGCCCCCGCTGCGGCAGGCGCAGCCGGGGCGCTTGCGGCAACATCACCAACCTCTTCGCCGTCCTCAACAAGGATTGCGATGGGCGAGTTCACCTTCACCGCCTCTGTGCCGTCAGCCACCAGAATTTTGCCGATGACACCTTCGTCCACCGCTTCAAATTCCATCGTCGCCTTGTCGGTTTCGATCTCGGCCAAGAGGTCACCGGATTGCACGGTATCCCCTTCTTTCACCAACCATTTCGCCAAAGTGCCTTCTTCCATCGTTGGCGACAAGGCGGGCATGAGAATTTCGATAGCCATTTGTCTGTCTCCTTAACGATAGGTCACGGCTTTGACGGCTTGGATCACCTCTGCGGTGGTCACAAGCGCCAGCTTTTCAAGGTTGGCGGCATAGGGCATCGGGACGTCTTTTCCGGTCATATTGATCACTGGCGCGTCGAGATAATCAAACGCGCGTTCCATGATTGTCGCCGAGATATGGTTGCCGATCGAGGCCACTGGCCACCCCTCTTCCACGGTCACGCAGCGGTTGGTTTTCATCACCGAATTGAGCACCGTGTCATAGTCGATTGGGCGCAAGCTGCGCAGGTCGATGACTTCGGCCGAAATGCCTTCCTTGGCCAGCTCATCCGCCGCTTCCAGTGCGTATTTCATACCGATGCCGAAGCTGACAATGGTCACATCCTCGCCTTCGCGCCAGATGCGGGCCTTGCCGAAGGGCACGGTGTAGTCGTCCATCACCGGCACGTCGAAACTGACGCCATAGAGCAGCTCGTTTTCCAGAAACACAACTGGGTTGTCGTCACGGATGGCGGATTTCAGCATGCCTTTGGCGTCTGCTGCCGAATAGGGCATCGCCACATGCAATCCGGGGATCTGCGCGTACCAGGCGGCGTAATCCTGCGAGTGTTGGGCCCCCACACGGGCCGCCGCGCCATTGGCACCACGGAACACAATCGGGCAGGACATCTGACCGCCGGACATGTAACGCGTCTTGGCGGCGGTGTTGATGATATGGTCAATCGCCTGCATCGCAAAGTTGAAGGTCATGAATTCGACAACCGGACGCAGACCGCCCATGGCCGCACCGGTGGCAAGCCCAGTGAACCCGTGCTCGGTGATCGGCGTGTCGATCACGCGCTTGGCGCCGAATTCGTCCAGCAGACCTTGGCTGACCTTATAAGCGCCCTGATATTCGGCAACTTCTTCGCCCATCAGGAATACAGTGTCTTCGCGGCGCATTTCTTCCGCCATCGCATCGCGCAATGCTTCACGTACCGTTGTCGGACGCATTTCGGTTCCGGCAGGGATTTCCGTGTCAGCAGGGATGACCGGGGTGATTGGCTGGGCCGCAACCGGCGCTGCCGGGGCGGGTGCCTCTGCCGCAGGGGTGGCCTCAGCAGCTGGGGCAGGGGCCGCGATGTCATCAGCGCTTTCGCCTTCTTCGATCAGCACAGCAATCGGCGAGTTCACTCTCACCGCTTCAGTGCCATCTGCGATCAGGATCTTGCCGATGATGCCCTCATCAACAGCTTCGAACTCCATCGTTGCCTTGTCGGTTTCAATCTCGGCCAGAATGTCGCCGGACGACACGGTGTCGCCCTCTTTGACCAGCCATTTTGCCAGCGTGCCTTCCTCCATCGTGGGGGACAGGGCGGGCATCAGAATCTCAGTAGCCATGTTTTTCTCTCCTCTGTCCGGATCAGGCGTAAATATCGGTCCACAGCTCGTCGAGCGCGGGCTCCGGGCTGGTTTTCGAGAACTCTGCGGCGTCGTTCACAATCGCCTTGATGTCCTTGTCGATCGCCTTCAGCTCATCCTCAGTGGCATGTTTGCCCTGCAGCAGAAGTTCGCGCACATGTTCAATCGCGTCTTGCTCCTCGCGGACCTTCTGCACCTCTTCACGGGTGCGGTATTTGGCCGGGTCGGACATCGAGTGGCCACGGTAACGGTATGTTTTCATTTCCAGAATGTAAGGTCCATTGCCTGAGCGGCAATGTTCGGTGGCGCGCAGGCCTGCCTCTTTGACGGCCAAAACATCCATGCCATCCACCGCTTCGCCGGGGATGCCAAAGGCTTCGCCGCGGGTGTAGATGTCGGGGGTTGAACTGGCACGTTGCAGTGAGGTGCCCATGGCGTATTGGTTGTTTTCGATCACATAGATCACCGGCAGTTGCCACAGCGACGCCATGTTGAAGCTTTCGTAAACCTGCCCCTGGTTGGCTGCCCCATCACCGAAATAGGCAAAGGTCACGCCACCGTTCTCCAGATATTTGTCTGCAAAGGCAAGGCCGGTGCCGATTGGCACCTGGGCGCCGACAATGCCGTGGCCGCCGTAGAAATGCTTCTCTTTTGAGAACATGTGCATTGAACCGCCTTTGCCGCGCGAATAACCACCTTCGCGTCCGGTCAGCTCGGCCATCACCCTTTCGGGTCCATGCCGCAGGCCAGCATATGGCCGTGATCGCGGTAGGAGGTCAGGCGTTTGTCACCTTCCTGTGCTGCGGCTTCAAGGCCAACCACAACAGCTTCCTGCCCGATGTAGAGGTGACAGAACCCTCCAATCAGCCCCATGCCATAGAGCTGGCCGGATTTTTCTTCGAATCGACGGATCAGCAGCATCTCGCGATAATGCGTGAGCAACTCTTCCTTCGATGTGTTTGATTTTGCGGCTTTTTTCTGGGCGCTTTTCCGGGCGGCCATATGGCGTTCTCCTTTTGGCGTCAGCTCTGAGTACAGGGGTAGTTTAGTATTAAACTATCTATTACAGAGTTTTTGCTCTCAGGTCGACAAAAACTTGAGCCGAGCAGGGTGCGCCGCTATCACCGTGCTGGGGTGCACGATTTTGGTGGGCATGAGAGATGTGTGCAAACACGCAGGCCTGACGGAAGGGTAATGGCCGGAAACCTGGTGATAAGGGGTGAGACTTAGCGGGGAATACTTTAGCGCAGAACAACTTCTTCGGCGCGGACCAGCCCCAGAATCGAACGGGCCTGCTCATCAAGCAGGTCAAGGTCAAGATAGCCGTCTGAAAGCCGATGGGTCTTATTGGTCAATTCGGCAATTTGGGCCGAGAGCGCTGCACGTTCTTGTGTGAGTGCTTGCGCCTCGGCCTCAATTTGCACGCGTTGGAAAATTCCATAGTCGCCCTGCACGCTGGCAAAGGTGAAGTAGGTGCCGAGAGCAAAAACTCCGACAAAGTAGACTACGCCACCAATTCCAGCTTTTGCGCGAGGTGCGCCCATAGGTTTCCCGCCTGTATGTACTGCCTTTTTGCCCACCTCTTTTTGGGTGGTGCAAGAGGACTATGCCATAGGTGATTCGGCTTGTGAATCCCAAAAACGAATCGGTTTGGAAAAAAGTGAAACGGGTTTTGAAAAGTGAGTCGCGCGAGCAACAGGAGTTTTTTGAAAGTGTGCGTCGGTGCTTGCTGGACAAAAAAACGCCCGCAATGAAAACTGCGGGCGTTCCTAAATCTGTGATGGGGCAGGGGATTAGCCTGCGATCGACGCCTGGTAGATGCTGTCGATGGTGCCCGCGATCGCCCCGTTGAAGTCGTCATCCGACTGCTGGGCCGACAGGCCTTCGGTCAGGGCGCGCGAGAAGCTGGCGATCATGCCGGTGTTTTTGGACAGGCGGGTGTTTGCCTCGTCCCGGGCGTAACCGCCGGACAGGGCAACAACGCTGGCCACACGTGGGTGATCCACCAGCGCTTTGTAATGGTTGGCGCTTTCCGGAAGGGTCAGTTTCAGCATCACGGTCTGATCATCGGCCAGCGCGTCCAGCTGCGATGTGATCTCAGCCAGAAGCAGTGCTTCCGCATCAGCCTTGTCGGTGATCGAGATGGTGACCTCGGGTTCGATGATCGGCACCAGACCGTGACCAATGATCTGTTTGCCCACTTCAAACTGCTGCGCGACAACCGATTTGATACCCTTTGCGTTGGCAGCATTGATCACCGAGCGCATCTTGGTGCCAAACACACCAGCTTTGGCAGCGCGGTCACACAAGGTATCCAGTTCTGGCATTGGTTTCATCACCTGCACACCGTTTTCTTCATCGGCCAGGCCTTTGTCGACTTTCAGGAAAGGCACCACACCGCGTTCATCCCACATGTAGGTGGCGGTCGGTTTGCCATCGATCTCGCGGTCCATGGTCATTTCAAACAGGATTGCGCCAATGACTTTCTCGCCGGTGAAGGCAGGGGCCTGGGCAATGCGCGAGCGCATGGCGTGGATCAGGTCATACATTTCTGCGTCACTCGAATAGGCGTCTTCTTCAACACCGTAAAGGCGCAACGCCTTGGGGGTGGAGCCGCCCGACTGATCAAGAGCAGCGATAAAGCCTTGACCGGCTTTGATTTTATCCAATTGTGCTTGGTTCGGCATGATAATCCCGTCCGATATCAGGGTGAAATTTGCCTCCCTTCTAGGCGAGAGGTCGACCTGTTGCAATTCTGCTGGCGCTAACAGGCCTGCGAGAAGCATGAATGAATTGATCGGGAGGGAAAAGAGCCGGGGGCGAGGTCGGATGAAACGGTCTATGGAGACCTCGCACCCCGGCATCCCGTACCATCGGGGAAGGACGGGAGACTGTGCCCGGGTTGCCCCGGGAAACTTGGTTATTTGGTCAGGATCAGCTTGCCTGCGCGGGTAATGGTCAGCGTATAAACCATGCCGTTCAGGACGATCTGCGCGGTCTTGCCGTTTTGTGTCAGGGTCAGCGCATCATATTGTGGCGCTTGGGGTTTGGTCACGGTGTCAAAAGTCACGGTGCGCAGCGGGGCGGTCATGTGCGTTTTCCTTCAAATCGGTCAAGAAGCCATTCCGCCAGGGGCACGAGGCCGGACGGGACAGGCAGCTGTTGCAAGAGTTCCAATGGATCCGGGGTGATCGGTTCAGCCTGTTTGGTCATGTTCGCGCTCCTGAGGGATCAGGTTGTCGGCTGGCCGCAGGCGCGGGTGGCTGATGAAGAAAACTTACTAAAATACTCAGGTAACTGTCAACAGGGGATTTAAAAAAAGAAAACCCCGCCAAAGACGGGGCCTAAAGTGTTTATTTTCAGTGCTTTAAGAGGATAGAGCCGCGACGCCAGGCAATTCCTTGCCCTCCATCCACTCTAGAAATGCACCACCTGCGGTGGAAATGTAAGTGAAACGCTCAGCCGCGCCTGCTTTGTTCAGGGCGGCAACCGTGTCACCGCCGCCAGCAACGGAAACCAACTTGCCGTCGGCTGACAGATCTGCGGCTTTGGCGGCAGCGGCATTGGTGGCCGCGTCAAAAGGTTCAATTTCAAACGCGCCCAGTGGGCCATTCCAGATTAGGGTTTTAGCGTGTTCCAGTGTTGCCGAAATCTTTGCAACGCTGTCGGGGCCCGCATCGAGGATCATCGCATCAGCTGGGCAGGCATCTGCCGCCACGGTTTCATTTGCAGCATTCGCGGCAAATTCGCGGGCGACAACCACATCCGTGGGCAGGATCACTTCGCAGCCTGCCGCTTCGGCTTTGCCAAGGATTTCGCGGGCGGTGTCTGCCATTTCATGTTCGGCCAGCGAATTGCCCACATTGATGCCTTGGGCGGCCAGGAAGGTGTTGGCCATGCCTCCGCCGATCACCAAGTGATCAACTTTGCTGACGAGATTGCCCAGCAGGTCGAGCTTGGTCGAGACTTTGGCGCCACCCACAACCGCCACAACCGGCCGTTCCGGCTGTCCCAATGCCGCCTCAAGGGCAGAAAGCTCGGCCTGCATCAGGCGACCCGCGCAAGAGGGCAGCAGCCGGGCCACCCCTTCGGTGGAGCCATGAGCACGGTGGGCGGCGGAAAATGCGTCATTGCAGTAGATATCGCCAAGGGCGGCAAGAGCGGCAGCAAATGCAGGTTCGTTTTTGGTTTCCGCAGCGTGATAGCGGGTGTTTTCCAGCAACAGCACATCGCCGTCTTCCAGCGCAGCAACCGCCTGTTTGGCCGGGCCACCGATGCAGTCTTCGGCAAATTTCACCGGCTGTCCCAGGGCGGCCTCAAGTGCGGGCGCACCACGGAAAGGCTCATCTCAGCCACGCGTTCCCCTTTGGGGCGACCGAAATGCGCCAGCAGCACCGGTTTGCCGCCAGCGGCCAGAATATCCCGGATGGTTGGCAGAATGCGCTGAATGCGGGTGTCATCGGTCACCACACCGTTTTTGATCGGCACGTTGATATCCACGCGGGTCAGCACCACTTTGCCCGCCAATTCCATCTCATCAAGCGTCTTCCAGGCCATGACATCCCTCCTAAAATTCCTGTCGTCTATGCACACCATTTGTTCACTATGGTCAACGATGAATGCAAATTCTGGCCCGGATTTGGGCGGGGGTCTTTTCAACCGTTGCCGTGCGGCATAGGTTGGCGGCAAACCTGAAGACAAAGGAAGCCCTTATGGCCGATTACAAAGACCCTGAAAACACCATCCTGATGGAGCTGAAAAACGGCACCGTGGTGATCGAACTTCTGCCCGACGTGGCACCCAAGCATGCTGAGCGCATGAAAGAGCTGGCACGCAGCGGTCAATATGACGGTGTGGTGTTTCACCGCGTGATTGATGGCTTCATGGCGCAGACCGGTGACGTGGCCAACGGCAAAGATGCCACCACCCTGCGCTATGCGGGCACTGGTGGATCGGACCTGCCGGATCTTCCGGCTGAGTTTTCAAAACTGCCGCACGATCGTGGCACCCTTGGTGCGGCGCGCTCGCAAAACCCGAACTCTGCCAATTCGCAGTTCTTCATCAACTTCAGCGACAATCACTTCCTGAACGGCCAATACACTGTTTATGGCCGCGTGACCTCGGGCATGGAACATGTGGATGCGATTACCCGTGGTGAGCCGCCTGCAGAGCCGGATCTGATGGTGTCGGTTAAGGTCGCCGCAGATGTCTGAACACACCAAAAATGAAAAACGGGGCTTTTGGGCCGCGTTCATGGCCGGGGTTCTGGTGATGGTCGGCTATGCGGTCTACACCCTTTGGCCGCAAAGCTTTGAACCCAACGCCGCCTTGGCGGAAAGTGACATGCCCAAGATCGAAATCACCGTGGCAGGCGAAGCCAACGGTGTGATCGAGCTGACCCTGCGCCCGGACCTTGCTCCGAAACATGTGGAGCGGGTTTTGAAGCTGGCCCGTGAAGGTCAATACGACAATGTGGTGTTTCACCGCGTGATCGATGGGTTCATGGCGCAGACCGGTGATGTGAAATACGGCAAAATGGGTGGCGACAAAATGAGCTACGCTGGCATGGGCGGGTCAGAATACCCGGATCTTCCGGCTGAGTTTTCGTCTGAAACCTTTGCCGCTGGTGTTGTGGGCATGGCGCGGTCGCAAGATCCGAACTCTGCCAACAGCCAGTTTTTCATCATGTTCAAGCCCGGCCCGTTCCTTGACAACCAATACACTATTGTTGGCGAGGTTACCAAAGGCTTCGATGTGGTTCAGGCCATCAAACGGGGCAATGGCCAAAGTGGCAAGGTTGACGGTCAACCTGACGTTATGAAAACAGTGAAAGTGGTCGAATAAGACCACTCTCCAAGACACATAGGCTCAAACCCGCGTGAGCGGGGCTAGGCGGGGCCTCTTCTCTCTGTCACCATCCGGGCAAACCCCGCGATGGGTCCGGACAAGAGAGAGGAGGCCCCCATGCGTTTGCCGGTGCATGTTTCCGCCCAGTTTCAGGCCCGCTTGCACGGGCGCATGATCCTTACGATCTTCACGGTGATCCTTGGCCTCTGGGCGCAATGCCTGCGCGCGGATCCCGATTTTTGGCAGCATGAGTTCCCCAAAACAGACTTTAGCCGTACCAGTGTGGAAAACTGGACCGAAATCCTGTCAGGTGGCCCCGGACGGGATGGTATTCCCGCGCTGTCTGACCCCGCGTTTGGTGCGGTGCGGGATGAAACTCGGCTGGGACCGCGCGAGCCTGTGATAACGCTTGAAATCGACGGGGCGACGCCGCGGGCCTATCCGATCCGCTACCTGACCTGGCATGAGATTGTGAACGATAGGGTCGGGGGGATCCCGGTTGCGGTCACATTCTGTCCATTATGCAACTCCGGCATGGTGTTTGATCGGCGCGTGCAGGGGGACCTGCTGACCTTTGGCGTATCCGGCAAACTTAGAAACTCTGATATGGTGATGTATGACCATCAAACTGAAAGCTGGTGGCAGCAGGCGATTGGCACTGGCATCGTTGGCACTCACACCGGTGCCGAATTGACCCAACTGCCTGCATGGATGGAAAGCTGGGTCGAATTCGCCATGCGCAACCCCGATGGGCTGGTGATGGCGCAGCCGCGCGCGGCGCGCGCCTATGGCCGTAATCCTTACGTCGGATATGACAGCCGCACCCGCCCTTATCCTTTCTTCAACGGTGATCTGCCGCCCCACGGTGTGCCTGCGCTGGCGCGGGTGGTGCGGGTTGGCGACCGTGCCTGGCCGGTGTCCCGGCTGGCGCAACATGGTAAGATTTCCGAGGCGGGGGTGACCCTTAGCTGGGCAGCCGGGCAGGCCTCGGCACTGGACAATGGGCGTATTGCCAAAGGGCGGGACGTGGGCACAATTCGGGTGCGTGATGCCAATGGCCGTGATCTACCTCATGACGTGTTATTTGCCTTTGCCTTCCACGCGTTCTGGCCAAAGGGCACGTGGATGCTTGGATCGTGAAGGGCGGCACCGCCTGATCTGGTCTGAAAAATAAGAGGCCCGGAAGTCCGCACCTCTTATTGCCTTAAGCGTTTTGGAATAAACACCTGTGTAAAGCCTATCCGAAAACGCGTTAGGTCAAAATATCCCAGAGGAACCGCCCGCTCGACGCTCAAAGACTGTGGCCGAGGGGCGGCGTCCTTGGCAGTCTCAGTTGCCACGCCGTTGGCTGAACATCCCCGCGCTTTCCGCAGCAGCGCGAATGGCCTTCGATTTGTTCACCGTTTCTTGATATTCCGCCTCGGGGTCGCTGTCATAAACCACGCCGCCGCCTGCCTGAATATAAAGCTTCTCGTCCTTCACAATTGCAGTGCGCAGGGCGATGCACATGTCCATGTCGCCT
>JQGR01000097.1_pt1 | contig 14897 bp, 21 predicted proteins | sample 210181 | NCBI WGS metagenome assembly JQGR01 (sample SAMN02928655, study PRJNA255238) | bioreactor metagenome | biome: continuous culture; feature: L-culture metagenome assembled contigs; material: continuous culture biomass; isolation source: continuous culture inoculated with microbial biomass... | reverse complement strand
ATTTTGCCATTGCTCTTTGCCCGCCTTGGTCTTTTCGGGCATTATAGGCTGGAATGCAGGGTCCGCATAGGGGCGCTTTTGTCCTGATGCGGTACAAATTGGGGACAACCTTATGTTTGTGCAGGATTTTGCCGATGAAGGCGTTTGGGCTTATAGTTGAAATACGACGATAAGGCGAAACGTTCGGAACTTATTGACGGTGTGAGCGTCTCGAAAACAACTTGTGTCTCAAGTTAATCTCGAAACGCATTAGCAGGAGAGTGACATGTTTGGATGGATTGGAAAGCTAAGTATTTGGGGTGCGGCGGGCGTGATGCTGCTTAGCGCACCTGTGCGGGCACAGCAGTTCACCACTGCCGCTGAAATCCGTCCGATCCTGGAGGCCACGCAAGGCAGTTGGGTGGCCGTACGGGAATATGAAGGGCAGGATCTGCTGTATTTCACCCATTTGCTGGCCTGGCGTTGCGGGCTTGAACAGGTGCAGTTTTCCGTGAATGGCGGTGAGATGCAGGTCTTTGATCTAGAGCCGTGCTACGTGGATGAGGCCCAGCCCAATGCCATCAAGGCCGCCGATATGATGCCATTTCAGATTTTTGACCTGAAGTCGGTAAATCAGGTGGATGTGCTGCTGACCTATGATGATGGGGAAACCGGTTCTGGCAGCTATGAGCGGGCCAAGATCCAGATCAACTAAACCCGGATCAACTGAGCTCAGACCGACAGAGTTTAGGCCGACTTAGCAAGGGGCGATCAAACCGCTGCGTTGAACCGTCCAAATTTGCCGCCGCAAAAGGCCAGCGAGGTTGCGGTGTCTAAATTGGCGCGCAGCACGCGGCCAAGTACAATCGAATGATCCCCACCTTCCATCACGCGCTCCGTGGCAAGATCGAGCCGCGCCACGCAGCCGTCCAGAAGTGGTACGCCATGGTCATCGATATGATGAGAAATCTGGCTGAAATCATCGCCATTGCGGGCAAAATGCTGCGCCAGATCCTGTTGATCTTCTGCCAGAATATGAATGGCAAAATGGGTGGCCGCAACAAAGATGTCATGACGTGCGGACACCAGCGCCGGGCACCACAACACAAGCGGTGGATCCAATGAAACCGAGGTGAAACTGTTCACCGTCATGCCGACGGGTTGAGCCTGCCGCCCACCTCAGAGGAGGTGGTGATCACGGTGACACCGGTCGGAAAGGTTCCCAGAACATTGCGCAGCTCAGCTGCATGCTCAGGGCCGGGGTTGAAGCTTTTCATCTGGTCTGTCTCGCGCGTTTCAGATCCGTTGCCGCGCGACCCTATAGGCGCACGTCCTTGGTGAAAAGACGAAAAGCGGCAATTCGTTTGGTAAGATGCGGCATGTTGAAGAGGGAATTTAAAAAGGGGATTACTCTGCGATGGCAAAGCCGGAAATCAAATGCCGCAGCCCAAGTGCCGCACCTGCGATAATTGCCAGAAAAGTAACGGGTGCGCCGTAATATAGCAGCGAAAAGGCGGACAGCCCTTGACCGATGGAGCAGCCGAACGCGATCACCGCCCCCACGCCCATGATCACCGCCCCAAGGATCTGACGTTTGAGTTCGCGCGGGTCTTCGCAGGCCTCCCAGCGGAAATGCCCCAGCCGCAAGCTGCCCAGAAATGCCCCAAGCAGCACGCCCACCACGGAACCCACACCGAAGTTAAGATCATTGCCGGACGAAGTCATCAGGTAGATGATCATGTCGCCGATGGGGGCGGAATACGTGTGGCTTTCCACCGGAATGGCCGAAAACCCATTGGTCAGAATCCAGGCGGTTCCCCCCAGCCAATCACCACTGACATCCCGGCAATTGCCCCCCAGAAGATCTTATCTCGGGCGGCACGAAGCTCTTGGTTTAGTAACATGGCTGTCAGGAGGACCGCGCCGATGCTGATGCCAATGGTCGAGGGCGACAGACCAAAAGGGCTGCTCAATGCATGGGCGATAGAGGGCAGGGGGCCATTTTCCACCGGGGTTTCTGGAAATAACCACACCCGCAGCCGCGCCAGTGGCCAGAGATGGCCACATAGGCAGACAGCCCCATCACCAGCACGATTACAAAGCTGCGCAGATCGCCGCCACCCAGACGTGCAAGCGCGCCAAAACCGCAATTGCCTGAAAGTGCCATGCCGTAGCCAAACAGCAGACCGCCCACAACAGAAGCCAGCGGGTTCCAGTTGAGGCGCAGATAAACGGTTTCTTCCGTGGGCAGCAGTCCCACTTTGATTAGGGCAAAGCTGCCGATCATCGCCACGCCAATGGCCACGCCCCACATCATCAACCGCAGCCGCGAGCCGCCATATATCGCATCTTCGATGGCACCCAATGTGCAAAACCGGCCAAGCCGGGCGGAGAGACCCAGAAGAACGCCACCAATCAGTCCGACCAAGGCGGCCAGATTGGCATCTGTAATCCAGTCCAACATGGAATTCCCTCCCTAAATGCAGGTGGTGAGCGTCTGGGAAACCCCCAGTTGCAACAGCCTGCAGGCAGCTGATCCAAGCCGCAAATGCGCGCTTGATCAAGCCAGCTATTCATATCGTTAAGAAGCCCTGAAGCGGAAGGAAAAGGCGTTGAAATCTAGCAGTTATTCCGCTGCTTTACGCTCGTCCGTTTTGCCGACCGTGCAGAACATCTCGTAAATCACTTCGAGGATGCGACGGGGGCGGTCGTCGGTCAAGGAATAGTAAATGGTCTTGCCATCGCGACGGGGCGTCACCAGCCCTTCCAGCCGCAACCGTGCAAGTTGTTGCGAGACCGCAGCCTGACGCGCTGAGAGGAGCTTTTCCAATTCGGTCACAGATTTCTCACCGGTCACCAGATGGCACAGGATCATCAGCCGACCCTCGTGACTGATCGCCTTAAGCAGGGTCGATGCGTCACAGGCGCTGGTCATCATTTGATCCAACTCATCGCTTGTCATGTCTTCGCGAATGACAGGTAGGCCCATCTTGTGATCCTCAAGTTGCGCCGGCGAAATGAACCGCCGCCGGGTGTGTTCATGGCGCACGGGCCTGCGTTGTGCCGCCTGCGCGCTGACAGGCCCGGGGCAATGCCAACGGGGTCCTGTTCCCACACTATATAGAAGAGGATTGAGAAATTGCAAAGGGTTCGCAGTTTTGCTCACCGTGATGTGAGGGGAAGCTTTGCGGCATCATAGGCGGCCAGAGGGATAAATCGTTGATAGTTCAGTTAAAATGATTTGGGAATTTGTCTGGATCAGCTTTCGGGGGCGGCGTAGGTGGTGTGATCCAGCAACATTTTCTCCAGCAAACCCCAGAAGAAATCCTCACCGGGGTAGCCTTCGATCCGTGCCACTTCTGCACCGTTCTCAACCAAAAGGAAGGTCGGCGTGAATGAGACGGGGCGGGTGAGGTCAAACCCAAGATCCTCGCCACGTGTGGCGCGCAGTCCAATTTTGGAAAGTGGTGCAAAGCGGCCCTCTGCGGTTTTGGGGTAAATGTCCCCCAGATCCCGTTCCCATTGCGCGCACCAGACACAGCCGGGTTCTTCCACCATCACCAGTTCGGCGGCATGGGCGGGCAGGGTTGTGGCCCAGACTAGGGCCACCAAAGCCACGATGTGGAAAAAGATGCTGCGCATGAGGGTGCCCTGGTTGACCTTGCTTCAACGAAACACATAAATTGAATGTGTTCAGGTTTCAACCCACCGCGTTTTTTGGCGCAAAAGGGGCACCGGCCGGGCAGGACTTTTACAGCAAGGGGCGTTGATGTTTGAAATCAGTTTTGCAGGCGCGGCGCTGGCCGGGCTTTTGTCATTTGTCAGTCCCTGCATCCTGCCGATGGTGCCCTTTTACCTAAGCTACCTTGCCGGCCTGTCGATGAGCGAATTGCAAGATGAAGGCGGTGTGGCGCCAGGTGCGCAAAAGCGGCTGATCCTGGCCTCGATCGCCTTTGCCCTTGGGGTGACCACAATCTTTGTGCTGTTGGGGTTGGGGGCCACGGCACTTGGCACCGCTTTTGCGCAATATAAACATGTGTTGGCTTACGCGGGGGCGGCGCTGTTGTTGCTGTTTGGCCTGCATTTCCTTGGTGTCTGGCGCATCGGGTTTCTGTACCGTGAAGCACGGCTGGACAGTCGCGCCGACCCAAGTTCGATCTTTGGTGCCTACCTGATGGGGCTGGCATTTGGCTTTGGTTGGACCCCTTGTGTGGGGCCAGTGCTTGCCTCGATCCTGATGATCGCATCGGGGATGGGCGAGCTGTGGCGGGGCGCTTTATTGCTTGCCATTTATGGTCTTGGCATGACGGCCCCCTTTGTTCTGGCCGCGTTTTTTTCCAAAGGGTTCATTGGCTGGGCCGGGCGGCATCGCAAGTATCTTCCTTATGTCGAAAAGGCGATGGGGGGATGTTGATTGTCTTCGCCGTTTTGATTGCGTCGGGGCAGGTGAATGTTATTGGTCAATGGCTGATCGACTGGTTCCCGGCGCTGACCCGATTGGGCTGACGTCTTGGCCAAGAGTAAAGGGGCGGGCAGGTCTCTGGCACGGACGCGAGGGGCATTCCGGCTGGGAATCACTGATCTAAATCGGTGTTTGCAGCACTTGAGGGTATGTTCAGGGAAACGCGTGTTGTCGCTTTGCGAACGATTCTGCTGCGGTGCAGAAAATGCGTTGAATTATTGGGTTTCCGTCGGCTCGCCCGAAAGGGGAAAGTTGCTCGTATACAATGGGGTGTGGTTTAATTAGGGTAAGCTTCTGCATGTGAGTGACGCGGCTTTATAATAATAATTCAAAGAATGGAATTTGATGTTGCGAAAATTACTTCACATGCGTAACTTACCCACATAACGGTCATGGGAGGTATTATGAAGCGGACAAAGATCACGCTCGCCGTTCTATTCGCCAGCGCATCGCTAGCTGGAATGGCACCAAAAATTGCGGCAGCCGAAGTGGTGGCGCCGGGCGCTGTCACATTCAACGAAGATGGTGCAGTGGAAATGTCGCTGACCGGTACGCCGGGCAACGCCATGGAAGGCGCCAAGGTTGCATCGACCAAATCGATGGGCAATTGCATTGCCTGTCACGAAATCACTGATCTTGCTGACGTGCCGTTCCACGGCGAAGTGGGGCCGCTTTTGGACGGGGCGGGGGACCGCTGGACCGAGGCGGAGCTGCGCGGGCTTTTGGTGAATGCCAAAGTGCTGTTCGAAGGGACGGTCATGCCGGCGTTTTACAAAACCGATGGGTTCAACCGCTTGGGCAAAGCCTATACTGGCAAAGCCCACGAGGGAGAGGTCCAGCCGCTTTTGGAAGCGCAGCAGATCGAAGATGTCGTCGCCTACCTGATGACGCTGAAATAACGCCTCACAGGTCTTGGGCAAAAATACTCACAGGAGAGAGAAATGAAATTCACACGTCGTGAAGCTCTGGCTCTTGGTCTCGGCGCCACCGCCGTTGCCATGCTGCCGATGCGGGCAAGTGCGGCCGCTGACGAGGCCATCGCCGCCTTTACCGGTGGTGCAGAAGTGGGCGCTGCAGGGATCACCCTGACCGCGCCGGAAATCGCTGAGAATGCAACACCGTCCCGGTGTCAGTTGACGCACCGGGGGCGACTTCGATCATCATTCTGGCAGGCGGCAACCCGACCCCGGGTGTGGCGCAGTTCAACTTCGGCCCTGCCGCTGGTTCGCAGGCGGCCTCGACCCGCATTCGTCTGGCTGGCACCCAAGATGTGGTTGCCATTGCCAAGATGGCCGACGGCAGCTTTGTTCAGGCGCAATCGACCGTGAAGGTCACCATCGGCGGCTGCGGCGGCTAATTTCGAGGAGCATGAAGACATGGCAAAAGGTGTAAAACCCCGCGTGAAAGTCCCCAAGTCGGCTGCTGCTGGCGATATGGTGACACTTAAGACCCTGATCAGCCACAAGATGGAATCGGGTCAGCGTAAGGACAAAGACGGAAACGTCATCCCGCGTTCAATCATCAACCGCTTCACCTGCGAATTTAACGGGGCGATGGTTCTGGACGTGGCGCTGGAAAGCGCAATTTCCACCAACCCTTACTTTGAATTTGACGCCAAGGTGGATGCTGCCGGCGAATTCAAGTTCACCTGGTATGATGATGATGGTTCGGTCTACGAGACCGCCAAGAAGATCAAGGTCGCCTAAGGCCTGACGCACAATGGCCCGCCGCCTTGGGGACGCAAGGCGGCGGCGCCCCATAACAAGAGCGCATCCGCGCCAACCCACCGAAAAGGGTCGAAACGCCTTAGGGAGGTAAAACAAATGAAATATGGCATTACAGCCTTGTTGGCCGCCAGCGCCATGATCGGCGCAACCGCGGCCACCGCTGATGAAAATGCAGAATTGATCGTCAATGGCGAGATTGAAATGGTCACCCGCACTGCGGCACCCGCTCATCTGGCTGACAATCTGGACGAGGTGATCTCGGGCTGGGTGTTCCGGTCTGATCAGACACAGGAAATGCAGTTGGATGACTTCGATAACCCGGGCATGATCTGGGTTGAAGGGGCGATGGACAGCTGGAATACGCCGGAAGGCAGCAAAAACAAATCTTGCGCCGATTGTCATGGTGACGTTGAAAAAATGGCCGGTGTAAAACCGACTTTCCCGAAATGGAACGACAGCGCCGAGAAGGTCTTCACCATGCAGATGCAGGTGAATGCCTGCCGTGAAAATGGCATGGGAGCCGAGCCCTGGGGCTACGACAAGGCACCGGCCATCAACATGGAGGCGCTGCTGTCGTCCGTGTCGCGCGGCATGCCGGTGAATGTGGCCACCGATGGTCCCGGTCAGGCAACCTGGGAAATGGGTAAAGACCTGTACTATACCCGCACCGGTCAGCTCGATCTCAGCTGTGCAAATTGTCATGAAGACAATTACGGAAATATGATCCGTGCCGACCACCTGAGCCAAGGTCAGATCAATGGGTTCCCGACCTATCGCCTGAAAAACGCCAAGCTGAACGGGGTGCATTCGCGCTTTAAGGGCTGTGTGCGAGATACCCGCGCCCACACCTTCAAACCGGGCTCAGACGAGTTCATCGCGCTGGAAATGTATGTGGCCTCGCGCGGCAACGGTTTGTCGGTCGAAGGGCCTTCTGTTCGTAACTAATCGCTTTCCCGCCCGGGCCATACGCTCGGGCGGGTTTTCTTTCCCTGAATACATTCGGGCTTTTGCATGTAATTCTGCACCCCCGATCCCTACGTAGGAAACCGCACATGATCTCTCGTCGCGACTTTCTCCAGGTCTCCATGGCCGCATCTGCGCTTTATGGTGCATCCGGTTTTGGTAATTGGGCCACGCTGGCCGCACGCCAGGCGCTTACGCAGGACGACCTGCTGAATTTCGATACTTTCGGCAATGTGTCGCTGATCCATATCACCGACATTCACGCGCAGTTGAAACCGATTTACTTCCGCGAACCGTCGATCAATCTCGGCGTGGGGGCGGCCAATGGCCAGATGCCCCATGTCACCGGCGCGGATTTCCGCAAAGCCTATGGGATTGAAGATGGGTCACCGTCAGCTTACGCCTTGACCTATAACGATTTTTCGGCGCTGGCAGAAGGGTACGGCAAGGTTGGCGGCATGGACCGTGTCGCCACTGTGGTCAAGTCGATCCGTGCCGATCGCCCGGATGCGCTGCTCTTGGATGGCGGTGACACCTGGCATGGTTCTTATACCTGTCACCACACCCAAGGGCAGGATGTGGTCAACGTGATGAACGCGCTGAAACCCGACGCGATGACGTTCCACTGGGAGTTCACTCTGGGGTCGGATCGTGTGAATGAGATCGTTGAGAACTTGCCCTTTGCCGCCCTTGGGCAAAATATCTTTGATGCCGAATGGGACGAGCCGGCAGAACTGTTCAAACCCTATAAATTCTTTGAGCGCGGCGGCGTTAAAATCGCCGTCATTGGTCAGGCCTTTCCCTATATGCCGATCGCCAACCCGCGTTGGATGTTCCCAGAATACTCGTTTGGGATCCGTGACGAGAACATGCAGGCGATGGTGGATGAAGTGCGCGCTGCGGGTGCGGAACTGGTGGTTTGCCTCAGCCACAATGGCTTTGATGTGGACAAGAAGATGGCCGGTCGGGTGAAGGGCATCGATGTGATCTTATCGGGCCACACCCATGACGCGCTGCCTGAACCGGTGCAGGTCGAACAGACCTTTATCATCGCCTCCGGGTCGAATTCGAAATTCGTCAGCCGCGTTGATCTCGATGTGCGAGACGGTAAGATGATGGGCATCCGCCACAAGCTGATCCCGATTTTTGCTGATGTGATCACCCCGGATGCCACCATCACCAAACTGATTGACAAGCAGCGCGCGCCCTATGAGGCCGATCTGAACGAGGTGATTGGCACCACCGATACGCTTTTGTACCGTCGTGGCAACTTCAACGGATCCTGGGATGACCTGATCTGTGATGCGCTGATCAATGAACGCGAAGCTGACATTGCCATGTCGCCCGGCGTGCGTTGGGGGCCAAGCATTTTGCCCGGCCAGGAAATCACCCGCGAAGACATCTGGAATGTGACTTCCATGTCTTATGGCGAGGCCTATCGCACCGAGATGACTGGCGAATTTATTCACACGATCCTCGAAGATGTGGCGGATAACCTCTTCAACCCTGACCCCTATTATCAGCAGGGCGGGGACATGGTGCGGATCGGCGGCATGGGCTACCGGATCGACGTGACCAAGCCGCAGGGTTCGCGCATCACCGAGATGACGCTTCTGAAAACCGGTGAGACGATTGACCCGGCGAAGACTTATGTGGTCGCCGGCTGGGCGTCGGTAAACGAAGGCACTGAAGGTCCGCAGATCTGGGATGTGGTGGAAAGCCACATCAAGAAGCAAGGCACCATCAAACTGGATCCGAACAATTCGGTGAACGTGGTCGGAGCCTAAGAATTTGGCCCGGTGGCACCCCGGTATTGGGGATGTTTCCGGGCTATTTTTTCACGCCTTTACATGCAAATAGGCGAATAATTTAATGCAATGGGAGAGATGCCAAATGAGTGACAGCTCTAACAATCAAAGCGGGGCAATGACAGCCTCCCGGCGAGCGTTCCTGAAAGGTGCCGCCGCAACCGGAGCTGCCCTCGGCTCTGTCGGGGCTGCACAGGCGGCGGGTGATGATCCGCTGATCACCGAGGTTCAGGAATGGGCCTCGGGGCTTGGCGATGGTGTGGATGCAACGCCTTACGGGATGCCGATCGAGTTTGAAAATGATGTGGTGCGGCGCAATGTGGAATGGCTGACGGCTGATCAGATCAGCTCGATCAACTTCACGCCGATCCATGCGTTGGATGGCACAATCACCCCGCAGGGCTGCGCGTTTGAGCGCCACCACTCGGGGGCGATCACGCTGAAGAAAGATGATTACCGCCTGATGATTAACGGGTTGGTGGATACGCCGCTGGTGTTTTCCTATGAAGACCTCGAGCGGTTTCCGCGTGTCACGCAAACCTTCTTTTTGGAATGCGCAGCCAACACCGGTATGGAATGGGCCGGCGCGCAGTTGAACGGATCGCAATACACCCACGGCATGATCCATAATATGGAATACACCGGGGTCACTCTGCGCACGCTTCTGGAAGAGGCCGGGCTGGGGGCCACAGGCGACATCAAGGACAAATGGGTCTATGTCGAAGGGGCGGATGCCTCGTCGAACGGCCGGTCGATCCCGCTGGAAAAGGCGTTGGATGACTGCTTGATTGCCTTCAAGGCCAATGGCGAAGCGCTGCGGATGGAGCACGGTTATCCGGTCCGTCTGGTGGTGCCCGGTTGGGAAGGCAACATGTGGGTCAAATGGTTGCGCCGGATCGAGATCATGGACAAGCCGGTGGAAAGCCGCGAAGAGACCTCGAAATATACCGATACGCTAGAGGATGGTACATCGCGCAAATGGACCTGGGTGATGGATGCGAAATCCGTCATCACCAGCCCCAGCCCGCAGATGCCGATCAAACACGGCAAAGGCCCGCTGGTGATCACCGGTCTGGCCTGGTCTGGCCGTGGTGCGATCAGCGCTGTGGATGTCTCGCTTGATGGTGGTGTGACCTGGCAAAAGGCGCGTCTGGCGGAACCGGGCAAACCAATGGCGCTCAGCCGCTTTTACCTCGATATCGACTGGCAGGGGGAAGAGATGTTCCTTCAGTCGCGTGCGATGGATGAAACCGGTTATGTGCAACCCACCAAGGCGCAATTGCGCGACGTGCGCGGCCTTAACTCGATTTACCATAACAACTGCATCCAGACCTGGCATGTGAACGCAAACGGGGAGGCCAATAATGTCGAAGTTTCCTAAACTCCTGATGGCCGCCACAATTGCAGGCCTGACCGCTGCGCCAGCGAAGGCCGAAAAGCTTGGTCTGGGCCGCGCCGCGACCCCGACCGAGATCGCCGCATGGGATCTGGATATCTTCCCGGATGGGTCGAACTTGCCCGAGGGCTCGGGGGATGTCTGGACCGGTGAAGAGGTGTTTGCGGACAATTGTGCGGTCTGCCACGGCGATTTTGCGGAAGGTGTGGGCAATTGGCCCAAGCTTTCGGGGGGGCAGACAGCCTTGCTGATGAAGATCCGCTGAAAACCGTGGGCTCCTACTGGCCATATCTCTCGACCACCTTTGATTATGTGCGCCGCTCGATGCCGTTTGGCTCGGCGCAGACCATGAGCAATGATGATGTCTATGCGATCGTCGCCTACATCCTTTATTCCAACGACCTGGTGGATGATGATTTTACCCTGTCGAAAGAGACCTTTATGTCGGTTGAAATGCCCAATGCCGCAGGCTTTATCGTCGATGACCGCGCAGCGTCTGAACTGGGCAAGTTTACCAACCGCTGCATGGCTGATTGTAAACCGGCGGCGGTGACCATCACCAAGAATGTGGTGTTCCCGGGTGATCCGAACGCGGGCGCGGAGCCGGGGGAAACCGCTGCTGCGACGCCGGCCGCTGCACCCGCAGCCTCTGCCGCCCCGGAGGAAGAGGCCGCTGCCGAGGTGATGCCAGCCGCACTAACCTTTGATGCTGACTTGGCTGAGAAGGGGGCGAAGGTCTTCAAAAAGTGCAAAGCCTGCCACAAGGTCGGCGAGAAAGCGAAGAATAGCACAGGTCCGATCCTCAACGGGATCTGGGGCCGCCCGGCTGCCACGGTGGACGGGTTCAAATACTCCAAAGCCATGAAGGGCGCCGGGGCTGAGGGGCTGATCTGGGATGAAGCAACCCTGTCCGGCTATCTGGCAGCGCCGAAAAATACATCAAAGGCAACAAGATGAGTTTCGCAGGGCTGAAAAAAGAGAAGGACATGCTCGCTATTCTCGAGTTTCTCAAGGCCAACAGCCAATAAGCCAAGCATTGTGTTAAAAGCAGAAAGCGCCGCGGGGTTTCCTGCGGCGTTTCCCATTTTGGGATGCAATTTCTGGAAATCTGAAACCCGTGTTAGACTTTCGAGATACCCACAGAGAACTCCAGTTCATTTGTGAGAATAGCGCTGTCACGGGAGGAACATTATGGTTCGGATCATCCACGCCTTTGTCTTTTTTACATGTGTAGCCCTGCCACTCCACGCAGAGGGGCCGGAAATGGGGGATGACGGGCTGTATTTGCAACCGTTTTTCACCGATAGTTTTCTGGACCTTGCCGATGACCTTGCCGAGGCGCAGGCCGAAGGAAAAGACCTTTTGCTTATCTTTGAACAGAAGGGCTGTCCGTATTGCCGCGAAATGCATCTGGTGAATTTTCAACGCGAGGAAATCACGACTCATTTGAAGGACAACTTTCTTGTGGTGCAGCTTAATCTCTGGGGTGCGCGGGAGGTGACCGATTTTCAGGGCGTGGCACATGAGGAAAGAGATCTCGCAGCCCAATGGGGGATTAATTTCACCCCCACCAGCCTGATGTTTGCCATGGGAGAAGATGGTCCAAAAGAAGTGTTCCGCATGCCGGGGTATTTCAAACCGTTCCATTTTCTGAAATCGCTCGAATATGTCAGTTCGGATGCCTATGAAACAGAGGTATTTCAACGCTATCTGCAGGCCCGTTTTCAAGAGTTGGCGGAACAGGGGCTGACCCCGGAGGTTTGGTGAATTTGCGCGCGGCAAATCGGCAGAATTTGTTGCTAATATGCTTTAAGGTGAATATGTTCAGTATATCATGCGCCGCAGGACGATCCGCTGCGCTGTCCTGAAACAGACCGAGCGAGAGTTCCCATTATGCGCAAGTTTCTTACCGCCACTTTGACCGGGCTTTGCCTAACCCTTTCCGCAACAGCCCCCGGCTTTGCGGATGGCCACAAGAAAGTGGATCATGGTGGGTCAATCACCTATGCTTTCGACGGTGATTTTGACGATGCGACCTTTGCGGTGGAAAGCGCCATTATTGGGGCCGGGCTAAACATTGATTATACCAGCCATGTGGGCGAGATGCTGGCGCGCACCGCGGCAGACGTTGGCTCTGATGTGAAACTCTTTGATAACGCGCAGATTTTCGTATTCTGCTCCGCTGTGGTCAGCCGCAAGGTGATGGAGGCCAACCCGGCCAATCTGGCGTTCTGCCCCTATGGTATCTTTGTCTCGGATCGTGAAGGGCAGGTCGAAGTGGGCTATCGCACATACCCCGAGGGTGAGATGCAACAGGTGCAGGCGCTGCTTGACAGCATTGTGCAAGATGCCGTTGTCGAGTGACAAAAAACGAATGATCGCAACCGCATGGCGCGGAATGCGATTTTGACCGGGTGATATTGACGGGAGTGTCCCGCGCAGTGAGGGTGCGGGCATCGTAATCAGGAGAAACGTGCCATGGAAACGGAATTCACGCCGCTGGCGTCCACAGTGGGCGGGCTGTTGATCGGCCTCGCCTCGGTGCTTTTGATGTGGGCGCGGGGCAATATTCTTGGCGCGACCGGCATTCTGACCGGCTTTATCAGCCCGCGCAACTCAAGCGATTGGGCCTGGCGCGCGGCGATCCTTGCTGGGATGCTGACGGGGCCGATCCTCTATCTGTTCATTGCGGGTGGCCTGCCGGTGATTGAGGTGCCGGTCAGCCGGTTGTCGATGATTGTCGGCGGCGTGATCGTGGGTATTGGCGTGACCTATGGATCCGGCTGCACCTCAGGCCATGGTGTCTGTGGCATGGCAAGATTTTCACCGCGATCCATTGTTGCCACGATCTGTTTTATGGCTGGAACCGCGGTGATGGTGTTCATCACCCGTCATGTGATCGGAGGGTGATGCGATGCCTTTGCTGTTGATCTTTGTCATCGGTGCAATATTTGGGTTGGGGATTTCCATATCGGGCATGGCCAACCCGGCCAAAGTGCTGAATTTCTTCGACGTGGCGGGCACTTGGGACCCCAGTCTTGCGTTTGTGATGGGCGGCGCGCTTGTGGTGACGATCCCAGGATATTGGTGGGTTTTCCGACGTGGTCATCCGGTGCTGGAAGCCAACTTTACCCTACCGGGGACGCGGTTGATTGATCGTAAACTGATGTTGGGCAGTGTCACTTTTGGTCTGGGTGGGGGCTGGCCGGCTTTTGCCCTGGGGCTGCTCTTCCAGTGATATCCACCGGACACCCGGATGTACTGATTTTCACGCTTGCGATGCTGGCTGGGCTTTATACGGCGCGCTGGAATATTGCCCGTCAGGCGCGTAGGTCCACGACCGCTGCCGAAAGCCCCTCGAACTGAGCATATGTTCAGATGTGATCTGGTCGGAGAAAGGACACGATATGACGGATTATCCGATAGCCCCCTCGATTTCCCCTGAGGTGACGGGTTTTTTTGACCCTGCCACCAATACCATTTCATACGTGGTGCAAGATCCGGCAAGCCGGGCATGTGCAGTGATCGATAGCGTGATGGATATCGATTATTTCGCCGGGCGGATCACCCATGACAATGCGGATAGGATCATTGATTACATTCAGGGAAACGGGCTTGAACTGCAGTGGCTGATCGAGACCCATGTGCATGCAGATCACCTTTCGGCGGCCCCCTATATTCAGGGCAAGCTGGGGGGCAAGCTTGGGATTGGGTCAAATATCACCATGGTGCAGGAGGTGTTCGGCAAGATCTTCAACGAAGGCACTGAGTTTCAGCGCGACGGCAGCCAGTTTGACCGGCTATTTGAAGATGGCGACACCTATATGATCGGCACAATGCCCGCTTTTGTCATGCATACGCCGGGGCATACGCCCGCCTGCATGGTGCATGTGATGGGGGATGCCGCTTTTGTCGGTGACACACTGTTCATGCCTGATGGCGGATCGGCGCGGGCAGATTTCCCTGGGGGAGACGCTGGGGAGCTTTACGACTCGATCCAGAAAGTTCTGTCCCTGCCAGATCAAACCCGCCTGTTCATGTGCCATGATTACGGTCCCAATGGACGCGATATTCAGTGGGAAACCAGTGTTGGTGCCGAGAGGATGCACAATATCCATGTCGGCGGCGGAAAGAGCAAAGCGGAATTTGTCGCTTTTCGCACCGATCGCGATGCACAATTGGACATGCCGAAGTTGATCATCCCGTCGTTGCAGGTCAATATGCGCGCGGGAGAAATGCCGCCTGCGGACGAGGATGGGCGAACATTCCTGAAAGTGCCGGTAAACACGCTTTGAAACAGCGTTGATCCGGATCCGTGGGGGATAAATGAGGGCAGGAAGATGATGGCAAAAAACTCAGCGACCGCGTGACAGTGGCGCCGCAAATCACAGTGTCGGATGTGGCTGCGATCAAACGGGCAGGCTATACAACGCTTGTCTGCAACCGCCCCGATGGTGAAGACCCAGGTCAACCCACCTGGGCCGAGATTGAAGCAGCGGCAAAAGCAGAAGGCATGGCCACCAGTTTCCTGCCGATGAGCACCCGCGAAGATGCATTTGTGG
>JQGR01000096.1_pt1 | contig 15158 bp, 13 predicted proteins | sample 210181 | NCBI WGS metagenome assembly JQGR01 (sample SAMN02928655, study PRJNA255238) | bioreactor metagenome | biome: continuous culture; feature: L-culture metagenome assembled contigs; material: continuous culture biomass; isolation source: continuous culture inoculated with microbial biomass... | reverse complement strand
ACGGTGCGCCAACAATCGGCAGATGCGGCCAATGGCGACATTGGCTTGTCCAGTCCGCTGTTTCCGGCAGTTTGGGGCGATTGCTCGGACGCGCAAACCAAATGCCGCGCTGCACCGGATGGCAATACGCCGGAACAAGGCAATTACGAGCTGGGCCAGCAAGCGCTGGATCTGATCACGCTATATACTGCAAACCTCGCGGTGCCTGCACGTCGCAATCTTGATGCCACCGACGTTCTACGCGGGAAAGAACTTTTTTATTCAACAGGTTGCACCAGCTGCCACCAGCCAAAGTTTGTCACCCAACGATTGGAAAGCCGCCCTTCCACCTCGTTCCAACTGATCTGGCCCTATACCGATCTGTTGCTGCATGACATGGGCGAAGGGCTGGCGGATCAGCGTCCGGAATGGCAGGCCAATGGCCGAGAATGGCGCACGCCGCCCCTGTGGGGCATCGGGCTGACCGCAGAGGTTTCGGGCCGTGAAGCCTATCTGCATGACGGGCGCGCGCGCAATCTTTTGGAAGCGGTGTTATGGCACGGTGGCGAAGCACAGGCCGCTCGTGATACGGTGGTGAACATGACGCTGCCGACCGCGACGCCCTCATCTCATTTCTGAAATCCCTCTGAATGGCCAATGAGTTACCCCATGCGTAAAATCCTCACCCTCACCTGCGCACTGATCCTGCCCCTGAGCGCCTGGGCTGCAGACACACCTGCAGCCTCAAGCCCCCCCGACCATGCGGCGGTGCGCGAGCGTTTGCTGGAGGTGTTTGACCAGCAATTCATTGGGTTTCGCAGTGAGGCCAATAAGCTGGCGGCCGAGGCGCAGGGGTTTTGCGCGGGTGACATCCCCCTTCCCGAGGTCAAGGAAAGCTTCCGGGCGACATGGCTCGCCTGGGCGCCGCTGGATGCCTATCAATTTGGCCCGATGGAAACCCTTGGCGCTGCCCTTTCGGTGAATTTCTTTCCCGATAAGAAAGGCTTTGTTGGCCGCGCCCTGAAGCAATTGCGCAAGCTGCCCGCCAAGGAACAGGCAGCCCAGCCCACCATTGCCCGCTATTCGGTTGCCGCCCAGGGCCTGCCCGCGATCGAGCGGCTTTTATATGACGATCCAACCCCCTGCCCGCTGCTGGTCGGCATCACCGGGCAGCTTTCCCATACGGCGACCGCGTTGTATGATGGGTGGTTTGCCGACCAGGGTTGGGCGGATCTGGCGCGTTCGGCAGGGCCAGAGAACCCCATTTACCTGAGTGACGAAGAGTTCTCCCGGCAGGTGTTCACCGCGCTTGGGTTTTCGATCCTGCGCATGCGCGATCATCGGCTGAAACGCCCGCTGGGCAGCTATGTGCGTGCCTTCCCAAAACGCTCAGAGGCCTGGCGGTCCGGCCTGACCAACCAGATTATCGATGCCCAGCTTGCGGGCATGGAGCAGGTGATTGATCAGGGGTTTGGATCTGCGGTGCCCACAGAGGCTCTGACCCAGACCGATGAGATGATTGCCGATCTGCACCACCGCCTGAACAAGATCGACCTGCCGCTGAAAGATGCGGTGGAAGACCCACTGTTGCGGGTGCGGATTGAAGGGGTGATCAGCAAGTTCCAAACGCTGCAGTTGTTCCTTGATGAAACCGTTGGACCGGGACTTGCGGTGCAGGCCGGGTTCAGCGCAGGAGACGGAGATTAAGCCGATGCAACGCCGCCATTTTCTGGGGCAACTGCTGACCGGGGCCGCCGCATGTGCCAGCTTTCCCGGCTGGGCCGCTGCGGGCGCACCCGAGTTCATCACCGCGGGCAATCTTGCCGATAAGTCTACGTGGCTGGTGGGGCTAAAGCTGGACGGCACGGTCTGTTTCAAGATCCCTCTGCCCGGGCGCGGTCACGCCGCTGCTGCCCATCCCACCCGCGCCGAAGCCATTGGCTTTGCCCGGCGACCGGGACGGTTTGCGGTGGTATTAGATTGCGTCACAGGTGCGGAGATCAGCCGATTGACCAGCCCCAAAGGGCGCCATTTCTACGGCCACGGGGCCTATTCAACTGATGGGACACGGCTGTTCACCACCGAAAACAACTATGACGAGCTGACCGGAGTGATCGGTATTTACGATCCAAATGATGGGTACGCCCGCATTGGCGAAGTGCCTTCAGGTGGCATCGGCCCGCATGAAATCCTGCGCCATCCGGCAGGCGGGTATGTGGTTGCCAATGGCGGGATCCAGACCCATCCTGACATGGCCCGCGCCAAGCTGAACATCCCGACCATGGAGCCCTCACTGGCTTATCTCGATGACAGCGGTGCGATAGTCGATCAGGTGTTTTTGCCGGATGAGATGCATCTGAACTCGATCCGGCACATCAGTATCGCACCGGACGGCGCGGTACTGATTGCAACGCAATGGCAGGGCAATCCCCTGGCAAAAGTGCCGCTGGTGGCGCGTCATCACCGGGGGGAGGAGATCACGTTTTTGCCCCACCCGGATGAGGTAAAGCTGAAGAACTATGCAGGGTCAATTGCCTGCGATATGGCGGATGGCAGTTTTGCGGTGACTGGCCCCAAAGGCAGCGTGTTGCTGCGGTTTGATGCAAGTGGCGCGCCGCTAGGATCGCAATCCCTGGGCACCGCCTCGGGTGTGGCCTGCGCCCCCGGCGGCGGGCTGGTTGTCACCTGCGACGGTGGGCTTTTGCATAAGACCTCTTTGGCCGAGCGGTTCATCGCGGTGGACGGTGGCTGGGCGTGGGACAATCATCTGGTTGCCCTTTGATCCCATGTCGCCGCAACAAGGCGTAGAAATAGGGGGATGGCCGCGCAGGCTTTCCCCTTATGCGGGCCACCCTGCCCCTCCATACTAGACCAAATCTAATAAGGAGGATCCCATGTCCCTATTGCAACTTTTGCAGCAATCCCAAAACGGCGCTGGTCTTTCGGCTTTGGCTGAACAGGTTGGCCTTGACCCGGCCAAGGCGGGCGAGCTGACCGATATGCTGGCCCCGGTGATTGGCAAGGCGGCCAAGGCGCAGGTGGATGGCGGTGGGCTGTCTGGCATGATTGGCGCACTGCAAGGCGAAGATCAGGCCAGCCTGTTTGACGATCCGGCGCAGGCTGCAAGCGCCGAAGGTCAGGCGCAGGGCGCACAATTCCTGTCCGGCATTCTGGGGGACAACGGGGCTACTGGTCTGGCCCATGAGGCGGCCGAGCGCACCGGCATTGATGCAGGCCAGATCGCAGCATTCCTGCCGGCTTTGGCGGCCATGGCACAGGGCGGATTGCAAAAATCCATGCCGGATGAGGCGCTGTCGTCAATGATTCCGGCACAGGCAAATTCAAGCGGCGGCCTGATGTCGATGGTCAGCGGCCTTTTGGGCGGGGCAGGCAATGCGCAAGACAGCGCGCAGAACCCGGCCCTTGGCATGCTGACCTCTTTTCTTGACGCCGATGGCGACGGGTCGGTGGTTGATGACATTCTGGAAAAGATTCAACGCTGATTTTTCTTTACATGTGAATAAGTTATGTGGCGGCAAACCGCCGCATAACCTGCCTTGTGGCTTGCGCAGAAGATCCGGAAATGACAGGCATCTGGTATGATCCATCCCATTTCCGGAGCACAATATGTCTCGATATCGCCTTGTCCTGGCCACGCTTGCCCTGCCCCCCCCTTGCGGCAGCCTCGTCACTGGCGGAAACCTCGGGCATGGCCACGCATTTCTTTGACCGGTTTGACACTGACAAAAGCAACGATGTGTCGCTCTTGGAACTTTCGGACGTGCGCACGGCAGAGTTCACCAAATTTGACATGGATGGTGACCGGACCCTGACCGCAGACGAATTTGCCCGCATGACATTGGCCCATGCCGCCCATGAGGCCACGCCCGAAGTGGCGGCCCTGGGCGAAAAACCGCATCGGATCCTTGGCGCATTGTCGCTTGAGGAAAGTGACCTCGACAAGGACGGCGAGGTCAGCAAAGCGGAATATCAGGGCAATGCGGCCCTTTGGTTCAAGGCGGTGGACACCGATCAGAACGGGGCAATAAGCGCCGCCGAACTGGACGCCTGGTAAGACGGGCGCGCCCGCGGGGATCACACAACATCCGTGTCAGGCCGCAACATCATCCTGCAGCTCATGCTCCCATTTCCGAAGCGCAAGGTTCAGTTTGCGCGAGCGCTGTTCATATTCCCCCTCAAAAGTGGCAATCGCCTGGGCTGAACGGCCCTCAACCGCATCCAGAAGGATCTCTCCAACGCAGGTGTGAAACTCTGCGTGCAGCCGTTTGATCACCTGATAGGGTTTGCCGCGCTTCATATGCGCCGGGATCTGATCGCTGTTCAGCCAGCGCCCGAAACTGCAATTGTCATCGCGCGACACATCCGAAATCTTGGTTGGCATGGTGCCGCTGACAATCGCGTGGTTCAATTTGTCCTTCCAGTTTTCATGCGCCAGAAGGGCGGTACGAATTGAGTAACGGATCTGTGCGTTGGTCATGCTTCACTCCCTTTTTTAAACTAAGCGCAATGCGCCGGGCAGCATAGACCTGAAAATCCTATACAAAAGGTTATGAACTTATGCGCAAGGCGCGCACTCACTTGCAAAAACCAATAGATTTTTCTGAACGCCAAAGGAAAAGCCCCGGCACACAGACCGAGGCTTTCCAATATTTTCGAAAGATGCGCTTTTACGCGTTGTCAGCGTTCTTACGGATCGTTTCGTTTTTCGGATCGTAGGGGCTGTCGACGGTGACTTCAGCGTCCCACAGGTTGCCCATGATCTTGACCTTAAGCTTCTGGCCCGGAACTGCCAGCTCCGGCGGCAGGTAGCCCATACCAATCGATTTCTCGAACGCGACCGAGTACCCACCCGACGTAAGGCGACCAACCTTTTGCCATCAAGGAACAGCGCCTCACGGCCCCATGGATCCGCATCATCCGGCCCGTCGATCAGAAGCGTGCAGCACTTAAAGCGCACGCCGGTTTCAACCATCGCCTCTTTGCCGTGGAAGTCTTTTTCCAGGTCAATGAAACGCGGCAGGTCGGCCTCGGCCGGGGTTGCATCGCGGCCCAGCTCGTTGCCGAACGCACGGTAGGATTTCTCCTGACGCAGCCAGTTTTGCGCACGCGCACCGACCAGCTTCATACCGTGTTTCTCACCAGCTTTCTCAAGCAGGTCAAACAGATAGTTCTGCATCTCGATCGGGTGGTGAAGTTCCCAACCCAGCTCGCCAGTATACGCCACACGGATCGCATTGACCGGGCACATGCCCAGTTCGATCTGTTTGGCCGACAGCCAGGGGAAGCGTTTGTTGGTCAGCGCGGTGGCCGGATCGGCATCGACGATGATCTCATTGAGCACGTCACGCGATTTCGGCCCGGCGATGGCGAACACACCCCATTGGCTGGTCACATCCTGGATCTCGATGTAGCCAAACTCTTCCATTTTATCTTCTGCGGCTTTGCGCAGGAAGTCGGCGTCATACTCAGACCAGGCACCGGCGGAAACGAGGTAGTAGTTGTTTTCGCCATTCCGCACGATGGTGTATTCGGTGCGGGTGGTCCCGGCCGAGGTCAGCGCGTAGGTCAGGTTGATCCGGCCGATTTTCGGCAGTTTGTTGCAGGTGAACCAGTCGAGGAACTGGGTCGCACCGGGGCCTTTGACCACATGTTTGGTGAAGGCGGTTGCGTCCACAAGGCCCACGCCTTCGCGGATCGCCTTGGCCTCTTCCACGGCATATTGCCACCAGCCACCACGGCGGAACGAACGGGCCTCTTCGTCGAAGTTTTCCGGGGCGTTCAGCGGACCGTAGTAGTTCGGGCGTTCCCAGCCGTTGACCCAGCCAAATTGCGCGCCGCGCTCTTTTTGACGGTCATAGGCGGGCGAGCAACGCAGCGGGCGGGCCGCCGGGCGTTCTTCGTCCGGGTGGTGCAGAATGTAGACATGCTCGTAGCATTCTTCGTTTTTGCGGGCTGCAAACTCGGTGGTCATCCAGTTCGACGAATACCGCTTGGGGTCAAGCGACGCCATGTCGATCTCGGCTTCGCCGTCGACCATCATCTGGGCGAGGTAATAACCGGTGCCGCCCGCGGCGGTGATCCCGAACGAGAAGCCTTCGGCCAGCCACATGTTGCGCAGACCCGGCGCCGGACCCACCAGCGGGTTGCCGTCGGGGGTGTAGCAGATCGGGCCGTTGAAGTCGTCTTTCAGACCAGATTCTGCACAGGACGGGACGCGTTCGGCCATCGCCATATACTGGTCGGCAATCCGGTCCAGATCGAGCGGGAACAGGTCCGCACGGAAGCTGTCCGGCACGCCATGTTCAAAACGGGCCGGGGCGCCGCGTTCATAGATGCCAAGGATCCAGCCGCCGCGCTCTTCACGGGCATAGCTTTCGTTGTCGGCGTCGCGCACAACCGGGTGCTCGGGGTTGCCCGCTTCGCGCCATTTGACCAGCTCGGGGTCTTTGTCCATGACGATAAAGGTGTGTTCAACCGGGATGGCCGGCATCTTGATGCCCAGTTGCTTGGCAGTGCGTTGGGCGTGGTTGCCCGAGGCGGTCACAACATGTTCGGCGGTGATCACGACTTTCTCGTCGCTCTCAACCAGGTTGCCACCTTTTTCCACCATCTTGGTGCAGGTCACTTCCCAATGGGTGCCGGTCCAGTGGAACTCATCCGCCTGCATTTTGCGCACGATCTCAACGCCGCGCTGACGGGCACCCTTGGCCATGGCCTGGGTGACGTCGGCCGGGTTAATATAACCATCTTCGGTGTGATACAGTGCACCCTTGAGGTCGGAAGTTTCGATCAGCGGCCAGCGCTCTTTGATCTGCTCCGGGCTCAGGAATTCATAGTTGATGCCTGCGGTGTCCGCGATCGAGGCGTAGAGCATGTATTCGTCCATACGCTCATCCGTCTGCGCCATTCGCAGGTTGCCCACCACGGCGAAGCCAGCATTCAGCCCGGTTTCTTCTTCCAGTTCCTTGTAGAAGTTGACCGAATAGTCGTGGATGTGGGTGGTGGCGTAGCTCATGTTAAAGAGCGGCAGAAGCCCGGCAGCGTGCCAGGTCGAGCCGGAGGTCAGCTCGTCACGCTCGATCAGCATGACATCATCCCAGCCTGCTTTGGCCAGGTGATAGGCGATCGAGGTGCCGACGGCGCCCCCACCGACGACAAGTGCTTTGACTTGAGTTTTCATGGACGACTCCCTTTGGGAAAACTGTTTGCGCATTTGTGAAGGAATTGCGCGAAGATCTCAAAGTCTGGCCGACCGAAAAATGGGCGAAAACGACATGCGGGGGCAGAGATGGTCGGATTTGTACAGGTTCGGATTTGTACAGCTACAGAGGGTACAGGCAAAGGGCATCGGGGAGAGGGGCGCTGCCCCTCGCGAGACAAGCACGCTCACCCCGGGATATTTATGGTTAGAAAAGAGAGGTGGTGCGCGGCACCGCTACGGGCCGAAGCTTTTCGCCACCGGCAGCACGGTGCCAATCAGGGCGGCAAGTTCCGCGCGTTTGGGGTGGTCGGGCAGCAGGAAGCTGTAGCAAAGGTAGTCTTCAATGATCGTCGCCTGCGCTTCGTAGTTAAATGCCAAAAACGCGGAATGGCCTTTGTCGGGCCAATAATAAGGATCATCTGCGCGGAAGGCTTCGGCACCCGATTTGAACGCGGAATAGCCTGTGATCGCGCGGTTCTGGTATTGCCAGACATGCACCAATTCATGTGCCATCAACAGCGACTGCCCCACCGGAAGCGCCTCTGGCCAGCCAGCAAACATATCAGGGCGATAGGCATCACGGGCCAAAAACAGCTGATTGCCCAGCGCAAACCCCGCCGGGTAACGCCAACCCCGACCGGGCACAGCGACACGATCACAGGCGTCATTGGGGATGGAAAGAGCCGCGGGCGGATCATCTGCCCGGCGCCCCTCTTCTGTACGTTCATTTTTTCGCTCTTTCGCCCGCTCTGCCGCGCGGCGCGCAGCCCGCCCATCCGAAGGCGCGCGGGCTGGCAGCGGCGCAAGACCGATACCCACACGCACCCGCACCGGGTCCAGATCCAGCTGTCGCCAAACACGGCGCGCGCCACCTCACGTTCGTTTGCTGACAAGGGGCGCGCGCAGCCAGACAGCGCCCCGCACAGCACAAGAGCGGCGAGCGCCCCGGTCAGCAGCGATTTACACCCCACGTCGCGCAAGACGCACCTGCCTTCCCATCAGCACCAATCCGACCAGCAGCCCCAAGGCACCCGCGAGATAGGATGTTTCATGCAGCATCGCCGCACGCCCGAACCCGACCGGGTCTTCGGTACCACGCGGCAGACGGATGAACTCCATCGGGGGATCAAGCAACAATGTCAGCATGCCAAGCGCAAGGGTCAGCACCACCACAATGGCAGCAATGCGCGCAAAGCTGCGAAAGGCCGTGTGGGCCGAGGGAATGGCCAGTGACAACAGAGCGATCGGCAGGCCGATCACCACGCCCATCCACCAGCTGGCCTGCCAACCGACCCACCCGGCACCGACACGGGGGGACAGGTCTTCAGGAATGCGAAACTGGATGAATTTGAAGGCGTGGAAATAGTCGGGGCCCACGCTGTAGCTGACCTGATTATGCACAATCCCATAGGTGCCAGCCAGCAGGCAGGCCAGTCCGACCATCGGGATCAATTGGAACGCGCGTAACATATGGGAACGCTACCAAAGCGCGCCGGGAAGGGAAAGAGCGCAGGCTCTTTCCCTTTGGTTTTTTGTCGCAGGCTTACAGCATCCCCGGCACAACCTGATCAGGCGGGCGGTGGCCATCTTCGAAGGTTTTGATGTTCAGAAGAACCTTCTCGCCCATCTCAAGGCGCCCTTCGACCGTAGCAGAGGCCATATGCGGCAGCGCCACAACATTGGGCATCTCACGCAGACCCGAGTTGATCTCTTCGCCGTTTTCATAGACGTCCAGACCGGCCCCGGCGATTTCACCCGCCTGCAGCATCCGCGTCAGGGCGTTTTCGTCAATCACCTCACCGCGCGAGGTGTTCACCACCACGGCATCCGGCTTCAATAGCTTCAGGCGACGCGCATTCATCAGGTGAAAGGTCGACGGGGTGTGCGGGCAGTTGATCGAAATCACATCCATCCGCGACACCATCTGATCTAGGCTTTCCCAATAGGTCGCTTCATAGCGGGCTTCGATGTCTTTATGCAGCGGTCTGCGGTTGTGATAATGGATTTGCATGCCAAAAGCACGGGCGCGTTCAGCCACGGCCTGACCGATGCGACCCATGCCGATAATGCCCACACGGCGGCCCTGGATGCGGTTGCCCAGAAGTGCTGTGGGCGACCAGCCCTGCCATGTGCCACCATCCATTTCACGAATGCCTTCGGGGATGCGGCGGGTCACAGCAAGGATCAGCGCAATCGCCATATCAGCGGTGTCATCGGCCGACACGCCGGGGGTATTGGACACGAGAACCCCGCGTGAGCGCGCCGATCCCACATCAATATGGTCGACCCCTGCGCCGTAGTTGGCGATCAGTCGCAGCCGCTCGCCGGCACCCGCCAACATATTGGCGTCGATCTGGTCATTGACCGTCGGCACCAGCACATCACAGGTCTTCATGGCCTCAGCCAATTCGCCCCGCGTCATCGGCATGTCACTGTCGCGCAGCGTGACGTCAAAAAGTTCTTTCATCCGGGTCTCGACAACCTCGGGCAACCGTCGCGTGACAACAACACTCAGACGTTCCGCAGCCATTATGGCACTCCCTTTACTTCCCTTTTGCGCATCTCCCTGCCAAAGTGCCTGCAAATGAGGTGAGGCACAAGCGGCAACGATGACGCATGCGCAATAATATTGCGCAGAGCGGGGGCTGCAATAGACAAAAAGAACTCGTATGCGATTTTTTGCAGGACTGCTGTTGGCATTCTGGAGCATCTGGGCAGGTCTTGCCCAGGCTGAAGAGACCCAACGTGGCAAGGTGACCAACCTGCCAATCCCCCGTTATGTGTCGCTGAAATCCAGCGAGGGAAATGTGCGGCGTGGGCCAAGCCTTAGCCACCGCATCGACTGGGTGTTCAAACACCGCGGCATGCCTTTGCAGGTGGTGGGGGAATTTGGCCATTGGCGTCAGGTGCGCGATCGCGACGGCGTTGGCGGCTGGGTGCATTATTCGCTGTTGTCGGGGGTGCGCAATGTGATCATCGACACCGACCTGACCGCGCTGTACGCGCGCGCCGAAGACACCTCGTTGGTCAATGCCTATCTGGAAGCCGGGGTGATTGCCCGGATCGAGACCTGCGGCCCGCATTGGTGCCGATTGCAGGCCGATGGCATTCGCGGCTGGGCCACCAAGGACCACCTTTGGGGGGTGACCAAAGATGAGGTGCTTGACTAGATGGATCTGCTGACCTCTCCCACCAAGGCCCGCGCAACCGGCGCACGCCGGGTGATCTTTCACGCCGACGACAGCTGGAACGCCAGTATTGACGCCAATGAGCATCCCATTTTTGACCAGATTGAAAAGGCGCTGTCGCGCCGCACAATCCCGGTGCAGCGTGTTCTGTCCGGAAGCGCCGCTGCCGAAAAGGTGCTGGCGGACCCGGATGCGGCACACATCATGCTGGGCGCCGACGCCCGGTTTGGGCCGCGCATTCTGCACCTGTGGCGTGCACCGATCTGGGGGTTCTGGCATCTGGACGAGCTGGGTACCGGCTGGCAATCATCGCTGCGGTTAAGCGAGTTTGACGCCACTGCGATCGACCATGACCGGGCCAGCTATTTCTACAATGGTGTCAGCGGCTATATGTTGCGCGAAAACGTATCATTATCGGTGCAGGAAGCCCGGATGCATGGCAGCCTGCAAGGTGCAAAAGCCACCGTGTTTTGCCAGGCGACGGGGGATCTGGACGCGCAGCACCACTATCTGTCCAGCGAAGACATGATCCGGATCACTGCCGAATTTGATTCCTCAGCTCAGGTCTATGTGAAGCTGGATCACGAGATGAGCAAAGAGCAGCGCCAGCGGATCATGGCGGTCACCCAAGACTATCACAATGTCCGACTGTCCGATGCCTCGGTGCATGATCTGGTGGAAGCTTCGGATCTGGTGGTAACCCAGAACGCCCCGCAGGGTGTTGAAGCCTTGATGCAGAAATGTCCGATAATCTGCTGCGCCAAATCCCACTACTGGCAGGCGGGGCTGACCGCCAAAACTCCGGCTGATCTGCGCGAGGCGCTTGAGTTCGGCACTTTGGCGATGCTGGATTTCCCGTATGAGAAATACTTCTACTGGTTGTTGGTGCGCCACGGGCTGGAGCCTGCGAAAGACGTGTTTGCCAAGCGGTTTCTGGCGCGGTTTTATGACAAGGTGATGTGGCGGTAACACCCAGAACGTCCACCTGCGCACCCACCTGCCTGGCCCTGCCCCTTTCCCCCCGCTCTTGCAACGGCGGGGTCAAGGCGCTAGCCCAAAGAGATGAACAACCAATCGAAACGCATGAACCTTTCAGCCGGGGTGGCTTCGGCTGTGGTGGCCATCACGCTGGTGGCGCTGAAACTGTGGGCCTTGGGGGAAACCAATGCGCTGTCGGTGGCAGCGTCTCTGGCGGATTCGGCCATGGATCTGATGGTGTCGCTGGGGGCGTTGGCGGCAATCTGGTATGCGGCGCGACCGGCGGATGAGGATCACACCTTTGGGCATACGGCGGCAGAGGATCTTGCGGCTCTGGGGCAGTCACTGTTCATCCTGGTTTCATCCGGGGTGATTGCATGGGCCGGGGTTGCACGGCTGATCTCGAACGAACCAGCCCCCATTTTGGCGTTTCACAAAGGCATCGTGGTGATGGGCGTGTCGATAGTGCTGACGCTTGCGCTGGTGTTGTGGCAACGCCATGTGGCGGCGCGCACCGGGTCAGCGGTGGTCAAGGCCGACAGTCTGCATTACCTGGGTGACCTGATCCCGAACATCGGCGCCATCCTGTCGCTTTGGGCAGCCGATCTGTTTGCGATGGAAAGCATAGACAGTGTGGTCGCCATTGGCGCTGCAATTATGCTTGCGGTGGGGGCGATCCGCATTTTCAAAACCGCTTGGGACGGGCTGATGGATCGCGCAGCCCCCGATGCGATGGTGCGCGGCATTGAAGACATTGCCCGGCACCACCCCGGCATTCATGGGTTTCATGACCTGAAGACGCGACGCTCTGGTTCGGTGATCTTTGTAAACATGCACATTGAACTGGACGGCACCCAGACATTGGACGAGGCCCATGCCATTGGCGCCAGCCTGCGCCGCGCCATCCTGCGGGCCTATCCGATGAGCGACGTGATGCTGCACAAGGACCCGTTGGGGGTGCAACCGCATCCGGAAGATCCCTCACGCGGGCCACACCACCAACGCTGACCTGCCGGGGTGCTTGCCGCACCTTATTTATCTCCCTTTGGTCGCCAGGCTTGGAGATGGCTCAAACCTACAGTTTGAGCCTATGCCTCCGGCGGGGATATTTGGGTTAGAAAATAAGGGGAGGTCGTGCCCTCCCCCATGTCTCACGCCAGCCCGCGACCTTTCAGCAGCGCATCAACCCCGGGCATCCTGCCCCGGAACGCCAGATAAAGATCTTTGGCCTCAACCGATCCGCCACGCGACAGGATATTGGCCTCAAGCTTTTTGGCAGTCTCCTCATCAAAGGCTCCACCTGCTTCTTTGAAGGCCTCAAATGCATCGGCATCCATCACTTCGGACCACATGTAGCTGTAATATCCCGAGCTATAACCATCGCCGGAAAATACATGGGCAAAATGCGGTGTGGCGTGGCGCATTTTAATGGCATTCGGCATGCCAATGCGCGCCAAAGTGGCGGCCTGCGCCTGCATCGGATCTGCGGGGGCAACCCCATCGTGGAAGTCCAGATCCACCAGCGCCGACGCGGTATATTCCACGGTCTGGAACCCGGTATTATAGGTATTGGCCGCCAGCAGACGCGCAAGCAGATCTGCCGGGATCACCTGACCGGTCTCGGCATGGGTGGCGAAACGTTCCAACACCTCTGGCACCTCCAGCCAATGCTCAAACAGCTGGCTGGGCAGTTCCACAAAGTCGCGCGCCACCGAGGTGCCCGACAGGCTTTCATAGGTCACATCCGACAGGATGTGGTGCAGCGCATGGCCAAACTCGTGAAACAGCGTGCGCGCGTCATCCCACGACAAAAGTGCAGGTTGGCCATCGGCCGGTTTGGCAAAATTGCAGACATTGGTCACAATCGGGCGAATGTCACCGGCCAGCTTTTGCTGGCTGCGCATCGCCCCGCACCACGCCCCCGATCGCTTCGACCCACGCGCAAAGTAATCCGCCACAAACACCGCCATCAGCTTGCCCTCACGCGTCACTTCCCAGACCCGTGCATCCGGGTGGTACAACGGGGCGTCCATCTCGGCAAACTCCAACCCGAACAGGCGGTTGGCACAATCAAAGGCTGCCTCGATCATGCGGTCGAGCTGGAAGTAAGGTTTCAGCTCTGTCTCATCAAGGTTGTGTTCTTCGCGCCGCCGCGCCTCGGAATAATAATGCCAATCCCACGGTTCCAACGCACCGTTGATCCCGTCTGCATGCAGCCGTTCGGTCAGGATCTGTTCATCCGCCAAGGCCGCCGCGCGGGCTGGCTCCCAGACCGCCATCAGCATCTCGCGCACAGACTTCGGGGATCCGGCCATTTCCGTCTCAAGCTTAAAGGCCGCAAAACTGTCATAGCCCAACAGCTTGGCGCGTTCTTCACGCAGAGCAAGGGTTTCTGCGGCAATGCCCCGATTATCCGCCGCGCCTTCCGCCTCTCCACGCGCCGACCAGGCAGCAAAGGCGCGCGCGCGCAGATGGCGCCGCGGTGAAAACGCCAAAAACGGTGTGATCAGCGAGCGCGAGGTGGTGATCACCGGGCCGCCCGCATCTTTTTCCTTGCCCGCAGCACGCGCCGCATCCACCACAAACGCGGGCAGCCCTTCCAGGTCTTCTTCCGCAAGTTCCATATACCAGTCACGCTCGGCCGCCAGCAGGTTCTGGGTGAACTCAGTGCCAAGCACCGACAGGCGCTGCATGATTTCTTTCAAACGCTCCGCCGCCGCGCCCTCCAATTGCGCACCAGAGCGCACAAATCCACGGCGGGTGAGCATCAGCACCCGCCTCTGTTCGTCACTCAGCCCCAGTTGATCCCGCTGCGCCCAAAGGGTTTCAATCCGCGCAAACAGCGTTTTGTTCGAGGAAACCTCAGAACTGAACGCAGCCAGCTGCGGACCAAACACCCGCATCAATTCCTCCCGCTGATCCGAGCTGTCCGCCCCGGCGACCGAATAAAACACGCCAAGAACGCGGCTCAGCGCCTCTTCGGCACCTTCCAAAGCCTCAATCGTATTGGCAAATGTTGGCGCCTCATCCGCCCCGGCAATCGCGTTAATATTCGCGCGCGCCTCGCCCAGTGCCATCTTGAAGGCCGGTTCAAAATGCGCGTCATCAATCAGATCAAACGGGGGCAGGCCATGGGGGGTGGTCCAGGCCTCAAGCAATGGGTTGGTCATACAGTTCTCCTTTACAGGGAAGCTATGAACGGCCTGCCCAAACGTCCAGCCTTCGTTTCTTATTTTCTAACTCAAAATATCCCGGGGGTCCGGGGGCAGCGCCCCCGAGGCTCACAAAGTGAGCCAACAGCAGCGCGCCGCAAGCGTCAGCTTCGGCGCCCCATTCCCTACTGCTTCATCTCGCCCTTGGACCGCAGCCGCTTTTCCAACCGCCGCAGTCCCAAAGACAGGCTCACCGTCATCAGCAGGTAAACAAAGGCCACCACATTATAGGTCTCGAAATAGCGGAAATTGCCCGCGGCCGTGATCTTGCCAAGCTGGGTGATGTCAGCCACACCAAGCACGGACACCAATGAGCTGTCTTTGACCATCGCCACAAAATCATTGCCCAAGGGCGGCAGGATCATGCGAAAGGCCTGCGGCCAGATAATATGGCGAAACCGCTGCCAGCCATTCAATCCCAGCGCCTTGGCCGCTTCGATCTGTCCCAAATCCACCGACTGCAGCCCAGCCCGGAACACTTCCGCGATAAAGGCGGAATATCCAATGGTCAGCGCCACAATAGCGCGCCACAGCAATGAGAATTCACGGGTGCGAATAGGGTCCAGTCCAACAAAGTCC
>JQGR01000095.1_pt1 | contig 15296 bp, 14 predicted proteins | sample 210181 | NCBI WGS metagenome assembly JQGR01 (sample SAMN02928655, study PRJNA255238) | bioreactor metagenome | biome: continuous culture; feature: L-culture metagenome assembled contigs; material: continuous culture biomass; isolation source: continuous culture inoculated with microbial biomass... | reverse complement strand
GGGCGTCGGTCACCACATGGGTACGGTCAAGTTTCACACCAAGCGCCTCAAGCCCCAAGCCTTCGACATTGCCGACAATCCCCACAGCCGAAATCACCGTATCGAACTCTTGCGTTTCAACTTTACCACCCACTTCGATATGCGCGGTGACCTTGCCTTTTGCGCGATCAAGCTGCTTGACCATGGCTTTCTCCATGATCTTCAGACCCTGCTTTACGAAGGATTTTTTCGCGAAGGCCGAGATTTCCGCATCTTCCACCGGCAGCACGCGATCCATCACTTCCACCACGGTGGTATCCGCACCCAAGGTGTTGAAGAAGCTTGCAAATTCTATACCGATTGCACCGGATCCGATCACCAGGAGTTTTTTCGGCATCCGCGGTGGGTTTAGTGCGTGGCGGTAGGTCCAGACCAGATCACCATCAGCCTCAAGCCCCGGCAACTCACGGGCCCGTGCCCCAGTTGCAAGGATGATGTTCGGGGCAGTCAGCTCTTCGACACCTTTGTCGGTTTTCACCGAAACCTTGCCCTTGGCAGGGATGGTGGCATCCCCCATGACCACGGTGACCTTGTTCTTTTTCATCAGGTGACCGATGCCAGAGGACAGCTGCTTTGCCACCCCGCGCGAACGCTTCACAATGGCGGGCAGATCATAGTCAATTTTGCCTGCAGACAGACCAAATTCCTTGGCGCGGTGCATCAGGTGAAACACTTCTGCCGAGCGCAGCAGCGCCTTGGTGGGGATACAGCCCCAATTCAGGCAGATCCCGCCAAGGTTTTCACGCTCAATGATAGCCACTTTCTGACCCAGCTGGGCGGCGCGAATGGCGGCCACATAGCCCCCCGGTCCAGCACCGACAACAATTGTATCAAAGGATTTCACGGCCATGGGGTCCTCCTGCGGCAGATACCGGTTTGAAAATATAGTTTGGCATTAAACTATTTCGTTCAACGGATCAATGAATTTGAGGGAATTACATATCCTCAAGGTATCGCACTGAATTCTTGGGGATTTTCCCTGCCTCACCTCTGAAAGTGGCTAAAATCCACTTCATCGCAAATAAAAAAGGCCACACCGATGAGGTGCAGCCTTCCAATTTTTTGCTCATCTGCGGTGCTGATCGCGGTTTAGGAGGTAAGCTGCTGCAGCACAGCGCCATACCCTCCAGCGACTTCAAACGCCATTTCTGGCCCGGTTGACGGACGGTCCAGAGCATCGTTGCGATAAGGGAAGCGACCAAAGCGGCGGATCACCTCGCGGTGCACGCGGGCGTGCAGCACATTGCTGCCGGTTGCCCCCTCTTCCATCCGAGTCAGCATCAGACGCACGCAACGTTCCTGATCCGGCAGGTTTTCGCTGTGCATCAAGGCAGGTAAAAGAACTGGCGCTGCGGTTCCGCAATGCGCTTGTCCCACCCTTTGGAAATCGCCCGTTTGGCGGCAGAGCGCGCCAAATGGTCGGTTGCAAAGGCCTTCCCTGTTCCACGAAACATATTGCGCGGGAGCTGATCCATCAGGATGATATAGCCCAAAGCACTTTCGGCATCTTTCATCCAGTTGTCATACGCCCCGAGCTGCGCAGCTTCCCACTCTTTCTCAAACCTGTCGCGAATTTTCGCATCCAGCTCTTTCGAGCTTTGATACCATCCGACAGGTCCCACCTCGTTCACCCAGAAGTCTACAATCTCATTAGACGTACACATAGCGTCCTCCATCCACGCGTGTTCCCCTAAGAAAATCGTTACAACTTCTTTAAATCTGCGCAATATATTTTCGCACGCTGGTAACATCTTGAAATGTTATTGCGGTGGCGCTGCAACAATCCGTCCGATTATGTGATCTGGCACACATGCACACCCTGTGATCAGGGCAAACCACGCGACCACGCCGGTTGATTTATTGCGGCCTGATCTGGCTGTTGTATGTCCCACTCACCCATAACCACACCAACACATTGATTGAAAACCACAAAAACGAGAAGTGGGGAAAACACCCCTCTTCTCGTCTGGTTTGGTCACCTCCCCCGCGCCAGAGGTCAGCTTTGTGCTGCCTCCTCTTCGCTGGCCTCTTCGGCCCAGACTTCCTGAGCCATATCAACAGCCACCGGAGAGCCGGCTGGCGACATAGTCATGTAGGAACTGGTATCATCAGAGGCCGGCGCTGCGCGCTGCGTGGTGCGCCAAAGGCCATAGGCCAGAAGCACAAACAAAAGCGCACCCATATACGCAAAGAACCCCAGCGGCCCCATCACGTTCATAATCCAGCCAGTCACCACCGGCCCCATGATCGCCCCAATGCCGTTGACAAAGATCAGCCCTGAAGAGGCCGCCGCCATGTCATCCACATCGAGGAAGTCGTTCACATAGGCGATCAGCAGCGCATAAAGCGGGTTGGTCATGCCGCCGACAAAGAAGGCGGCAACCAGATAGGCATAGAAATTCGCACCGGTGAACACAGGCAGGAAGGACGCAGCCCCCGCAACGCCCGACACGATCAGGATCAGAAAGCGTCGATCAAACCGGTCTGAGATCCAGCCGATCGGATATTGCAGCACCAGCCCGCCGATATAGAACATCGAAACAAACAGAGAGATCTCGCCCACGGTCATCCCGATTTCACTGCCAAACACCGCAGCCATGCCAAACATGGCGGAGAACACGCCGCCCACCACCATCATGCCTACAAACCCAAGTGGCGAAAGCTGGAACAGGTCGCGCAGGCTCATCCCTTTGGTGTTCTCAAAGGCAGGCGTCGGACTGATCGACAAAAGGATCGGCGCAAAGGCGATAGACACAAGAACGGACGGCAGGATGAACAGCATAAAGCCGCTGGGGTCACCAAGCACCAACAAATATTGCGCAGCATGATCCCTACCATCTGCACAATCAGGTACAGCGACAAAGCCTTGCCGCGGTTTTCATTGTCAGCCGCATTGTTCAGCCAGCTTTCCGCCGTCACATACACGCCAGAAAAACAAAACCCGATGATCACCCGAAGCACAGTCCATGCGACCGGATGGGTCATCGCCGGATACAGGATCAGCACAGCCGACACAAATGACCCAAGCGCGGCAAACACCCGCACATGGCCCACACGGCGGATCATCAGTGGTGTCAGACGCGACCCAAACAGGAAGCCTGCAAAATAGCCCGACATGACAATTGACATGTAAAAGGTGGAAAACCCCTCGATGCCGCCCCGAATACCCAACAGCGTGCCCTGCACCCCGTTGCCCACCATCAACAGCATCATACCCAAGAGCAGCGCCCACGAGCTCGACAAAACCTGAAGCATGTCCGCCTCCTAATAGCGTCTGGCCTAAGATCTGATCCACAGATTGCGGTCAAAACGCACACTACGTTGATATACCTTTGCGCGTTTTTCCGTTTGCTGCTGCAGGCAAAAAGCAAACCTTCGGCGTCGCTGGCAAAGGAAAAACTGATCTTCCAGCATAAAGCGGATTTATGTCAGATATCCGACAATCCCGACCTGTCAGTGTCGTGTTTCGTCACCCGGCCGAGCGCGGCTATTGCTGCGGCAGTAAAAGCGAGGAATCCCCATAGGAAAAGAAACGATAGCGTTCGGCTATAGCGTGGTCATAAATCGCACGCATCCGGCCCTGTCCCATCAGCGCTGAAACCAGCATCATCAAGGTCGATTTCGGCAAGTGGAAATTGGTCATCAATCCATCCGCCAACTTGAACGCATAGCCCGGCATGATGAAGATGTCGGTCTCGCCCACCCAAGGGGCAATCTGGCCCGGTGCCAAAGCAGCACTTTCAATAAGCCGCAGCGCGGTGGTGCCCACGGGAATGATCCGCCCCCCGCCGCCTTGGTGGCATTGATCTCGGCCGCAGCGTCTGCAGAAACCTGCCCCCATTCCGAATGCATCTTGTGCTCTCGCACATCATCCACCTTGACCGGCAGGAAGGTGCCTGCCCCGACATGAAGCGTGACCTCGGTGATCCCCACCCCCATATCCGCCACTTTCGACAGAAGGTCTTCATCAAAATGCAACGAGGCCGTGGGGGCCGCAACGGCACCCGTTTTCTTGGCGAAAACCGTCTGGTAATCCTCGTTGTCCTGCGCATCTGCTGCACGTTTGGCAGCGATATAAGGTGGCAGAGGCATCTGACCGGCCTGCTGAAGTGCTTCATCAAATGCGGGGCCGGACATATTGAAGCGCAGCACACCCTGCCCGTCTTCCTTGCCCAGCAAGGTTGCGCTCAGACCGGCGGCAAATTCAATCTCTTCGCCCTCGCGCATCTTGCGCAGCGGTTTCACCATCGCCCGCCAATGTCCCTCGGCCGTGGGCGACAGCAGCGTGACCTCGATTTTTGCCTGACCTTCACCTGGGGCCTGGCCTGCCCGGGTGCGGGTGCCGAACAACCGACCGGGAATGACCTTGGTATTGTTAAGAACCAGCCGATCGCCGGGGCGCAGCCAGCAGCACAGATCGCGCACATGGGCATCGGCTTCGCTGTTTGGCGTGGCCACCAACATTCGGCTGGCCGGACGCGGGCGCAACGGGCGGGTGGCGATCAGCTCTTCCGGCAGATCAAAATCGAAATCACTCAGTTTCATCTGGTACTCTTGTCAAAATCAGTTCCCGGGCGCGCTTTGCGGCGGCGGTTGGCGCCGGAAAATGTCTCTAAAGATCCCCGGTGTAAAAGCGAGAGCAGATTTACGTCAACATCCGGATCTTCCGGAGTGCCGGACAAGCTGTAGTTAAAGCCGATCAACCCTTCGCCCTTGCGCGCCACCACCCGACCAACCGAGTTGACAAGGTAGAACGGCGACACCACCCCCTGCATCTGCATTTTACTGCTGCCAAGATGATAATATCCATCCATGGAAATCCCCATCGACGACCCCACAGCCGAACTGCGGTAAACTGAAACCTTCTCTGGATCGAGACGGAACCGCGCCTCAACTTCGGAAAACTTGATCCCGTTTCCGTCAAGTTGCTGTAACAACCCCACCACGGACAGGCAGAGAGAAGCTCGGCCATTGCGGGGGCATTTTTCACCGAAATATCTTTGATCGTCACCTCTCCTTCATAGGTGCCTTTGCCCCCGCCGGGCGCAAGCACCAGTTCAAGGTTACCGCCGATTGCGGATTTGAACACACCCGCAGCGCGCAACACCCCCCCGCATCTGCGCCTTTGATCCGCACCGCTGTGCCGCCCCCCTGTGGCGCAACCACGCCTGATATAGACGGCCCATTGCCAACGCGTGCGCTGAAGGTGCCGCTGGTGCCGTTGTTTTGGGTGAATTTGCCGTTAAACCGGGTCAAGGTGATGCCGCTGGACACGATCAGCCGGTCCAGGATCAGGTCAATCGGCACCGCACCATCGACGCTGCCACCTTTGCCCCCACCTAATTTGGCTTTGCGCATATCCACCATGCCACCGGTCACCGAAATCGAAGGCGGCACGCCTTTGCCCCGCCCAACCAGCGTGACTGGCGCGTCGAACCAACCGCCGATGCGCACATGATCAAACTGCGCGGCATCAAGCTGATTGTTGTCCCGAAATCGCATTTTTCCCTTCGCAGACAAACCAGGGGCAGTGATCTCAAACAGCGGCATGCTGGCGGGTTTGCCCAGCAACATCTCCATGCGCAGCGCCCCTTTGGCGTTTTTTGGTTTGGACCAGCCAAGTGCACTGATCGACAGGCCAACGCCCTTAAGGTCGGACGTGGCCGTCAGGCGCGCAGGCTGCCCAGCCTTCAAATCAAGATCATAATTCAGCCGCCCTCGCCCGCTGACAGCCCCCCGCGGCAGATCAACCTGCAGATCTTTCAGCAGGTCTTGATCCAGAGCCGCCGTGCCCGTAATCCGCGACGCGCCCGCCTTACCCGTGCGCGGATCAAGCGGCATTTCCCAACGCGCCGTCAGCGGCACATTGCTTAGAAAACCGCGCCCATTGAGGTCGACGCCGGCGTTGCGCGCACGCAGCGTTCCCGTGCTCAACCGTACAGTTTCCCCCTCAACCAATGAGCGGCTTGCAGCGTCCCACAGCTCTGCAGTGAGATCATATTGCACCTCAAACGGACGAGGTTTTTTCTTGAGGTGAAAGCGGATCGGGCCGGACATCTCAAACTTGCCTTGGGAAAATGCCTCTGGCCCAAGTTTTTTACTGCTGCGAAAAATCCGATACGGGGGCGCTGCGAGCACCGCCAAAGCCGCGGGCACATCCCCGCGCACTTTAAGATCGACACGGGCCGGAGCGGGCTTGGTCTTCATATCCAGAATGACAAACCGTGTGCCGCGAATGTCGATCGGGTTTTGCCCCTCGGGCCGCACGACACCTTGGTCTGCTGCTGCAATCAACCGATTGTTTTCAATGTAAAACCGCCCGGAAGCCTCTTCAATCGGCAACATACCCGGCACCACTTGGGCCGTCAGATTGTGAAAATTGGAACTGAGTGCAATAATCGGTTTCTGGCCCGGCTTAACCCGCGCTGACGCCGTGACATTTTCCAAGGCCCCCGCGAGGATATTTTTCTTGGTCCAATTGCGCGATTTCACCGTTTTTTTGGTGATTGGCCAGAACGTCAACACTTGATCAGGAAACACTTTGTCGGCGGCCAGGTCCACCGCCAGATCCCACCCGTTTTCGCGCGCCGTTGCGCGGCCCCGTCCTGTAACGGTTACCGGCGCCGTGCCATTGTCATACCCAAGCGACAGAGCGCCCAGCTCCAGCCGGAACGGGTCAAGGCGCAGTCGGAAATCCGCCCCTCCTCCGGCAAGCTCCAATGGGGCTTCGAACAGGTCAGGTGGGGAAATCCGGGCAGAAGCCAGCCCCAATTGACCAACCAGCTCTGCGGGCCAGCCCCGCTCCCATCCACGCAGGTAAGCATGGCCGTCAATCTGCGCCTCTCCCCAATCAGACAGCACAGATATCTCTGCAAAATCAATGCGTTCACGCTCGGGATCATAATCCATATAGACCTTCCCGCCATCAAAGCGGATCGGATCCACCCCAGCGCCGGGGGTCAGGGCGCCTTTGCCGAACTCCAACGTACCAGCCAGATCTTCAATCCCGCCGGCATCGCTGATCACCGTGTGCAAAGCGCCGGAAATCGGCGCGTCCACCACAGACAGAAAGGCCATAACCGGGGTTTGCGCCGCAATATCGCGGGCCAGTGCATTTTTGAACGTGGCTGTCATGGTGGCACCAGACCGACCTTTGAAGGCGCGAAACCCCAGCACGGTTTCGGCCAGAACCTCGGTCTGGTTGAACACATCAAATGAAACGCTGATATCCACCGCCTCATCATTATGGGTGACCTTAAGCTGCCCATCGGTGACCTGCCATAAACGCCCCGAGCGGGCATCCTCAAGCGTGATGGTCAGCGCTTCAGTTGAGATGTCATCGATCCCAGACAGGCGGCCTTCGGTGAACTCACTGTCGATCGCGTCCAATATGGTGGCCAGATCGCCGGTAGCGCCCCCGGCCTGCCCGAAACTCAGATCAAATTCGCCATTGGCCCGGCGACGCAGGGTCACCTGCGCGCCGGACAAGCGCAGCCAGGCAGGTTTGATGTCACCGCGCAGCGCATCCCCGAGGCGCAAACCACCTTCCACCGAATTGAGCCGCGCCACCTCCAGCCCGGTCTGGTCTTTTACGCCCACATCAACCATGCGCAGCCGCGGAATCCCATTTGGGTTAAAGCCGAACTCCAACCGGTGCAGCGAAAGATCCACCCGGTCTGTCTGATCGTTGATCACTGCCTCGACCTTGGCCGTCAGCCAGTCCGGCAGGTTCACCACGCGGCCGGTCAGCGACATCGACACCATAATGGCAAATAGCACAGCGAAGAGCATCAACAGCACAGTCCAAATACTCAGATGCCATTTCAGATGGCGCCGACGGCGGGCTTTCCGCGCCGCAATTGGGCACATCGGCCCATCAGGACCGGGTTGCACAATGCCTTTTTCCGAGCGCACCGGAGCAGTGACCTCGGAACTCGGCGGATTGGGCGCTACTTTCGGGCCAGTGTTGTTCGGGCCAGTGCTGTTTGGGTCAGCGTTCTTCGGGTCAGTATTGTCCGGGTCGGCCTTACCTGGGACGACGTTCCTTTGATCAGCAGAACCCTGCCCGTTCGCATTTGCGCCGGTTGGTTGAGAGTCAGCAAGTTTCCGGCTGGCCCAAAGCCGCCGCTTACCGCTCCCTTTAATGCCACCGGTTTTGCCCATTTTTCGATGGTTGCCTTTTGCTTTTCTGGCCTGCGCGTACCCTGCCTGCCGCTCGTCCATATCTCCGCCCGGCCCAGCCTTGTTGATCTGGCTTTGATCCCTTTACGGAGCACTCTTTCATATTGCGCTTTTTGACCTTAAAACGAAAGCCTCCGAATTGCTAAAGTGGAACGGGAAGGAAGCCAAGCAATGGACGCAAAACCCTTGGAAGCAGGCGCAAAAGCGCCGGATTTCACCTTGCCTCAGGATGGGGGCGACCCGGTCACGTTGTCACGGATCCCCATAGATGGACAATCGGGTCCGGTTATCTTGTATTTCTACCCGAAAGACAGCACCCCCGGCTGCACCACTGAGGCACAGGATTTCTCGGAACTCCTGCCCGACTTCTACGGCCTTGGCGCCCAGGTTTTTGGCATTTCCAAAGACAGCCTGAAACGGCATGAGAACTTCCGCGCCAAACAGGGGTTGACCGTGCCGCTGCTGTCCGACGCGGATGCACAGGTCTGCGAGGCCTATGGCACCTGGGGCGAAAAGAAGAACTATGGCCGCGTTTACCTTGGCATCACGCGCACGACTTACCTTATTGATGCGGAGGGTAAAATTTCTCAGGTCTGGACCAAAGTGAAGGTCAAAGGCCACGCACAGGATGTGCTTGAGGCCACACGTGCTCTGGTGGAAAAATGACCGCTCCCCTTCTGTCCAAACCGCTGGCACAGATGGCGGAAGACGTGCTGCGCACCGCAGATGGCCGTGCAAAATGCACCCTTTCAAGAGGCTACGCCGCCGAGTGGTTTGCCGCGCGCGAAGCGCATGAAGCCGGGAAGATACCCGAGGTCGGCACCGCTGCTCCGCCCGATTTCCCCGCCCGCCCCGCACGTCCCGAACTGAAGGACCCGCGCGACGTACCAAAACGCCGCCCCGGCAGCCCGGAAGGACGCATCGCACTTTTGCATGCCGTGGCGCATATCGAACTCAATGCTGTAGATCTGCATTGGGACATCATCGCACGGTTTTCCCACATCAAGATGCCCCCCGGCTTCTTTGATGACTGGGTGAAAGCGGCTGATGAAGAAAGCAATCATTTCAATCTTGTATCCGACCGCCTTGAAGCACTTGGCAGCCATTATGGCGCGCTGGCAGCCCATGCGGGCATGTGGCGCGCGGCAGAAGACACCAAAGACGACATCATGGGACGGCTTGCCGTGGTGCCGATGGTCCTTGAAGCGCGTGGGCTGGATGTCACCCCCGGCATGATCAATATCTTCCGCTCTGCCAAGGACACGGACACGGTGGCCGCACTTGAGGTGATCTACGCTGAAGAGGTTGGCCATGTGGCTTACGGATCAAAGTGGTTCCATTTCCTTTGTGGCCGCCATGATCTTGATCCAAAAGAGGAATTTCACCGCCTTGTGCGCAAGTACTTCCATGGGGCGCTGAAGCCTCCCTTCAATGAGGAAAAGCGCGCGGAAGCCGGGCTTCCCCCGGATTTTTACTGGCCCCTGGCCGAGCAAACACCGACACGTGATCGCGGCACACCGGGATGATCTGGCCTGCAGCCCAAAACAGCCGCTCCTTCCCCCCTTCGGCAGCATCCTGCCCGAATTGCGACATAACCACTCGAAAGGTCAAATTTTCTTGCGTGTGATGCCGCTGCACTGTAATTCCCTTACGAACGTTTAACGCGCCGGAAAACAGGTCGGAAACGTGAGGGAATGGGATGACCCTTTGAGGGCGATAAATGAGGTCTGCATTGAAGACACGGCTGATTGACAAAGTGAATCACGGGTTAGAGCGGTTCTTTCCCGAACAGCGCCTTTTCCTACGTTCAGACGATGGCACGCGTTTCATTCGCCTCGCCCCCCTGTCGCAAATGCTTGGCTGGACCGGTTCAGCCTGTTTGTGGCCTGGTCGATCATCGCAACCGCCATTTTTCTGATGGACAGCATTGGATCGGGCAACCTGCGCGATCAGGCAGAGCGCGACAAACAGCTTTACGAAAAACGCCTGCAAAGCCTGTCGGCGGAACGCGACACCCGCGCCGAAGAAGCAGCGGCGGCACAGACCCGTTTCACCAAAGCGCTGACCGAAATCTCTGACATGCAAAGCGAACTTCTGGCCTCGGAAGAACGGCTGCGCGAGCTGGAAACCGGAATTGGCGTCATTCAGGGCACCCTGCGCCGCACCCTGAGCGAACGCGACGATGCGCGCGACAGTCTTGAGGTGATGATTGCCGAGCAGGCAGGGGAAGAACAAAAGGCCGAACCGATGCCACAGCAGGCGCGCAATACGCTGTCCTTCCTGACCGCCGCCCTTGAAAGCACCGCCGTTGAGCGCGACATGCTGGCCAATCAATCCGATGAAGCGCAGCAATATGCGCAGGAAATGTACCACGAGACCCGACTGCGCGACGAGCGCAATGACCAGATTTTCCGCCAACTTGAAGACGCGGTCTCGGTGTCGATGGAACCAATGGACAAAATGTTCCGCAAATCCGGCATGTCGGTGGATCACATTCTGAACCAGATCAAGCGCGGCTACTCTGGCCAAGGCGGTCCAATGACCCCGCTGATCCTATCGACCCGCGGTGGGGAGCCCGACGCAGATGCGGCGCGCGCCAATGACATCCTGAACAGGCTTGACCGGATGAACCTTTACCGGATCGCCGCGCAAAGCATGCCGTTTGACATGCCGGTCAAATCCGGTTTCCGCTTCACATCAGGCTTTGGCCGTCGTTGGGGCCGGATGCACAATGGCACCGATTTTGCTGCCCCAATTGGCACACCGATCTACGCACCTGCTGATGGGGTGGTCACATTTGCGGGCTGGAGCTCGGGCTATGGCCGTCTGGTTAAGATCCAGCATAAGTTCGGAATTGAAACCAGATATGCGCATCAATCTGCCATTCGCGTGAAAAAGGGCCAAAGGGTATCGCGCGGCGACAGAATCGGTGATATTGGAAACTCTGGACGTTCCACCGGGCCACATCTTCACTATGAGGTGCGAGTCGGCGGCAAACCCATTAACCCGATGATCTACATCAAGGCAGGACGAGATGTTTTCTAAATCCAGGATCAATGAACCGGGCCCGAAGGCCGGCGACACCGACGCAAAAGCAGCCGCCGCGCCTGAAAAGCCCGCCATGCCGACACCGGCAGCCCCCCCGGCCGCCGCACCGAAGGCAAAACCGCCTGCGTCCACCCTGTCTTCGGACATCGTGATCAAAGGTGACGTACGCTCGACCGGCGACATCATTGTCGAGGGCACCGTGGAAGGCGACATTCGCGCCCACCAACTGACTGTTGGCGAAGGCGCCACGGTAAAAGGTGAAGTGGTTGGAGATGATGTGGTGATCAACGGCCGCATCATTGGCCGCCTGCGCGGACTGAAAGTGCGCCTGACCTCAACCGCACGCGTCGAAGGCGACATCATCCACAAGACCATCGCAATTGAAAGCGGTGCGCATTTTGAAGGCTCGGTTCAGCGTCAGGATGACCCGCTGACCAAAGGTGCAAAGCCTGCGGTTGCGGCCCCCGCAGCCGCCGCGGCGGCACCGAAAGCCTGATTTCTTCTTCAGTTCGAAGGATACAGAAAGGCCGCCTACGGGCGGCCTTTCTTGTTGTGTCTGTCATGCATTCCAGCTTTGCACCATTTCACTGGCCCTTGCCCCATGTGCATTCTCCCCTGCACATGGCCGAGGTTGGGCAGAAAACGCTCTGGATTGGCTGGCCTGAGACAGGACGCCCAATCATATCGCCTTAATCTTCAAACGACATGGTGCGGCGATACAGATGCCAGGTTGCATGGCCCAGCACCGGCAGCACAATAAACAGCCCCAGAAACATCGGCAACATACCAAGTAAACTGATCACCGTCACAATTGCCCCCCAGATCAGCATAGGCACCAGGTTCTGCATCACCGCCTGAAACGAAAAGATCATCGCTGTGATAAAATCCAGTTCGCGATCCAAAAGCAGCGGCAGGCTGCAAACTGTGATGGAAAAGGCGACAAATGCCATCGCACCCCCACAACGGTGCCCACTGCCAACATGGTAATACCATTGCGATTGAGCAGCGCCTCTTGCCAGTTTGAGGTGATGTTGACGATCGGTTCCAGCCCCATAAACAGCATGAACACAATGTGGGCGACAAAAATCCAGAACAGAAAGCCCATGATCAGCACCATTGCAATCGAGGGAAACTGACGATCTTTCTGGTTCACCACCGAGCCAAGGATCTTTGCCCAATCCAAGTTTTCACCGCGCTCCAAACGGCGGCTCACCTCGTACAGGCCGACCGCCAAAAAAGGCGCCAGAAAGGGAAATCCAAAAGCAACCGGGATGATCCAATAGCTTTGCCCCATCACTTCAAATTCAAGGTAAAGCACAATCCCGCCAAGCACATAAAACAGCGCAAAGAACAGTCCAAACGCCGGGGCACGTAGAAAATCCTCCCAGCCAGCCTTAAGCGCGGCCATCACATCTGAAACACCAATCTCGTTAATAGTTGGAGGCGACGACGCCTCCAGGTCTGTTGCATCCGTCATTCTTTCTCCCTGCACGTTTTGTTTTTATCTCGCGCGTGGTTACGAGTGTTGCGGGGGAAAAGCGTTCCGTCAAGTTCCTGAACATGTGAATTTATTGTGAGCGGCCGAAAAAAAGGGGCCACACGGCCCCTTCCCTTCAGTCAGCTTGGTCACCTGCACGAAAACCAGCCCGCCAGATCAAATTTCAGGCACACCTGGGGCTGGCACGATCCCTGCCGGATCAATCCTCGGCGTTGGCCTCCGCACGGGACTTACCCGCCACATCCTGGGCCAGAACCGCTGCCATGAAGGCGTCAAGATCCCCATCCAGAACGCCTTTTGTGTCGGATGTTTCATGGCTGGTGCGCAGATCTTTCACCATCTGGTAAGGCTGCAGAACATACGAGCGGATCTGGTTACCCCAGCCTGCGTCACCTTTGTTCTCATGGGCTTCGTTGATCGCAGCGTTGCGCTTATCGAGCTCCATTTGGTAAAGCCGCGATTTCAACGCCTTCATCGCGATATCGCGGTTCTGGTGCTGCGATTTTTCCGAACTGGTGGTCACAACCCCGGTGGGGATGTGGGTGATCCGCACAGCGGAGTCGGTGGTGTTCACGTGCTGACCACCGGCCCCGGACGAGCGATAGGTGTCGATACGGATATCAGCAGGGTTCACCTCGATCTCGATATTGTCGTCAACCACCGGGTAAACCCAGACCGAGCTGAACGAGGTGTGACGCTTGGCGGCACTGTCATAAGGCGAGATCCGCACCAGACGGTGAACACCGCTTTCCGATTTCAGCCAACCATAGGCATTATGGCCGGAAATTTTATAGGCTGCGGATTTGATCCCTGCTTCATCGCCCGAACTTTCGGACTGCAGTTCAACCTTATAGCCATGCGCCTCGGCCCACCGCACATACATGCGCGCCAGCATCGACGCCCAGTCGCAGCTTTCGGTACCGCCTGCGCCTGCGTTGATCTCAAGGAAGGTGTCATTGCTGTCCGCTTCCCCATCCAAAAGCGCCTCAAGCTCGGCGGCAGCGGCCTTTTCAACCAGCGCCTTCAGCCCCTCTTCGGCCTCGGTGACAACCTCGTCGTCCTCTTCCATTTCGCCCAATTCGATCAGGCCGACATTATCCTGCATCTCTTGTGCCATGGATTTATAGTTGTTCACGGCGTCAAGCAGCGTCTGGCGGTCACGCATCAATTTCTGCGCCCGTTCAGGATCGTTCCAAAGGTCCGGATCTTCGGTCATCGCGTTGAACTCTTCCAACCGATGCTCTGCCGTTTCCCAGCCGATCCGCTCGCGCAGGAGGGCCAGGGATTTCTCAATGGCATCTACGTTTTTCTGAGCTTCTGCCCGCATGGGTTCATCCTCTGTTTCAAAATCTGTCCCCCGCAATAGCAATCAGCGGGGAAATGGGCAAGTTACGATGGGGAGTGGCGCTGAGGTTTCGCACATTAAATGGGCTCTGCGTCCGAGGCCAGAGGGAGATAGGGGGCGCTGCCGGTCACCCCAGGATGTTTTGTCTAGAAGGTGGCGGGGCGGCGCAGCGCAATCCCCTTGTGAAAGAGGTGGCGTTTTTCTTCGGCGCACCCAAGCGAAAGTGTTTCGCCACGCAGGCGGGCATGATCTCCGGGCCATTTGGCAATCACCGGGGCGTGCTTCGCAACCTTAGGGTGGGTGACATAGAGCAGGCTGACATCCCCAAGCACTTCCACACGCTGCACCCCCCCTGTGAACACGACATCCTTATCGGCGGGCTGCAGGTCTTCGGGACGCACGCCAAGGGTCACGGGCGCACCGTCCAGATTGGCTGATGTGGGGATTTGCAGGTCCACAGGCACCTCCCCGGCAAGCGCCACTTTGGTCGTGGACCCGGTTGACGTGATCCGCCCGGGCAATAGGTTCATCGCAGGGGTGCCGATAAACTGTGCAACAAATTCTGTCTGGGGCCGCGCATAAAGCTCCATCGGTGCACCAACCTGTACAATGCCTTGATCGGTAAGAACCACAATCCGATCTGCCAGCGTCATCGCTTCAGTCTGATCGTGGGTCACATAGATCATTGTGGTATTGGGCATCATCGCCTTGAGCTGGGCAATTTCCCCACGGGTTGAGGCGCGCAAACTGGCATCGAGGTTGGACAGGGGTTCGTCAAACAAGAACAGCCTTGGATTGCGCACAATCGCGCGACCAATGGCCACCCGCTGCCGCTGCCCGACTGAAAGCGCGCCGGGAAGACGCTCCAGATAAGGGGTGATGCGCAAGGCATCAGCCGCCGTGCGCACTGCGCTGTCAATTTCGGGTTTTGGGCGTTTTGCAATTTTCAGCGCATAGGCCATGTTTTCATAGACCGACATATGCGGGTAAAGCGCATAGCTTTGAAAAACCATGGCAATATCGCGTTGTCCGGGGGGGATGTCATTCATCACCTGACCATCAATGATCACCTGCCCGGCATCAATCGGCTCCAAACCGGCAATCATGCGCAAAAGCGTGGTTTTGCCGCATCCAGACGGGCCGACAATCACCACGAACTCGCCCTGGCGTATATCGAGACTGAGA
>JQGR01000094.1_pt1 | contig 15559 bp, 27 predicted proteins | sample 210181 | NCBI WGS metagenome assembly JQGR01 (sample SAMN02928655, study PRJNA255238) | bioreactor metagenome | biome: continuous culture; feature: L-culture metagenome assembled contigs; material: continuous culture biomass; isolation source: continuous culture inoculated with microbial biomass... | reverse complement strand
GGGCATCCATGCCGAGTCTGAGAAGCGGAACCCTGCAGGGGCGGCACCCAGTGCTGTTATTGGTTCCGTTGCGATGGCGCCCTCCCGTCAAACCGGAGGCATGCCACCAACCAAGGCGCACCACCGGTGCGACCGGATGGCGGGCGCTGCCCGGCCTACGTCCGGGCGTACCTCGAAATGGCAGGCCACCTAAACCGGGAAATGGATCTAGCCAGTTGAACGCATTAGTCGCGCGCGCGCCACGCCTTAATGACACGAGACAGGTTTTGGAGTGCAGTTGGCGGGCGAAACAGAAATACAACAACGACAAACGCAAGTAGGAACGCCCCAACCCCGTTTCCGCTAGCAAAAGCAAATGAAAGCTCTGCACTCGCGACGAGCTGCAAGATTTGGTCTGTGATAGAGGTAGGTGGTTTTGTCGGCATGACACACTCCCGGCTTTAGTGTGTCACCCCTTTGATAGGTAAATCATGGGGCTTCTCCCGCAGCTAGCACAAGACAAAATTGAAATTCATCCACAGCAAACTTTAGCGCCAACACGGTATCCAACTGATATAAAGCACATTTTTTGGGGAGCGCTATTGAAGCAATTGTTCTCTCTCTTGCGTACAAAAAACACCCCGGCCATTTCTGACCGGGGCGCTTCAAATCTTCAAGAAGGGATCTAAGCCGAGGCTTAGCCTTTCTCCTCCACGATCTCGACCATATGCGAGACTTTGTTGATCATGCCACGCACGGCCGGGGTGTCTTCCAGCTCGCGGGTTTTGTGCATTTTGTTCAGACCCAAGCCAACGAGGGTTGCGCGTTGGTCTTGCGGGCGACGGATCGGGGAACCGATCTGTTTTACAACGATGGTTTTAGCCATTGGTCAGCTCCTTACGCGTCGGTGGTTTCAGCCGGGGCAGCGTCTTTGTTGCCCAGGATGTCAGCCACTTTTTTGCCACGACGCTGTGCAATTTGACGCGGGCTCGACTCTTTGGTCAGGCCATCGATGGTTGCACGGATCATGTTGTAGGGGTTCTGCGAACCCAGCGATTTCGAGACAACGTCTTTGACGCCAAGCATTTCGAACACGGCACGCATCGGACCACCAGCAATAATACCGGTCCCTTCCGGGGCGGTGCGCATGATCACTTTACCGGCGCCGTGACGGCCTTCGATATCGTGGTGCAGGGTACGACCTTCGCGCAGCGGCACGCGGATCATCTGACGCTTGGCTTGCTCGGTGGCTTTACGAATGGCCTCGGGGACCTCTTTCGCTTTACCTTTACCAAAGCCAACGCGGCCTTTTTGATCACCAACAACCACGAGAGCGGCGAAGCCAAAGCGCTTACCACCTTTTACGGTTTTCGACACGCGGTTGATCGCAACCAAGCGATCAGCAAATTCCGGTGCTTCTTCTTCGCGGCGGCCACGGCCACGGCGATTTTCACGTTCTGCCATTTGGCAATCCTTTCATGTGGCGTTTTGACGCCATAAAATCTCAATCCTGGTGAACCGGACGGAGGGTTGCCCCCTGCCCGGCCCCCGGATCATCGGAGAGGCATCAGGAAAACCTGACGCCCCTCGCAAGTCTTAGAACTTCAGGCCACCTTCACGGGCTGCGTCGGCCAGGGCCTTCACTTTGCCGTGGAAGAGGAAGCCACCGCGGTCGAAGTAACATTCTTCGACGCCGGCTTTTTTCGCACGTTCGGCAATCGCAGCGCCCACTTTGGCAGCGGCTTCTACGTTGTTCTTGCCCACAACACCCAGATCTTTTTCCATCGAGGACGCGGCGGCCAGGGTGGTGCCCTGAGCGTCGTCGATGATCTGAACGCTGATGTTTTTGTTGGAGCGGTGCACCGAAAGGCGCAGTTTGCCAACATTGTGCTTGCGAAGTTTGTTCCGGACGCGCAGGCGGCGCTTGAGGAACAGGGTCCGTTTGCTGTTTGCCATCTGTCTGGTCCTTACTTCTTCTTACCTTCCTTGCGGAAGATATACTCGTCTTTGTATTTGATACCTTTGCCTTTGTAGGGCTCGGGCTTACGCCATTCGCGGATGTTTGCCGCAACCTGGCCGACGAGTTGTTGATCAATGCCTTCAACGATGATGACGGTTTGCTTGGGGGCCGTCACAGTGACGCCCTCCGGTGCAACATAGTCAACATCATGTGACAGGCCGAGGTTCAGTTTCAGGGTGTTGCCCTGCATCTGAGCACGGTAACCAACACCGTTGATTTCCAGCTCTTTTTTGAAGCCTTCGGTCACACCGGTCACCATATTGGCGATCATGGTGCGGGTCATGCCCCATTGCTGACGGGCGCGTTTGGATTTGCCGCGAGGCTCAACCGAAACAACGTTGTCTTCAACGGACATTGTCACATCGTCGGTGGCGGTGAAGGTACGGGTGCCTTTCGGCCCCTTTACCTCGATGGTCTGAGCGGAAACCGAGGCGGTGACGCCTGCGGCCAGCTGGACCGGTTTTTTACCAATACGAGACATTCGATATCCCCCTTAGAATACGGTGCAAAGCACTTCGCCGCCAACATTCTGGCTGCGTGCGTTTGCGTCCGACATCACACCTTTCGGGGTGGACACGATCGACACGCCCAGGCCCTGACGGACTTGCGGGATGTCTTTCACGCCCATGTATACGCGACGACCGGGTTTGGAGACCCGTTTCAGTTCGCGGATAACCGGGGTGCCATCAAAATATTTCAGGCTGATTTCAAGGGTCGCGTGACCGTTGGTATCAGTGCCAGCCTCATAGCCGCGGATGTAACCCTCGTCAGAAAGGACATCCAGAACCCAGCCGCGCAGTTTCGACGCCGGGGTCGAAACAGTGGATTTACCACGCAGTTGAGCGTTACGGATACGGGTGAGCATATCGCCGATAGGATCGTTCATATCTGTCTCTCCCTTACCAGCTCGATTTCACCAGACCGGGGATCTGGCCATTCGAGCCCAGTTCCCGCAGTGCGATCCGCGAAACTTTCAGCTTACGGTAGTAAGCGTGCGGACGACCGGTCAGCTGGCAGCGGTTGTGCAAGCGTGTGGCCGACGAGTTGCGCGGCAGTTTTGCAAGCTTCAGGCGCGCTTTGAAACGCTCTTCCATCGGCTGCGATTCATCGTTTGCGATCTCTTTCAGCGCAGCACGTTTGGCGGCATATTTCTCCACCAGAGCCTGACGCTTTTTCTCGCGTTCGATCATTGCTTTTTTAGCCATGTCTATTCCTTCCCGCGGATCAGCTGTTGAAGGGCATGTTGAAGTGCTTCAACAGGCTCTTTGCTTCCGCGTCGGTGTTCGCGGTGGTGGCAATCACGATGTCCATGCCCCAGGTTTCGTCAACTTTATCAAAGTCGATTTCCGGGAAGACAATGTGTTCTTTCAGGCCGGTGGCATAGTTGCCGCGACCGTCGAAAGAGGTGCCCGGAACGCCGCGGAAGTCGCGGATACGGGGCATTGCGATGGTGATCAGACGGTCCAGGAATTCATACATCCGGTCGCCGCGCAGGGTTACTTTCGCACCCAGCGGCATGTCCTCACGAACACGGAAACCAGCGATGGATTTCTTGGCTTTGGTCGCCAGGGCCTGTTGGCCGGCGATTGCAGTCAGGTCAGCCACAGCGGACTTGGCTTTTTTCGAGTCTTTAACAGCCTCTGCGCCACAACCGATGTTCAGAACGATTTTATCCAGACGCGGGATCTGCATGTCGTTCTTGTAGCCGAATTCTTCTTTCAGAGCAGCACGGATGCTGTCTTTGTAGGCAGACTTCAGACGAGGGGTATAGTCAGACATCAGATGGTCTCCCCGGTCGATTTGGCGAAACGGACTTTCTTGCCGTCTTCCTCACGGAAGCCAACGCGGGTCGCTTTGCCATTCTTGTCAAGGATCGCCAGGTTCGACAGTTGGATCGGCATCGCCTTCGGGATGCGACCGCCTTGTGATTCCTGGGTTTGGCGGGTGTGGCGGATGGCCATGTTCACACCGTCAACAACGGCTTTGCCGGCCTTCGGGTCAACAGAAGCGATTTCACCCTGCTTACCTTTGTCCTTGCCGGCCAGAACGACAACCTTGTCGCCTTTTTTCAGCTTAGCAGCCATCTTACAGAACCTCCGGAGCCAGCGAGATGATCTTCATGAAGTTCTTCGCGCGAAGTTCGCGAACAACCGGTCCGAAGATACGGGTGCCAACGGGCTCGTTGTTGTTGTTCAGAATAACGGCCGCGTTGCGGTCGAAGCGGATGGCGGTGCCGTCGTCACGACGGACCTCTTTGGCGGTGCGAACGACGACGGCCTTACGGACGTCCCCTTTCTTAACGCGACCGCGCGGAATGGCTTCCTTAACCGAGACGACAATGATGTCGCCAACGGATGCGTATTTACGCTTGGAACCACCCAGAACCTTAATGCACTGAACACGGCGCGCGCCGCTGTTGTCAGCAACATCCAGGTTGGTTTGCATCTGGATCATGTGGTTTCTCCCGACCTTTGGGGCGCCGATGCATGGCGGAACCCCCAGGGTTTCGACTTGTTAAGTCGTCCGGGAAGGTAAGCAGTGCTTAGCCTTCCAGAACTTCCCAACGTTTGGTTTTGGATTTCGGTGCACATTCGATGATGCGAACCTTGTCCCCAGCCTTATAGGCATTCTGTTCGTCGTGAGCGCGATATTTCTTCGACTTACGAACGGTCTTTTGCAGAAGCGGGTGCTTAAAGCGACGCTCTACAGAAACAGTGATGGTTTGCTCGTTGGCAGCGGAAGTAACGGTGCCGTTCAGAATACGTTTGGGCATATCTCAGGCTCCTATTATTCGTTGCCAGCTGCAGCTGCAGCTTTTTCGTTCAGGATGGTTTTAACACGGGCCGCATCGCGACGTGCCTTACGCATCTGAGAAGAATTTTCGAGGGCGCCGGTGGCCTGCTGAAAGCGCAGGTTGAAGGCTTCTTTCTTCAGGTCGGCCAGAGCTGTGCGCAGCTCTTCGGGCGACTTCTCACGAAGATCTTTGGCGTTCATTTCGCCTTTTCCTTTTCCTTACACCAGAGAGCGCTGTCCTTATGACGACAGGTGACCCTATGCCTGGTGGGTGAATATCAAAACACACGAATCCCGTTGCCGGAATCTGTGCGATGCGCCTCTATAGGGGGATGGGATATGGGGGCAAGGGAAAGTTTGCGAAACTAGCGCTCAGTCCAAAATGTTACTGTTGGTCCATAATCGGCTTCATCATTCGACACCGCTACGACAAATCGGCGCGCCGGAAATGCAGTGGCCAATGAAAGTTCCCAAGCACGCTTCACAACATGAGCAGCTATTAAAAAACAACTCTCAGAGATATCCCCGTCCGCGAAGAGATCATACATATGCACATGGTTCATCACTTTTTCTATTGCACGCAAATCGCGCAACTGTGCCCCCCAATCCAGCAAGCCCTCTTCTGTAAACTGCATCGACAGGAAAACACCATCGCCATGGCATTGGAACGCTGGGAACAGGAAACGCGCAAAAGCTATTAATCAGATGGCGATCGGAACCAATGAATGTGATCTAACCAAGGCCGGTCAAGGCGTGGCGTACTATTGTCAGCAAGGCTGGTGAGATCGTCAGTAAGTTTCCAATGATCTGAAAGCAGGTCAATTTTGGTCATGGGATTTCATCCAGTCGAGCAGGGCGAGGGTCATTTCGAAGCTTTGCAGGTCGCGTCGAACCATCTGGCAAAGTACTCCGACCATATTCAAGAACATACGGTGTAGAAATATTATTGTGGGCTTTACCACGCTGAGCGCTCCCGAAGAGCAACTGTCATCAAGAGGGAGAGAGCGTTCTCCTTCCCCCCTCACGCCTCAAACGTCACTTCAATCAGGTCGGCCCTCCCATCGTCCCGCCCGATCAGCAGCATCCAACGGCCCTGCGGCAGCACTTTTTGGCCGTAGAGCGGATTGTCTTCGCAATACAGAAGGTGGGACACAGGTTTGGAATAGGGATAATCGCCATGGGGCCGGAACCGTTCGCCCGCTGCGGCATAAAACGAAATGCCATCGCGGCTGCCATCCGGAAGATCATAACAATCCGGGGCGGCCTCGATCAGCCACTCCCCCCCGGTCGGGTAATCCGCAGCCGCATGTGCAGGCAGGAAAAACGTCCCCTGTGCCGCAACCTCCACCAGATCTGCGCTTGATTTTGCGGCGTCACTGCTTTCTCGGTTCACCCGCAGGCCTTGCCGGGTCTCCTCGATAAATCCGGGGGCGCGGAACATCATAATATAGAGATACGGATCCTCGTCGCCAAACACATGCGCCGGGTCGGTGACCGAGATATGAAACAGCTGACGCGCCAATTGCGCCTGCATCACCGAAGAGCCGGGACGTCGCGGCAGAAGTGCGACCTCTTCACCACCCTGCATCAAGGCGATTTTCAGACCCGGCGTTTTGGTGGTTGCAGGCGCCGTCCAAAAGGCCAGCACCACAAGACCAATGATCGCCACAAGGCCCGCAGCCTGTTTCCACCCCAATGTCTCAACCTTCATCCGGACCTCCTACGCCACAGTAATAGACATGTTGTAGCGGGCAAAGCGTGGCCTCGCCAGATCGACCACCCCGCCCGTTTGCGCCAAATGGTCGCTTGGGCGGCACGCAAAAACCTCTCGCCAGTCTTGGCCGGGTTCAGTATGAGGGGCCATGGCCAATATTTCCTCTCTCTTTGTGACCCGCCTTTACCACGCTCAACTGTCTGAACATGGCCCCGCCATTGATTCCGACGAGCTTTATGACAGCTGCTATTCCATCGCCGAGGACGACGAGGCGGGGCAGGAATGGTGTGAGGCCGAGGGCTATCCCGGCTACACCTCTTACGCGTCCCTGACCGATCTGCCGTGGCGCTTTCCGATCTTCAAGGATCTGGCCGACAGCCTGGACAAACATGTTGCGGCCTTTTCCGAGGATCTTGAGTTCAACCTCGATGAGCGCGCGCTGGTGCTGGAAGACATCTGGATCAATATCCTGCCCCCCGGCGGCTATCACTCGGCGCATATCCACCCGCATTCGGTCATCTCTGGCACCACCTATCTGGCCCTCCCCGAAGGCGCTGGAGCGCTGCGTTACGAAGACCCACGTCACGCCCGCATGATGGCCGCGCCCCCGCGCCGCAAGAACGCGCGCGAAGAGCTGCAGAGCTTCATCACCAAACGCCCATCTGAGGGCGATGTACTGCTGTGGGAAAGCTGGCTGCGTCATGAGGTGATGCAGAACACCGGCGAAGAAGAACGTCTGTCAGTGAGCTTTAATTATAAGTGGGGTGAGTGACGATCCGCCGCTTCGGCGGCGGCTATCGCTCTGGGAGAGCGATTGTGGTGATCACGGGCCAAGCTCAAGGATGCCTTCGCTCAAACCACACAGGGTGATATCTCACCAGCCCCACTGCTTTCGCCTTCAGCGAGCTTGTTCTTCATTTTTCCATTAGGAATATTACATATGACGTGTAATCTTAAATTGAACTGCTGAACAAAGAGCATCTTATGAACTCTAAAACAGAAAAAACCAAAGTGGAAGGTGGATGGGTGGCGCGCGACGCAAAGACAGGTCGATTTGTAATGGTCAAAAGCGGAAAGACCACTGCAAAGGCCAGTGCGCGTACCATTTCTCAAATCAAGGACGTTTCACAAAAGCGCAGTGCAGCGCTGAAGCGACTCGTCAATCGGTAGGCGCCACTATAGGCTCACCCTAGCTGACGCCTTCATCACCCATGATGAAGCGCTTAAATTCGGTGGCCGCGAGGGCGTTGTAAACCTACACTCCATCGAGTCCGCTATCGCACGCCCATACTCAGGATACCACAGATCAATCTCTCGAAAATCTGCGGCACTTTTGGAAAGTGTTGTGGGCAATCACGGGTTTGTAGATGGAAACAAACGCACCGCATGGCTACTTGTAGAACTTCTAATCGAACGAAGTGACTACTACCTAGCAATTCCCGATGATGAACCAGTTGATGATCTTGTCGTGGCCGTAGCTTCAAATGATATATTGTTCGACGAGCTTGAGAGTTGGTTTCGAGACCGAATTGAACGTGCTGGGTAAGCTGCCATCGCCTTTCAGCCAAAAGAAAAGGCCCCACCATTGGTGGGGCCTTTTAAATGTCTACCGGTTGGCGGACCGACGATTGCAGGCAATCGCCTTGTCCTGTTGTTTCAGTTTGCCAAAGGCATAATTGAAAATTACCAGTCTTCGCGAACCACGACGCGCGATTTGATCGGCAGTTTCATGGCAGCAAGGCGCAGGGCCTCACGTGCCACGTCGTCATTCACACCGTCGATTTCGAACATCACGCGGCCCGGCTTCACTTTGCAGGTCCAACGGTCCACGGAACCTTTACCTTTACCCATACGAACTTCGATGGGTTTGGCGGTCACCGGGGTGTCCGGGAAAATACGGATCCAAACACGGCCCTGACGTTTCATGTGACGCGTCATGGCACGACGAGCAGCTTCGATCTGACGTGCAGTCACACGCTCAGGCTCAAGAGCTTTCAGACCGTACGAACCGAAGTTCAGGTCGGAACCGCCTTTAGCCAGACCTTTGATCCGGCCTTTGTGCATCTTGCGGAATTTAGTACGCTTTGGTTGAAGCATCTTTCAGGTCTCCTTAGCGACGGCCGCCAGCGCCACGGGGCGCGGGACCTTCCTGGAGCTCGGCCTGACGACGATCACGAGCAGCAGGATCGTGCTCCATGATTTCGCCTTTGAAGATCCAGGTTTTGATACCGATGATGCCGTAAGGCGTCATTGCTTCTGCATGTGCGTAGTCGATGTCAGCGCGCAGGGTGTGCAGCGGCACACGGCCTTCACGGTACCATTCGGTACGCGCAATCTCTGCACCGCCAAGACGGCCAGCAACGTTTACGCGGATGCCCAGGGCGCCCATACGCATGGCGTTTTGCACGCCACGTTTCATGGCACGACGGAACGACACACGACGCTCAAGCTGTTGAGCGATGGATTCTGCTACGAGAGCAGCGTCCAGCTCGGGCTTGCGCACTTCAACGATGTTGAGGTGCAGTTCGCTGTCGGTGATTTTGGCAATTTTCTTGCGCAGAGTTTCAATGTCTGCACCTTTTTTACCAATGATCACACCCGGACGTGCAGTGTGGATCGTGACGCGGCACTTTTTGTGCGGACGTTCGATGATCACACGGCTGATGCCGGCTTGCTTGCACTCGGTTTTGATGAAGTCGCGGATTTTGATGTCTTCCAGAAGAAGATCGCCAAAATCTTTGCTGTCAGCATACCAGCGGCTGTCCCAAGTGCGGTTGACCTGCAGACGCATGCCAATTGGATTAACCTTCTGACCCATTACGCTTGCTCCTCAACTTGACGCACCAGGATGGTGAGTTCCGAGAACGGTTTGATGATTTTACCGAAACGACCACGGGCGCGCGGACGACCGCGTTTCATGGTCAGGTTTTTGCCCACATAGGCCTCGGCGACGATCAGTTCATCGACGTCCAGGTTGTGGTTGTTCTCGGCGTTGGCGATAGCGGACTGAAGGCATTTCTTCACGTCTGCTGCGATACGCTTGTTCGAGAAAGTCAGATCGGTCAGTGCACGATCAACTTTCTTGCCGCGGATCATGCCAGCAACCAAGTTCAGTTTTTGCGGGGACGTACGCAGCATACGGGTCTTAGCCATAGCTTCGTTATCGGCCACGCGGCGGGGATTTTTATCCTTACCCATGGCTTACTTCCTCTTCGCTTTTTTGTCAGCCGCGTGACCATAGTAGGTACGGGTTGGCGAATATTCACCGAATTTCTGGCCGATCATTTCTTCGGTCACATTCACGGGGACGTGCTTGTGGCCGTTGTAGACGGCAAAAGTCAGACCCACGAACTGGGGCAGAATGGTCGAACGACGCGACCAGATCTTGATGACTTCATTACGACCGCTTTCGCGGGTTTTTTCGGCTTTTTTGAGGACGTAAGCGTCAACAAAAGGGCCTTTCCAGACAGAACGTGCCATATCTTAACGACCCTTCTTCTTAGCGTGACGCGAGCGGATGATAAGCTTCGACGACGCTTTGTTTTTGTTGCGAGTACGCGCACCTTTGGTCGGCTTACCCCAGGGGGTAACCGGGTGACGACCACCAGAAGTCCGACCTTCACCACCACCGTGGGGGTGATCAACCGGGTTCATAACAACACCACGAACCGACGGGCGGATGCCTTTGTGGCGCATACGACCGGCTTTACCGTAGTTCTGGTTCGAGTTGTCGGGGTTCGACACGGCACCAACGGTGGCCATGCATTCTTGACGCACCAGACGCAGTTCACCCGAGGACAGGCGGATCTGAGCGTAGCCACCGTCACGACCAACAAACTGAGCGTAAGTACCAGCAGCACGGGCGATCTGGCCGCCTTTGCCCGGTTTCATCTCGATGTTGTGGATGATGGTACCGATCGGCATGCCCGAGAACGGCATAGCGTTGCCCGGCTTGATGTCGGCTTTTGCGCTTGCGATGATCTGATCGCCAACAGCCAGACGCTGCGGTGCCAGAACATATGCTTGCTCACCGTCTTCGTATTTCACGAGGGCGATGAATGCGGTGCGGTTGGGGTCGTATTCGATCCGCTCAACAGTTGCTGCAATATCCAGCTTGTTGCGCTTGAAATCAACGATACGATAGAGACGCTTTGCCCCGCCACCACGGCGGCGAGAGGTGATCCGTCCGGTGTTGTTCCGGCCGCCCGATTTTGTCAAACCCTCAGTAAGAGATTTGACAGGACGTCCTTTCCACAGCTCCGAACGGTCGATCAGAACCAGCCCACGCTGGCCCGGCGTCGTCGGTTTATACGACTTAAGTGCCATGCTTTCTGTCTTCCGTTTAGCATAAGCGATGCCCCGAGTTCGCCCGAGATCACCGCCTTGGTGTAAAGCCCCCTGAGCGCCATTGGCTGAACAGGTGACCAGTGAAGGGCCCTTTCACTTTGGCATCTACCGAAATAGCGCCGCACCGCGAGGTCCCCGAATTCCAAATATCAAAAGGCCACAGAACGAATCTGGGGCCTCTCGACTGTGCGGATATAACGGGGATAGGGAGTGGTGTCTAGAGGGAGATCTACCTCACAGATAAAACCCCTTTTGTAGTGCAACTCGAGAAGAACAATTGCTTTTTGGGTTTAATAGCTGAATTGTAATTCCATGGTACAAATCCATTCGCCATTCCACTTGGTGGAATAATCATATGGTCAGTTATTCTAGACGGGCGTCCGTAATGAGCGATTCAAAAAATCACGTTGAACCAGACGCTTTCGCGCTAAAAATCATCGAAATGCAATACACAACTATTCGATCAGAAATCGAATACTATCTTGGAAAGATGTATGATGTTCTTCGCTTATCGCTCGCGACCATTCCCCTTTTTGCAGGCGCGCTTATCGCCCTAATCGCCGATCAGGGAACTTGGGAATTTGCGACAGAGCGACCGATTTTGTTGGGCCTATTTTGCCTGCTCAGCCCCATTTTTCTAGTCGTGTGCATCTACCTCGGAAACTTGGGTGTTGCCCAATATAAAGCGGTGACGCGCGCAGCAGACTACCTCAAGGTTCATTTTGAGGATTATATCTTCCAACCCATTTTAGGGCAGCTGAATAAAGAAAAGGATTCACATATTTTCAAAGATGCCTCTTTCGACAAGTTTCTCTTCTGGGAAAACTACCTGTCGCAACATGGAACACCAAATGGGGATAATCGCGTTCGTAACGACTATGATTCAGACAAACATGTTATGTTCTCATTCCTAGTCTTTCTTTCGATCGCTCTATTAATCATTTCTGCTATTTGCATCGCTGCGTTCATTGCTCTCCTTTGGAATTCAAATCTGTTAAGCCGCGATGGAAACATCACCTATGACATCGCGCTATTTGAGGGCATGATTTTTGTCAGCGTCTGCCTATTTATAGCGTCCGCTATCTGGGCAGTTGTCAGCTTTAGAACCTTTTTTAAGATCATCTGCACAACCGGGGCCCTAAATACGTCAATCACTGGCGGGCAGAAAACAAATTGACAGCCCCCAATTGGTGCCAAAGAAAATGACCAGTTATCGCTTTGCTGCCTTGCTCAGTTTTGAACCTCAGGAATGCGCCCCTCCCTGCAGGCGAAACCAAACAAAAAAGCCCCCCGCGAAGCGAGGGGCTTTTTCAATTCATTAGCCTACAATCGGCCACCAGATCAAAGACCGGTAGACACGTCGATTGCATTGCCTTCTTCAAGGGTCACATAGGCTTTTTTCACGTCTTTACGCTTACCGATCTGACCACGGAAACGTTTAACCTTACCTTTGGTGATGGTGGTGTTTACAGCTTTCACCTTCACGTCAAACAGGGCTTCAACGGCTTCTTTGATCGACGGTTTATTCGCGTCAATCGCCACTTCGAAAACATAAGCATTGGCTTCAGCAGCCAGCGTTGCTTTCTCGGTGATGATCGGCTTGCGGATCACGTCATAGAGTTCTGCTTTAGCGGTCATTTCAGGCGAGCCTCCAGAGCTTCGACACCTGCTTTGGTGATCACCAGGGTGTCACGTTTCAGGATGTCATACACATTGGCGCCCATGGTCGGCAGAATGTCGAGACCTTCGATGTTTTTCGCAGCGCGTGCGAAATCACCGTTTACCTCGGCACCGTCGATCACCAGCGCACGTTTCCAGCCCAGGTCCTTGACCTGTTTGGCCAGCGCGGCGGTCTTGCCTTCCGAAGCAGCGTCTTCGATCACAACCAGTTCACCAGCTTTCAGCTTGGCGGACAGGGCGTGCTTCAGACCCAGTTTGCGGAATTTCTTGGTCAGGTCGTGGCCGTGCGAACGCGGGGTCGGACCTTTGTAGATACCACCTTTACGGAAGATCGGCGCGTTACGGTCACCGTGACGAGCGCCACCGGTGCCTTTTTGGCGATAGATCTTCTTGGTCGAATAGGAGGTTTCCGAACGGGTCTTTACCTTGTGGGTGCCCTGCTGCGCATTGTTGCGCTGCCAGCGAACCACACGGTGCAGGATGTCCGCACGCGGCTCCAGACCAAAGAGGGCTTCATCCAGTTCAACCGAACCGGCTTTGCCGCCATCGAGTTTGATCACGTCAAGTTTCATGCTTCACCACCTTCCGCAGGGGCTTCTTCAGCCGGTGCTTCGGTAACAGCCGATTTCAGAGCAGCCGGGAACGGAACATTCTCGGGCAGCTTCTTCTTCACGGCGTCTTTCACGGTGACCCAGCCACCCTTTGAACCGGGCACAGCGCCCTTGATGTAAACCAGGCCACGGTCGGCGTCGGTTTTCACCACTTCAAGGTTTTGGGTCGTCACACGGACGGCACCCATGTGGCCGGCCATTTTCTTGCCTTTGAACACGCGGCCCGGGTCTTGACACTGACCGGTAGAACCGTGCGAACGGTGGCTGATCGAAACACCGTGGGTGGCGCGCAGACCGCCGAAGTTGTGGCGTTTCATGGCACCGGCAAAGCCTTTACCAATCGACGTACCAGCAACGTCAACTTTCTGGCCTTCCACATAATGTTCTGCGGAAATCTCTTCGCCAACGGCGATCAGGTTTTCGGCAGGAACGCGGAATTCCACCAGCTTACGCTTGGGGGCAACGCCAGCTTTGGCGAAGACACCGCGCATCGGCTGCGATGTGCGTTTTGCTTTGGCAACACCGGCGCCCAGCTGAACAGCGGTATAGCCGTCAGTTTCGTCGGTCCGTTGTGCGACAACCTGCAGGTTGTCCAGTTGAAGAACGGTCACAGGGATCTGCTTGCCGTCTTCCATGAAAAGGCGGGTCATGCCAACCTTTTTAGCGATTACACCAGAGCGCATCTTAGATACCCTCCTTAAACCGAAATCTGGACGTCAACACCGGCGGCCAGGTCGAGCTTCATCAGCGCGTCCACGGTCTGCGGGGTCGGGTCAACGATGTCGAGCAGACGCTTGTGCGTACGGATCTCGAACTGATCGCGGGATTTCTTGTCAACGTGCGGACCACGGAGAACCGTGAACTTCTCAATCTTGTTGGGAAGCGGGATGGGCCCGCGAACGTCTGCACCAGTCCGTTTGGCAGTGTTGACGATCTCTTGTGTGGAGGCATCCAGCACACGATAGTCAAACGCCTTAAGACGGATACGAATGTTTTGACTTGTCATAGCATTCGCCCTTTCAGGCAAAGAGTTGATAGGACGACAGGTGGCTCATTCCCCCTGCCCTCGTCGAACCCAAAGTGAACTTAAGGAAGTGCCCAGCATGCCATCAGGCAAAACCGAATCTTCCCCATTGCAAATTCACAATGCGAACTCGCGCGATATACGGGGGTTTGGGGGGTGTGGCAAGGGGGGAACGAGGAAAACTTGGTATATTGAACCATCAGCCATTGCCCCCTTGCGCCCCTGCCGCCCGCCGCCTGCCCTGGCAGTTTCACCACCGATCAGCCACGCCAGCCTTTTGTAGATTGGATCGGGCTATCGGCCCAAGCGGCCTCCTCCGCCTCTTCCTGACGCCGTTTGCGTTCCCGTTTCTTGCTTTGCCGCGCGCGATAGCGTGTTCTGGTCGCCCACCCCAGCGCCAAAGCCACACAAACCGACACCCCCGCCATTCCCCATTCGGTCAACTAGAAATGCCTCCAAAGCCTCTTCTCTTGAGCCCCAATAAACATCCAATTGGTACAACGTATCCGGTGCAGCAATTCCGCTCCTCACGAGATCCGCAAGAATGCGGTCCTTATAATCGATCCGATCCTGAATGAACCCCGTTAAGATCAACCGACCGTCCGGTTGCAGATGGGACGCCACCTGCGCCATTGTTTCCTCACGAAGCATTGCAAGATCCTGAACGATCACTCCCGGACCTGTGCCGCTTGAGGAAACGAACAGAAGATAATGGATATCCGCTTTGCTTTTGGCGATCACCCTGTCGACGCCTGTGAATTGCGCCTCGATCTTGGTTTCGCCATAGGCGTTGACCACGTCATCCAACGAAAACTCGCGCAGTGGAACCACGACAGTTGGAGCCTGCTTGCGAACCTCACCCATTGCGATCTGTAACGTAACCGCTTTGCCCAGCAAGCCGATGGACAGAGGGACCAAAACGAGGAGGATCGACGCGAACACCCACCAGGGTATGCGATTGAAAGCAAATCTATTAAACAAGTCTGTCACCTGCACTCAGAGTAGAAAACTAGAAAACTAGAAAACTAGAATCCAATTGCGACGGCTGCGCAAGTGTAAAACGTTGAGCGGTCTTATTCGACCCTCTCGACACAGTTTTGATGGGGCGTCTCAAACCATCTCGTGACTTGAACAAAAAAGGGGCTGCCGATTGGCAGCCCCTTCCGTTTATCCGAGAGGTGGTGGGTTCTCGGCGATTTGCAAGCAATTCGCCTGCCACCCACTCAATGCGTTTGGGCTAAGCCCAAGCCACATTGTTACTCGACGATTTTGGACACTGGTTTATTGGTGTGTCTCGGGATCGTAGAATTCAAATAAAAAAGGCCGCCCGGAGGCGGCCTTTTCCATCTGAACATTAGCTGACGCTAATTATTCAACAATCTTCGACACAA
>JQGR01000093.1_pt1 | contig 15800 bp, 14 predicted proteins | sample 210181 | NCBI WGS metagenome assembly JQGR01 (sample SAMN02928655, study PRJNA255238) | bioreactor metagenome | biome: continuous culture; feature: L-culture metagenome assembled contigs; material: continuous culture biomass; isolation source: continuous culture inoculated with microbial biomass... | reverse complement strand
CCTGAATCCATCCTATTTCCCATGAGAATTGACCGCATTCAACCATGCTTTCCCAGATTCCCCATGATTTCCCAGAAGGCCCTGCTTTCGGCGTCCCACAAATTCCCAATGGGACTGACAGTTGCCCCTTCCAACAAAAAACGCCCGCCAGATGGCGGGCGTTTTGCGAAACCTTCGAAGGTGGGAAAGGTCAGGCCAGACCGCGCTCCACCAGATTTTTGGCAACGGCTGCGTAAGCATCCCCGACGGCGCCGCCCGCAAGCACAGCAGGTGCGCCTGCGTCCCCGGCCAGCCGCACATCCAGCGACAGCGGCAATTCGCCAAGGAACGGCGCGCCAAGCTCTTCGGCCTCGGACTTCACCCCACCATGACCAAACAAATGCTCTTCGTGGCCACATTTCGGGCAAGTGTAAGTGGACATGTTTTCAATCAGACCAAGGATCGGGACATTCACCTTGCCGAACATATCAATCGCCTTGCGCGCATCCAGAAGCGCCACATCCTGTGGGGTGGACACGATCACCGCGCCGGTCAGCTGCGATTTCTGCGCCAGCGTCAGCTGCACATCGCCTGTGCCCGGTGGCAGGTCGATAACAAGCACATCAAGCGGCGCCCAATCGACCTGAAACAACATCTGTTGCAATGCCCCCATCAGCATCGGACCACGCCAGACCACCGATTCGCGGTCGGATTTCAGCATGAGGCCAATCGACATCAGCTTGACCCCATGCGCCTCAACCGGGATCAGTTTTTCGCCATCAGGTGACGATGGGCGCGCATTGGTGCCCATCATGCGCGGTTGCGACGGCCCGAGGATATCCGCATCCAATAGCCCCACCTTGCGCCCCTGCGCTGCCAGCGCCACCGCGAGGTTCGAACTGACGGTCGATTTGCCCACGCCACCTTTGCCGGACGCAATCGCAATGATGTTCTTCACCCCCGGCACAGCCATTGGCCCCGCCTGCGGTTTCGGATGGCCGCCAATTTTCAGATTTGGCGCTTGCTGCGCTGGCTTGGCTGGGCTTGCCCCATGGGCGGTAAGAATGGCGGTGACCTTTTCAACCCCGTCGAGCGCCGCAATTGCCGCTTCCGCTGCATGGCGCTGCGGCTCCATCGCTGCCGCCTGCTCAGGCGAGGCCGCTTCGATCACAAAACTGACCGTGCCCCCGTCGACATTCAGCGCCCGCACCATATCACGGGACGCGAGGTCGCCGCCGTCCGGCAAGGCAATGGAAGAAAGAACGGACATTATTTTGTCGTGCGATTGGGCCACAGCCACCTCCTGCAAAAACTCCGATCCACATTTGCGCGCTTCGCCCCCGATATACAAGGGGGTGAAGGCGCTATGCTGGCGGTTTGGTCGCGCGGCAGAGGGACGCATTCCACCAAGACGCAGACTTCGGTAACAGTTTCGTGAAAATAGGTCAGCAACACGTATGCATTTTCTGCATAGCGGCATTGAACCCTTCGGGGATTGTGCAATTGCGGCACAAGCGCCAAATACCACTCAACGACGCCAACACGGCGACAACGATATTTCGCGGCCTGCTCTCGGACAAACTGACGGCGCCGCAACTGTAAGACGCAAGTGAGTTAAGACCATGGCACATGCCACCGAAATCCTGAACGCCCACGCAGGCCTCGCTGATCGCTTTGTTTCCATGCTGGAAGGCTGGAAAGAAGCCCATGCCAAACACGCGATGTACCGCACGACCGTGCGTGAGCTGAACGAACTGTCCAGCCTCGAACTGGCTGATCTGGCATCACCCGCGGCGAGATCCACGCGATCGCCAAAGAAGCCGCCTACGGCGCATAAGTTTCAACGGGTGCTGCTCCTCCTCCCTGCAGCACCTTGATTGACGGCGGGGGCTTCCTCCTCCCTGCCCCCGCCAGTCGATCCTTTTTCCGGGCCTGTTTCTCCTCCCTTATACAGGCCCCGGGATGCGGCAGCCTCCCTCCTCCTCCCTGGAGGCTGCCGCGCCAAAGTTTCGGTCACCCCTCCTCCCTGGGTGACGAAAATCGCAGATGGGTCTCTCCTCCTCCCTGACCCGGATGCGCCTGAGCGGATCCTCTCCTCCTCCCTGAGGACCACGCCACAGAAAGAACGGCGATGCCCACCTCCTCCCGGGCGTCGCCGTTTTTTTTGTGCCTGATTGAAACGAAGCAGCGGGTAGCAAAAAAGGCGCCCCGCAGGACGCCCTTTTCAAACTTTAACACCGCAGATCACATCAGAACGGCACATCCCCGGCCTGTTCGGCTGGCACAAGAAACTTGCCCAACACCTTCTTTGCGCCTGCCTGATCAAATTCAATATCCAGTTTGTCGCCTTCTACCCCCATCACCGTGCCATAGCCAAACTTCTGATGGAACACGCGGTTGCCCTGGGTGAAAGAACTGGTGGCGGTGAGATCGATCACCAGCCCTTTGCCGCGCCGCCACCGGATCGCCCGGCCTTACGTCCGCCCGCGTTGGCCTGCATCCGCTTCCAGCCGGGGGAGTTATAGGCGTTCGCGCGGGTGGCGCGCTCTTCGATCTGCGAGCCGAAACCGCCATAATTGCCACCAGCGGCCGCCCCGTAGCCGCCACCAGAAAGACTGGGCGGGGTGAGCGTCTCGACATGTTCTTCCGGCAACTCTTCATCCACAAAGCGTGACGGCAATTGCGACTGCCACTGGCCGTAAACGAGGCGGTTGGCAGCAAAGGAAATGGTGCAGATTTCCTCAGCGCGGGTGATGCCCACATAGGCCAGACGCCGTTCTTCTTCGAGGCCCTTGAGACCGCTTTCATCCATCGACCGCTGCGACGGAAACAACCCGTCTTCCCAGCCCGGCAGGAATACGGCGGGATATTCCAGCCCCTTGGCCGCGTGCAGGGTCATGATGGTGACCTTTTCCTCGGCGTCCTGTTTGTCATTGTCCATGATCAGGCTGACATGTTCGAGGAACCCCTGCAGGTTTTCAAAGCTTTCCAGCGCCTTCACGAGTTCCTTGAGGTTCTCGAGCCGTCCGGGGGCCTCGGGGGTTTTGTCGTTTTGCCAATGGGCGGTGTAGCCACTTTCGTCGAGGATCACCTCGGCCAGTTCGATATGGGTTTTCGGCAGGTCTTTGGGCAGGGCACTGAGGTCAAACGCCATGTCGCCCGGCTGCTCGACCACCGCATCCTCATCGCTGGTGGGCAGCGCCTGCACCCGCAGGATCGCATGCCAACGGTCGAGATTCGCAATCAGTTCCGCCAGCCCCTTGCCGCCTTTGCCCTTGATCGCGCCCTGTTCCAGCGCAATGCGCGCGCCTTCGACCAGCGATACGCCGTTGGAGCGCGCCGCGATCTGAATGGTTTGCACCGCCTTGTCGCCCAGCCCGCGACGCGGGGTATTTACAATCCGCTCAAACGCGAGGTCGTCGTCCTGCGACACCGCAAGGCGGAAATAGGCCATGGCATCGCGGATTTCCAAGCGCTCGTAAAAGCGCGGGCCGCCGATCACGCGGTACGGCAGACCGATGGTAAGAAAGCGGTCCTCAAAGGCGCGCATCTGGTGCGAGGCACGCACGAGGATGGCAATTTCGTCGAGCGACCATTTGCCATCAAAACCTCCATCACTAAGCTTCCTCGTCTTGTAGTCCCGCTCAGGATCGCCCGCCTTACCCGGCGGCACTCCCTCGCTGAATTGGCTTGCAGAATTCTTTGCAAGCCGGTCGGTCTCCTGCGCAACATTAACCGATCTGGGATTAGCCCGGTCACGGTAGCGCCCACGCCCGGCCTGCGCATCCTCGATCTCTTCACCGATCCAACGCGCCTCTTCCTCGCCATCCCAGCAGCCCTTGATGCCCACCGGTTTGCCGCCCTCGGCCTCGGTCCACAGCTCTTTGCCGAGCCGCCCTTCGTTGCCGCGAATAACCCCCCCAGCCGCGCCCAGAATATGTGCGGTTGACCGGTAGTTTTGTTCCAGCTTAACCACTTTTGCGCCGGGAAAATCCCCTTCAAAGCGCAGGATATTGCCCACTTCGGCACCGCGCCAGCCATAGATCGACTGGTCGTCATCGCCGACGCAACAGATGTTTTTATGCCCCGCCGCCAGCAGCCGCAGCCAGAGATATTGGGCGACGTTGGTATCTTGGTATTCGTCGACGAGGATGTATTTGAACCAACGCTGATACTGCGCAAGGATGTCGTCGTGCTTTTGGAAGATCGTCACCACATGCAACAGAAGATCGCCAAAATCACAGGCATTCAGCGCCTTCAGCCGCTCTTGGTATTGGTGATAGAGATCAACCCCATGACCATTAAAGGCGGACGCCTCGCCGGTGGGGACCTGCGCCGGGATCCAGGCGCGGTTTTTCCAATTGTCGATCACCCCGGACAGCACCCGCGCGGGCCAGCGCTTTTCATCAATGCCAGCAGCGACAATCAACTGCTTCAGCAACCGATTCTGGTCATCGGTGTCCAGAATGGTGAAGTTCGATTTCAACCCGACCAGCTCAGCGTGGCGGCGCAGAAGCTTTACACAAATCGAGTGAAAGGTGCCCATCCACGGCATGCCTTCAACCGTCTGCCCCAACAGCCCGGCAACCCGTTCCTTCATCTCACGCGCGGCCTTGTTGGTGAAGGTCACCGACAGGATTTCGTTGGGGCGCGCGTGGCCAGTGTTCAAAAGATGTGCAATCCGTGCGGTCAGCGCTTTGGTCTTGCCGGTGCCCGCCCCTGCCAGCATCAAAACCGGACCTTCCAGCGCCTCAACCGCTTCGCGCTGCGCCGGGTTCAACCCGTCCAGATAGGGCGTTGGGCGCGGCGCTGACATCCCCATCGCGCGCTGCGACAGCGAGAGTTTGGCAGGTTCGCCCGCATCAAAGGCTTCGAACAGATCGTCGTCATCAATATCGCTCATAACGCCTCTTTACCAACCCACCCGACACAGGGAAAGGGGGGCGTTCCACAAATGTTCCAGCCAATCTGCGGCTCGGGCCAAAAAGGCGGGCATTTTTCCGCCCCCTAAAGGGGGCGCGACATCACTGACCTTATTATAGAGAGAAGCGCCATTGACAACGCCCCCTTCCGGCCACATCTACCACCCCGAATGCCAACCGCTTATCGGATAAGAGCGGTGTGAATTATTATGTGAGGATTGCATGCCCGTTGTTGTTGTCGAAAGCCCGGCCAAGGCCAAAACCATTAACAAATACCTTGGCAAGGATTATACGGTGCTGGCCTCTTACGGCCATGTGCGCGACCTGCCCGCCAAAAACGGATCGGTGGATCCCGATCACGGGTTCGAGATGTTGTGGGAAGTGGGCAATGATTCCAAAAAACATGTGCGCGCCATTGCGGATGCGCTGAAAGAAGACAACGCCCTGATCCTCGCAACCGACCCCGATCGCGAAGGGGAAGCAATTTCATGGCACCTTGAAGAGGCCCTGCGCAAGCGCCGTTCGATCAAGAAAGACACGCCGGTGTCACGGGTGACCTTCAACGCCATCACCAAAGATGCGGTTTTGGAAGCAATGGCCAATCCCCGCCAGGTCGACAGTGATCTGGTCGAAGCTTATCTGGCCCGCCGCGCACTGGATTACCTTGTTGGTTTTAACCTGTCGCCGGTTCTGTGGCGCAAACTGCCGGGCGCGCGCTCAGCAGGTCGCGTGCAATCGGTCTGCCTGCGCCTGATCGTGGAACGCGAACAGGAAATCGAAGCCTTTAACAATAAGGAATACTGGTCGGTCAAAGCGGCGCTTGCCACCCCGCGCGGGCAGGAATTTGAAGCCAAACTGACCATGCTGGGCGGCGATAAGCTTGACAAACACAGCCTAGAGAATGAAACCGCAGCCGAACTGGCGGTGCAGGCGATCACCTCGCGTGATCTCAGTGTGTTGTCGGTGGAAGCAAAACCCGCCAACCGCAACCCCTCCGCGCCGTTCATGACCTCAACCCTGCAACAGGAAGCCAGCCGCAAGTTTGGCTTTGGCGCGCGCCAGACCATGTCCACCGCGCAGCGCCTGTATGAAGCCGGTTACATCACCTATATGCGGACCGACGGCATCGATATGGCGCCCGAAGCGGTGGCAGAAGCGCGCGATGCAATCACCGCGCGTTATGGCAAGGATTTCATCCCCTCCAAACCCCGCGTTTACAAAAACAAAGCCAAGAACGCGCAGGAAGCACACGAATGTATCCGCCCCACGGATATGAGTGTTTCTGCGCAGGATCTTGCCCGGTTAGAGCCTGATCAGCGCAAGCTTTATGACCTGATCTGGAAGCGCACGCTGGCCAGCCAGATGGAAAGCGCGCGCTTTGAACGCACCACTGTTGAAATCGGTTCTGACGATGGGCAGGTTGGTCTGCGTGCCACCGGTCAAGTGGTTGTTTTCGAAGGTTTCCTCAAGGTCTATGAAGAAGGCCGAGATGACACCGTGGTTGATGACGACGACAAGCGCCTGCCGCAGATCATGCAAGGCGAAAAGACCGACAAACGCACCATCACACCCGAGCAGCATTTCACCCAACCACCACCCCGCTACACCGAGGCGACGCTGGTGAAACGGATGGAAGAACTGGGCATCGGCCGCCCCTCGACCTATGCGTCAGTGATCACCACCATCCAGGACCGCGAATACGTCCGCAAAGACAAAAACCGCCTGTTCCCCGAGGACAAAGGCCGGATCGTGACCATCTTCCTGGTGAATTTCTTCCGCAAATATGTCGGCTATGAATTCACCGCAAACCTGGAAGATGAGCTGGACACAGTTTCGGCGGGCGACCTGAACTATAAAGACGTGCTGACCCGGTTCTGGCGTGACTTCTCGGCAGCCATTGGCGAGACATCAGAACTGCGCATCTCAGAAGTGCTCGACAAACTAGATGCCGCCCTCGCACCGCAGCTTTATCCACCGCGTGAAGACGGCACCGACCCGCGTCTCTGCCCGAAATGCGGCACCGGAAACCTGCACCTGAAAACCTCGCGCACTGGCGGATTTGTGGGCTGCGGCAATTACCCCGAATGCAACTATACCCGCCCGATTTCGGGCGAAGGGGCGGAAGGCTACGAAAAGGTTCTGGGCGAGGACAATGGGGATGAAATCCACCTGAAATCCGGCCGTTTCGGCCCTTATGTGCAGCGCGGTGAACCCACACCGGAAAACAAGAAACCGCCGCGCTCTTCCCTGCCGAAACAGGGGCGGGATTTCCTGCCCGGCTGGGGACCCAATGAGCTGACGTTTGAACAGGCGCTGACGCTTCTGACCCTGCCGCGCACCATCGGACAGCACCCGGAAGGGGGCGCAATCCAATCCAACCTGGGTCGGTTCGGGCCCTATATTGCGCACCAAAAGCCCGATGAGGAAAAGCCTGTTTATGTGAACCTCAAGGAAACGCTCGACGTGTTTGAGATTGGCATGAACCGTGCGGTGGAAATGCTTGCTGAAAAGCGCGCCAACCCCGGACGCGGGCGCCGAGCTGCTGCAAAACCACTGAAAGAGCTGGGCGAACACCCGGAAGACGGCGGCGCTGTGACTATTCTTGATGGGCGCTACGGGCCTTATGTAAAATGGGAAAAGGTCAATGCGACCATCCCGAAAGATGTGAAGCCTGAAGATGTGACCATGGACATGGCCGTGGCGTTGATCGCAGAGAAATCGACCAAGAAAAAGCCCGCAAAGAAGGCCGCCCCCAAGAAAGCGGCTGCCAAAAAGCCCGCAGCGAAAAAGGCCACGGCCAAGAAAACACCTGCCAAAAAAGCGGCGCCGAAGCAAAAAGCCGCCAACAGCGAAGACTGACCTTTTCGGAAAGCTGATGCAATTGCGCCCCGTCCGGACCAGATCCGGGCGGGGCGTTTTGCTTACGCCTTACGCCACTTTGGCTAGCTCACGTCACAAGCCTGCCATGGTGCTTTGCCCTTCGCCGCACGCGCGGCCCACCCCATGGTAACTGCATCTGGAAAATGAACGGACGGGCGCGCGCATAATCGTGCCAGTGCAACTTCACATCGTTCGAACCACACGAAACCGCTAGGTAGAAATACCAGAAACGCGGCAAATCCTCGCCGTTTCATTGACACCTGCCCCCTCGCGGGCCAGAACCTTTTACAGAACTGACGAGAGGACACTTTCATGAAAAAGGTATACGGCTCGGCGTCCGAAGCCCTCGACGGGCTTTTGTCTGACGGAATGCTGATTGCGGCCGGCGGCTTTGGCCTGTGCGGCATCCCCGAACTGCTGCTGGAGGCCATCAAGGAGAGCGGCGTCAAGGATCTGTCCTTTGCGTCAAACAACGCAGGCGTGGATGAGTTTGGTATCGGCATCCTGCTGCAGACCAAACAGGTGAAACGGATGATTTCGTCTTACGTGGGTGAAAACGCAGAGTTTATGCGCCAGTATCTTTCGGGCGAACTGGAGTTGGAATTCAACCCGCAGGGCACCCTGGCCGAACGTATGCGCGCCGCCGGTCACGGCATCCCCGGTTTCTACACCAAAACCGGCGTTGGCACCGTGATTGCCGAGGGCAAGGAACACAAAGACTTCCCCACCGGCGCAAATGGCGAGATGGAAACCTACATCATGGAAGAAGGCATCTTTGCCGACCTGTCCATCGTCAAGGCCTGGAAAGCGGATGAAACCGGCAACCTCGTGTTCCGTAAAACCGCACGCAATTTCAACCCGCCAGCCGCCATGTGCGGCAAGACCTGCGTGGTTGAGGTTGAGGAAATCGTGCCGACCGGTTCGCTGGATCCCGACAGCATTCACTTGCCGGGCATCTATGTGCATCGCATCATTCAGGGCGAACACGAGAAGCGCATCGAGCAACGCACGACGCGAGCCGCTTAAACCACCAACTCCGACCGGAGGGCACCATGAGCACATCCCCACCAAATTCCCCCTATCAAGGCGCCCCGCACGCAGTTTCTGGCGCGGCGGTGTGGTGACGGCGGATGCCTACCCCCGGCGGACCTGTTTGAACCAAAATTCCCGGTGGATCGCGAGATGAAGATCTTCACCGCCGGGAGTTGCTTTGCCCAGCATGTGGGCCGGGTTTTGCGCGAAAACGGCTTTAACGTGCTGGACGGCGAACCTGCGCCTGAGGGCATGCCGCTGGAACTGGCGCAAAAACACGGCTACCGGATCTACTCCGGGCGCTACGGCAATGTCTACACCGTGCGCCAGATGCGCCAGCTTCTGGCAGAGGCACAGGGCGAGTTCATCCCCGCCACCCCTGTCTGGGAAAAGGACGGCCGGTTCCATGATGCCCAGCGTCCGAATGTCGACCCCCGTGGTCTGGCCTCACCCGAACTGGTGGAAAAGGCGCGTGAACAGCATCTGGACATTGTGCTGCACATGCTGGCGGATGCCGATCTGATGGTCTTCACCCTTGGGCTGACCGAAGCCTGGGAACATATTGAAACCGGCACGATCTACCCCACTGCACCGGGGACAATTGCCGGTGATTTCGACCCCGAGGTCTACCGGTTCAAGAACTTCCGTGCCCATGAAGTGCGCGAAGATTTTATCGCCCTGCGCGAGGCCCTGAAGACAATCAACCCGGGGCTGAAATTCCTGCTGACCGTCTCGCCGGTGCCCCTGACCGCCACTGCGGGGGATCAGCATGTGCTGGCCGCCTCGGTCTATTCCAAGTCGGTTCTGCGCACGGTTGCCGGCGAACTGGCGATGGATTTTGAGGATGTGGATTATTTCCCCTCATTTGAAATCATCTCATCCCATCCAGCGCCAAAATCCTTCTTTGAAGACAACCTGCGCTCTGTCACACCACAAGGCGTTGCGCGGGTGATGCGCCTGTTCCTTGCCAGCCATGGGGTTGAGGTCGGGACTGAGGAAGACGGGGATGAAAGCGAAGAGGCAAGACGGGCCCGGATCCGCGCCATCCGACTGGCGCGGCGCGCGCGGCGCGGCGACGTTGAGGAAACGTCGCAAGCGGATGTGGTTTGTGAGGATGAGTTGCTGGAGGCGTTTAACAAATGACCGCAGCCAAGGCAAAATCCACATCGAAGACCGCCGCGCAATCCACAGGCAAAGCGCAACAATCGGTGCTGATCATCGGCAATTCACACGCCGGGGCACTGCGCAGCGCGGCTGAGGAATTCAGCGCGCGTTATCCTGAAGTGACGCTCACCTTCTTTGCCTCTCCCGGCACCAGCTTTACCCGTGCACAGCCCGACGAAGACAACAATTTTGTTCCGAAAACCTTCAGCGATGAAGAGGTGGCAACCGTTGTGGCGATCAATGGCGTGGACCGGATCAGCCTGAACGGGTTTGACCACATCCTTGCCATCGGCCATCGCCCCGACCTGTTTGAACTGGGCGGGCTCGCCGGAGAAGACGGCGGATTTGGCCTTTTAGATGAAGATATTGCGGCACCTCACCTACTGTCGCGCGAGCTGATTGAAGACTGGGTTGACCATATTCTTGATCCCTGGGTCGCCCGCATGGCACGCATTTTCGGCGCGCAGAAAACCTCTGCTTCACCGACGCGCCCTATCGCGCGACCTCGCTTATCGACGAAGGGGACGGCCGCACTGAGGCGCAGCAATTTGGCCGTTTTCAGGCGATCCCTTTTCTGGAGGACCTGATGCAGATCCACGACCGAAAGATTGCCGAAAAGCTTGCCGAAAAGGGCTATGGCTACCTGCAACAACCCTCTGGCACCCGCGCGGCACCTTACGCCACCGACGCAGGATATTGCCGTGGGGCCGCAGATGCCTCGGGTGGCGAAATCGCGGTGGATCACCGCCATATGAACGCAGCCTTCGGGCTGGAATTGCTTAGCGAATACGCACACACAAAGCTCGACCTGCCGGTCAGGACGGGCAACGGATAACGAAGGAAGGAAACACCATGGCTTGGGACCGCAATCAAATGGCGGCACGTGCTGCACAGGAACTGCAGGACGGCTGGTATGTGAACCTCGGGATCGGCATTCCAACGCTGGTATCAAACTACATCCCGGACGGGGTTGAGGTGACGTTGCAGTCGGAAAACGGCATGCTGGGCATGGGCCCGTTCCCGACCGAAGATGAAATTGACGCCGATCTGATCAACGCCGGCAAGCAGACCATTACCGAACTGCCGCAAACCGCCTATTTCGACAGCTCGATGAGCTTTGGCATGATCCGTGGCGGCAAGATCGCCATGGCGATCCTGGGCGCGATGGAAGTGGCGGAAAACGGTGATCTCGCCAACTGGATGATCCCCGGCAAGCTGGTCAAAGGCATGGGCGGCGCGATGGATCTGGTCGCGGGCGTGGGCCGCGTGGTGGTTGTGATGGATCACACCAACAAACACGGCGACAGTAAGGTGTTAAAGGAATGCACCCTGCCCCTCACGGGTCAGAAAGTGGTGGATCGCATCATCACCAATCTGGGCGTTCTGGATGTGGTAGAGGGCGGATTGAAGATCGTCGAATGTGCCGAAGGTGTGTCCGAGGACGAACTGCGCGCTGCCACCCAGGCCAATATCGTCAACTAAATCCTTCTTAAAAACTGCGAAAAGGCCTCCGTTCAGGGGGCCTTTTTTGTTGGATCGATGCCCCCTGATGACCCGCCGCTGTCATCGCCTGCCTCGGTTCTTCGCCTTCCCTGACGGGCACATATGTTGCCGCGATTTGAAACCAGTCCGTATCAGTGCTCTACTGTTACCATCCACGACCAACATCGGATCGCTTGCCATGAAACCGCCTTTTACCGCCCTTCTTCTTGTGTTGCTTGCGCTGCTGGCCAGCCCGGCGGCCAGCTTCACCATCAAAAGCAATGGCCCCAACCGGTTGGAGGCTGAAACCATCGCCAAGTTCGACCGCCCCTGGGCGATGAGCTTTCTTGCGCCCGATCGCCTGCTGGTCACCACCAAGCCGGGCAAACTATGGTTGGTTGGCACCGATGGCAGCACACAAGAGGTGCGCGGATTACCCCGTGCAATGGTGGGCGGCCAAGGGGGATTGGGGGATGTGGTCTTGCATCCAAGTTTCTCTCAAAACCGGCGGATCTATATCTCACTGGTTGTGGCGGGCAAGACCAGCGCCACCCGGCGGGCCGTGGTGTTGCGCGGCAAGCTTGACCTGAGAGGCACGCCAAAGCTGACCGACCTCAGAACCATCTGGACCCAGCACCCTGCCCGCCCGGGCAAAGGGCATTTCTCGCACCGGATCGCCTTTGGCCCCAAAGGCAAACTGTTCATCACCTCGGGCGACCGTCAGGAACAGACCCGGCCCAGCGCTGGGACATGGCGCTTGGCAAGATCATCCGCCTGAATGACGATGGCTCGGTGCCGAAGGACAACCCGTTTCAGGACAAAGGTGCCCTTGCCAAAAGCTTCTGGAGCACCGGTCATCGCAACCTACTGGGGATCGCTTTTGATGGCGAAGGGCGGCTTTGGGCCCATGAAATGGGGCCGCGCCACGGTGATGAGCTGAACCTGATCCACCCGGGTCGCAACTATGGCTGGCCCATTGTCTCGGATGGCGACAATTATGATGGCAGTCGCATTCCAGACCATGCCACACGGCCGGAATTTGAAGCCCCCAAAGCCTCTTGGGTGCCAAGCATCGCCCCCTCTGGATTGGTGATTTATGACGGGGATGTCTTTGCCAACTGGCAGGGTAACGCGCTGATCGGAGGGCTGGTCAGCCGCGCGTTGATACGGGTGGCGCTGACCGGCCCCAACGCCCAAGAAGCAGAGCGGTTTCGCTGGGGCAAGCGCGTACGCGAGGTGGAACAGGGACCAGCGGGGCACATCTGGGTTTTGGAAGACGGCGACAATGGGCGACTGCTGAAACTGTCCCCGAAATAGCTGCACCCAACGGCGGCTTCCCGCAGCACATCCTCTTGGCGCAGAGCGGGGTTGGACCTCAAACCCAGCGCTCGTCCCACAACCACGCCCCCCGTTGTTGCGTCTTTACGGCCCTGGGGGGATTTTCCCCGGTTTTCCAGACGGGACATGCGTCCTGACAGGGCATATGGCTGGCAGGTAAGCTCGGGCTATTGACCCGCAAAAAACAATAATCTCTCGCCATTCCCCCTATTGTTTCATAATCTCGCCGCATTCTTTCGCCAGATAGGCAGCTTAAAAGAATGAGCGGTGACAATGAGCAGTGCAGATATAATCCCGAAGGCACCTCGCCCTCCCGTCGCCGCCTGCGGGACACGCTGGTGCTTGCCGGGCTGTTTGGCCTTGTGCTCGTGGGGTTGATTGGGCTTGCCGCCGCCACTGGGTGGGAAGAAACGCGCGCGCAGATCACCAAATTGTCGCTGTGGCAAATCCTGTTTCTTTTGGTGCTTTCGCTGGTGAATTACCTGTTTCGCGGACTGCGCTGGCACGTGTTTGCCCGCCGTCTTGGCCTGCCCACCGGGCTGATGCAGGACCTGCGCCATTTTCTTGGTGGTTTTGCCATGTCGGTCACACCGGGCCGCGTGGGCGAACTGGTGCGGATGCGCTGGCTGAAACGCGAAACCGGGTGGACCTTTGAACGCACGGCGCCTTTGGTGCTGGTTGACCGCGCGTCGGACCTGACGGCAATGGCCCTGATCCTTGCGGTGTCCCTATCCTTTTCAATGAAAGGCATCACCGGCGGAGTGCCCGTGGTGGTGCTGGCGCTGATCGCTGGTTTTGTGGCCACGCGTCCAGCGCTGTTGGGCTGGTGCGCCACCATGGGGCACCGCGCCACCGGTCGGTTTGCCCGGATCTGGGTGCGCATCCGCCGTGCCGCCAAATCGCTTGCCGCTTTCACCTCACCTTCGCTGATGAGCAGCGCAGCCGTCATCGGCATGATCGGCTGGATCGCTGAAGGCTATGCTTTCCATCTCCTTCTGATCTGGCTCGGCTCTGACATCGGCTTTGCCACTGCGGTTGCGATCTTTGTCTTCTCCACCCTTGCAGGCGGCCTGACCGGAGCACCCGGTGGGGTCGGTGGGGCAGAGGCCGCGATGATTGCCCTTCTGGCCCTGGAAGGCGTGCCGCTTGAGGTGTCTGTACCCGCGACCGCCATTATCCGCGTCACCACCCTTTGGTTTGCCATTGGCATCGGTCTGATGATCTTCCCCATCGCCGAACGCCGCTCGCTAAGCCCCAAACAACACGAAAGACCCGCGCCATGAGCTGGAAAACAACCGAATACAGCGGCTGGGGCCGCGTGCTGCGCGCCAAAGGTGAACTTGCCCGCCCAGAACGCGCCCGCGCGCTGGATGCCGCAAGCGAGACCGGCGGCCCGGCCCTTGGTCATCGCCGCTCCTACGGCGATGCGGCGCTGAACTCGGACGGGCGCGCAATTGATATGACCCGGATGAACCGGATCCTCCAGTTTGACGGCGAGACCGGACAGGTCACGATGGAAGCCGGGATCACCATTGGCGACGTGGCCAAAGTCTTTGCCCCACAGGGCTGGATCCCAGCGGTTCTGCCCGGCACCGGGTTTGCCACTGTTGGCGGCTGTATTGCTCAGGACGTGCATGGCAAGAACCACCACAACACGGGCAGCTTTGGCCAGCACGTCCTGTCGCTGACGCTGGTGCAAAATGGCAAACGCATCCATGTCACACCCGAAAAAAACGCAGACCTCTTTCGCGCCACCATGGGCGGGGTCGGCCAGACCGGCGTGATCGCCGAGGCCACCATGCAAATGAAACCCTGCCCTGGCGATCTGATGATGGTGACCGAGCAGCGCGCCACCAACTGGGATCAGCATATCGCCCTTCTGGATGGGTCCACCGCAAGCTACACCGTCGGCTGGATTGACGCCACCGCCACCGGCTCCGCCCTTGGGCGTGGGATTGTCGAAGAGGCCGAACTGGCCAAAGGGTTGCTGCCCAAGGCGAAATCCCCCCGCTCCGTGCCACGTGACGCCCCGCATTGGGCCCTGTCTGCCCCAGTCGTGCGCAGCTTCAACGCCGCGTATTTCCGCCGTGTGCCACTCTCGGGCAAAAGCTCGGTCAAACGACTTGATGACTTCTTCTTCCCGCTCGACAAGATCCACGATTGGAACCGGCTTTACGGCAAACGCGGCTTTTACCAATTCCAAAACGTGGTGCCGCTGGATCAGGCAGATGCGCTGCGGGGGATGTTAGAGAAAATCGCGGGCGCGGGGCTGGCGTCGCCCCTGGCGGTCTTGAAACGCATGGGCGCAGGACGCGCTGGCCATATGTCCTTCCCGATGGAAGGTTACACGCTGGCAGTGGATTTCCCCGCCCGCGATGGCGCAGCTGACCTGATTGCCGAGCTGGAACAGAGGACCGTCAAGGCGGGCGGCCGCCTTTACCTTGCCAAAGATGCGCTGGCCACCGGACCCGCGATCAAGGCGATGTACCCCGAGCACAGCGCCTGGACAAAAATCGCCGATGCCGCCGACCCAAAGCGCAAATTGGAAACCGACATGACCCGTCGCCTTGACCTGAGGAACGCATGATGAGCGAGACATCTGACACCTGGATTATCCTTGGCGCCACCTCCTCCATGGCGCGCGCCTTTGCCCGCCGCGTCGCGGACGACGGCGCATTTGTCCTGCTGGCAGGCCGTGATATGGACGACCTTGAACGCAGTGCCACCGATATGCGCGCGCGTGGCCTGCATGCCGAAGCCATCCGATTTGACGCCCGCGACCCGGACAGTTTTGCACCGGTCATCCGCCGCGCCGCCGAGGTGGTTGGGGTGATCAATGCCGCGGTTTTTGTGGGCTCTATGCCCCCGCAAAGCGCCATCGACGAAGACCCCGCGCTGATTGAGGGCACGGTGATCGACAGCTACGTGGGCCCTGCCCGCTTCCTGCAGATGCTCGCCCCCGAGATTGAGGCCCGTGGCGCAGGCACTGTGGTGGGCGTGGGA